>Ga0207428_10001503_pt1 | contig 24381 bp, 26 predicted proteins | sample RhiMethybrSRZTD1_FD_187600 | JGI IMG/M metagenome (GOLD analysis project Ga0207428, IMG submission 187600) | Populus rhizosphere microbial communities from Tennessee, USA - Rhizosphere MetaG P. TD hybrid SRZTD1 (SPAdes) (version 3) | ecosystem: Host-associated > Plants > Roots > Rhizosphere >...
CGATGCTGCGAACCCTTGCCCTTGCCCTTGCCATCGCCATCATCCCGGTCCTGCTTGCGGCAACGCCGTCCGCAGCCGTCACGTCGCAGGAAAAAATGGAGACGTGCAAAGTCGGCGCCGAGAGCCAGCAGCTTCAGGGCGCGAAGCGTTCCGCGTTCATTAAAAAGTGCATGGCGGGGGGAAATTACGAGCCGCCGGCGCGCAAAAACGCGGCGAAACCGGAACAGAAAAAGTAGCCGAGCTTACCGCGCGCTTGCCACCGGAGCGGATGTAGGCCGCTCCAGCGGTTTGACGTCGAATGAGCGCAATTGACCGCGGCGAAGCACTTCGATCGTCGTGACGCGATTGATCCGCTCGCCGTTGAGGATGCGGATCAGATCGTCGACGCCGGTGATAGGCAGACCATCAAGCCGCACGATGGTGTCGAGGCTCATCAACCCGGCGAGCGTGGCGGGGCCATGCGGCTCGAGCGCGGTGATCATTGCACCCGACGCATTCTCGATGCCCGCTGCAAGCGCCTGCCGGCGGGGAACGGCCGTCGTTTGTGCCGATATCCCGATATAGGCGCGCCGAACGCGACCATGCTGGATCAGTTCGCCGAGAACAAACCTGGCGGTGTTACTTGCAACCGCGAAGCAGATGCCCTGCGCGCCCATGATGACCGCCGTATTGATTCCGATGACCTCCCCTCGCGACGACACCAGGGGGCCTCCGGAATTCCCCGGATTGAGGGCGGCATCAGTCTGGATTACGTCCTCGATCAGCCTACCCGTGCGCGAGCGTAAAGACCGTCCGAGCGCTGAAATCACGCCTGCGGTTACGGTGGACTCGAAACCAAGCGGATTGCCGATCGCAACGACCAATTGGCCGCGCTTGAGCGATTTGGAATCACCCAGCGGAGCGCTCTGCAGATCGCGTGCAGAGCCGGCGCGCAACAGGGCCAGGTCGGTATCGGAGTCCTCGCCCAGACTGCGGGCTTCCATCAGGTGGCCGTCGGCATCCTGCAGCCAGATGTCCTTGGCGCCCTCGACTACGTGGCTGTTGGTCAGCACCAAGCCATCGGGTGCAATGATGACGCCCGATCCGACGCCGGCCGGACGGCCATTGCTTGCGCGCACTTCAACGCGCACCACAGCCGGGCCGACAGCGTCGGCGACCGAGGTGACCGCATTGGAATAGGCGTCGAGGATTTCAGTATCGCTGACGGACGGGGACGCGGCTTCGCCGGCGTCCCGGACTTCGGGCGACGAGGCAAAATCGAGCATTGGCGTGTTGGGGTTGAGTGAATTGGATCGAGATATAGGTACCGACGGCTACAATAAAAAGGTGCCGCCGCGCATGTGCCGCGATTTCCGGCCTTTTGGGGTCGGTTCAACGAGAATCAAATTGATCTGTTACGTTTAACTTTCATCAAGCGTGCGGAGGTAAGGTGCTACGGGAACAAGTCAATTTCGCCTCAAAGACCAAATGCGCAAAGCAAAGCAAGTCCGCAACAGGGCCCTTTCGGCAGGGGAAGGCCGGCGCGCCATCATCGTGATGGCAGCGCTCACCGGGCTGTTTTTTCTCGCCGCCTTCGTAACCGCGGGCTCTTTGCTCTCCACTGATCCGCGACCGATGAGCTCGCTATCAAAGGTAACCCCGCTGCCCCCGACCGAAGGCGGCGAAGCCGCAAGCCGCGTCGCCTCGATCGTCGTAGAAACTGACAAAAAAGGCCGCTGCGAGGAACGCCGGTTCGACAACCGCACCGGCAAAATGGTTTCGGCCAACTACGTCAACTGCGATGCACGGCTTGAACCGGAGCGCGACACCACGCCGTCGGAAAATATCAACCGCGAGCGGATCCGCGCCATCCTCGGTGCATTCAAGAAATAGCCGACCGCAAATTCAGCGGCTCTGCATCTATCGTCGCAGCCAGTTGCTGATACGCCCGACGGCCTCGTGCATCTCGGCGGCGGATCCCGCGTAGCAGAAACGCAGGAAACGCTTTCCGTTCACCGGATCGAAGTCGATGCCCGGCGTTGCAGCAACACTCGCTTCGTTGAGCATGCGTTTTGCGAAATCCAGGCTGTCGGCAGAGAAACTCGAAATATCCGCGTAGAGATAGAACGCCCCATCGACCGGCAGAAACTTATCGAGCCCGGCTTTCGGCAGACCGTCCATGAGAATTCGCCGGTTCTCTTCATAGCCATGCTTGACGGCTTCCATCTCTTCGCGGCCATCGAATGCGGCTTCGGCCGCGACCTGCGCCAGCGTCGGCACCGAAATCGCAAGGTTGCCTTGCAGACACTCGATCGAACGGACCAGAACGTCCGGCACGATCATCCAACCGACACGCCAGCCGGTCATGCAGAAATATTTCGAAAAAGAATTGATCACGACTGCACGGTCTGACACGTTGGCCGCGGTTTCGGCGGCAAACGCATAATCGAGTCCGTGGTAAATTTCATCGGAGATGACCCGGATGCCTTCCGCTTCGGCGACTGCGATCAGCCGAGTGAGCGCGTCCGCATCCATCATGGTGCCGGTCGGATTCGCTGGACTTGCAATCACGACACCCTTGAGCGGCTTGCGCTGGTGCGCTGCGAGCAATGCTTTTGCCGACAAAGCCCACCGCGTTTCAGCGGACGTCTCTATCAGCGCCGGCTCGCATCCGAGCGCCGAGAGTATGTGGCGATACGGCGGGTAGCCGGGATTGGCCAAGGCAACACGGTCGCCCGGCTCGAACAGTGACAGGAACGCCAGAATGAACCCGCCGGACGATCCGGTGGTCACGACGACACGGGCCGGATCAAGAAGGAGATCGTAGGCATACTTGTAGTGGCGTGCGATACGCGCGCGCAGTGATCCTATGCCCAGCGTCTCGGTATAGCCGATGCGCCCGTGCGCAAGCGCAGCTTGTGCTGCTCGGATGGCCGTCGCCGGCGCCGGAGCGGCCGGCTGCCCGACCTCCATGTGGATGATATTGGCCCCCTGCGCCTCGCGTTGCGCCGCCGCCGCCATGACATCCATGACGATGAACGGTGGCACATCACTGCGTTTCGATGGCGCTAATAGCCTTTTTGCCGCATCAAGCATCGTTTTTGGCCGATTGGGCCTTATTTCCCTGCCCCGCTACCGCCGCATTCCCCGGTTTGCTTGCGACCAGCGCCGCCATGACCGGGTCGTGATCGCAGGCTGCGTTGACCGCCTGCAAGGGCGTCAATAGTTTCACGCGCATTCGGTGACATCGGCATGTCCTTGGACGGCACACCTATCAGGACGCGGCGCAGGGCGCCAGCAGCCCGGGCGATCGCCTTGCTCACGGCGGTCGCCGTCGGCACCGCCGGCATCGCACCCGCACACGCTCAGGACAGCGCGATGCGCGGGATGCCGATCATTCGTGACGCCGAGATCGAGCAATTGCTGCGCGACTACGCACAGCCGGTCCTGCGAGCGGCGGGACTTGCAAAGCAGAATGTGAGGGTGGTGGTCCTGAGCGACCGCTCGTTCAACGCCTTCGTGATGGATGGCCGGCATATCTTCATCAATGCAGGAGCATTGTTTGACGCCAAGACCCCGAACGAGGTCATTGGCGTCTTTGCCCACGAGACCGGACACCTTGCCGGCGGTCACCTGCAGCGATTGCGCGAACAGCTAGCTTCCGCGCAGACGGCATCGATCATCGCGCTGCTGGCCGGCATTGGCGCAGCAGTCGCCGGCTCCCGTGCCGGAGCAGGTGGCGGCGATGTTGGAATGGCCGCGATCATGGCACCGCAGCAGGCGATCATGCGCACGGTGCTCGCCTACGTCCGCACGCAGGAAGATCAGGCCGATCACGCAGGAGTGAAATTTCTTAACGCGACAGGCCAATCGCCGCGCGGCATGGTCGAACTGTTTAAACGGCTGAGCAGCGAATCATTATTCAATTCGCGTTACATTGATCCCTACATGCAAACCCATCCGATGCCGGCTGAACGCGTCGCCGCACTCGAGACCGTCGCCAAGGCGAGCCCCTACTGGGATCGCAAGGATTCTCCCGAGCTGCAACTCCGCCACGACATGATGCGCGCCAAGCTTTCCGGTTTTCTGGAACGGCCCGACACCGTCGCGCGGCGCTACCCGGCCACTGACCATAGCCTGCCGGCCCGTTACGCGCGCGCGATCTCGATCTATCGGAACTCCGACCTGCGACAGGCGATTGCGCAAATAGATTCCCTCATCCAGGCGCAGCCGAACAATCCATATTTCTACGAGCTCAAGGGCCAGGCGCTGCTGGAAGGCGGACATCCGTCGGAAGCTATCGCTCCGCTGCGGCACGCCGTCCAGCTGTCGCACAACAATGCGCTGATCGAGATCCTGTTGGCACAGGCGCTCAATGCCACCGGCAACGCAAAACTTTCCGAAGAAGCCGTCGCCATGCTCCGCTCCGCAATTGTGCGCGAGCCAGAGGCCCCGAATGCGTACTCGCAGCTTGCCGTGGCCTACAGCCGCAAAGGTGATCTGGCCAACGCCGACCTTGCTTCCGCGCAGGCCGCCTTCAGCCGCGGCGACATCAAGACCGCACGTCAACTGGCCGCCCGCGCCAAGACTCGTCTTCCAGTCGGCTCTCCCGCATGGGTGCGGGCCGACGACATCGTCAATGTCAAGCCGCCCAATGCCAACGCCGGCCTCCGTTAGTCACAAGGACAAAAAACCATGAAATCGATTTCGCGATCCTTCGCGGCCGCCTGTGCGGTCATATTGACCCTGGCGGCAGCGCCGAGCTCAAATGCCGACGAGCTCTCGTCCAGTCAGCGTAGCGAGGTCGAGCGTATTGTCCGCGAGTACCTGATCGCACACCCTGAGGTGCTGCAGGAGGCGATGAACGAGCTCGACAAGCGGCAGACAGCGGTGCAAGCGGAGAAGCACAAGGCCGCGATCAAGGAATATTCGGACGCCTTGTTTAGCTCGCCGCGGCAGGTCGTGCTCGGCAATCCGAACGGCAACGTCACCTTCGTTGAGTTCTTCGACTACAACTGCGGCTACTGCAAGCGCGCCATGGACGACATGCTCACGTTGCTCAAGGACGACCCGAAACTCAAGGTCGTCCTGAAGGAATTCCCCGTGCTGGGACCGGGCTCGGTCGAGGCCGCGCAGGTGGCGGTTGCGGTCCACATGCAGGACAAGACGGGCAAGAAGTACCTCGAATTCCATCAGAAGCTGCTCGGCGGGCGCGGTGAGGCGAACAAGGCGCGCGCGCTGGCTGTCGCCAAGGACATCGGCCTCGACATGGCGCGACTCGACAAGGACCTGGCGAGCCCCGAAGTGAAGGCGGCCTTACAGGAAAGCTTCAAGCTCGCCGAAGCGCTCGGGCTCAACGGCACGCCGAGCTACGTGATTGGCGACAACGTCGTTGTTGGCGCGGTCGGACTCGAGGCACTCAAGGAGAAGGTCAACACCTCGCGCTGCGGCAAGCCGAGCTGCTGAACGGCGGCAAGTCCCTCAAAGGCGTCGTTACGGACTCCGGCCGCCGCGGTACCCTGCGGCGGCCATTTTTGCGTCCAAAGCAATAACGGAACAAAGTTCCCGCGGGGCAGTTGTTGCGCGCATGTACACGTTCGGGATGGAAGAGGAATACTTCCTGTTTGACGCCAAAACGCGCCACGCGGTGCGTCGCGCGAGCAAGAACTTTCTTGCACTTGCGCAAAAGCAGCTCGGGGACCGCGTCATGACCGAGATGCTGCAATCGCAGCTCGAGGTCGCCACCCCGCCTTGTGCCACCATGGACGAGGCGCGCGGCCATCTCAGGCACTATCGCCAGACGCTCGCAAAGGCGGGCGCGGAGCATAAGCTTGGCCTCGCCGCCATCGGAACCTTTCCCCTCGCCTTCTGGCCGGAGCAGTTGGTGACGCGCAAGGCGCGTTACGGCGCCATCATGGACGACCTGCAGATGATCGGTTACCGCAACATGTTGTGCGGGATGCATGTGCACGTCGCGGTGCCGGACGTCGACACGCGCATCAACCTGATTATGCGGCTGACGCCTTACCTTCCGCTCCTGCTCGCCCTTTCGACCTCCTCGCCGTTCTGGCAAGGCCACCTGACCGGTCTCGTCGGTTACCGGCTTGCTGCCTATGATGAGTTGCCGCGCACAGGACTGCCTGAACTCTTCCGCACCAATGAGGATTATCGCGAATTCATCTCCGCGTTGACCTGGGCAAAAATTATTCCGGATGCAAGTTACATCTGGTGGGCCATTCGTCCCTCGCTCAACAATCCGACCATCGAGTTGCGCGTGGCCGACAGCTGCACGCGGCTCGAGGATGCCATCGGCATCGCGGCGCTTTTCCGCTGTCTCGTGCGCGCGCTCGATCGCGATCGCGCGCTCAATGCAGGATTCGATCGCGTCGGCCGCGCGATTACGCAAGAGAACAAATGGCACGCACAGCGTTACGGCATCGCCGCAACATTTGTCGAGCCTTTCTCCCGCTCACCGCTCACACTCCCGCAATGGCTCGATCAGGTCATCGACTTTATCGCCGAAGATATCGAGGCACTCGACTGCGCCGGTGAAATCAGGCATCTGCATGCCATTGTCGCCCATGGCACGAGCGCTGACCGGCAGATCGAAATATTCGGCAAGGCCAAGTCCGCCGGCCGCCGAGGGTTAACGGCGCTCAAAGACGTCGTCGATTGGGCGGCATCCGAAACCCAGGCGATTTGCGGGCCAAAACTGCGGACCTGATGCCGGTCCGGGCTTCCCCTTATCCTCGCGGCCACCTATAAAGTTCGACGATTTCTCGCGCGCGGAACCCCCTCGCGCGAGCTCGGCGGGGACTTCATGGCCAAGACGATCTACGTCCTCAACGGACCCAATATGAACCTGCTCGGCACACGAGAGCCCGAGAAATACGGACGCGCCACCTTGGCCGACGTTGAGAAACTTTGCGCGGAGACGGCGAACCGCTTCGGCATGGAAGTCGTCTGCCGTCAATCGAACAAGGAAGGCGAACTGGTCGACTGGATTCAGGAGGCGCATTCCAAGAAAGCTGCGGGGATCGTCATCAACCCGGCTGGCTACACGACGACATCGATTGCCATCATGGACGCACTGTTGGCGGTACAGGCGACAGTACCCACCGTCGAAATCCACATCACCAACATCCATCAGCGCGAAGCCTTCAGGCACAATTCCTATATTTCCAAGGCGGCAAAGGCGGTGGTCGCTGGTTTCGGCGTCGACGGCTATGTGCTGGCGATCACCGGTCTCGCCGGCCTCGTCGGCGCCAACCAGAAACGTTGAGCGTGCCGGATGGGCAAATCACCCAAGTCTATCGTCGACCATGAACTCATCCACGAGCTGACCAAGCTCCTGGATGAGACCGGACTGACCGAGATCGAGATCGAGCAGGATGGCCGGCGCGTAAGGGTGGCGCGCGGCGCGACGGCCACCGCAGCGCCCGCCGCCGTGCGCGTCGAAGTGGCGCCGTCGCCAGCTGCAGCGGACATCGCAGCCAAGCCGATGGATCCGTCCAAGCATCCCGGCGTCGTGATTTCGCCGATGGTCGGCACCGCCTACGCAGCATCAGAGCCGGGCGCCAAGCCTTTCATCGACATCGGCAGCACGGTCAAGGCCGGTGACACCCTTCTGATCGTCGAAGCCATGAAGACGATGAACCAGATTCCGGCGCCGCGTGCCGGCACCGTCATTCAAATTCTTTTCGAGGACGGTCAGCCGGTCGAGTTCGGCGAGCCGTTGGTGATTATCGAGTGATGCCAATACGCGTTATCTCGCTATGTACTCATCCTGAGGAGGCCGCGAAGCGGCCGTCTCGAAGTGTTCGATAAAATCCTGATCGCCAATCGCGGCGAAATCGCTTTGCGCGTGCTGCGCGCCTGCAAGGAGCTCGGGATTCCGACTGTAGCGGTGCACTCGACCGCCGATGCGGACGCCATGCACGTGCGTTTCGCAGATGAGAGCGTTTGTATCGGCCCGCCCGCCGCGAAAGACAGCTACCTCAACATCCCCTCAATTCTTTCGGCCTGCGAGATTACCGGCGCTGATGCCGTTCATCCCGGTTACGGATTTTTGTCCGAGAACGCTCGGTTTGCGGAAATCCTCGCCGAACATGGCGTGCAGTTTATCGGCCCGAAACCCGAACATATCCGCACTATGGGTGACAAGATCGAGGCCAAGCGGACCGCGAGAAAGCTTGGCATTCCGGTCGTGCCCGGTTCGGAGGGCGGGGTGAGCACCGACCAGGAAGCAGGCAAAATCGCGAGCGAAATCGGCTTCCCGGTTCTGATCAAGGCGGCTGCCGGCGGCGGCGGGCGGGGGATGAAAGTTGCCCGGTCTGCTGCCGAGCTATCGACCGCGCTTTCGACCGCCCGCGCCGAGGCCAAGGCTGCTTTCGGCGATGACGCCGTCTATATCGAGAAATATCTCGAGCGCCCCCGCCACATCGAGATTCAGGTGATCGGTGACGGCCATGGAAATGCCATCCATCTCGGCGAGCGCGACTGCTCCTTGCAGCGGCGCCACCAAAAGGTCTGGGAGGAAGGCCCCTCTCCCGCGCTCAATACCAGCACGCGCCAGGCGATCGGCGAGACGGTCGCCAATGCGATGCGCGAGATCGAATATCTCGGTGTCGGTACCGTCGAGTTCCTGTACGAAGACGGCAAATTCTACTTCATCGAGATGAACACACGCATTCAGGTCGAGCATCCGGTCACCGAGATGATCACCGACATTGACCTGATTTTCGAGCAGATCCGCGTTGCCGCCGGAACCAACCTCGCCATCAAGCAAAGCGACGTGAAGTTTCACGGCCACGCCATCGAATGCCGCATCAATGCCGAGAACCCGATCACTTTCCGTCCGTCACCCGGGAAAATCCTGCACTACCATCCGCCGGGAGGCCTCGGTGTTCGCATCGATTCCGCAGTCTACCAAGGCTACACTATTCCGCCCTATTACGACTCACTCGTCGGCAAGCTGATCGTGCATGGGAAGACCCGCACCGAGTGCCTGATGCGGCTCAAGCGCGCGCTAGACGAGGTCGTGGTCGATGGAATTGAAACGACGTTGCCGCTCTTCCGCGCGCTGGTGCGCGAAAAAGACGTCATCGACGGCAATTATCACATTCACTGGCTGGAGCAGTTCCTCGCGCGCGGCGGCATCGAGGACTAGGTCGGCGCGCCACGTCCACCTGTGAGACGCGTCAACAGCGCACAGATATCGTTGGGATCGTAGGGCTTGGCAACGAACAACGAGCGCGGCACCAGCGGCGAAATTTCGGAAATCTTGTAGCGTCCCGAAACGTAGACAATCGGCATCTCGGGTCGCAACTCGCGCACTCGCTCGGCAAGCTCGGCACCGTTCATGCCGCCGGGCAGATTGATATCGGCGAACAGCACGTCGACGTTCGCACCCGACTTGATAAATCGCAGCGCTTCGTCCGCCGTGGCGACTTCGTGCACGAGAAAGCCGGACTCGCTCAGACAGTCCGCGACAAGATTGCTGATCATCACTTCGTCTTCGACCAGCAAAACGGAAATAGCGGCCGCCGTCCGCCTCATCCCCTGCACTCCCCGTCCGTTGGACCCCGCCTGCGTCCCCGACACAGGCCCCAGCATACGAAAATTTGCTGCATTTCTGGTGTGGAAAGCGTTAACAGAGCGGGTTCCGAGGCCGCTGTTTCCTCCCCGTGTATGCGTTACCGTAGGACAGGTTCGCGCCATGGCAAACCGCGAAAACACTTTCATCGAGATCACGCCGGACGTGTTGCTGAAGGCATACGCCTGCGGAATTTTTCCGATGGCGGAAAGTGCCGACGACCCCGCACTGTACTGGATCGAGCCGGACATGCGGGGGGTCATTCCGCTGCAGGGGTTTCGTCTTCCGGCCCGCCTCGCCCGTACTGTCCGCTCCACGCGCTATACGGTCCGTATCGATCGCGACTTCGACGCTATCGTCGAAGGCTGCGCCGAACCCAAGAAGGACCGCGCGCGCACCTGGATCAATATCCGTATCCGCCGCATCTACCGATCATTGTTCGATCGCGGTCACTGCCACACGGTGGAGGTCTATGACGGCGATCATCTTGTCGGCGGATTGTATGGCGTGTCACTTGGTCGCGCTTTCTTCGGCGAAAGCATGTTCCATCGCGCGCGCGACGCCTCGAAGATCGCGCTCGTGCACCTCGTCGCACGCCTCAAGGTGGGCGGCTACCGGTTACTCGACACTCAATATGTCACGGAGCATCTAAGGACGTTCGGTGCCGTCGAAATTCCGAAGCGCCGCTATCATCGGCTGCTCGAAGAGGCATTGTATGGCGATGCCGATTTTGCCGCCCTGCCTGTCACGCGGACAGTCAGCGGCGAAGAAGCGCTCTCGATTCTTCGCAAGAGTGAGTGATTAACGCGCCGGCGGCGGGAAGAAGCCGGGCGGCGGCGGCGCGCGCTGCGGCTGTGGCGGCGGCGACGTACGGCGCTGCTGTGGCTGCTGTTGCTGTTGCCGTGCCGGCGGCTTCTGGTCCGCCGGCACTTCGGCGACATTCGGATTCTGCCCGCCTTTACATTCGGTCAGCCACACATCGTAGATCGGGTGCTCCACCGCGTGCAGGCCCGGACTGGCGGCAAACATCCAGCCGGTAAAGATCCGTTTGATTTCGCCCTGCAATGTGACTTCGTCGACTTCGACAAAGGCGTCGGTATTGGGCGTCTCGGTCGGCGGCCGCGAGTAGCATACCCGCGGCGTCACCTGCAGCGCGCCGAACTGTACGGTCTCATTGATCGCGACATCGAATGAAATGATCCGTCCGGTGATCTTGTCGAGACCGGAGAACACCGAAGTCGGATTGGTGATGCGCTGCGGTGGCGGCTCGACCACAACTTCGTCACTGGGCTGCGGCGCTGTATTGGCCTGCTGCGGAACATTGCGTGGCGAACCTGGACCGGGCGGCAGCGCCGCGGGCGGCTGGGACGGCGTCGAGACATCCTGTTGCGGACGCTGACCCGGCGGCGGCGCAGGCGCCACGACTCCGCCGGGCGGTGGCGGAAGCGGCTGCGACTGGACCGAGCCGGCCCCTGGCCGGTTGGAAGGCGGCAAATTCATCGGGGCGGGCAGCGGCTGCGACGGCGGCGTGTCGCGGTTGCTGGGATAATATGGTGGCGGCTGCTGCGAAGGCGGTGCGTTTGGAACATCCGCAGGCGGGCGCGGCGGAGGATTGCCGAAGATCGAGCCGAATTGCGCAAATGCCGGAGGCGCCGCAAGCAGTGCGGCGAACGCAAACAACACGACTGGGCGGATGCGACGCGCCATCAAGATCAGGTTACGGCCTCGGCCGGCGTGAATTAGCAGCGCCCGGTTAACACGTGGAATACGGCGGCGGAAGGGCAGTTCTCGCGCGGGTCTTGTGCGGCAGGGCGAAACGCCGCGTTGCCCCTCTCCACCGGAACCGGCATGGTCCCGCCAACAAAAACTGTGGCTTTGCAGGGGGGCTTTCAATGCGGCTATTTCTTGGACGCTTTCTGGGATTTTCGATGCTGGCGGCTTGCGCACTCGTCGCAAAGTTGCCGGACGCCCGGGCGCAGATTTATCCCGACCGCCCCATCACCATTGTAGTGCCGCTCGCTGCCGGTACCGGCATGGACGCCCTGGTCCGACTCTACGCCGACAAGCTGCAGGCCGCGCTCGGTAAGCCGGTGGTGGTGGAGAACAAGCCTGGCGCCGCCTTGATGCTTGCCGCCGCGGCCGTCGCCTCCGCCCCCGCGGACGGTTACACGCTCTTGGTCTCGACCTCGTCGGCAATGGCGATCAATCCGGTCCTCTACAAGAAGATCAACTACAAGCTCACAGACTTCGTGCCAGTGTCGTTCTACGTGAAATCGCCGTTCATCCTGGTGGTGAACCCGGACCTGCCGGCCAAGACGGTGCCGGAGCTTATTGAGCTGGCCAAAAAGAGCGAGAAGCCGCTCAGCTACTCCTCGCCCGGCGCTGGCGTCGCACAGCATCTGTCGATGGAATACATGAAGCAGCGCTTCAGCATCAATTTCACGCACGTGCCCTATCGTTCGACGCCGCAGTCGGTGTCCGACATCGTCGCCAATCACGTGCAGCTGGGTTTCGCCGAAGCCGGCGCCACGCTGCCACTGATCCGCGAAGGCAAGCTGCGCGCGCTCGCGGTATCGTCAGCGACGCCGATTCCGACGTTGCCTGACGTGCCGCCCTTCGCGAAGGCCGCCAATGCGGCCGATTTCGAAGCGGTGTCGTGGCACATGCTGTTCGCGCCGGCGGCAACGCCGAAGTTTATTCTTGAGAGGCTGCACACCGAGATGACGAAGATCATGAGCGACCCGGAGATGAAGCAGAAGGCCAGCAATATCGGACTCCTGCCCATCGATCCGCCGTCGATCGCAGACACCGAGAAATATCTCGTGAGCGAACGCGAGAAGTGGGGCTCGCTTGTGAAGAAGTTGGCGCTGGAGGGGTCGCAGTAACAACCACGTGCAAACTACCGGCCAGGCGTCATGCTCAGCCAACCGGGTCCGGCCTTCGGCCGGCCGGCCAGACCCAAAAATACCGCGACTACGACTTCGTATCCGGCGACCACGCTTTGTAGTCACCCGTCGCCTTCGGCCGCCGCCCGGCCGCGAGCGTCGATCCGGGTGGGCGGTATGCACCCGGCGTTCCGGTCAAATTCGGCCGATGCGGCTTCTGCCACGGATGCGGTTTGTAGCTTTCCTGCGTCGGTGGCGTGTCGACGGTGTGATGGAGCCAGCCGTGCCAGGATGGTGGCACCGTGGAGGCTTCCGTGTAGCCGTTATAGATCACCCAGCGGCGCTCGAAGCCGAGCGTCTTGTCGATCTTGCCGCCGCGGGTCCGATAGTACCGGTTGCCGAACTCATCCTCGCCGACGGTCTCGCCATACATCCAGGTCCAGAATTGCGTCCCGAAGGTCTGCGAATTCCACCAGGTGAACGTTCTGAGCAGGAAACTTTTCATCGGCGGCGCGCATTAAATCCCGTTGCAACGCGGGCGTTTTGCCACCTGACCGCGGCCTTGTCCAGCGAGAGCATGTTGAAGCGCTTGGATTTTAGGCCATATTTGCCGCACAGACATGAATGATATGAAAGGCGCATGGATTCGCTCAAAGCCGCGCTGACCTCGGTCAAGGATCTGCTCGACTGGCTGCCCGATCTGGTGGTCGCGCTGCTAATCCTCGCGATCGCGGTGCTTTTTGCGCTCGCGCTCCATCGCTGGGCGCGCAAGCTCTTCCGTCGGGCCATAGCCGGACGTTATCCTTTCGTCTTCTCCGTCTTCACCCAGACGCGTGGGCTCACAAAGGCGGCACTGCTGATTCTGGCAATGATGCTTGCCGTCCCGGTCGTGCCGCTGCCGCCGGAAACCGCGGCTCTGCTCGCCCGCATGATGGCAGTCGCCGTGATAGGCCTCATCGGCTGGGCGGCGATCGTAGCGCTGCATATCGCCGCCGATCTCTACCTGCGCCGCTTCCGCCTCGACATTGACGACAACCTGCTCGCGCGCAAGCACAACACGCAGGTGCGCGTGCTTGCACGCACGGTCGACGTGCTGCTGATCATGCTCACACTCAGTGCCGCCCTGATGACGTTCCCGGCCGTGCGGCAATACGGCGTGAGCCTTTTTGCCTCCGCCGGTGTCGCGGGCATCGTCGCAGGTCTCGCCGCGCGGCCGGTGCTCAGCAACCTGATGGCGGGCGTACAGCTCGCGATGACGCAGCCGATCCGGCTCTATGACGCGGTCATTGTCGAAAACGAGTATGGCACCATCGAGGAGATCACGTCCACTTATGTCGTCGTGAAGCTGTGGGATCTGCGGCGAATGATCGTCCCGCTTACTTATTTCATCGAGAAGCCGTTCCAGAACTGGACACGCGAAAACTCTTCGCTCATCGGCAACGTGATGATGTATCTCGACTACCGGGCTCCGGTCGGCATCATCCGCCAGAAATTCAGGGATATTGTCAAGGAATCCAAACTGTGGGATGGCCAGACGGCCGCCCTGCAGATTACCGACTTCAAGGAAGGCACAATGGAGTTGCGTCTGCTGATGAGCGCCCGCTCATCGGGAGCGGCCTTCGACTTGCGCTGCGAGGTGCGCGAAAAGCTCATCGATTTTATCCAGCACGAGCATCCCGAGGCGCTGCCGCACTCCCGGCAGGTCGCCGCCAAGAGCGCGCCGGAAGCCGACGCCATGCCGAAAGACCTGGGCAGCAGAAAGACCGTCAGCGGACGGTAGCTTGCCGCCACGACGTTTCGATGATTGAGTGCGCCGCTTTCAAAAAGCGGAGAGCGCAATGCGTTACGCCCTGCTGATCGCTTCGGCCATCGCGCTGCTGTTGTCGAGCACACCTATCCTTCGAGCGGATGAGACCGTCAGCATCGGCGGTTCGAATGCGGTTCTGCTGCGCCCCACTGCGCCGCGAGCGAGCGTCATCCTGATGCCCGGAGGCGATGGGTACATCGCGGCCGGTCCTGGCGGCACCATTGGCAAGCTCAAGGGCAATCAGCTGGTGCGCACGCGCAACGCTTATCTCGCGCGCGGGCTTGCGGTTCTTATTGTAGATGCCGACGTCAATCTTGCGCGCGCCGTGGACTACATGGCTGCCATCAAGCGGCCAGTTGCGGTTGTTGCGACAAGCAAGGGCACGCTTCGCGCGGCGCATGGAATCGCAGGCGGAGCGAAACCGGACACGGTTGTCCTGACCTCCGGTTTTCTGACCGATGGCTCCGGCAGCCGCCAGAACGTCGCCAATGTTCTTGGCTCGCCAAGGTTATTGCCGCGCACATTGGTAGTCGCGCACCGGTACGATTCATGCCGCTTCACCCTGCCCGCCGGCGTTGAACCGTTCATTCGCTGGGCCGGCGGGAAGGCCAGCGTCAAATGGCTCGACGGCGGAACAGACTCCGGCGACCCCTGCCAGGCGCGCGGCCATCACGGATTCAACGGTCTCGATAGTGAGGTCGTTTCGGCAGCGGCCGGATTTCACTAGCGATGCACGGCCGAGCGTCAATTCACAGCGTTGGGTAAGCCCGATAGCGCATTTCTCACCGCCCACGTGGGAGCTAACGCACTGACTCAATTCCGAGAATCAGCGACTCCAAGGTTGGATGAGAGCGGCTTTTCCCCTTCCTGTCCCCCGCCGCGCCGTCGACCGTTGTTTGCCGCCTCGTGCACGCAAGTCCCATTTTTCCGTCATTTTTCCGTCATGGCCGGAGGCATAAAAACCTAGGGTCACCCCCAGAGAAAAATGCTTTCCGGACGTCCAAGATCGCCCAATACTGGCGTCGTTCTCGCGGTCCGTTTGTCCCCGAAGTTCACTATCGGACACAAGATTTAGTGTTTGATTCAGATTTACCGACTATCTCTTGTTGACGCGTACGGCGAGTCCACTTAGCTTTTGATTTGTTCGGTGGCGTTGAGTTTCAGGTTCCCTCCGGACCCTCAGAACGGCTTTTCAGTCGATGAGCTCAACCCACGCCAGAACATGGCGTTTTGGGACAGGGATTTGTTGTGTGCCCGGGGCAAAAACCCCGGATTGAACCGGTGCCGCTTCGAAGCGTCGGGCCTAGATGAGTGGAATGGGTAGCGTTGGACGAGTTCGAGCAATGGCGGCGGATGAAGGACAAGTCCGTCGAAGACAAAAGGGCGGTGGCCAACCGTCCGGCAATTTGGGGCTAGAAACATATGCAAATTGAGCGGCGCTACACCAAGGATGGACAGTCGGCCTATGCGGACATCGCGTTTCGCCTCACCACCAGCGAGATCCGCAATCCGGATGGCTCGGTGGTGTTCAAGGCCGACAATGTCGAGGTGCCCGAATTCTGGTCGCAGGTTGCTTCGGACGTCCTTGCGCAGAAATATTTCCGCAAGGCTGGCGTCCCTGCCCGTCTGAAAAAAGTCGAGGAGAATTCGGTCCCCTCGTTCCTGTGGCGCTCGGTCGCCGACGAGGACGCGCTTGCCGCGCTGCCCGAGAAGGAACGCTATATCGGCGAGACCTCCTCCAAGCAGGTGTTCGATCGTCTCGCCGGCACCTGGACCTACTGGGGCTGGAAGGGCGGCTATTTCAATTCCGAAGGCGATGCGCAGGCGTTCTTCGACGAGTTGCGCTACATGCTGGCCGCGCAGATGTGCGCGCCGAATTCGCCGCAATGGTTCAACACCGGCTTGCACTGGGCCTACGGCATCGACGGTCCCAGCCAGGGCCACTATTACGTCGACCCGTTCACCGGCAAGCTGACCAAATCAAGATCGGCCTACGAGCACCCGCAGCCGCACGCCTGCTTCATCCAGTCGATTTCCGACGATCTCGTCAACGAGGGCGGGATCATGGACCTGTGGGTGCGCGAAGCACGATTGTTCAAATACGGCTCCGGCACCGGCTCGAACTTCTCCAAGCTGCGCGGCGAAGGCGAGAAGCTGTCCGGCGGCGGCAAGTCATCCGGCCTGATGTCGTTCCTGAAAATCGGCGATCGCGCCGCGGGCGCGATCAAGTCGGGCGGCACCACGCGCCGCGCGGCGAAGATGGTGATCGTCGATGTCGATCACCCGGATATCGAGACCTATATCAACTGGAAGGTGCTCGAAGAGCAGAAGGTGGCGGCGCTGGTCACCGGCTCCAAGATCAACCAGAAGCACCTGAAAGCCGTTCTCAAAGCCTGCGTAAATTGCGAGGGCTCGGGCGATGACTGCTTCTCGCCGGAGAAGAACCCCGCGCTCAAGCGCGAAATCAAGCTCGCGCGCCGCGCGATGGTGCCGGACAATTTCATCAAGCGCGTGATCCAGTTCGCCAAGCAGGGCTACAAGGACATCGACTTCCCAACCTACGACACCGACTGGGATTCCGACGCCTATCTCACCGTCTCGGGGCAGAACTCGAACAATTCGGTGCGCGTCACCGACCACTTCCTCAAGGCGGTCGAAGCCGACGGCAAGTGGGACCTCACCTTCCGCAAGAACGGCAAGGTCGCGCAGACCCTCGACGCGCGCACGCTGTGGGAGAAGATCGGCTACGCCGCCTGGGCCTCGGCCGATCCGGGCCTGCAGTATCACACCACGGTCAACGACTGGCACACTTGCCCGACGTCGGGCGAGATCCGCGCCAGCAATCCGTGCTCGGAATATATGTTCCTCGACGACACCGCCTGCAATCTGGCGTCGTTGAATCTGCTCACCTTCCGCGACGAGAAGACCGGCAAGTTCAATATCGAATCCTACGAGCACGGGGTTCGGCTGTGGACCGTTGTTCTCGAAGTCTCGGTGATGATGGCGCAGTTCCCGTCCAAGCAGATTGCCGAGCTGTCCTACGAATTCCGCACGCTCGGCCTCGGCTACGCCAATATCGGCGGCCTGCTGATGACCTCCGGCATCCCGTATGATTCCGATGCCGGCCGCGCCATCTGCGGCGCGCTGACCGCCATCATGACCGGCGTGTCCTACGCGACCTCAGCCGAGATGGCCGAGAAGCTCGGACCCTTCCCCGGCTACAAGAAGAACCGCGAGCACATGCTGCGTGTGATGCGCAACCACCGGCGCGCGGCCTACGGCGAGCGCAGCGGCTATGAGAAGGTTGCGACGCCGCCGGTGCCGCTCGACCACGCCGCCTGCCCCGATCAGAGGCTTTTCGCGCATGCCAAGGCCGCCTGGGACCGCGCGCTCACCCTCGGCGAGAAGCATGGCTACCGCAACGCGCAGGCCACCGTGATCGCGCCCACCGGCACCATCGGCCTGGTGATGGATTGCGACACCACCGGCATCGAGCCCGACTTCGCGCTGGTGAAGTTCAAGAAGCTCGCCGGCGGCGGCTACTTCAAGATCATCAACCGTGCGGTGCCGGAAGCGCTGCGCACGCTCGGCTATAGCGAAGCCGATATCGCCGAGATCGAGGCCTACGCGGTCGGTCACGGCACACTGTCGCAGGCGCCCGCGATCAACCACACCACGCTGAAGGCCAAGGGCTTCACCGATGAAGCCATTGCAAAAGTCGAGAAAGCACTGCCGACGGCCTTTGACATCAAGTTCGCCTTCAACAAGTGGACGCTGGGCGAAGACTTCTGCCGCGACAAGCTCGGCATCCTCGCCGAGGACCTCGCCTCACCTGCTTTTGACCTGCTCAGCGCGCTCGGCTTTGGCAAGCGCGAGATCGAGGCCGCCAACATCCACGTCTGCGGCGCGATGACGGTCGAAGGCGCCCCACACCTGAAAGCCGAGCACTACCCTGTGTTCGACTGCGCCAACCCGTGCGGCCGCACCGGTAAGCGCTATCTCTCGGTCGAGAGCCACATCCGCATAATGGCGGCGGCGCAACCTTTCATCTCGGGCGCCATCTCCAAGACCATCAACATGCCGAACGAGGCAACGGTCGAAGACTGCAAGGCCGCCTACCTGCTTTCATGGAAGCTGGCGCTGAAAGCCAACGCGCTCTATCGCGACGGTTCGAAGCTGTCCCAGCCGCTCAATGCGCAGCTCATCGCCGACGAGGACGATGAGGACGATGCGGTCGAGACCTTCCTCGAGCGTCCCGCCGCAGCGCGCGCCACCGCGCTCGCCGAGAAAATGGTTGAGAAGGTCGTCGAGCGTATCGTCGTGATGCGCGAGCGCGAGCGCATGCCCGACCGCCGCAAGGGTTACACCCAAAAGGCGGTTGTTGGCGGCCACAAGGTCTATCTCCGCACCGGCGAATATGATGACGGCCGGCTCGGCGAGATCTTCATCGACATGCACAAAGAAGGCGCTGCGCTGCGCTCCATTATCAACAATTTCGCGATCGCGGTTTCGCTCGGCCTGCAATATGGCGTGCCGCTCGAGGAATATGTCGATGCCTTCACCTTCACCCGCTTCGAGCCGCAAGGCCCGGTGCAGGGCAACGATTCGATCAAATACGCGACCTCGATTCTCGACTACGTGTTCCGCGAGCTCGCCGTCTCCTATCTGGAGCGGTTCGATCTCGCGCATGTGGACCCGAGCGAGGCCGGCGGCTTCGACGCACTCGGCAAGGGCGTGGAAGAAGGCAAGTCGGCGCCCGCGACCAACTACGTGTCGAAGGGCCTCACTCGCTCGCGTACCGACCGCTTGTCGGTGGTGCGCGGCGTCGCTTCGCCTACGCCGACCGCCGGCGGCAACGTCACCGCGCTCGCCGCGGTCGGCGGTGCGCGCGCTGAAGTGGCCGGCACCACCGCACTCAAGGCCGAACCTGAGGCGAGGCTTTCGCCGGCCGAGCAGCTCGAACAGCGCATCGACCCGCACGACGCCCGCGCGCACGCCAAGGCCGCCGCCTCCGAGAAACGCGCCGAGGCCCGCGCCAAGGGCTACGAAGGCGAAGCCTGCGGCGAGTGCGGCAACTTCACGCTGGTGCGCAACGGCACCTGCATGAAGTGCGATACCTGCGGATCAACAACGGGGTGTTCGTGAGTAACAATCAGAAAAGCACAAAGGACATGGAACGCGCGCAGGCAGCGTTCCACAAGAAGGAAGTCCAGGCCCGCGAGGGCGCAAGCGCGATGGCCGAATACAAGGCGGCCGGGAACGCGGAGCGCGCCAAGACCGAGCGGCTGCGCGCCCTTCGTATCGCCAAGGAAGCAGCCGATCGCGAAGCCGCGGCAGCTGCGGCAGCTGCGCCGCCAAATCCGACGGCGAAGGGAAAGGCGAAGAAAAAGCCAAAGTAACCAGGCGGTGAACCGCGTTTAACGCTGTGGTGGATCCAATTGGTGAGGGTCGTTGGAGGACTACTGGATGCAGCTAGGGCTCAGCCGCAATGTGCTCTACATGCTCGTCGGTGCGCTTGTCGTGGTCGTTGCTGTGCTTGGTTATCAACTCTATCAGGACCGCAAGGAGCCGAAGGGAATGCAGATCAATGTCGGGCCTAGCGGGATTACGATCGAGAAAAAATAACATCACGACGGCTTGCGAATGCACCCGATCGCGCTGATGACGCTCGCAGTCCTGCTTCTTGCAGGCTGCGCGGGGTATTCGCCCGAGTGCGTTACCGGCACCGGCACTAAGGACTGCGCGTCGGGAACGTTGGGCCATCAACAGATGACGCAGGAACGCGAGGGCGATGAAACGGTCGCCTCGATTGACCACGCGCGCTGCCGCGCCTACGCGGCACCCGGCTCAAGCGAATATCTCGCGTGCCGGCAACGGGCGGCGAAATCGCGAGGCGCAGGCCGATAACCGAGTCGCTATCGCCTACCAACATTGTCAAAAACGCCGTCTGGCCCGGAGGTCTCCCCTGCGGCACAACGCCGCTCGCCGAATTCGGCGCAAGGAGAAAACGATGGAAGCCTCGAAATTCCGGGCGGCGCAGGAGCCTCTCAAGGAACGCTACCGGAAGGATGCCAAAGCAGCGCTCCTGACTTTAAAAGCAAAAGGCAGGGCCGACGACTCGACCGTGACCTGCAAGGTCGAAACCGGGCGCGGCCTCGCCGTCGCGGGCATCCATCCGAAGTGCGGCGGATCGGGCCTCGAACTGTGTTCGGGCGACCTGCTGCTTGAAGCGCTCATCGCCTGTGCAGGGGTTTCGCTGAAAGCGGCCGCAAGCGTGCTCGACGTTCCGGTCAAGTCGGCGACCATTTCGGCCGAAGGCGATGTCGATCTTCGCGGCACCCTTGGCATAACGGACGGTGTGCCCGTCGGATTCAAGGAGATCCGCCTGCATTTCGATGTCGAGACGGATGCCGCGCAAAGCGACCTGGCTCAACTGCTAGAAATGACCGAACGCTATTGTGTGGTCTTTCAGACGATCCAGAACAGCCCGAACACAAAGGCCCGGATGAGCGTGGTTCGCAACTGACCGGTGACAGCGCACACGCTCACGTCAGATCTTGTCTTCCTGCGCGCTTTTCTCGCTCTTCAGGCGAAACAGCACGTATCCATATCTGAAGCTCCGGCTGTCATCGCCGGTGGCCTCGATCCTGAATTCGCCGACGGTCTGAAAGGCCCGCAACCCCTGCCCGCGCATGATCGTCGTCTGGCTTCCGTCTTTCGACTTCCAGTAGATCTTCGCCTCGGTGTTCGACTCAAGGATCGTGAACAGCACCGTGTGCCGCGCGCCGTCATCGATGATTGTCTTCGGCGGAGAGCCGCCCTTTTGCGTGCCGGAGCCGAGCGATTCAAATTCTTCGATCTGGCCGAAATCGAAAACCTGCGCGCGTGCTCCGGACTGAAGGCCCGCATAAAGCAGCGCCAGCAGCGCCGCGACGTATATCGAAACCTGACGTTTCATGGACATCACCTCACTGCCTCAATGATCCGCCCGCGGGCGATCCCGCTGCCGCGCCGCCATGACGGTGACCAGGAGCGCCTTCAATGAACGAGATGTCATCGGCACGCGCTGCATGTCCGAGAAGCCTAGGACCCAAACGGGACGCCTTTAAGGCCATATATGCAAAGCGTGGCCGGATAGAGCAACCGGCAAAGAAATTGGGCCGCCCCGATGGCGGCCCCATTTCCGTCTGTCGGGGACGAGCGACCCCGGTTCCCGGGACTTTTAGTTTACGCTTGAACTGCCGCCGGAGGGATTTTCGGCATAGGAGCCACGCGGGTTGACGATCACGTAGCCGCTGATCGACCTGATGTGCTCGCGGGTTAGTCCGCCCCCGGAATTGCCGTCGTGAACGAGCCAGTTGTTGCCCTCGACATGGCTCATGAGAACCATGACATGACCGCTGCGCGCAGCCGCCATTCCGGGCGCCGGTGACGTGCGGGGGAATTTCCGGATCCAGTTCGAGGCCAGATTGAGCTCAGGCCGAATTTTTCCGAACACATAAAGCGAGGCCTCGCAGCCACAAAAGGCATGCGGGCAACCTTGCGGCCTGCGGTTCACCACCGCTCCGCCATTGGCATCGACCAGAGTACTTGCCTCGGCCCTGGCAGCCCGTGCCTGGCTTGCCTGATCGGAACAACCCCGCATGTCGCACGCAATCATCTGGCGCTGCTGTTTGTGCCGCGGCGTTGCATTGGCGCTCAGCGCGAACGCAATCGAAAGCGCAATTGAAAGCAGCGCTGCAATCAACATCGTTTCTTTTTTCAACACTGATAACTCCATCCATCAAAAGCGGTCCGGCCGTGTGAACGGTCTTTTCCGCTTTGCCTTTCATGTGAATGATGAACCCGTAGCCGCTTGCGCCTGCAACGGCTACCGAATCCGTCTGGTAAGCTGACCAGGTAAGGTAAATGTGAGCAGGGAGTGGCCCGAAGCCACAGTTTCTTTGGTAAATTGGCTAGGTGTGACGATCTCGGAGCAATTTTAATGCCTCAGCGCGGCGTTTTTCTTCATAAATTTTTTCGGCGCAGACAGGGTTAAGTGCGCGCATCCTGCCACGTGAATGAATGCAATTGGGGCCGCCATGGTGGCGACCTCACGCGTGACGACTTCAGCGAATTCCGGGCAGGCGTCTAGGCATTCTGGCGGTCGTTGTCGATCGGGATCACCTGCCCCGAGATCGACTTCGCGGCATCGGACGCAAGGAATACTGCCAGCTGCGCGATGTCCTTCGGATCGACCATGGCCTTGATCGAGGCCGCGGCCAGAGCATCGGCCTTCACGTCCTCCAGCGAGCGCCCGCTGATCTGCGCGCGCCCCTGGAAAACCCGCACGATACGCTCGCCCTCGACTGCGCCGGGCGCGATCGCATTGGCGCGGATGCCCCATTCGCCGAGCTCCATCGCCAGCGTTTTGGTGAAACCGATGACCCCCCATTTCGTCGCCGCATAGGGGCTGCGATTGGGAAAGCCGTAACGGCCTGCAATCGACGACATGTTGATGATGCAGCCCGCCTTGGATTTCTTCAGATGCGGGATCGCAAGCCGCGAGACATCGAACATGGCCGTGAGGTTGACCGCGACAACCTTGTCCCAATCGTCAGGCGGGTAGTCGACGATCGGCAGTGTCAGGCCAGCGATGCCGGCATTGTTGATGAGCACGTCAAGCCCGCCGAGCACCCCCACGGCCTCCGGCACCATCCGCTCGATCTCGGCGCGGCTCCCTATATCGTAGCGCCGCGCGGTTATGCCGGGAATTTCCTTGGCGGTTGCGGCAAGGGACTTCTCGTCGATGTCGCAGACGAAGACTTTGGCGCCATTCGCCGCAAAGGCGCGAGCAAACTCACGGCCGATGCCGGCGGCCCCGGCCGTTATCAGGACGCGTTGCGACATGATTCGAGCTAATCAGATCACACCGATCACCACGGGACAACGGCCCGCCCGCGGTTGGCCGGTACCGCGTTCACCCTTGAAAGGCCCGAATCGGCTAAGCTGGCGCCGTTGATTCGGTACCCATTGCTGCGCGCCCGGGCGGTTTGGCCCCGGAGCGGGCTTGTATTGGAGTGAGGTGCCCTGGTTCGAGTGAATTGAGGTGCAGTGCCGTGCGTTGGCAACACCATCGAGGGAGCTCTACGCCATGGCGAAGAAACGAAAGGCGGCGGCAAACAAACGGGCAAGTCGCAGGCGTCCCGCACGCCGGCGCGCGAGCGCGGATCAGACTGTCAACACACTGGTCATCTTGGTGGTGATCGTGATCGTGCTTGGCGGCCTCTACCTTTACGCACAGAACAAGAAGCAGGCCGCGCTGCTACAAAGCCTTTCGCCAGCGGTTGCAGCCATCATTGCGCCGTTCAAGGCGGCGCTGGCACCTCCGGCTGTTGCGATTGTGCCGGCAGCTCAGCCGGCGCCGCTGGGACAGCAATCGTCACGAGCGCCCGAGCCCGCGGCCGGGCCCGACGGACGCCAGCCGGTCGCCCTGATCGAAGCAAAATAAGAGGCAAAGTCAGGCTAGACGCCGCCGCTTTCGCTCAGTTGCTTGATGCGCTTGCGCAGGGCTGCGTTTTCGGCCTCCCGGTCGCGCAGCCGCTTCGCCCATTCGAGCGGCACCGGCACATCCTGGTTGTATTCACTCAGGAATGCGACGCCGGCCTCATTTGGCGCGCGCCATATCATGCGAGCGCGGAATGAACGCGCCTTGCGCGCGATCTTCAGATCGAATTGATCCGGCACGGCGGCGGTGTTGCTGAACGTGACCTTGGCGCCGCCAGCCGACAGATTGCGCACCTGGCAATCCATTGTCGATGCACGATTGTTGAACGCGATCACGCCGCCGAGCAGCGTGCGCGAGCGGGAGGCTTTCCGTTTTTCAACCATCAACCTGCTCCGGGCGAATTTCACGACAAAGATATCAAGGAGCAGATGCGCGACACATCGGCCGAACGCACGAAATGCGCGTTAGCGTTAAATGCAATGGTTACCGGGGCTCAGTTCTGGCAGCGCGTGACCGAGACAGTCCGCTCGCCGCCGTCTTCGGACCGGACCGTCATCGGCTGCTGGATACGCTGGCACGGCCGGGCCGTTTCGACCGCGACCGCGACCGGCACAGCAACCGTTTCGGT
>Ga0207428_10001505_pt1 | contig 24372 bp, 18 predicted proteins | sample RhiMethybrSRZTD1_FD_187600 | JGI IMG/M metagenome (GOLD analysis project Ga0207428, IMG submission 187600) | Populus rhizosphere microbial communities from Tennessee, USA - Rhizosphere MetaG P. TD hybrid SRZTD1 (SPAdes) (version 3) | ecosystem: Host-associated > Plants > Roots > Rhizosphere >...
AGGGACGGACGTAGGACCAAGGACGGACCAAGAACTGAAGCACCAAGGACCAAGGACCGACAGCGGAGGATCCCTATGCGCGTCGCCGTACTCAACGACATCCACGCGAACGTGACCGCGCTCGAGGCGGTGCTGTTGGAGGTCCGCGAGGCCCAGGTCGACGGCGTCGTGCTCGGCGGCGATGTGCTGCCCGGTCCGATCCAACGTGAGACCTTGGATCGAATCCGGGGGCTGAACGTGCCTGTTCACGCGCTGTACGGCAACGGCGAGCTCGCGCTGCTGGCGCAACTCGATGCGCCAAGCGCCGACGCCGTGACCTATTGGGGCACCACTTCAGGGTTCATCCTGCCAGAGCCGTACCGAGAGTGGGTGCGCTGGGCGGCGCGCGACCTGTCTGCTGACGACGTGAGCTGGCTGCGAGAGTGGCCCAAGACCATCCGCCTCGAGATCGACGGATTCGGCGAGGTCCTCTTCTGCCATGGCACCCCGACGAGCGAGACCGACGCGTTCACAAAACTGACGCCCGAGGACGTGTTGAAACCCGTGTTCGACGGACTCGGCGTGCGCCTCGTCGTCTGCGGCCATACGCACATGCAGTTCGACCGCACCATCGCCACGACCCGCGTCGTCAACGCGGGCAGCGTCGGATCTCCGTTCGGCCGCACCGGCGCGGACTGGCTGCTGCTCGGCCCTGACGTGCAGCTTCGCCATACTGACTACGATCTGCAGGCCGCCGCCGCGCGCGTCCGCGCCACGACCTTCCCTGGTGCACAGGAATTCGCAGACGTCAACATCCTGAACCCGCCTGCGGAAGCGGCAATGCTGGAAGCGTTCACCCGCGTCTCGTTCTGACCGATACCACTGGGCATGAGCCTGCTCGACGACCTGATCGTGGACGCGTTGTTCAGCGGTATCGGGCCGGCGACAAACCGAGGGTTGGTGATCCTCTTCACGATAGGCGGCCTGGCGCTGGCCGTCACAAGCGGGCTGTTGGTCGCAGGCGGCGTCGACATCCTGCAGCCGCCCGATTGGAAGATCGGCGCGCTACTGGCATCTCTCCTCGTCGGGTGGGCAGGAATGTTCATCGCAGTGCTGCACCTGCGCCGCGAGACGACTGACAAGTTGCTGGCCGCAACCTGCCTTGTCATCAACTTCGCTGCATCCGCAGCGCCGTTCGTCGCAGTCGTTCATTGAGAGAGCAGTCGCGATGTGGTTTGAATCGATGATCGACGTCGATGCGCGTCAGGAACTCGCTAGACAGCTCGGACCGGGCGAGCGCCTGCTTTGGGCGGGACGCCCGCGCCAGGGCATCTTTCTGCGCTCCGCAGACCTGTTGCTGATTCCCTTCAGTCTGCTCTGGGGTGGATTCGCGTTCTTCTGGGAATACAGCGTGGTCACCAGCAACGCTCCCTTCTTCATGTCGCTCTGGGGCATTCCGTTTGTGCTGATTGGGGTGTATTTCATTGTCGGCCGGTTCTTCGTCGATGCGCGCCAGCGTGCGCGGACCTTCTACGGACTCACGAACGAGCGAGTGCTCATCGTTTCAGGGATCCGTCGCACGACAGTGCGAAGCCTGCAGCTTCGGTCACTGAGCGATGTTGCCCTGTCTGAGTGGCCCGACGGAACAGGCACGCTCACATTCGGCCCTGTTCATCCGTTCCAGACTTGGCATGCCGGTGCGTCGTGGCCAGGACTGGGCAACCAGCTATCACCGACGCTTGAATCCGTGCCGTCCGCTCGTGCCGTATACGACTCCATTCGCGCAGCGCAACGCGAAGCCGCATCCTGAGACGAAGCCGTGCCATGACGCTTGGATGGAGAACTGCACTCGCCTACCCCTTCAGCGATCCTGAGTGGAAGCGGAAGCTGTTCATGGGCGGACTGCTGATGCTGCTGTGCCCGCCGGTCGGCTGGACGATGGCGCTCGGGTATCGGCGCGCGGTGGGCATTCGACTCCGCGCGGGGATGACGCCGCCACTGCCTGAGTGGTCGGGGTCGTGGTGGTCGCATTACAAGGGCGGCGTCGGCGCCGTGAGCGTCATCCTCGGCTACTACGTTCCGTTCATGCTGCTCTATGCGAGCCTCGCGTTCGAACCGTCGCTGGTCGGCGTACGGCAGCTCCTTGCCATCGTCGCCTTCTTCGCACTGATCGCGCTGTTCCCGCCGCTCTTCCTCCCGGCGCTTCCGCCGCTCTACTCGTATCTGTTCCCGTGGGTGAATCTGACACCACTGGAAATTGCGGTGCTGGTGATCGTGTTCGTCGCCACCGCATTCGTGCTTCCTGCGGCGTTCGTGCAGGTGTCGGTGACAGGACGGTACCGCTCGGCATTCCGAGTGCCTCACGTCGCGCGTTTCATCACGGGCCATCCGATTGTGTATGGCGAGGCCTGGCTGCTGTCGTTGACCGCGAGCGCGATCGGCGTGGCCATGGGCCCGCTCGCGCCCTGGGGTCTGTTCTGGTCGTACATCGTGATCCTGCACGCCTTCATGGAGGCGTTCCTGCGCAGCGGCAGAGAAGACGTCATCGCGGCGTTCAGTGCGTCGCCACTTCTCGCGCATGTCGGAGGGACATCAGATCAGACGCGTCGCGTTGGATACGCCGGGCCTGAAGGCCCGGCCTACACCGCCTCTAAGCGGTAACCGGCCTCGCACGTCGCGAGGCGGAAGCCGAGCGCCGGCACCTGCCGAGCGAAGCGAGGCACAATAGTGCGCCATGCCAACGATCACTGGCGCACACTCCATCGTCTACAGCCGGAATCCTGAGGCCGACCGGGCTTTTTTTGTCGAGGTGCTTGGCTTCCCGCACGTCGACGTCGGCGGGGGCTGGCTGATCTTTGCGCTGCCGCCCGCTGAAGTCGCGTTTCACCCGGCGGAAACCAACGACCTTCACGAGTTGTATCTGATCACCGACGACGTACGTGGCCTGGTCGAGACGCTCACGAAGCGCGGCATCACGTGCACTCCGCCTGACGACCAGGGCTGGGGCGTGTTGACGCAGGTCTCGCTGCCGGGTGGAGGTAGACTTGGCGTTTACCAGCCGCGGCACGAGCGCCCGCAATGGTCGGAGCAGCGATCGATCCGTTGAGATGGAGCACATCGCCGGCGCCGTGCGCGACGACGGCCTGGCGCGATCGCAGAAGAGATCAATGCACTGGAGAAACACAGCGTGACCACAGGATCCCGCAGACTGGAAATCCGTAACCATCTGGACGCCGCCTACCCGGACGTCTTCACGGCGAACGTGACCGCCGCGCTCGATGCGCTCGCCCCGCTCGACGCCGACTGCAAGGCGGTGATGGCCGCGCGCATCGCCCGACGCCGCACCAGATCCGAGCGCAAGCAGCGCATCGCCTTTCTCGATCCGCAATCGGTCATTTCGCGCACGACGATCACAGTGCAAGATGCGCGCGACGGCCGTTTCGTCGGCAGCGAGATTCCCGCGGACCTGCAGCGACAGTGGATCCAGGGAACCGGTCCGGCGTCGCGGCCGAACACGCCGACCGCGCAGAGCATCCGCAACGTCGCCTACGCGCTGCTGTCCGGTGCGGATGGCTGGATGTTCGACGGTGAAGATGCGCTCGGCCAGGTCTCGACGATGTCGCTCGACAACCAGCGCAACCTGAAGCTGGCGATCCACCGCGACCCGATCTTCCTGAAGGTCGCCGAACGCGTCGCCGGCGAGATGAATCAGTGGGCGCAGGGCTTCCTCGGGCGGCAGACGATTCCCGACTGGCGGGCCCAGCTGGACTTCACGACGAAGATCTTCCGCCCGCGCGGTCTGCACCTCGACGATCGGCACGTCCGGCTGGCGGGCGGCGGCGGGTTCTCGGCGTCGATCGTCGATCTGACGCTCTATATCGTGAACAACCACGAGGCGATGCGCCGCGCCGGTTCGTCGCTGGTGCTGTATCTGCCGAAGATCCAGACCGCGGAAGAAGCGGCCCTCTGGAACGACATCCTGACCGCGCTGGAACAGCATCTCGCCTTGCCGGCGGGGACGATCAAGGTCTACGTGCTGGTCGAACAGATCGAAGCGTGTTTCCAGCTGATGGAGATCCGCGCGGCGCTCGGCCTGCACTTCATCGGCTTCAACACGGGACGGTGGGACTACATCAACAGCGTGTCGGACGCGATGGCGTGGGATCCGTCGTTCGTCAATCCGAACATCGACGCGATCACGATGACCTACGGCTACATGCGGGTCTACGAGGATCGCGTCCGCCGCGCCGTGAACACGCCCGACGTCAACGGACGGTACGCGTTGTGGCAGGGCGGGATGGAGCCGAACATCCCGGTCGGCTCTGACGCCGGCGTCACCAACGGCATGACGCGCGCGGTGGCCGGCGCCGAGCGCGAGCAGCGCGAAGGCGCCAACGGCAAGTGGGTGGCGCACTGGAAGATGGTCCACATCGTCCGGCCCGTCTGGGAGAAGGTTGGCGAGACCAATCAGCTTGGACGCTCGTTCCCGCGACTGACCTACACCAGCGCCGACGCGGACGGCTTGACGATGCTCGAGGAGGCGCCGCGCACCATTCGCGGCGCACGCGATCTGCTCAGCGTCGCGCTGCAGTACGGCAACGCCTTCGGGCAGGGACTGCAGGCCGCCGCGCTCAAGCCGGCCGACTTCTTCGGCAACGAGGACGTGCTCTACCTCATGGAAGACATGGCGACCGGCGAGATCCGCCTGAGCATTCTGTGGGAGTGGCTGCACAAGGGCGCCACGCTGACGGCAGACGACCCGATCGGGGTGAAGACCGGCGACCGCTTCACCGCAGAACTGTTCGGGCGGCTGCTGCGCGAGGAGTACGACAAGCTGCTGAACGCGAGCAACCGCGATGTCTACGACGTCTCGAAAATGACGACCCTGCCGATCGCGCGGGAGATCGTCGACGCCTACGTGATGGACGCGGTCAAGATGCCGTGGTACATAGACCTGCTCAACGTCAACCTGAATAACTTCGACCTGAACGAGGCGAAGCGGCGTATCCAGATGCTCACGGAGGCGTTCCGCAAGGACGGCACCCGAATCACCGAGAATCTGGATTTCGTGGGGGTGTCGGCGTAACTCGACGACTCCCCTTCGTTCTGCGTTACCATCTCCCCTCATGAAGAAGTCCCTCGCCCTCATTGCCGCCATCGGGTTCACCTCGGTCGCCCTCAGCGCCCAGTACTCGCTGACCGTCAACAAGGATCGGCTGATCAACGCCCAGAACGAGCCACAGAACTGGCTGCTGATGAACGGCGACTACGGCTCGCAGCGCTACTCCAAGCTGACCCAGATCAACCGCGACAACGTGAAGAACCTGCGGATGGTGTGGGCGATGGCGCTCGGCGGCATGCAGGACGTCGGGCAGAACGGCCCCGAGAACGAGGTCAACCCGCTGATCGACAACGGCTTCATGTATACGAGCGACGGCTGGGGCACGATTTACAAGATCGACGCCCGCAACGGCTCCTTTGGCAAGTTCGTCTGGATCGCCGATCCCGGCGTGCAGCACGAGGGCAACACCTCGCGCACGCGCGGCATCGCGCTCTGGGAAGACAAGGTGATCGCCAACCTGCCCGACGGCCGCGTCATCGCGGTCAACCGCGAGAACGGCGAGATCGTCTGGGACAAGAAGATCGCCGCGAAGAACGAGTTCGGCAACCAGGAGCGCTTCCTCACGGCGCCGCTCGTCGCCGACGGGAAGGTGATCATCCAGAACGGCGCCGGCGACGGCGGCACGCGCGGCTGGGTCGCGGCGCTCGACGTCAAGACCGGCAACGAGCTCTGGCGCTTCTACGTCGTCCCGAAGCCGGGCGACCCGGGCAGCGAGACGTGGAAGGACGATCACAACGCGTGGAAGACCGGCGGCGGCGGCATCTGGCAGACCGGCTCGTACGACTCGGCGACGAACCTCTATATCGTCGGCACCGGCAATCCCTATCCAATCTACGACCCGCAATTCCGCCCGGGCGACAACCTCTACACGAACTCGGCGATCGCGCTCGACGTCGCGACCGGCAAGCTGGCGTGGCACTTCCAGTACACGCCGAACGACTCCTGGGACTACGACGAAGTCGGCGTGCACATGCTGTACGACGTGTCGATCGACGGCCGCATGCGCAAGGTCGTCAGCCACTTCGGCCGCAACGGCTTCTTCTACTCGCTCGATCGCACCAGCGGCCGCTTCATCAAGGCCGAGAAGTACGTCAACGATCTGAACTGGACGAAAGGGATCAACGCCGAGACGGGCAGACCGGTCGACTACAACCCGAAGCTCGACGTGCAGGTCTACAACCCCGAAGCGCGCGCGCTGCGCGGCGACGGCCAGAAACGCGCGTGCCCGACGTGGCACGGTGGCGTCGCGCATCAGCCGCTCGCCTACAACCCCGTCAAGAGGATCGCGTACGGCGTCGGCACCGAAGGCTGCTTCAGCCAGAACGGCGCCGCGGTGGCGTCACGAGGCAAGGAAGGCGGCATCGACACCAAGGGCAGTCAGCCGCGGCAGTTCAGCAGCGATCTCTACTACGGATCCGTGACCGCGTTCGATGCGGTCGGGCACAAGCTGCTGGCCAAGGCGGTCACCGACATCGAAGTGCGCTCGGGCGTCACGGCAACCGCAGGCGGTCTCGTCTTCACGGCGCTCCAGGACGGCTGGCTCATCGCCTACAACGACGAGACGCTCGAGGAGTTGTGGCGCTTCAACGTCGGCACGCCGCTGAAGGGCGCGCCGGTCACGTACGCGATCGGACCGAAGCAGTATGTCGCGGTGCAGGCGGGCGGACGCCACCTGCACCCGGTGAACTGGGACAAGCTCCAGAACTCGAGTTATCTGTTCGTCTTCGCGCTCAACTAGGAATCAGGAATCGGGCCCCCACGGCGGCCCCTAGGCTCCTGCCTCGACGCCAAAGCTTTTCAATGCGTCGGCTTCGTCCTCGAAGATCTCGAATACCGTCGCGAGCCGCGTGATATCGAGCAGATGGTCGCTGTGCCGGGTGAGGTGCACCAACTTGATCGAGCCGCCACGTTGACGTGCCGAAAGATATTTGCTGACGAGCATGCCGATGCCGGCGCTGTCGAGCCGTGTGACGTCTTTCAGATCGAGAATGAGCTTCACCCGACCTTTCGCCACGAGGTCGTTGACCTTGTCGCGCAGCACGAGGTCGCCTTCCTCGAGCTCGAGCCGTCCGGCCAGATGAAGAATCGTGACGTCCGCCACGTGGCGTTCGTCAATGTGCATCCGAGTCGACATAACCAGTGAACTGTATCAACAAAACGTAGTAGGCCACCTTTAAGGCCCAACAGCTATAACGTCAATCGAGGTACTTCACGAACACCACCTCGTTCCGCGCTTCGTTGTAAATCAACTCGTCGACCAGCGAGCGTGTCATCGCCAGTCCGAAACCGCCGGGCCGCAGCCCCTGCTCCTCACGCACGAGCAGGTGCCGAATCGGATCCCCGTCCGGGTTCGAGATCGCCGCGTGGCGCAGGCCGTCGATGTCGAATCCCTTCCCGGGATCGGCGATGCGATAGAACAGCATCCGCTTGGCCCTGACGCAGGAGATGCGCACCTTGCGGCTCGGATCCAGTTTGCCACCCCATTCGATCGCGTTGGTCAGCAACTCGCGGAACGCCTGCGCGACCGCCTCGCGCACGTCTTCGGGAAGCTTGGCGTCGAGGTGCATGACGAACGATTGAATGCGGTCGGCCATTTCGAGCGTGCACGGCGCGACCAGCTCGAGCCATTCCGGCCTCGCCGACACGACCTCAATCGAGAGCGCCGCCCCAGGACCGACCGCGTCGTTGACGACGTCGACGATCTCCCTCGGCGGAAACGGCTTGCGCAGATACCGGTAGGCCTGGCCACGGACCGACTGGAGCAGCGTTTCCGGCGTGTCGTCAGCCGTCATCATGATGACGACCGGCGGGGTCGGGCGTGCGCGCGCGGTGGCCAGGACGTCGAGACCGCTCATGCTCGGCAGGCCGATGTCGAGCAGCACGATGTCGAAGGTGTCGTCGCGCAGGCGGGCCAGGGCGTCGGGCCCGTCGCCGACCGACTCGACATAATGCCCGGCTTCGGTCAGCAGGGTTGTCAACGCATACCGCAGCGCACGGTCATCGTCGACGAGCAGGACGCGGCGGCTGGATTGGGCTGAATCAGTCATGACAGCACGACCGAGGTCGCTACATCATAATGCTCCTGGGTGAGCGTGATGGACGAGCACGTTCGGACCGTCGACGGCGGCCTGACGGAGACGCAACAGCAGGTTCTGTTCGAAACCGCGCGTGCGCTGGCGGAATGCCCCACTCTCGAAGAGGCCGCTCCACGCATGGTCGAGGCGGTCTGCCGCGCCCTGGGATGGCAGTGTGGCGCCATCTGGGAAGCCAACCGGGCGCGCCGGTTGATGCATTGCGTCGGCTCGTGGCACATGCCCGGGCTGTCCCTCGACGAGTTCACCAGCACGAGCAACACCACGACGTTCGAGCGTGGCATCGGCCTGCCCGGTCGAGTCTGGCAGATCCGCGAACCGGCCTGGATCCCTGACGTCACGCGCGACGACAACTTCCCGCGCCAGGACGTGGCGGCGCGGGTCGGACTCCACGCCGCGTTCGCCGTGCCGATCATGCAAGGCCGACGCGTCCAGGGCGTCATGGAGTTCTTCAGCAGCGACATCCTGCAGCCGACGGCGGACTTGCTGGCGATGATGACGACGATCTGCAGCCAGATCGCGATCTTCGTCGAACGCAAGTGGGCCAGCGAGGATTTCGACCGCTTCTTCAAGCTCTCGCTCGATTTGTTCTGCGTCGCCACGTTCGACGGCTACTTCATCCGCGTCAACCCCGCGTGGCACGCGATGCTGGGCTACTCGGAAGACGAGCTGCGCGCGTCGCCGTTCATCGACTTCGTCCACCCGGACGATCGTGACGCGACGATGAACGTGTTTCTGAAAGTGATGACGGGCGAGACCCTCAGCGACTTCGAGAACCGCTATCGGATGAAGGACGGGTCGTACAAGTGGCTGCAGTGGTTCGCCTCGCCGTACGTCTCGCAGGGACTCGTGTACGCCGGCGCCCGCGACGTCACCGACCGCAAGGCCGCCGCGGACGCGCTGCGCGTCTACGCCCAGGAGATGGAGCAGGCCAGGCGCGAGTCGGAGCAGAACTCGGAGCGGCTGCGGCAGGTCGTCTCCGAGCTCCAGGTCGCGCGTGCCCGCGCCGAGCAGGCGACCGTGGCCAAAGGCGAGTTCCTCGCCAACATGAGCCACGAGATCCGCACGCCGATGAACGCCATCATCGGCATGGCGGACCTGGCGCTGCAGACGCGGCTGACGCCGCAGCAGCGCGAGTACATCCGCACGGCGCGGGAGTCGGCCGAGGCGCTGATGACGATCATCGACGACATCCTCGACGTCTCGAAGATCGAGGCGCGCCGGCTGACGCTCGAAAAGGTGCCGTTCGCGACGCGGGATACGATTGAGGACAGCGTCAAGCTGCTGGCCCAGCGCGCCGATCAGAAAGGGCTCGAGCTGGCGTGCCGCATCGCCCCGGACGTGCCGGCGGCGCTCGTCGGCGACCCGGGACGATTGCGTCAGATTCTGCTCAATCTCGTCGGCAACGCCGTGAAGTTCACCGATGAAGGCGAGGTCGCGGTCGATGTCGCGGTCGCCGAGCGCAGCGACGACGACGTGTTGCTGAAGGTCACGGTGCGCGACACCGGCATCGGCATCCCCGAAGACAAGAAGTGGCAGATCTTCGGCGCGTTCGTCCAGGCCGACGCATCGACGACACGGCGGTTCGGCGGCACGGGCCTGGGGCTCACGATCTCGTCGCAGCTCGTGGAGATGATGCACGGCCGCCTCTGGCTCGAGAGCCACGTCGGCAAAGGCAGCATCTTCCATTTCGTGGCGCGCTTCACAATCCATCGCGACGACGCGACGGTGCCGTCGTCGCTGATCGACCTGCGCAATCTCAACGTGCTGATCGTCGACGACAACGCGACCAATCGGTTGATCCTGTCCGAGATCATCGCGAGCTGGCAGATGAAGGCGACGGCGGTCGCCGGCGCCGGCGAGGCGCTCGCCGCGCTGCGCCGGGCCGCGGACGATGGCGCGCCGTTTCATCTCGTCCTGACCGACGCGCTGATGCCCGAGACCGACGGCTACTCGCTCGCTCACGAGATCGCGCAGGATCGACGGTTGACCGGGGTCAAGGTGATGCTCCTGACGTCCGCCGGGTCGACGACGACGCGCGGGCGGCGGGCCGGCCCATTTACCGCGCGGTTACCAAAGCCGGTCAAGCAGTCGGATCTGCTCGACGCGATCGTGACGGCGTTCGCGCGCCCCGCCGCGCGACGCTCGCGCGAGAAGGACGAGCCGCGCGCCGTTCGCCGGACGAAGCGCGGGTTGCGCGTGCTGGTCGCCGAAGACAACGCGACGAACCAGAAACTCGTGTCCGCGCTGCTGAAGCAGCAGGGTCACCGTGTGGCGATCGTCAACAACGGACGGCTCGCCGTCGAGCGCGCGGCCAAGGACGCGTTCGACATCATCCTGATGGACGTGCAGATGCCCGAGATGAGCGGGCTGGAGGCGACCGAGGCCATCCGCAAACAGGAGGAGCCGACCGGCCGGCGCACGCCGATCATCGCGCTGACGGCGCGCGCGATGGCCGGGGATCGCGAGCAGTGCTTGGCCGCCGGCATGGACGGATACGTCGCGAAGCCGCTCAAGCCGGACGAGCTGTTCGCGGCGATCGCGGCGCTCGTCGGATCGCCGGCGCCTCCGGCAGCGGCCGCGGCGCCGGCCGCCGCCGACACGGCCGCGCTCGATCTCAGCGCACTGATTGCCAGTTTCGGCGGGCGATCCGATCTCGTCGCCGGCGTCGTCGACGTCTTCTTCGAGGATGTGCCCGCGATGTTGCGACGGCTCGACGCGGCGGTCGCGGCCGGCAGTGCCATGGAGGTGGCCGCCGCGGCTCATGCGATCAAGGGGGCCGTCGGCTTGTTCTCGCAGGGCGACGCCTACGAGAACGCGCGCGGGCTCGAACACCGCGCCCGTGACGGCGACTTGAGCGGTGTCAACGGGGCTCGTGATGAGCTGACGACGAACGTCACGCAGCTGATGGCTGACTTGCGCGCGTTACGAGAAACACTCTGATCGCCGGCCCCTGAACACTACGTCAGCGCGCTCCGAGCATCGCGACCAGTTCACGAACGCTGTGTCGTTCGAGGCTGTTGACCGTCTCGATGACGCGGTCCGTGCGCGCGGATCCGAGCACCGGCGCCATCAGACTGCGCGCCTTCGCACTGACGGCAGCCGTGTCGATCGGGTTTTCTTTGGTGCCCGGCGCGTGACGCGTGAAGTGGCTGACGACCCGGCCGTCGCGGAGCTCGACGTCGACTCGGGCACTCCGTGGCGCCGCCGGATCCATCAGCGATCGATCCGGCACGAGCTGCACGCGTTTTTTCATCGCCAGCACTCGCCCGTCCTTCATGCGCTCGTACGAATGGCTCGCGTCGAACGAGAGCTCGCCGTCGATCGCCGCGACGGCGAGCAGATATTGCAGGTTCACATCCGGCATCGAGCGGTCGTCGACGATTCGCGCGCCGTCCTCCGGAAGCGTCGCGGTGATTCGGTCGATCCCGTCGACCGTCAGGCCGTGTTCGCGCCGCAATGTGAGAAACGCGTCGAGCGCCGCTTGAATCGGGTAACCGACGGAGAACGTCTTGATCGCGGTCTCCGTCACGAAGAAGCGTGTGCCGAGATCCGTGGCCAGTTCCTCGGGACGTGGCTGTGTCGAGTGAGCCTCGAGCGCGTTGTGCTCGCCTTCGAGCACGTCGGGCACACCGGTGAACCCGAGCTGCGCCATGACGGCCGCCGTCACGCCATTGCGCGCGCCCATGCCGGAGAAGTCGAAGGCCTTTTCGACGTGCTCGAGATCGCGCTCCCAGCTCCAGACGCCGGAGACCTGCTGAATCGCGTACGACAGCGCGTAGCGCATCGCCTTCTCGTCGAGGCGCGCCATCGATGCGGCGGCGGCCGCGGCGCCGATCGTCGCGCTGACGCCTTCGGCGCTGCGATGCGTGGCCCGCACGTGATTGGCACCGAGCGCGAGCAGCCATCGACAGCAGAGGTCGTAGCCGAGCACGACCGCGTTGATCAGCTCGAGTCCGGTGGCATGACCGCGCTCCCCCATCGCCAGCGCGGCTGGCACGACGGCGCAACCCGGATGGGCCTTGGTGATCGGCTCGAAATCGTCGGTCTCATCGGCATGCCCGAACATGCCGTTGACGAGCGCCGCGTTGACGGCCGACGTCCGCAGATCGGTCGTCAGGATCGTCGCTTCCGGCGTGCCTCCCTGCGTTCGGGCGAACGCGATCGCCATCTCGCCGGGCTTCAGCCGCGCGCCCGAGACCATCGCCGCGATCGTGTCGAGGACGCGGTGCCGCGCCTCGCGGACGACCTCTGGCGACAGCTTCTGCTGACGCGCGGCCGCCATGTAGCGCGCGACGCGGCCGGTGAGATCGGAACCAGCAGCAGCGGTGCTCTGCGCGTTCGCGGTGATTCCATCTCTGCCGACTGGAATCGCTGCAGCGGCCGCAAGAGTCCCCGCGTGCTCCAACAACCGCCGACGGGAAAGACGAGTAGTCATGGTGTTGGCGCCAGCCGCTTCAGCTCCTCGAACCAGTTCAGCACGATTCTGAGCTCGTTGTTCTGACTGCCGAGTAGTCCGTCGCCCGAGCCCAACGACAGGCTGACGAAACGGCCCGCCGGCATCGGGTCGTATCCACGAGGCTCTGTTGAGATCAATGCAGGGAACGGCCCGCGCGGTATCGCGACCGGTGTACCGAAGGAGATGGACGGTTGTGTCGTGATCGGCACGGCAACGGTAGGCCGATTGGCGCCGGGCACATACAAGATGCTCGACCCGTCCTTCGACCAGACCGGATGGTAGTCGAGCGCGGTCTTCGGCGCTTGATGTTTCTCGCCGGTGGGAGGAAAGGGCTCGACGAAGACGCCCCGATTCGGGCCACCCACGCCGCCGCCACGTTCGGTGTATGCGTAGGCGATCCAGCGGCCGTCCGGCGAAAAGGTCGCGCTGAAGTCTTCTCCTGACGTCAGGTTTCCGAACGGCTCCGACTTCTTCGTGTCCGCGGAATACACCCAGAGGGCGTACGTCGATTCCTTCAGGACCGAGTAGAGCAGATGCTTGCCGTCGCGCGACCACGATCCGGGCTGGTGCGCTTCATTTGGATTCGGCTTCGTGAGCCGTTCAGGGTTCTTGCCGTCTTCGAACTGCCACCACAATCCCTTGTCGCCCTCGCGCGCAGACTGGAACGTCACACGCCGGCTGTCGGAGGACCACACCGGAAGAGTGCTGGTCCCATCGAACGTCAACCGTCGCATCTCGCTCTGGCCCGACAGGTCGTAGAGCCAGACGTCGGAAGACCCGCCATCCGATCGCGCCACCGCAAGCGTTCTCGTATCGGGCGACACGCGTGGATGGACGTACAACGCAGGTGGTGCCTTGAGTGGCCGGGGCTCCTCTCGCCCATCGCCGACCAACAGACTCCGCATCGTCGACGACACCGTCGCCGGACCCGGTCGATAGATGAGGGTGCCGTTGTCCGAGACGGCGAGATGGGTCGTCACCGTCGTGCCGCTTGCCGAGCGGCGGACGCCCACGACCACCGGAACCTGCGAGCCGGTGAACATCAGCGTCCGTGGATCGAACGGACGCGCGAACACCGTTCCTGACACTGCAAAAATCAGATGACCCGACGGGAGATACCTGGCGTCCGAGCCGCCCTCAATCAAGACGCGTCGGGTGCGATCCGCCAATGACAGCGCCACGATTTGCGCCTTGTCCCATCGGTCGGTGCCGGTTCGCTTCGCCAGCGTGAACAGCACGGTGCGTCCATCCGGCAACATCTGCGGCGCTTGCGCCTCCTCGTCCGGGCGGATCTCGGTGAGGCGCTCCAGCGCGCCACCGTTCGCTGAGACACGAGACACCCCGGTCAATCCGCCGAGGAGAATGCCGTCCGGGCCCCAGCTGATGCCGGTCAAACCGCTGTCATTGCCGAGCTCGACCACTGTCGCGGGCGCGCCCCCGGTGATTGGGATCCGCTTGACGTAGCCGTTTGCACCGGTCGCTGTGTACGAGACGAAGGCGATCGACTGGCCATCGGGCGCGAACATCGGCTGAACAACTCCCAGCTCGGAAGTACCCATTTCCGAGCCCGGTATGGCGTGAGCGGTCAACTCGCCGATCGATCGAAGGTACACGCGCGAGTTTCCCGTGAACGCGATCTTCGTCCCGTCGGGCGAGATCGCGATCGACTGACGGACCGTCCCCGAGAACGTCACAGCGTCCGGCAGCACGAACGAGAACCTGGCGACGGCACCGGGTGTGGTCGGAGGCCACAGCATCCACGCGGCGCCCGCGGCCAGCGCGCCGGTCAGTATCGCTGTCGCCGCGATTGGAAGCAGACGACTCGTCAACGAGCGTGGGCGCTCACGATGTGCGGACGATGGTGGTGTGGGTTGGGCGATGGCTCCCAGCGCATCGAGCTCGTTCAGCACGTATTTCGCGGCCGAGATGTCGGATATGCGCTGTCGTCGATCCTTGGCGAGACAGCGCTGCACCAGCGTGCGCAGCGCGGCCGGGACATCTGGAGGGAATCGCGTCCAATCCGGATCGATCTTGAGCACACTCGCGAGCGTGTCGCTCATGTCGTCGCCGTCGAACGCGCGTGTACCCGTGAGCATCTCATAGAGCACGGCGCCGAACGCCCACACATCGCTGCGTTTGTCCGCCTCGCGACCCTTGGCCTGCTCCGGCGACATGTACGCCGCTGTTCCCAGGATCACGCCGATCTGCGTCATCGCAGGTGTGGTGATCGTGGGCGAACCGGTGATCGTGGGCCGGCTCAAGCCGGCCCCCACTGAGGCCTGAGGCCCGGGCCCTGGGGCCTGCGCCAGCTTGGCGAGTCCGAAGTCGAGCACCTTGACCGTGCCATCGGGCCGCACCTTGATGTTCGACGGCTTCAGATCGCGATGGACGATGCCCTGCTCGTGCGCCGCCTCGAGTGCTCCCGCGATCTGCGTTGCGATCGAGATGACGTCAGCAAGGGGCATCGGTCCTGCCGCGATGCGATCGGCAATCGTGTCCCCATCGACGAGCTCGAGCACCAGCGCCTGTACGTAGGGTCCGGCTTCGGCCGGACCGTCGTCAGTCTCGAGCCCATAGATCTGCGCGATGTTCGGGTGATTGAGCGCAGCCAGCATCTGCGCCTCACGCTCGAAGCGCGCCAGCCGCTCGGCATCCGACGAAAACTGCTCGGGCAGGATCTTCAGCGCCACGTCGCGCTGCAACCGCGTATCGCGACCGCGATACACCTCACCCATTCCGCCGACACCGATGGCTTCGTGGATCTCGTAGACGCCGAGGCGGGTGCCGGGGGAGAGACTCATGCTGCAAGTGGAAGAAGTGGAAAAAGTGGAAAAGTTCACCACCACGCCATCGGCTGCGGCAACGCCGCTCCACAGCTACAGGCGCCCTGTCTGGCAGCATAGTCGTTCATCTTCTGGCAGCCTGGGCACCGCACCCACATGGCGTTGATGCGGTCGGGGACGAAGACGGCGGTGTAACCGCCGCCGCCCAGTTCAGTGCCGAAGAACCCTTTCATCGCCTCCGCGTGCAGACCACCCTTCATCAACTGACGCGGGTCATCAGGGTGTTCCCACGCGCTGATCGTCAGCATGCGATCGCCGACGACGGCATTGACCAGACCGATGAAGCCCTTGACCGATACGAGCTCCGCGGCGATCTGGCGGCTACGCTCGCCCACCGCGGCCTCGTCGGCGGCATCGCGTGCACGCAACGCGGTAATGCTGAACGCTCCCGGCTTCACCGTGCTGCCGCCCCAGCTGCGGACGGCACGACCGAACGTGAACGGCCCGATCGCCTTCGGCTGCACCAGCACTTGCAGGCCGAGCTGCTCGGGAATCGCACGTGAATCGAAGTAGCCATCGACTGAAGCGATCCTCCCGTCGGCGACGCGAATGAAGTCGGCGCCGTGAAGCACGACCGGCTTTCCCGTCGGCGGTAATCCCATCATCGAGCCCGTGTTCGTGCCCCGCATGATCCACTGTGCCGCGACGAGATGGGGGGCCAGGAGCCCTTCGCTCGCGACCTCGAACGACACATCGGGAAACCCCGCGAACAATCGGTTCATGTACTCACGGAACGGCTCGCCACTGAGCGGACCGCCGGTCTGCGGATCCGAATACGTACCAGCTGGTGCCATCGTCTCGAGGACCGCGCTGGCATCGCGACGATTCCATCCATCGAAGTAGCTGTGTGCGACGTCGAGCGCACTGATCGTGCCTACACCCGGGCTGTCTTGCATGTCCATCGTGTCCCTGGCTTCCGTGTCGTCCTAGTCTCGGTGTCTTGCCTTCTCATCGGCGCGTGCACCGCTGAGAATGTTCCGCATCGCGTAGTTGCCCTCGTGACAGGCGTACTCGAAGATGTCCGTCTGGCCCGGGTCGCGCCTGAGTGGCACGCCGATCGTCCACGTCTTCGTGAAGGTCGCCGGATCGTCGATGGTGACGGTGTAGCTGATGCGGTCGGGGGCCACCCGCGTGAAACGCTCGACCAGCCGGAGCGTCTCGTGCGACCCTCTGAAGTCCGTCTTACTGGAGAAATTGGTCACTTCGACAACGAGCGTGTTGCCCTCCCAATGGCCGCGCGGATCCCCCAGATACTGACGGATGCCCTGATTGATGTGCGGACGGCCATCGACCGGAATGATGCGCGTCTCGTGAATCATCTCGTGCGTCAACACGACGAATCCGGGGCTTTGAAGAATGCGAAAGAGGTTGCCGTAGCTCCCGGCATTGACGACGACATGCGGCCAGCCGCCGCGCGACACGATGCAGCGATCACCCAGGCTGCGATCCGTCCAGGAGTCGGCGGGCCCCCGTGCCTTCGCCGCCTGGGCTCGTGCCGCCTCGCGGCGTTGCGCGTCGGCCGTCAGCGCCGGCACGCGACCGTCTGGCGGGTCGATCACCTTGGAGGTTCGCGTCGACTTCGCGTTCCAGAACTCGTACCAGTGCGTCGGTCCCGCACCGGTCTCACCGCCAATGGTCGGCGCGCGCGCGACGTTGCGTTGCGCCCGGTCGGCCAGAACCGCGGCCAGTTCTTCGTCCCCGAACTCGACTTTGTTCCCGAGCTCCGACGGCCGCTCGAACGGCGTATCGACGTCGTCGTTGTAGGACCACACGCCCTGCAGATCGGGATCGCCCCACGCCGTGCGCGATGGAACGTAGGACTCGCGTTGCGCAGACACGGCGACGGACAAACAGGCCGCGACAACGGCGACAATTGAAATGGTGAATCGACGAGTCATATTCCACCTCGCGGTGCGATGTTGTCGGTGGGGCCACTCGCTTCAGGTCCTCGAACCAGTTGAGCACCGCACGCGGATTCGATCGCTTGCGACGCACTGAGTTCTCGCGCGTTACTCAGATTCTGCCACAAAGGTTGCGGGAATCGGCCGTGCATTACCGTGGTAATATATGGCTGTGGCACACGCGCACTCGAAGCTGACCGCGCAGGGCCAGATCTCCGTCCCCGCCAGCATCCGTCGTCGGCTCGGAGTCGGACCTGGCTCCGTACTGGAGTGGGACGACGACGGCGAGAATGTCATCGTCCGACGAGCAGGCCGGTACCGCTCCGAGGATGTTCATCGAGCGCTGTTTCCCTCGCCACCCAAGCCACGCACACTGACCGAGCTCAAAGCCGGGATTCGACGAGACGTGAGAAGGCGGCGTGCGCTCCGTTGACACCAACGTCCTCGTCAGACTCCTCACACGCGACGATGCCAAGCAGGTCGCGGCGGCCGAAGCGTTCGTCGCACGAGGAGCGTGGGTTCCCCACGTGGTGTTGGCGGAAACAACCTGGGTCCTGACCTCGGTCTACGATCGCGGACCAGAAGACATCGCGACGGCCGTCGAGATGCTTCTCAACCATGAGCATTTGACGGTTCAGGATTCGGATACGGTCACCGCTGCCGTCGCGCGCTTCAGGCGACGGCCCGCCGTGGGTTTTTCAGACTGCCTGGTCGTCGAGATTGCGCGCAAGGCCGGGCACCTGCCGATGGGGACGTTCGATCGCGACTTCGCCAAGTTCGACGGTGTCGAGAGACTGTCCGGCTGAAGCCCCCGTTGCCTTGTCGAACGCCTCAATGAACCATGTCGTCGTGGGTCGCCTCGTCCTCTTCGAGGTGAGGTATCTCGAGCGCCCGCAGGGCTTCGATCGCGGCCGTGAGCGCCGCTTCCGCCGCGCTGGATCGGCCTCGATGACGAAGGTCTTTTCTCGCGGATCTGAGCGCCCGTAGGACCTGCGCTCTGTCGAACCGCTGTCCCGCACAATGATCACAAAAACTCATCGTTGCCGCCCGCGTCAGTATACGCAGATGCAAAGAATGATGTCATCGGCGGTAACCGCACATCGTGGCTGAATCCTGCGATATCCCGGCCTCCCTGTAGCGCAGGCCGAGCCAGTCCGAAAAATAATCGAATGGCAGAGCGGTGCGCATCGCTTCACAGGCTGCGTCGCGTGCTCCTGAGCGATCAGCCCGAGCAGCGCCATCGAATCAAGCGGCACTTGCTTGGTGTTGCATCCTCCGTGGTGGTGTGGGGGGTCATGAGCCTGCTCTACTGGAACGGGCATCTGGAGGGGCCCGCGCTGGTCCGAGCGGGCGTCGCGATGCTCGTTCTGTGTGCCTTCTTCTTCACGGTCTTTCGAACCCGTGTGAATCTGCTGGCACCCGATCCCAGCCTCACTGCGGCCCAGATCGTCAGCTCGATCGCTGTCATTCTGTACACGATGTATTACACGTCGAGTGCGGCACGCGACGTGCTCGCGATGACATTCGTCTTGTCCGCCTTCTTCGGCGTATTCCGGTTCGAGCTGCGACAGTTCATCTTCATTGCGCTGCTGATCTCGGTGGGGTATGGGATTCTAGTCGTTCTCCTGCTCCGCCACCGGCCGCAGACGGTCGACCTCGAGCTCGAGATCGTTCGCATCGCGGCGCTTGCGGCGGTTCTCTTCTGGTTCTCGACGGTCGGCGGATACGTGAGCCGACTGCGCCAGCACCTTGCCGACAGCCGCGCGCGCCTCGAAGAGGCGCTGACGACCGTGCGAGCGCAAGCTGATACCGACGAGCTCACGGGTACGCGAAGCCGGCGGTCGCTGCTGGAGGTTATGCACCGCGAGAGGGCCAACGCGATCCGAACGGGATCGTCCTTCTGCATCTGCATCGCGGATATCGACGACTTCAAGCAGATCAACGACGACTTCGGCCATCAGGGCGGTGACGAAGTGCTCCGGGCGATCGCACGCGCGGGGAAGGAGGGACTCCGCATCACCGACTATCTGGGTCGCTATGGCGGCGACGAGTGGCTCTTCATCCTGATTGGCGGCCGGCTGGACGGCGCCCACGTTCGGGCCGAGCAAGTCCGCAGCCGCGTCGAAACGCTGCGATTCCCCGATATCGATCCGGCAATTCGCGTCACGTTGTCAATGGGCATCGCGGAGTATCGTGGCGGTGAGGACGTGGCGGAGACGCTCCGCCGCGCCGATCGCGCGCTCTACGACGCCAAAGAAGCTGGCAAGAACCGGATTGCGCTCGCCGCCGAGCCATTGCCGCTGCGCCGCTATCGCAAGGCCTGACCGCTCGTCACGGCAAACTCAGGGCCACGTATTCAGCGGCGTGTTCCCGCGATCCGATCGCCACGACGATGTACTGCTTGCCGCCGAACATGTAGGTCATCGGCGCCCCGGTCGTGCCTGCCGGAAGCTCCGTCTCCCACAGCACCTGACCGGTCGCTTTGTCGAACGCGCGAAACTTGCGACCGCCGGCACCAGGCGCCAGAGCGAGCGGCATGCTCTTGGGAGTGCGTTCAGGGCTGGCCATGATCGGATCTCCCTCGCCGACGAACAGCAATGTCTTCGTCGCGAGCGGAGCGCTGCGGCCCGGGTTCCCGAGCGGCGGTAAGTTCAGCGGCTTCAGCAGCGGATGATCACGTGGCCCGTCGCCGTTCGGTACCATCCACGCAATCGCACCCTTATTGAGATCGATGGCCGTGATTCGACCGTACGGCGGTTTCAGTAATGGCAGTCCGAGTGGCGCCGGCGGATACTCCCTCGTGCCGCGGGTGAACGTGAGGTTCGTCTTTTGCGGATCACCAGGGACGATATCGGCGACGAACGGACCAGTAATCGACTGCACATAGAGCAGTCCCGTCTCGGGATCGAACGCGCCACCCTGCCAATCGGCGCCGCCGACGGAACCCGGCAGTTGAATCGTTCCTTTCGTGTCGCTCGGCCCACTGCCCTTGATGGAAGGCGGCGTGAACATCGGGCCGATCACGTACTGCTTCACGATCTCGAGCGCGGCGGCCCGGAGCTCGGGGGTGAAGTCGATCAGATCGTCGACGGTGACGCCTTGCCGATCGAACGCGGGCGGCTTGGTCGGGAACGGCTGCGTCGCGGCCGTCTGCTCACCTGGCGTCTTCGACTGCGGCACGGGACGGTCTTCGATCGGCCACACCGGTTGGCCGGTGACGCGATCGAACACGAAGGCGAACGCCTGCTTCGTGAGCTGGACGACGGCTCGGATTCGTCTGCCGTCGACGGTGATGTCCGCCAGAATCGGCGCCGCGGGCAGGTCGTAGTCCCAGAGGTCGTGACGAACGACCTGATAGTGCCAGATGCGCTTGCCGGTCTGACAATCGACGCTGACGAGCGCGTCGGAGAACAAGTTGTCGCCGGGCCGATGGCCGCCGTACATGTCGCTCGTCGGGCTCGTGAGCGGCAGATACGCGTAGCCGAGCTGCTCATCGACGCTGATGAGCGACCACAGGTTCGCGTGCCCGGTGTATTGCCACGCATCGTTCTTCCACGTGTCGACGCCGAACTCGCCGGCCCGCGGGATCACATGGAACGTCCAGCGCAGTCTTCCTGTGCGAACGTCGTAGCCCCTCACATCGCCGGGAGTTCCCTCCTTTTGCGGTGGTGAGTCGCTCATCGACGTCCCGACGATGACGACGTCCCGGCAGACGCGTGGCGCCCCGCTCCATGAGTAGGGTTCCTTCGCCGTCCCCAGCTGGAGGTTGACGACGCCATTGATACCGAATGTCGAGAACGGCTGTCCCGTCTTGGCGTTGAGCGCAATCAGCGTCTCGCCTCGCTGCACGAAGATGCGCTCCTCGTTGCCATCGCGCCAGTGGGCGACACCTCGAGTGCTCGTACCCCGCAACGCGTCCGGCCGCGACCCAGGCTCCTGAATCCAGATCGTCTTGCCGGTACCGGGGTGAAACGCCTCGACGAGGCCCACTCCGTTCGGGCTGTAGAGCACACCGGCGATCATCAGCGGCGTGGCGCGAAAGTTGTTCTGCACCTGCAGTTTTGGATCTTTGCCGCTGAGAAGCGGATCGACCGCCGGCCGCCGCCAGGCGATGCGCAGGTTCTTCACGTTGGTGCGGTTGATCTGATCGAGGGGCGCGTACTTGGTACTGCCGGCGTCGCCGCCATAGCTTCGCCATTCGCCGTTTGTCGTCTGTGCAGCGGCAGGCGCAGCCAGCGAGACGGCCGCCATGAGACATGTCGAAACCAGTCGAAGGGATTTCATCGCACCACGTCCTCCTGGCTGGAGCCCGTTCGTGGATCGGGCGAAGCGCAGTATAGTGCGCGCATGAACAGAAGAGAATTCCTGGCGGGCATCGCTGCCGCTCCCCTCGCAGCGTCACCCGGATTCGCGCAGGCCCCGCCGCAAGGGACGGCTCCCGCGCGCGCGCGGACCAAACTCAAGCAGAGCGTGATGGCCTCGGTGTGGGGTGCGAATTCGAAGCTCTCGTTCGAGGAGCGCTGTCAGATCCTGGCCAAGATTGGCTTCAAGGGCGTCGATCTGCCGACGCCGGAGCAGGTGCCGATCCTGAAGAAGTACGGGCTTGCTCCAGCGATGATGACCGGCGCGGGCACCTCGTTTCAGGAGGGACTCGTCCGCAAGGAACTGCACGACAAGTTCGACGCCGCGTTTCGCACCGGGATCGACACGTGCGCACAGGCGGGCTGCCCCAACCTCATCGCGATGCCAGGTGAACGCCGCGGGATGTCGCGCGACGAGACGATCGCGAACACCGTGGCCATCCTCAATCGCGTGAAAGGGTATGCGGAGCAAAAGGGCGTCACGCTCTGCATGGAGATCACCAACTCGAAAGTCCCCGCCGATCAACGCACCGACCAGACGTTCAACCATCTCGACTGGGGGTGGGAGGTCTGCCGCAAGGTCAACTCGCCGCGTGTGAAGGTCGTCTACGACATCTACCACGTCCAGATCATGGACGGCGACGTCGTGCGCAACCTGCGCGACAACCTCGACTTGATCTGCCACATTCACACGGCCGGCGTCCCCACGCGTCAGGAGATCGACGGCACACAGGAGCTCAATTACCGTTTCATCGCGAACGCGATCGCCGATCTCGGCTACACCGGGTTCGTCGCGCACGAGCATCGGCCGGGGCCAGGACGTGACCCGATCAAGAGTCTCGAGGAGTGTTACGCGATTCTGGATGTGTAGGGGGCAGGGGGAAGGGGATAGGGGGCAGGGCCGTCCAGTCTCAAGGCGTCAGTCTTGAGGATTCAGTGCTGGAGGTATAGATGCGGATCGCCGTGGCTCTCATTGCGTTTGTGATCCCGTTGCTTGTCACGCCGGCCGTCAGCCAGACGGTCAGTACGCAGACCGCGCCCGCGCCCGGCGCGCTCGTGCCCGGAATGCCACCACCACGCGAGAACCGGACGGTTCCCCAGTCGGGGACCGCACGCGTGCGCGGTCGGGTGGTCGCGACGTCCACGGGATCGCCCCTTCGACGCGCGCAAATCACGCTCTTCGGCCTCGAAGGTCAGAACACGGTGCGGCGCACCGCGACGACCGATGGCGAAGGGCGATACGAGTTCAAGGAGCTTCCTGCCGGACGCTACAACCTCACCGCCGGCAAGGCAGGCTACGTCAGCCTGCAGTATGGTCAGAAGCGTCCGTTCGAGGCCGGCACGCCGCTCACGATCGCCAACGGAGAGAACGTCGAGCGCATCGACTTCAGCCTGCCGCGCGGCGGCGTCATCGCCGTCCGCGTCACCGACGATTTCGGGGAACCGCTCGCCGGCGCGCAGGTGCAGGTTCAGCGATATCAATACGGAACCGATGGCCAGCGAAGGTTGACGTTCGCACCGAGTGGCGGCCTGGGGATAGGGGGCACCGACGATCGAGGCGAGTTCCGGATCTTCGGTCTCACGCCTGGCGAATACATCGTGAGCGCCTCGATGCGAAACCCCGCGCTGCCGCCCACGCCCGGAAATCCGAGCGATGTGAACGAAGGTTTCTCTCCCACCTTCTATCCCGGCACGATCAATTCCGCCGAGGCACAAGCGATTACCGTGAGTATTGCCGACGAGACGACGGTGCAGCTGGCGCTGATCCCGTCGAGACTGGTACGCATCAGCGGGACCGTCGTCGATTCCGAGGGACGACCTGCGGCCGGGGCCATGCTGATGCTCGTTTCGCGCAGCGGCTCCGGGATGTTCTCGTCGGGCGGCGGCAGCGTGGCTGCAGACGGGAGCTTCGCGATTGGCGGTGTCGCCCCTGGCGAGCACAGCATCGACGTCCGGCCTGTCCCGCGAGCCGGATCCACCGGGGGTGAATTCGCGTCAGTGCCGATATCGGTTTCGGCCAGTGACATCACCAACGTGCGCATCGTCACGGGGAAGGGGACGACCATCAGCGGCCGCGTGCTGTTCGAAGGCACGTCAGCGCGCTCGAATGACACCGGGCCGTTGCGGGTGATGGCCCAGCAATCCGACCCGTCGCGACAGCTCATACCATTCGCTTCGGGTGATCCCCTGTCGAACGGCGTTCTCGACGACCAAGGCAATTTTCAGCTGAGTGCGACCGGACGGGTCTTTCTGACGCTCGGCGCGCCTCCAACGTGGATATTGAAGTCGATCACCTTGGAGGGCGACGACATCACAGATATACCGCTCGACCTCGCTGGACGATCGTCGCTGACGGGCGTCGTGATTCGCATGACCGACAAGCTGACGCAAGTCGCGGGACAGGTCAGCGACGCCAAGGGCCAGCTGCTGAAGGACTGTGTCGTCATCGTGCTGCCGGCGGAACAGAAGGAGCCAATCATCGCCGCGAGGTGGACGCGAACGGCGCGCCCGGATTCGAGCGGGCGATTCCTGATGCGCGGTTTGCGTCCGGGTCGCTACGTCGCCACGGCGATCGAAACGCTCGAACAGGGCCGCCAGTTTGCGCCCGAGTTCCA
>Ga0207428_10001506_pt1 | contig 24366 bp, 18 predicted proteins | sample RhiMethybrSRZTD1_FD_187600 | JGI IMG/M metagenome (GOLD analysis project Ga0207428, IMG submission 187600) | Populus rhizosphere microbial communities from Tennessee, USA - Rhizosphere MetaG P. TD hybrid SRZTD1 (SPAdes) (version 3) | ecosystem: Host-associated > Plants > Roots > Rhizosphere >...
GTACCGCGACGAAGGGACGCTTTGCCTGGCGTTGACTCAGAATGACGAAGAGGAGCTTGAGCGCCGCTGGCAGTGGCTTCACGAGGCGGGTTTGAATGTAAGGCGATTGAACGCGGGGAGCGCGCTCAAACTCGAACCGCTGCTGAACCAAACGCTACGTTTCGCCCTGAAATTTCCCGGCGACCATCAGGTTGACAACCGCCGACTGATGACCGCGCTGCATGGGGCCGCGCGGAACGCGGGAATCGAGTTCCTGACGCACACCGAAGCGCGAGAGTTATTGACCGAGAATGTGGCCGGGCGCAGCCGGGTCAGCGGAGTGGTGACGGCGCGGGGCGAAATTCACGCCCGCACAGTCGTGATCGCGGCGGGAAGCTGGTCGAGCCTGCTTCGTTGCGATGAGGCGCAGCGGTTTGAAGTCGAGCCGGCGCGCGGGCAGATGGCGGCGCTTGAAATGCCAGCCCCGGCCGCGCGCCACGTGATCTATTCGCGACGCGGGTATCTGGTTCCCAGGCTCGGCGGATATTTGATCGCCGGATCGACTACCGAACGCGCCGGCTACGACAAACGGGTGACGGCGGGCGGCATGGCTTCTGTCATCAATAACGCGATTGAGATCATGCCCTGCGTCGCCGACCAGGCCGTCATCGAAACCTGGGCCGGATTACGCCCGCGCGCGCCGGACGATTTGCCTATACTCGGCCCCGATCCGCGCGTCGAAGGGTTGATTTACGCTACGGGCCATTATCGCAATGGCATCCTGCTCGCGCCGATTACCGCCCGGGCGATCGGCGAATTAGTCGTCAAAGGGGAAAGTTCCGTTGACCTCGCGCCTTTCAGCGTCGCCCGATTCTCAAACCGCCGGGCCGTTGGCTGAGCGCGTAAAACAATCCTACCAGCGTCTTCGCGTCGCGAATCTCTCTGCGCTCGATCATCCCCTCTAGCTCCTCCGCGCTGAACGCGCGAATTTCGACGATGATTTCGTCGTCATCGAGCGATTGTTCGCGCCGTTTCAGTCCACGCGCGAAGAAGACGTGAATGATCTCGTCGCTGATGCCGGGCATCGCGTAACACTCGCACACCTTCTCCAGGAGTTCGGCCTCGTACCCCGTCTCTTCCGACAACTCGCGCGCGGCGCACTCTTCAGGCGTCTCGGCGCCGGTCATTCGTTGATTCTCTTCGCGCCCGTTGAGAGTCCCCGCCGGCAATTCCCACAACTCGCTATCAGCCGCGTAGCGGTACTGCCGCATCAACGCTATGTGATCGTCGTCGACGAAAGGCGCGATTACGCAGACGCCCGGATGGCGGACGGTTCCGCGAGTGGCGACGCCGCCGGTCGCCTTATTCAAAATCTTTTCGCGGTTGACCATCCAGCGCAGCTCTTCGCCATGCCTCGTCATGCGCGTCTCTCGATATTTCGTTTCGACTTCCAGCCATACAAATTGGTCGCTCATCTCACCTTCCTCATGGTGATTAGCAAATGCGTCTACGGTGTGGGGCGATTTGTTTAATCGCCCTGTTTGTGGCCCTGTCCGATCAGGAGTCCAAGCAGGAAAGAGGCGCGAGTAAACAAATCGCGCCACAGTTCCGTACACGCATTTGCTAACCGATCTAGTGTCCAGACGCGTAGTGATTGCCGAGTCAAAGTCGGCGATCACTACTTTGCAGAAGCCGGGGCCGGCAAACGGACGGTCTTGACAGCCTCCGGCGCATTCGCCACAATGCGGCATCGTTTATAACGTGTTGTTCTTTCGAATTTGTAATCGAGTAGAGGCGCGGCTTTCAAGAGTAACTCGTCCGAGAGCGCGAAAGCTCAAAGAAGATGAGGGAAAGGGGTAAGCCGCCGAAGCTGGTCTGATGTTTTGCAATCGCGCCGGCTGGCTGTCAGGGCTAAATCCTTGAGGTTGTCAACGCCCCGCGGGCGTTGAAGAGCTATCTCGGCGACGCAGTCATTTTTGCCGCCACGTCGTGTGGCGCGCGATCAGGGCGGGGTTAGCGAGCAATAGCTTGCTAACCCTTTTTCGTTTTGCGGCGCAATCTTTACGTCGTTCTGAATGGGGCTTATAAGACTTAGTGGGACTTATAGGTCTTATAAGTCTCATTAGTCACATTCCTGGGGTAGGTAAATGATCGTAATGAAATTCGGCGGGACCTCGGTTGAGGACGCGACCGCGATCCGCCGCCTGGTATCAATCGTCCGCCGCCAATCGCATCGCCGGCCGGCGGTTGTTGTTTCAGCGATGGGCAGGACGACCAACGGCTTGCTCGAATGCGCGCGGATGGCCGCCGCGGGCGATATGCAAACGGCGCAAAGCAAGTTGGACGAGATCGCCGGGCGCCATTTTAAAACCGCCGATCAACTTGCGCCGCAGCAAGAAGGCGAATCGCTGCGCGAGGCTCTGGGCAAACGTTTCATCGCCATCCGATTGACGCTCGAAGAGATCGGCCGAACGGGCCGGCTCATGCCGCGTCTCTCCGACGCCGTCTCGTCCAACGGCGAATTGCTTTCATCGCAGGTCGTCGCGGCCGCCTTACGTGCAGACGGGATGAAAGGCGTCTGGGTAGACGTTCGCCCGATGATGCGGACCAATGATGATTTCACCCGCGCCGCGCCGCAATTCGACGTCGCGAACCTGAGATTGAAAGAAGGCTTCACTGCCGCCCTGGCCGACGGCGGCGTCCCGGTCACCCAAGGCTTCATCGGATCGACTTCCGAGGGTGTGACGACCACCATCGGGCGCGGCGGCTCAGATTATTCCGCCTCGATCATCGGCGCGGCGATGGACGCCGAAGAGATTCAAATCTGGACCGACGTCGACGGCATCATGACCACCGACCCGCGCATTTCGCCCGAAGCCGCGAAGGTCAAAGTCATCTCGTTCGCCGAGGCTTCCGAACTCGCCTATTTCGGCGCGAAGGTTTTGCACCCGAGCACGCTGCTGCCCGCGATGGCCAGAGAGATTCCGGCGCGCGTTTGCAATTCGAGGCGGCCCGAAGCCGCCGGCACTGCGATTGTCCGCAGCGCGCCGCCGTCGCGCGCGGTCGTCAAAGCCATCGCGTTCAAACGCGGGATCACGGTGATCAACGTGACGTCTGACCGCATGCTGATGGCTCATGGATTCCTCTCGCGGCTCTTCGACGTCTTCAACAAGCATGAAACATCGGTCGACATGGTCGCGACCTCCGAGGTCAGCGTCTCGATGACGCTCGACGACACGCGGCTCCTGGACGCCGTAGTCGCTGACCTGGAGTCTCTGGGCGAGGTCTCGGTCGAACGCGACGCGGCGTTGATCTGTCTGGTCGGCGAGAATCTGAAATTCACGCCGGGCGTCGCCTCTCGAATTTTTTCGAGCATCGAGCGGATCAACGTCTCGATGATTTCGCACGGCGCTTCGGCGATCAACGTCAGCTTCATCGTCGACGGCGCTAGCGTCGAGAACGCCGTCAGATCGCTGCACGCTGAGTTTTTCAGTGAATTGGATGAGGAGACATTCGAGGCCGCGGCTCAGACTCAGGCCGTGGGATGAGGTATGATCGTTACCTGATGCCAGGCAAGCGGCAGGGATCGCCTTCCTCGCCGCATCGCGGCGTCTGAATTTAGCCATGGGTTTATGGCCTTTGAAAATTAAACGCAACCACGCAATCCAACGTAGGGGCGGGTATTCCCCGCCCCTATCGCTCGGGTCACGAACCAGGGCGGGGAATACCCGCCCCTACACCCATGGTTGTATTTTATTCTCAAACACCATTAACCGATGGCTAAATTCAATGCGCCGCTACGCGGCGGGGGAATTCGCGGTTGAGGTTGGGGAATGACAATGCTTGAGGTAAAGGGCATGAAGATCGCAATAGTAGGTTATGGCAAGATGGGGCGGATGATAGAACGCGTAGCCGCCTCGCGCGGGCACGAGGTCGTAGCGCGCTTCGACATCGACAATAATCCGAACGGCGAAGGGCTGACCGCGGAAAACCTGGAAGGCGTTGACGCGGCTATAGAGTTTTCAACGCCCGAAACGGCGGTCGAAAACCTGCGCCGCCTGATCGGGCTGCGTATCCCGGCGGTCGTCGGCACGACCGGATGGTACGCGCGCCTGGACGAAGTCAAGAGATTGGCCGCCGACCACAACACTCCGCTCGTGTTCAGCTCGAACTTCTCGATCGGGATGAATCTGTTTTTCAGGATCGTGCGCGAGGCTTCGGCGCTTTTCGCGAGTCACGATCAATACGACCCGTTCCTGGTCGAGGCGCATCACAAATTCAAGAAGGACGCGCCGTCGGGCACGGCGCTGGTCATCGCAGGACTGATGCGCGAAATTTACGGCGAGCGCGCGCCGGAGGCCGTGGCCATCCGCGCGGGGCACATTCCGGGCACACATGAAGTCGGATTTGATTCCGAAGCCGACACGATCACTCTCACTCACACGTCGCGCAGCCGTGAAGGCTTCGCCGCCGGCGCGGTATTGGCGGCGGAAAAGATCGTTAACAAACAGGGCGTTTACGAATTCTCGGAACTGCTCTTTAGCTAAATCAATATAGCCACGGAGCCACTGAGGCGCAGAGGTGGATAGACAGGAAGACAGAAATGCGCATCTCTGTTTCTTTGTTTGCCTGTCTCTCTGCCTCTTTGCCTCTCTGGCTCTGTGGCTCTGTGGCATAACAATAATCGAAAGGGGAGACCAAAGATGGCAAACATTGATCGGTTGAGAGGCTGCGGAACGGCGATCGTTACGCCTTTCAAACAGGACGAATCGATTGACGAATCGGCCTTTCGCCGCCTCGTCGATTTTCAGATCGAAAACGGCGTTGATTTCATCGTCGCCTGCGGCACCACCGGCGAGAGCGTGACGATGAGCGAGGACGAACAGGCTCGCGTCGTCGAACTTACGGTCGAAGCCTCAGAGGGCCGCGTACCGGTGGTTGCGGGCGCGGGCGGATACAACACGCGCGAGGTGATCGAAAAGGTTCATCGCTATGAACGCCTGGGCGCGGACGCCATCTTGTCAGTCACGCCCTATTACAACAAGCCCACGCAGGAAGGCCTTTATCAACACTACCGCGCGATCGCCGAATCGACCGGACTGCCGGTGATCCTCTACAGCGTGCAGAGCCGCACGGCCTGCAACATCGAACCATCAACTGTCGCCCGCCTGGCCGAGATCGGAAACATCATCGGCGTCAAAGAGGCTTCGGGCGCCATCGCGCAGATCTCCGAGATCGCGTCGCTCCTCGACGGGTCGTTCAAACTGTTCGCCGGGGACGACACGGTCATGCTGCCGGTCGCGGCGCTCGGCGGCGTCGGCGTGGTCTCAGTGGCCTCGAACCTGCTGCCGCGACAGGTCAGCGATCTCTGCCACGCCTGCGTCGAAGGGCGATTCGATGAGGCGCGCAAATTGAACCGAGAACTCACGCCGATCTTCAAAGCGCTCTTCATCGAAAGCAACCCGATCCCGGTCAAGGCCGCGCTGGCGATGACGGGAATGATCGAAGAGGTTTATCGCCTACCGCTCACGCCGATGAACTCGTCAAATCGCGCAAAGCTCGAACGGGTTTTGACCGAGTCAGGCGCGCTGACGAAGGCGTCGAAGCAAGCGAAGAGTTGAGATTGAAAGTGGGAGAGGAGAAGGCTTAGATGCAGGCCGCCGAAGGCCGCAGTTAAGTAACGCCTTGCGAGAAATCGTATGAGAGACGCGTTAGCGAGCGCGCTGATTGAGCGATTCGATAGACCCGATGTGAAGTCTGTAGTCCTCATGGGGAGCCATGCGCGCGGAGACGCCGGCCCCTACAGTGATGTCGACCTGGCGCGGTTCATCAGTGAGCCTGGCGACCTAAAGGCGGAGACTCACAGTTACATTATTGACGGGTATTTAGTGGTCGTCAGTGACAGAGGGCCGGCTGAGGTCGAAAACTGGTTTTCCGCGCCGGAAGAGGCAAGTAACGTTATCAGCGGACTTCGCTCCGCACGGCCTTTGCTCGATCGCGATCAAACCTTCGCCCGTATTCAAGCGCGCGCTCTTGCCTTCACCTGGGATACTTCAATGCAACAGAAGGCCGACAACTGGGCGAGCCGCCAGATGGTCGGCTGGATCGAGGAAGTTCACAAGGGACTGGAGGGATTACGGCGCAACGACCTGGGACGCTTACTGAATGCGCGCCACGGTTGTTCCTGGGGGTTGTCGCGTGTTGTGCAAGTTCAACGCGGCGTGTTGTTGTCGGGCGACAACGCCTTCTACGATGAAGTGGCGTGCGCTGTGGGATGGGATTCGGAGTGGGTACGCCTCCGACGCATCGCTTTTGGTATAGTTGGGGAAAATGAGGTCGAGCCTTCGCTCCGGGAGCAGGTCACGGCAGGCCTTCATTTGTATGTGGTCACAGCCAAGACGCTGGTTGGCGTTCTACGACCTGAAGACGAACCATTGGTGGCTGAAACAGTCCGTCTCATCAAACGGACGCTCAGCGCGTAGAGGCGCTCGGCGAAGGAATAACTTCATGCGCCTACAACTCACCGGGCTTCAGAAAGTTGAGCCTATAGCGTGATGAGAGAGTTTTACGTCATAGCCTATCTGTTCTTCCCTTTACTGGTTGGGTTGGCGCTTCATGGTTTCTGCATAAAGTACGACGCCCTGGCCTTTCTCTGTCGCCCTATTGACCGTGGGCGGAAATTTCGCGGGAAGCGGATATTCGGCGACAACAAAACTTATCGGGGCGTCGTGGTTGTAAGTTTAGGGACCGTGCTCGGGTTCGGGCTGCAATCGCTCCTTCTTCATCGAATCGCTTCGGTCAGAAGCGTAGAGTTGTTCGATTACGCGTTTTTCAAATCCGTGGCGCTGGGGGGGGCTGTAGGCGTCGCCGCAATGTTGAGCGAGTTGCCGAACAGCTTTATCAAGCGGCGGTTCGAGATCGGTCCAGGGCGCGCCGCCAAAGGATGGAAGGGAGTGATCTTCTACGTCTATGACCAGGTAGATTTTCTCCTCGGGTCGTGGCTGGTGTTGGCCATCGTGGTTCCGGTTACGGCTGGGCGAGTGCTGTTCTCAGCAGGTTTGCTCCTGGTCGCGCATCAGTTGATGTCGAGCGTCGGGTATGCGCTCGGTATGCGCAGGACGGCGAGGTGAAAGCGATTGAGGCTCCCGAACGAGATGGCTATTATTGACAGGTCGAAAGGAGCAAAAGATCGTGCAAACCGTCAACATCGCCAAGCAAGGTCAACTGAAACCTACATCGGAAAGGAGTCACAAATGAATAAGCTTCTTATCGCCCCGATTCTGATTGTCTTTTGCATTGCCAACGCATATGCCCAGAAAGGCGCTGCTGAACCTGACTATTATCCGATGGGATATAACGGTGACACGTGGACTGGCGAGGTTACAGCCACTGACGACAGCAAGAGGGAGATCACACTCAGCTACAAGAAGAAGGATAAAGAGGAGACTTTTGTTGGCGCATTGGAAGAAGGCTATGCCGTCAAAATGAAAGATGGCAGTATGCGCGAACTGAAAGTTTCCGAGATTCCGACTGGGACGAGAATCAAGGTCTATTACATAACCAAAACAAAGAAGGATGCTTCAGGGGCTAAGACTAAGTTCAATCAGATAATCAAGATTCGCTTCTTGCCAAAAGAAGGCTGATTCGCCAGAAGCTTGACACGCAGAAAGGCCGCAGCAATCTACTGATGCCCTTCCGCGTGTTCCGTTTTTTCTGCGTAATCTGCGTTTTTCAGTTGCAGGCCTCGAACAATCCGGCCATTCCCTGTCCGCCGCCTATGCACATAGTCACGACGCCGTATTTGGCTTTGCGCCGACGCGCCTCGTTCGCAATCGTTCCGACCAGCCGCGAGCCGGTCATTCCGAAGGGGTGGCCGATTGAGATCGAGCCGCCGTTGACGTTGAGCTTCTCCTGATCAATGCCCAGTCGGTCGCGGCAATAGATGACCTGCACGGCGAAGGCTTCGTTCAATTCCCACAGGTCAATGTCTTCGACTTTCAGGCCGTGGCGCTTCAGCAGCTTCGGGACGGCGAAGACAGGGCCGATGCCCATCTCGTCAGGTTCGCATCCGGCGACGGCGAATCCGCGAAAGATCATCAACGGTTTGACGCCGAGTTTTTCAGCTCGTTCGCGCGACATCAACAATGTCGCCGAAGCGCCGTCGGAGAGCTGCGACGAATTGCCCGCCGTGACCGTCCCTTGTCCGCTCGACGTGTCGAAATGCGGTTTGAGCGCAAGCAGTCCTTCGAGGGTCGTGTCGGGGCGGTTGCATTCGTCGCCTTCCAGATAGTGCTCTTCCTGACCTGTGATCTCGCCGGTCTTCTTGTCCATGATTCCGCGCGTGACATGCATCGGCGCGATCTCGGCTTTGAAGAATCCTTCGGCCTGCGCGCGCGCCGTACGCTGTTGGCTCGAGAGCGAGTATTGGTCCTGAGCCTCGCGGCCGATCTTGTATCGCTTGGCGACGACTTCGGCGGTGTCGCCCATCACCATATAAATTCCGGGGTGATGCTCTTGAATCCACGGATTGGGTTTGGTGTCGCGACCCATCATCGTAATGCTTTCGACGCCGCCGCCGATTGCGACCTCGACGCCTTCGTTGATGATCTGATGGGCGGCCATCGCCACGGCCTGCAGCCCTGAAGAGCAGAAGCGGTTAACCGTGACCCCGGCGACCGTGACCGGTAAACCCGCGAGCAAGGCGGCGACGCGGGCGATGTTCGACCCCTGAACGCCCGCCGGATAGCCGCAGCCGGCGACCACTTCCTCGACCTCCGAATGGTCGACCTGCGGCGTTTTGCGCAACGTGTCTTTGATGCAGTGCGCGAGTTGATCGTCAGAGCGCGTCAGGTTGAGCGAACCGCGAAACGATTTCGCCAACGGCGTGCGGGAACTTGCGACAACGACTGCTTCTCTCATATTCAATGCCTCGGTGTGAAATTGTTATTCAGGCGACTGCGGCCTGGTCCGATTGTTCAAACACGACGATCTGGTCAACCGGGGTAAAACCCAGCTTGGCCGCCAACCGCATTGAAGGAATGTTTGATTCCACCGCCCCCCAGACCGGCGCAAGGTCACGGCGGTGGAAATACTCGATCATAAAAGAGACGCAAAGCGCGGCGTAACCGCGATTCCGGTATTCGGCGAGCGTGTCAATAGAGATGTCCCACAAACTTTCCGTCCTGCTGCCGGCATAGCAGAAAGAGACGGGTAGTTTTCCAAGACAAGTGGCCGCCACCGGTGAATACGTCGCAGCGTCGATCAATTCCTCTTTAAGTTCGGCGGGCGCGTGATACATCGTTTCAATTTCGGATATGGATAACAGGCGGACCGCGTCCGCGGGAACTTCTGGCAATCGCTCGCCGGTCGCCAAACTGTAAATGGTCGCCAACTCGGAGCGCCATTCCGGTAGCGCTTCGGCGACATGGCGCCAATCTTCAGGCGGGCACAACACGGTCTCTGGGGACGGAGGCAGGGCGATCACCCTCCGAATCGCGTCAGGCGCCGGACGCCCACAGATGGCTACCATTTCCATCTCCGCCTGGCGCGCCAGGAAGCTCAGTCCCTTCGCATCTTCCAACTCGTAAATCTCGCACTGCCCCGAGAGCAACATGGCCCTCAACTCGACCCACTTCGGATGGTCCGGGACGGTTGAAAGTAATTGCTGGATTGTCGGGTCCATCTCGGACAAAGCGGCGCTCCGGTTTAGTGATCGTTGAGCGTACAAGCAATGGTCAACTTCTCATGAATCGGCTGCGGCTCTTCAACCGCTCGACGATGGGGGCCGGGGCCTTTTCCGGCGAGCCTGCGTCAAAGGGCGGCTGCGGATCGTACTCGATGCCCAACTGAATCGTCTGCGCCGGGTCGTCGCCGCATTCCCTGGCTACGAGAGTCAGAGCCATATCAATCCCGGCTGAAACTCCGGCGGCGGTGATGATTTTCCCCTCAATCACTACGCGGTCAGAAACGGCCTCGGCCCCGAGCGAGCGCAGCGCGTCGTAAGCCAACCAGTGGCTCGCGGCTTTCAATCCTTTGAGCAGTCCCGCCGCGCCCAGAACCAGCGAGCCTGTGCAAACCGAAGTCGTCCACTTCGAGGTCTCGTGCGCCTGACGGATCCAATTCAATATCGGCTCGTCGTCCATCAACGCCGCCTGCCCTGGCCCGCCGGGTACGACGACGATGTCCGGCGACGGAACCTGGTCGAGCGTGTAATCGGCGACCAGCGCCAGGCTGCCGACGTCAGTGCGCTTCGGCCCCGGCTCCTTCGCGACGAATTTCACCGTGGCGCCGGGAATGCGGCTCAAGACTTCGTAAGGGCCGACGGCGTCGAGCGCGGTCAAACGATCAAATAGTAAAATGGCGATTTCCATTACGGCGCTCCCAGGCTAACTGTCCCTGTGAATCCAGCGCATCAGCAATTTGTGCGGCCCGTTTTGGGCGTACGCCTCGAATCCGTATCGTTTGTATAAAGAAACCGCCGGGTTGTTGCGCAGAACCTGCAAAGTGAGTGGTTTTCCGGCTTCGAGGGCTTTCCGCTGGCAATGCTCGATCAGCGCGCCGCCCAGTCCCTGCCGCTGCGCCTCGGGCAGAATCGCCATCCACACAAGATGCATCTGATCGCCCCAATCGGCCAGAGTAAGAACCCCGACCGGTTTTTCATCGATCAAGACGATCTCTCCTCGCAAGGATTCGGCGGCGTAACCGCGCTGAGTCTCTTCGTCCCAGCCGTATGATTGGCTGACGGCCTCTTTCATCGTTGCGACGCGAAGTCGCCAGATGAAGTCCAGGTCGGCCTCTTCAGCCTTTCTTAGCCGGAAGGTCATTTTCCCTTGTCGAAATCGGCGAAGGTCTTGCCCTCCTGGGCCAGTCGCTTCAACAACGGCGCAGGCTCCCACAACTCCCCGTGCTCTTCGTGGAATTGGTTGACGCGCTCGTACACTTTCTTCAAGCCGACGGTGTCCCCGTACCACATCGGGCCGCCGCGCCACGCCGGGTAGCCGTAGCCGTTGATGTAGATGATGTCTATGTCAACGGCCCGCAGGGCGATGCCTTCTTCCAAAATCTTCGCGCCTTCGTTGATCAAGGCGTACTGCGTGCGTTCGATGATTTCTTCTTCGGTGATCGCGCGGCGCTTGACGCCTTGCTCGGCCGCGACCTGCTCGATCAACGCGTCGACTTCCGGGTCGGGAATCCGGTTGCGATTCTCGTCGTATTTGTACCAGCCCGCGCCGGTCTTCTGGCCGTAGCGCCCCATCTCGCACAAACGATCCGCGACCTTCGGATAGCGCACGCCGGGCTTTTGCAGATGGGCGTGCTCTTTGCGAATTCGCCACCCTACGTCGAGTCCCGCCAGGTCGCCCACGGCGAGCGGCCCCATCGCCATCCCGAATTTGTAAAGCGCGCCGTCGACGTCCTGCGGAGCGGCGCCTTCTTCGACCAGGAATTGCGCCTCGCGGCCGTATTGATGCAGCATCCGGTTGCCGACGAAGCCGTAGCAATTGCCCACTAGCGCGCCGACCTTCTTCAACCGCTTCGACAGCGCCATCGAGGTCGCGACAACTTCTTTGCTAGTCGCCTTGCCGCGAACGATTTCTAGCAAGCGCATGACGTTCGCCGGACTGAAGTAATGATGGCCGATGACGAATTCGGGGCGCGACGTGGCCGACGCGATTTCATCAATGTTCAACGTCGAGGTGTTAGAAGCCAGAATCGCGCCGCGCTTGGCGATTCTGTCGAGTTCGCCGAAGACTTGCTTCTTCAACTCCATCCCTTCGAAGACGGCCTCGGTGATGATGTCGGCCTCTTCAAAGCCGTCGTAGCCGAGTTGCGGCTTGATCATCGCCATTCGCTGATCCATCACTTCCTGCGTGAAGCGGCCTTTCTTGACGGAGTTCTCGTAGTTTTTGCGGATCGTCGCCATCCCGCGATCCAATGCCTCCTGCGTCAGCTCTCTGACGATGACCGGAATGCCAGCGTTGGCGTAATTCATCGCGATGCCGCCGCCCATCGTTCCCGCGCCGATGATCGCCGCTTTTTTAATCTCGAAAACTTCCGTATCTTTCGGCACATCTGGAATCTTCGCGACCTCGCGCTCGCCGAAGAAGACGTGGATCATGGCCTTCGATTGATCGGAGAAGAGGCATTGTTGGAACAGTTCCGCCTCTCGCGCGCAGCCTTCCTCGAACGACAGTTTCGTCGCGGCTTCGACGGCGTCAATCGCGGCCATCGGCGCCAGCATCCCGCGCGCGGTCTTTTGGGCCTGGGCGCGAGCGGCTTCGAAGACGGCGGCGTTCGTCGCCTCGTCGCCGATTTTGTCGTTGCGCTCGCGCGTCTTCGGCGGCCTTTCGCCGGCGGCGATCTTTTCGCGCAGGAAGGCAACCGCGCCCTGCAACAAGTCGCCCTCGACGATCCGGTCGACGATTCCAAGCTCCAAGGCTTCTTTCGCGCCGATCGGATTGCCGTCGGCGCACATCTGCGTGGCCTTGACGACGCCGGCCAATCGCGGCAACCGCTGCGTGCCAGCCGCGCCGGGAATTATGCCCAGCTTGACTTCGGGCTGGCCGACCTGGGCCGACGGAGCGGCGATGCGGTAATGAAACCCCATCGCGGTCTCCAATCCGCCGCCGAACGCCGTGCCATGAATCGCGGCCACCATCGGCTTCGGACAATCTTCAATCGCCTTTATCACTTCCAGAAAGTTGAGGTCCCTTTTGCGCTGACCTGAAGTGATCTTGCCGAACTCTTTGATGTCGGCCCCGGCGATGAACGTCCGGCCCGCGCCGATTAAGATCCCGCCTTTGATCGAATCGTCGTTTTTGATCTGCTCGACGGCCGCGGCGATGCCCTCGGGCACGCCGGGGCTGAGCGCGTTTACCGGTGGGTTGTTGACTGTGATGACACCGATTTCGCCGTCGCGGGTTAAAGACACTAATTCGCTCATTAATTGCGCTCCTCTCAATGAAAATAATCGCCGGGTCTTTTAGGATAAGAGTACTTACCGATCGGTAGGTTACGACCCATGCGCCGGCGCCGTCAAGACCGGCGATGTGAAAGACCGAGCCGACGCCCGACTGCTCGACGCCGGCGAACGCGCCGTCTTCAAGAAGTCTCCGCCTTAACAGGACCGCCTCAGTTCGGGCAGTGATTCAATTTCGACTTTTCGATGAGGACGGCGCCGAAGACGGGCGCTTTCTCGGCTTCGCAGCTTTCCCGGCCTGGCCCCGCTGCGCGGGGCGATGGAGTATAACGGTCTCGTTGGGGGAGACCATGTCGTAGCTGATGCCGCGCCAGACGACGCGCGTCGTCCTTGCCGACGCGATGACGTTGAATAGATAGATCAGCGAGACGATAGGCCCTAGCGACAGGTAAGCCAGCCATTTTATTCCGTGTCCGGCTGGCAGTAGCCGAGCCGCCGCGAACGCGCGCATAGCGCCCGTGACCGCGCCGAACAGAAAGACGCCGGCGAGCAAGGACGCGAGCAATCGATTCGGGGTTCCGGTCACGAAGGAGGTCGTCAGCCAGAGTAGGCCGCCCCAGAATGCCAGGTTGAAAAGCCCGTGGGAGAAGCATGCGAGGCGCCAGACGCTCGGCGAGTAGACACGAGTGATCCGCATCTGCCGCGTCGTGAATTCGAGCAGGTCTTTGACCGTCACATCCGATTGCGACGCGACCAGGCATTGGGGCACGAACTTTATACGCTGCCCGCGCTCGCGGACCGCCGAGGTCAGAGCGTAGTCGTCGCTGAGCGCTCCTTGCCAGCGGTCTTTGACTCCGATCCCGTCGAAATTTTCGCGGAGAATCGCCGTCGAGCCTCCCCAGGCGAATCCGGAACGCTCGCCGAGCAAGGCCAGGGCGCTCGAGTTCCATACCGAAAGTAGAATCGAAGCGAAACTCCGCGCCGGGTCGCGCCATTCGTTCGAGGGCAGGTACCATCGATAACCCGTCGTCGCCCCGACCCGCCGGTCGCCGAGCGGCGCGACCAGTTCGGCGAGCCAATTGCGCACAGCTAGCATGTCGGAATCGGCGAAGACCAGCGCCTCGACGCGGCGGTCGATGGAGTTAAGCGTATCGAGCGCCACGAGCAGGTTGTGGACTTTCTGCCCCCTATTCTTGGCCTCGCCGGCCACGACCATCCAAGTCGGTGGGGTCAGCCGGCGGCGTTGTTTGAGCAGACGCGTGAGGACGCCGTGCGCCGGATCGCTCTCGCTCTCGGTGACGAAGATGACCTCATAATCGCGATAATCCTGTGTCAGGATAGCCTGGACGTTCTCTTCAAAACCTTGTTCGAGTCCCCGGTAGGGAACGATCACCACGGCCTTGGGTTGATAGCGAGTCTGTCGCGCAGCGCGCCGGCCCAGCGCGTAGCGCGTGAAACGCGCCGTCGCAATGAGCGCCAGGAGGCTCTGTATGAACAGAAGGGTGCAGAAAATATTTAAGAATGTGTCCATAGCCGGTCAGCGTAGTCCGTGCCTAAGTGGAGTAGCCAATCGTGGGACAGATTTTTGGTCTGTCCGTAATATGAATTGTGAGCGGATAGGTAGATGGTCTGCGGAAAAATAAATGTGACAACCGTCTTCTCGGCCCCGGCAGCGACCGGGGTGAATTTAGCCTTGCGTTCATAGCATCTGAAAAAATAATGCAACCAACTTTTTCCCGGTCGCTGCCGCGACTGAGGCGTTGTTGCGTTTATTTTTCAAAGACCATCAACCCACGGCTAAATTCACCCCCGCCGCTACGCGACTAAGGAAGTGCGCCTTTCATGGAAAAGAACTGGTTGATGACAAGGCTTTGAAAAGGCGGGCTAGGCCCGAGTCGCCACTGGCGCGGCGGAAGAATTGTTGTCACATTTGTTTTTCAAAGACCATAAGTACTCTGTAAACTAAGTTTTTTGGTGTTTGTATAAATCAGAACAAGTGATATCGACACATCCAACGAAATTACATCCATCAAACGAGAGTGTTTACAGCAGATTTCACATGGATGAATAGCCACAGAGGTCACAGAGAACACGGAGAAATCATTAAATCCGCTCTGTGCCCTCTGTGTTCTCTGTGGCTAACTGTCTTCATACATCTAAAAATCGGTATAGAGTACCGGCTTCAGCCGGCAGGGCTGAGGCTCCAAGCCCTGCCGGCTGAAGCCGGTACTCTAAACACTCTCTCCCAACGTTTGTAGTTAAACTGGATATCGCCAGAAAAAACGCTAAATACAAGAAAACTTAGTTTACAGAGTAATAAGTACTCTGTAAACAAAGTTATTTGGCGTTTGTTTAAATCAGACCACGTGAGATCGGTACAGTACCGCGCGCGTAAGCAAGCGGCTGACTTATGAGACGGCCGCTTGCTTACGCGCGGTATTGTACCAATCTTGCTTGCTCTGGATTAAATAAACACCAAAAATTTAGTTAACGCTGTAATAAGTCTGTCTCACTCGGGGTTATTGGGCGTTCGCCGCTTTGCTCGATTGTGTCTCCGCGATTTTTCGTTCGATCATCTCGACGATGCGTGGGGGCGGTTCGTCGGTGAGAGCCAGCCGCTTCGCTTCGATGACTAGGGCGGCCAGGGCCTGAGCCTGATCGCGGAAGCGCGAATCGCGGGCGATCAGGTCTTCGATGACGCGGCGTTCACGCTCCGCGCGCGGCACGCCCTCGCTCAGGCCGGCCGCGACGGCGTATTCGACGGGCACCGTCTGGTTCTTCATCATTACTAGCAATGGGTTGAATTCCTTTTTGATCTCTTCGCGCAATCGGTTGATCTCGAGCAGCGACGATTTGAATCCCAGGCGTCCGCGCAGCGTGAGTTCTATGACCGGCGCCTCGCCGGCGGCTTGGGCTCCAATGCTAGTCCCAGTGTCGGCCATAGTGTCATATGGATTGTGTGGGGTGACTTCACGGCGGAGCTGGGAGAAGAGGGTTTCGCGCAACTCCTCGGGAGTCGGGCAGTCGCTCACGTCGAAGCTCAGCCGCAGCACGGGTCGCTGATGGTAATCGCGCACCAGGCGGGCGGTGTGCTTGCCGTCCGAGACCTCGACCAGGTAGGCGCCGCGGACGTTCGCGTATTCGTCGACGCTGCAGGCTTCGAGCGACCCTGGGTTGTAAACCCAGCCGTCGATCTCGAAGCTCTTGTGTGTGTGGCCGAGCGCCAGGTAGTCGACGTAAGACCTGAGCTTGTTGATCTCCGCCACGGGCAGCGCGGGAATCGGGCGATTGATCTGCCCCTCGACGTCGGTGTGCAGCATCATCACGTTGAAATGGCGCGAGCTGTGATGTTCGCGCAGTTGCTCGATCAGGGCCGGGAGCGATTTGCCGACCGTAGAGCCATACCAGATGGAGCCGAATATGCGGACACCGTCGATGTCTATGTACGACCCCTCGCGCTTCTTATCGTCCCAGGGGACGAGGTTGACGACGCCGTCGTTGTATACCGGTTCGAGCAGCCTGAGGTATCCCCATTGCGAAAGGCTCCGCAGCCAACTGAATTTGCTTTCGGACTCATGGCAATCATGGTTGCCTTCGATCGCGATGACCGGGATCTTGGCTTCGCGCAACCTGCTCAGGCAGTACATGGCCTGATTCATCGCCTGCGGCTCGACTTTGCGCGCGTCGAAGAAGTCGCCTGCAATCAGCACGAACGACACCTCCTCGGCTAGCGCGTAACGTTCGATGCAATCGCGCCAGGCATAGAAGAAGTCTCGCGCGCGGTCTTCTGAGCGGTAGCGGCGAATTCCCAAATGGATGTCTGCAATGTGGAGAAATTTGACCATGAGTCTGGCGAGTATAGCATATATACAGCAATAGGCTGCCAGAAACCCGAAGGTAGCTGACAGCCTAATGTTGCTGGGGTGAGGACCCACTTTGCGCCACCGCGCTTCCAGCAGGAACTTCTTATCCCCCGGATTTCGGTATTATTAAGAGAGGCGCGTTATAAATGGAAAAATTGGCGATTGGATTTTGGCTGTTCAACACAAATAATAACTGCCCCAACTAATGTTGAGGTCGGCTCGCAAGTCACATCGCCCGGTGTGCCCCGTTCCCCAAGCGATGTGGCTCGCGAGCCGAAACTGTAATAACTTTAGAATTGCTGGATAATAGATTTGAGAGAAGCTTAGGTCTCGACTCGCAGGTTACGCAATTCAGTGTGCCCCGTTCCCTAAACCACGTAACCCGCGAATCGAAGCTTGGTTAGATCCGCAAGCTAAGTCGCCCGACGTGCCCCGTAATGCCGAGCGGCATAGCCTGCGGATCACTTCAAGCGGCGCCAGCCCAAATCCGACCCCCGTGTTTTCTTCAGGCCGGCAGCCGCAAGCTCAAAATGTCTGATATTTGCTTATCTCTTCAAAAAACTGTTTGTCAGTTTTACTTGCTATCTTGTTTGCGCAATTAGCTAGAGCAATGAATGTGCCAAGAAGCGCGATGGCTTCCCGGTTATGCGCTAAATGAGGCAATAGTTAAGCTTATTGTGTTCGATCCGGATGTTGAAGAGGCGCCTTGTCAACTGAGTACCATCCCAAGTCTTCCGTTTTGTCTATGATTGTAGACATGTAAGAGTCACCATAGTCTACAATTGATGACAACTGTTGTTTACAATTTGCGATTGGTTGACATTATGAATCCGCTGCGACCCTGTTCGGCGACTTGATCTGCGAGCTGGATCAATTCAACAAGTGGTTTGAACGGCTACAATCGAACCAGGCGCATCAATTAACGTATAGATTTCACGAAAGAATCAAATCTGAGAGGAAATCGCGATGTATTGTCCAAACTGCGCAGCCACCATTGATGGGGTGAAATTCTGTCGCTCGTGCGGCTCGAACGTGAGCCTGATTCCGCAAGCGATGTCAGGTCAATTGCCTCAATCCGATGACGCTAAAGACAAGTGGCGACAGGGGCATCATCATTGGGATTGGGGGCATCACCGTCAGTTGAAGAGAGAGCCGAGTATTGAGCGGGCGATGAGCTGCTTCTTCTCAGGGATGGGGTTTCTGCTGGCTGCGATGTTCGTCGTCTTTTTTTCCCCTTCCGGATTCCGGTGGGGTTGGGCGTTTTTATTTCCAGCTTTCGGGCTGTTTGGCGCGGGGGTGGGGCAGTATCTGCAATTGAAGGAGCTGCAGCGGCAACAAAGGCCGCTTAATCAGCCTGAGGCTCGACCCGCAGCTGACCAGCCGTCCGGACAATCTCCCATGCTCTCCGCTCCCACAACATCCGAACTCATTAAACCGCCGAGCGTTTCCGAGCATACGACCAGGCGCCTCGAATAGGAGTAGTCATTAGCCATTAGCCATTAGCCATTTGTCACTGGTCCTTTGCCCTTTGCCTGCCGACGATAACTCCGCTGCTTGACAACCCCTGAGCCTCGCGGCTATTTTTGCGTTTTCCTCAAAGTCCCGCATCTTATCTGCAAGGAGTTACGACATTGGCTAAAGGGCGAGCTTCAGCACAGAGTATGAAACGTGATCCGTTGATGGCGCAGTATATGGCCACTTCCGCATGGGTCAAAGAGCGTTCGAGCCCGATCGTGAAATGGTCGGTAATCGCGGCGGGTCTGATCGCGCTCGGCGCGCTCGGCTGGTGGTTCTTTTCGAGCCGCGCGAAGAACGCCGCTGAATTAATGGCCAGGGCCATGGCCACTCACCGGGCGATTGTTCAGAACCCGCTCCCGAATCCAATTCCGGGACAGGCCGCCTTCACGACCGAAGACGAAAAGCACCGGGCGGCTTACCAAGCCTTCACACAGGCGGCTAACGAGTATCCTTCATATAACGGCGATACGGCGCGCTATTTCGCCGCGGTCCATCAGCTGCATTTCGAGGCTGACAAGGCCGAAGCGACGTTGAAAGAGCTGGCGCAGAAAGGTTCCGACGTTGGCGCCCAGGCTCGTATGGCTCTCGCCCAGCGTTACGAGGCGGTCGGCAAGAACGACGACGCGATCGCCGAGTATCAGAAATTGAAAGCCGCGCCGGGGCAGATTCCTCCGGCCTTGATTGACCTGAGCATGGCGCGCGTTTACGAGACAATGGGGAAGACGAAAGAGGCCATTGAACTGTATTTCGCCATCGCTAACAACAAGGATTTGCGAAGCTCCGACGTGGGCGAGGCTGCCGTTGATCGGCTTGCCGCCATTGCGCCGGAGAAAGTGGATCAACTGCCGCCCCCTGAGCCGACGGGCCCGAGATTCCCAGGCGCCGGAGCGATGCCATTCAATTAACGCTTGCGCGTATGACGGTGTGGCGCGATTTGTTTGATCGCGCCATACTTGTTTTCGCATTTTATTTTTCAAAGACCATAACTCTTTCCCAATCCGCGCCGCTCCGAAGCTCTGGCCGAAATTGACGAGGGCGCCGGATTATCATCCCCACAATTTATCTATCTTTTCGATTTCCTCGCTTCGCTTTTTCCTCAACAAATCCCGGTAAAACGGCGAAAATCTCCCGTTGGTCGGCAGTAGATTTCGGCTTCGCCCTAATTGGCGCCGCTGACCCGTTTTTTATATGGAGGAGTCGCCCATTAGGCAGTGAGCGACGCCCGGAAATAATGAACTCCTGGGGGCGCAGGCATCCCTGCCTGCAGGCTTCCGGTAAGGGCTGATTGACCGGAGCGAGCAGGCAAGGATGCCTGCGCCCCCAGGGTCCACAGGAGTGAAATACACAATGAACCATGCGCGCGATCTACTTGAAAGGACGCCGGACGGCGAGTTGGAAAAGATGATCCTGGAATTGGGTTGCTACGCCTTGAGGGTCAGGAATGAATATCGCTGGCGGACTAGAGACAGAGATGCGCTTCCGAAAGGGGAAACGGTCAAATCGATCGTGTCGCTGGCGGTGGAGAAGGTGTTGACCGGCGAGCGCCGCTGGAACCCGGCGCAGCAGCCTGACTTCATGAAATTCATGCGGGACGTTATCGACAGCCTGATTTATCACCTGGCCATAAGCAGGGATAACGCCTTGCTCACGACTCTTCCGGAGGAAAGCGGTCAGGATGAGATGAGTTGGCGCGCCGAATCGGACAGGGCCAAGCCAGGCGCCGAATGGCTTGCGAGAAGTGAAGCGACGCCGGAGCAGGCGCTGCTCGATGAAGAGTCGGAAGAACAAAAGAACAAAGCGATTCGAATTCTGTTGGAAGAGTGCGTCGCGGATCAGATCTTGACAAAGATCGTCGGCGCGATGATGGGAGGGTGCGACCACTGCGGCGAAATCGCCGCCGCCATCGGCATAGAGGTGAAGGAAGTTTACAACGCGATGAAACGCCTCGATCGCCGTGTCGCCTCGGTTAGCCGGAGAATGGTTGAAGTGGAGTCCAGCCTTTAGGCTGCTCGACTCTTGCGGCCTAAAGACTGCCACGTAGTAATGACTGCAGTCGTTACTACCTGGGTTTTTTGAGGAGGAATCATAAAGTGAACAGAAAGAACCCTCCGCGAAGCAGCGAGGCCCTCATCGAGCGCATCCGCCGCTTGAGCGATGAGGCCGAATGGAGCGTGGATGAGCTTCGAGAGGTTTTAATAGACGAAGGCATTGATCCCGACCAGTTCATAAAGGACATCAAAACCAGAATCAAAGAGCTGTTGAACGCCTCGCCGGAGCGGCAAGAGCGAAGCGACTGCGACTCGCTGCCGTTGCTGCCCAGGCTGCGCCGGATCACCGGGCTGAAGGCGACGGCCATCGCCGAGAAGATGGAGGCGCCAGTCATATTTCTATCCGACCTGAGCGCTCATCCGAACGTAATCCCTTTCCGGGCGCGAAAGGAATTCGCAAGGCGCGCGGCGAATAATTTGCCGGGAGTCAGCGAGCGGGACGTGTTGGATTCATTCGAGCGCGGTTTGCGTCAACAGGCGGCCGCTTTCCGCGACGCCCCTTTCCCCGATGAAGAAGTCGATTTCGAGAAGATCGTCCGGCGTTCCGATATGAGCGCCGCGGAACAGCAATATTGGCTCAGTCTCTCAGAGGAGTCGCCGGAATGAATTGCCACAGAGCGACAGAGACAAGGAGACAAGGAGACAAGGAAGCGGGAATACGAGAAGCAAGAACCACCTTGTCTCCTTGTCTCCCCCTCTCCTTGTCTCCTTGTCTCTGTCGCTCTGTGGCATAAATAGGAGCAAAATGAGATCGCTGAAAAGAGCCAGAGAACAGGCGAGAGATTGCCGCCGTAAAATCGGCGGCGGGAAAGAAGGTCTGCTCGAACGAGTTATCAACTACCTGGAAGATGAGCATCAGATCGAGCTGATCCCCGCAAATTCGCACTTTCTGCAGAACGGCCATGCGCTGCTCAAACCGGCCGAAGGTTGCCTCTATTACGACCGGAAATACGACGACGACCCGGTAGCCAGGCTCAAAGTGATTTTGCACGAGTTGGGGCATCTCGAATTACATGGGAGGCTCAAAAAGCTCTGTTCGGAACCTGATCCGGTCTACGGTTCGATATACGCCGCGAGCGGCGCGGGTGGCCTGACCCGATACAACCCGCGCGCCCGGGAGGAGGCGGAGGCCAACGCATTCGCAACGGAGTTTTTGTGCCCGCAGGACGAAGCCTTCCTCCTGTGGCAAAGCGCGCGCGACTCGTCGTTTATCGCCGATCATTTCGGCGTCTCGATTCACACGGTTCACGCGCAACTGGCCGAAGCTCTTTTCTGGACCACGGGCGCCGCGGGCCCCACGTCGGGAAAGAAGCGGTTCATGGGTTTCGAGTGTGACGACAGCCAGATCGCCGCCGCGATCTTCACGGGCGCTCCCGCGTTGGTCTGCGCCGGGCCTGGGACCGGTAAGACCGCGACACTGGTCAGACGCGTCGAATACCTGCTGGAAGAACTCGGCGCGGAGCCTGAAAGCCTGTTGGTATTGACTTTCAGCAACGAGGCGGCGCAGGAATTGGAAGAGCGTATCGCCGACAGATTCGGCGAGCAGATCGCCGCGAGGATCAGAATCAGCACCTTTCACGGCTTCGGCGTCGCTTTCCTGCATCATCATGGACAGCTCGCCGGCCTCGACGCGCTCGTCCTTGACGAAGCCGGCCAGGGGGAACTTGTGAACGGCATTCTCGGCAAGGCCGATTGCGAAAGGCTCCTGAAGTTGAAGCGGCCGTCCGAAACAGCCAAGCAGATCGTCGAACACATCAACTACCTCAAGAACCGTCTGCTCACGCCCGAGTCATTGGCGGCGGCGCTCGATCAGTGGGAGATTGGGACAGACTTTAGTCTGTCCATCCACAATTCAAGCCCCATCAGCAATTCAAGCTATGGACAGACTGAAGCCTGTCCCACGCTGGACAAGCAGGCCGCGCGCCAGTTCCTGCGAATCTTTCGCCTCTATGAAGAAGAAAAGGCCGCGCGCCAGCGCGTTGATTTCGCCGATTTGATCGCGCTCCCGATCAGAATTCTCGAAAGCGAGAGGGAACTGGCGGACCGATACCGCAAGAAATACCGGTTCGTATTGGTCGATGAGTATCAGGACGTCAGCCGCTCGGTCGCGACTTTGCTTCGACATCTTTGCGGACCTCAGAATCCGCCGTGGGTAGTCGGAGATGCGAGACAGGCGATCTACCGCTTTCTCGGCGCGGCGGCTGAAAACGTCGAGGATTTCGAAAAGGACTTTCCGGGCGGCGAGGTTTTCGAGCTCAATGTCAACTATCGCTCCTGTCGTGAGATCGTCGTTGTCGCCAATCAACTGGACTCGCTGATGGGCGGCGCCCATCCCGTGAGGAAGGGCGCCGAGCGCGACGAACGCCGGCATGCGTCGCCGCGTGAACCGGGACAGACTGAAGTCTGTCCCACGGGCGCCGTCGAATACTATGAACGCTGGCGCGCGGCGCGGGCCAACCCCGCATCCTCTCATCCTTCTGAGAGGGCCGAGAGGGCCGAAAGGGCCGAGGGGGCCGAGGGCGGAAGACGTCCGGTCAGAATCTCCGTAGCCAATTCCGATCTGGCGGAGCAGGAAGGCGTCGCGGCGCAAATCGAAGACTGGATCAAACATGGCGCCGCTCCGGGAGAGATAGCGGCGCTGGCGCGGCGCAACATCGATGTGCGAAACATCGCGCTCGCCCTGGGCCGTTTGGGGATCAAGGCCGTCGCCGCCGGCCTGGCTACCCCGGAGGGGGCCGCAGGCGATCTTGCCTGCGTGGCGACCTTCGCCGACCGGCCGAAGACCTCATTGCCGCGAATAGCGATCGCCCTCGGGCGAGGGCGATTTGAAAAATCCATCATCAACTCGACCGTCAGATGGATCGGCGACGCCGCCGATGACGAGGGAAATTTTGCGGTTAGGGGAAACGGGGCAGGCGATGAATTGGCCGCTGAGATTCGGCGCGCATGGCGAGGTCTTCTTTTGTACAAACACAGCGGCGACGCCTTCACAAAGATGTGCGCCTTCCTCTTCGACGCGAGCGATTACCTGCGGCGGATTCTGGCCCTGTCCGCCGGGGCCGAACGCACGCTGCTTCTCGGAGAAATCACTACGGCGCTTTCACAGGCCGCCAGATGGCGGATTACCCACCGTGACATGTCGCGACGCCAGTCGCGGTTGACCTTCGGCGAGTGTTTCCGTGACTCGTTGAACGTGGGCGCTCCTAGTCTGATCCCGCCGCACGCGACGACAGACGCGGTGCGAGTCATGACCTGCCACGCGGCCAAAGGCTTGGAGTTCCCATACGTCGCCGTGGTCGGACAGACTCTTTCCGCAGCGCCTCGCGGCTACAAGTGGTTGCCTCCAAATCTGCAATCTTCGGCCGAGGAAGACGTCCGCCAATCCGACTCTCTGTTCTTCGTCGGCGCCACGAGGGCGCAGCGCGAGCTCATCGTATCTTACGCTAACACTGCGAGCGGAAGCGCTCGCTCGCGGGACCGTGAAGTCACCCCCTTGCTGAATCGCTGGCGCGGCGCATACTCCGTCAATACGGTTCATCTTCCCGAGACGTCCGTGGAGCGGGAGCAGGCGGAGATCACTGACATTTGGGGAGGCTCTCCGAAGAGTCCGTTGGCGGCAAGTTCGCTCGACAAGGGGCGCTGCGCCATTCAGACCTACCTCAACGAATTCCTGGGCGCGCGATTTCCGCTCGATGAAAAGCCTCTCTACCCGGCCTTCTTTCAGGCGGCGCGCCGCGCCATGGAGAGAGTTGTTTATGAATCCGGCGAGAAGGGAAGAGCGATCGGCCGATCGGAGGCCGCTGAAATCTTTCATGAAGAATGGAAGGCGAACGGCGCCGACGAGCATCGACACCGTCGAATCTATTTCGCGCTGGGACAGAGATATGTCGAGCGGTTCGCGCTGGCTTCTCAGTCACTGCCCCCGGCGGATAAATACCTCGAATCCGCGTTGGGCGATGATACGGCCGGCCTGCGTTTGCGACTCGACCTGGTCGCCTTCCACCGCACGGCTGATGGCTCGGTCATAGCCGTGCAATTCCGA
>Ga0207428_10001507_pt1 | contig 24338 bp, 24 predicted proteins | sample RhiMethybrSRZTD1_FD_187600 | JGI IMG/M metagenome (GOLD analysis project Ga0207428, IMG submission 187600) | Populus rhizosphere microbial communities from Tennessee, USA - Rhizosphere MetaG P. TD hybrid SRZTD1 (SPAdes) (version 3) | ecosystem: Host-associated > Plants > Roots > Rhizosphere >...
CGGTAATGCGCCGCAGAGGAGAAACCTGTTCTCATCGACCTCGACACGGGCGTCGCGGCGCCAGGCCGGGCATTGGGAATCTCAATGATGTTGTCAAGCCGCGGCAGCGAGGATGGGCGGGTCGCTGGGAGCGTACGGGCGGCCTATCGGCACGATTTGTCCTGCTTGTCATGGCGATCACCGAGTTCCTCGGGCGACCTCTGAGCCCAGTTGCTGCAGCAGAGACGAACCCGGTCGTCCCGGAGACCCGAAGCACCAGAGCCGGAAGGGTCAGGCACCATACCTGAAGTCAGTGAACCCGTCACATAACTCAGCCAAGGCTCACAGACTCACGACACAACGAAAACCGATGTGTGTCGTGGAGGTGTCCAGCGATTGTGGCGATCGCGCCGCCGGGCGATAGCGCAGGCAATACTCCGGCGCACACAGATGTGATCCGCCCTTCAACGCTTTACGGATCGCCTGATCGTCCACTGCTGCCGCCAGCGGCGGCCCACAGCAGGGCGACGTTACGACATGCCTTGCCAAATATGTGGTTGTCGTCCATTCCCAGACGTTGCCGATCATGTCGACCAGCCCGAAACCATTTGCCGGGAACGACCCGACAGGAGAGGTCCCTACCCAGCCGGCAGCTCCGGTGTTCTGGTATGGAAACCGGCCCTGCCAGGTGTTCGCCATTAAGTGGCCGCCCGGCTTGACCTCCTCACCCCAGGCGTACGTCGTGGTGCTGCCTGCTCGCGCGGCGTACTCCCACTCGGCCTCGCTCGGGAGCCGCCGACCCGCCCAGGTCGCGTACGCCTCAGCGTCGTCATAGGAAACTTGAATCACCGGGTGATCGGCCCTGTCAGCGATGCTGGATCCTTGACCGAACGGGTGCCGCCAGTTGGCACCGAGCGACCAGCGCCACCACTGGCGCCAGTCGCTCAGGTCGACCCGTCCAGGCGTTGCGGTAAACACTAGAGCACCCGGCTCTAGATCATCGGACGCAAGATCGGGAAACAGCGCTGGATCGAGCGGCCGCTCGGCCATCGTCACATAACCGGTGTCGGCGACGAACTCGGAGAACTGGGCATTGGTGACCGGATGTTGCTCCATCGCAAAGGGCTCAACATGTTCGTCATGGACGGGCCCCTCGTCGGGGTAGAACTGCTGCGAGCCCATCCGGAAGATTCCCGCCGGCAGTTCCACCAGGTCCGAGAGTGTCCGCACGAGGTTGACGCTAGCTAGCGGCGTACTCGCTGTGCCCTCCGGGGTGGGCCAGCCACTGGCAACAGCAGCAACAGCGTCTCGAGCACTGCGGTCGCCGACCCCCTGTGAGCAATCGGGCCGCTCGCCGGGTGTCGAGGATCCAGATCGGCGCGCCGATAGGTAGGTCAGCTCCCGCATCGTTCTTCTCCCAGAAATTGGTGTTGCCCGGATGTTCGGATCACCGTGTTGACCGCTCTTCTGGGCGAGATTGGTCAGGCAGGTGCTGTTGTCACGTCTACGCCGAGCGGACCGAACATCGCCAACTCCATGGGTTCGCCGAGCAGGGGTTACAGGCGTTAGCGGATGTGCGCGACAACTATGGCGGCGCTGCCGAAGATCACCGCTGTTGCGGCGGCGCCCAGCAAAAGACAGAGAGCGGCGAGAAGCACCAGTAGGCCGATGGCGGTCAGCTTGCGGCGTGCCCGGCTGGGTGGCTTGAGGTCCGTGAATTGGCGCACCCAGGCGGAGTCCTCCTGCTCGAGCTGGCGCTCTAAGTCCTTCAGCAGGTCACGGTCACGATCATTCAACATTGACATGGTCAGTCACCGGCGCTGGAGTTGGCTGTTCAGCGTGAGGGCTGTGTCGATCCTGGCGGGGTGGGTAGAGCCCTGAGGGAAGTCGCCGATCTGTCCGCCGGTGATTGCGATTTCCTCTGAGTACAGTCGGACGTGATTGGCATAGATCAGCATCTTGTCGAAGGTGAAGCGGGGGGCGCAGAACCAATCGATGATGCGGTCGGAGCTGCTGAGTGCGTCCGTCTGCAGGTTGCCGATGAGACCGTGATCGGCGATGAGTGGGTAACCCGACATCGGTGTCTGAATCCTTAACTTTGCCGAGCGGCCGCTTTGCCCGCACCGGTTCCCGATGTCACTATGCTCCGACAGCTACTTCGCCTGAGGCCTCACCCGTAACGGGTAATTGGCGACGCCTTGGCGGGCACGTCATTGGCCACTCAGCTCAGCGTCATCTCCTCGATGAGGGCCGGTCACGCGGGCAGCGATCGCACGTTGGACAGAGGCCCGAATCTTAGAAGAGCACCGTCGGGAGACGCCAACAAACGACAGACCTTGGTCTTGGGCGGGTATTTCGCGCCCCTGACAGGGAAATTTCTCCTTGGCGCCGGTGCCGATAAGCCGTCGAGATTCGTGCGACAGCCTCCGCAACCAACGCGAAGTACCAGCAAAAGATGCGGAGTCGCGCATCAGCCCAACGCCGACGTCCTTGACACCCAATTACATTACCTGCATCGGGTGATGCTCGCCAGCCCCGCGCGTGGGAGGCTTCGGCCAGAGAGCGCCTAGGTGGTGATGCTTCAGGGAGCCGCCAAGCGTTCGACTCCTGCCAAGGTTCGAGAGGTGTGGTGTTGGTGAACGCGATTGTTTGGGCTCCATTGATCTTGTACCTCGTCGAATTGATCATCAAGATCGTGGCGCTCGGCACAGTGCCCGGCAACCGGCGACCGTCCTCCTCCATCGCATGGTTGCTCCTCATTATCGTGACCCCGATCTTCGGCCTGGTGATCTTTCTGTTGATCGGCAGCCCATTCGTACGGGGCCGGCGGGCCAAGGTTCAGGCGGAGGCCAACAAGCTGATCACCGAACGCACCGCCGAGGTTCCTGACCTGCCAGCCGGAGCTGACATACCGGTCGGTGTCGACAGCCTGTTCCGCCTGAACCGGCATCTCAGTCATCTGCCATGCGTGACCGGTATCAGCCATGGATTATTCGGCGACTCCGACGCCGCCATCAAAGCGATGGCCGATGCCGTCAACGAAGCGGAGACCAGGGTTCACTCCGAGTTTTTCATCACGGCGTGGGACGACACCACCGACGTTTACTGTACGGCGCTGGCAGAGGCGGTCAAGCGCGGCGTTAAGGTCAGGTTGCTCTACGATGACGTCGCATCCCGCAGGTATCCCGGCTTCAAGGAGATGAACGCAAAGCTCACAGCCGCTGGGATCGAGTGGCACGAAATGATGCCCATCAAGCCCCTCAAGGGCAAGTGGCGTCGGCCGGACCTCCGTAATCATCGCAAGCTGCTCGTGGTGGACGGCAAGGTAGCGTTCATGGGCTCTCAAAACATGATCGACTCCAGTTATCTGTTACCGGCGAATCTCAAGGTCGGGCGGCACTGGAAGGATCTCAACATCAAGATCACCGGCGAGATCGTCACCGAACTGGAGGCGGTCTTCGCCATGGATTGGTACACCGAAACCGGTGAGCGGCTGGGCCTTGAGCTGGAGCTCGTAGATGATCCCGACGGCTCAGTCCCGATGCAGCTGCTGCCGTCAGGACCCGGGTACTTGACGATCCCGAACTTGAGACTCTTCACCGGACTGGTGCATCGCGCCCAACACAGCTTGTCCTTGACAAGCCCGTACTTCGTGCCTGACGACTCATTGTTGGAGGCGATCACCACCGCTGCCTACCGCGGCGTCGCGGTCGAGTTGTTCGTATCCGAGCAGGCCGACCAGTTCATGGTCCAGCACGCGCAGGCCTCCTACTACGACGTCCTGCTGGAGGCCGGCGTGCGGATCTATCTGTATCCCAAACCGACGGTGTTGCATGCCAAGCACTTCACCGTTGATGACATGGTCGGCATCATCGGCTCCAGCAACATGGACTACCGCTCCTTCGGGCTGGACTATGAGATCACGCTGATGTCAACCGGCCAGCAGTTTGTCGCCGATCTGCAGGCCGTCGCCGACGAATATCGAACAATTTGCCACGAGCTGACACTGCCTGAATGGCGCCAGCGGTCGAAGGGCCAGCGCTACATAGACAACGTGATGCGGCTGGTCTCTGCACTGCAGTAGCTCATGGAATCGGCGACTGCCAGGGTGCCAGGTCGCCAGGTCAATTTGGATCGCACGCTGGGTGTATTGGGTGTTCGATGGTCGAGCCGCCTTGATCATCGCGTAGCTGCTGCGGTTGGGCTGTGCCGCCGATTGACGTCAGCACCGGTGGTCGCCGACTTCACCATCGACGTCGGTCCCTCGATCATGCTTGGTCAACCTGGATTCACTGCCCGGTGTCTCCAACGAGGAGGATCGGGCCGTCCGCCGATCTGGTCGGCTATCACCTCGATCCCGAATACAAATGCTGTGACACTGATCATGTTGATCTTGTGCATCACTGCGCTCAGATCATGAAGCGATGGTTGTGGCGAGTGCCTGGGCCGATCATCGTCGTGGGGCCCTGACCCCGTCACCCGCTCCGGGTGATCCTGGTACGCCTGTGCTCTATCAGGCTGGTCCGAAGCCCATACCGCAAAACCAAGCACTAACGCCGTGATCGAATTTATCGATGAACGCTGCTGGATCGTGCCAACGGTGTCAACGGGGTGACGGCTATTGCTGCTACATCCGTCAGCTCTGGGATGTGAAGGGATCGGCGAGGCTCCAGGTGACACTGGGCCAGGCCTTGCGGCCGAGCTCGACTAAGAGCACGGTCGGGCTGGTCATGTTGGCCGTGATGCCACAGCCGGCCGATTCGGAAAGCCAGGACCTTGGTCAGACCGACAAGCCCGAACGTGGAGGCGCAGTAGGCAGCGTCGGCCAGCAGTGCGACGTCGACGGGCTGCGAAGCGAGGTTGATCACCTTGCCGGAGCCCTGATCGAGCATGGAGCTGTACGCCATTCGGATAGGGCAGGCGGTCCGCGACAGCAAAGGAGCTAGGCCTCCTCGGGTGGCGGTCGCCCTCCCTGCGGATCCGTGCCGACGGCGCCCTGACCTCGGAGATCCCCGTGAATGAGCATGGACCAAATGGCCCCCAGGGCATGCCTCATCGTGGAGCCCTTGATGATCGACTTGACTGCCGCTCCGGCGACCCAGAACCCGAGCAGCCCGATGATGGTCTGCACAGCGACGATCGTTGTCGTGACAGCAGCAACTGATGGAGGGTTACTGAGCCCGCTGAGGGAATTCGCGATGGGCTCCGCCAAGAGCCAGAACGGCACTATCCACAGAAGAATGAGAAATACGCCCACTCGCAGACGCAACGGGGAGGGGCCAGCTGATTTCGAGTCCTCGCTCGTGGACGATCCATTGCGCATGTAAATTCCCGACTCCATTAAGTTGGGCCCTTGGCTCATGGTCGCATTCAGCAGGAACTGAGCCGCTACGACATGTGTCATTCGCTCCAGCGCTACGGCCACTCGCCTTGATCGCTCCAAAGCCCGGCGCAGCGGATGCCCGACGTGTGGTTGGGCCAGGTTGGATTAGCGACGGTCTCTGCGGTCTTCTCGCCGGTCTCCCCGATCGTCTCGCCTGTCTTCTCGCCGATCTGAGCGGCGGCGGACCCCGTGCGAAACCACCGCAGCGGTACCGACGACGGCAGCAGTCCGGGCCACTGGTCTGGGCCCAATCACACCGCCACGACCCATACGTGCTCTAGCAAGGGGCATCTCACACCTCTCCTTCCGTGGCCGCCAACTCGGTGCCCTCGTCGGCTGCTTCATCTTGCTCATCAGCCTCAATTGCCGCGAGCAACGCCTGCGTGGGGATCCGGCCACTAGCCACCAGCTGACCGCCCGAACGGCGCACAGCAGAGGCGAACGGCGCGGCCCACGTGTTCTCCCACACCACCACGCCGGCCGAACTGCCAGGCTCGATCGCAGCCGCGAGCGAATTCACATCCTCCTCGCTGAGCAGCATCGCTAGCTCCGACTCGTACGTCCGCAATTCTCCGATCTCTCCCTCGTCCAGGTCGGAAAGCTCAAACGCCTCGAGAGACCCATCGTCATCTTTCTTCAAGACCAGTAGGTCAAGCACACGGACCAGATCACGCTCGACCAGATCAAGGAGCGCGGGCACAATCTGCCCGTTCATTCTGCTTCCCGGGAACTCGACAACAATCCAGTCGACCGGCCCCAGCTCGTCGACTGCATCGACTTCATCCATAGACATTCTCCTATTGGGATTGTGAACGCGGACCTCGGACCACTCTCCATGCGGCCAACGTTGTTGCCCGCAACGTAAATACATCGTGCATCCCAGGCTTTCGGAGTCGCATCACCCGGACCGGGTAAATCTCGCCCGACCTTGGTTGGCTAAACTCCGCTGACGGCTTGGATTCGGCCGTCGGCTATGGCTTTGACAAAGGTGTCGTAGTCGCGTTGGTTCTGGTCGGCGTAGCGGGCGGAGAAGTCGGCGATGGCGTTACCGACTGCGTCGTCCATGCCGAGGTATTCGGCGATAGCGATAGGGTCGCCGGATCGGGCGTGGGCGCGGGCAAGAGTCCAACCGCAGATTTGGGCGTAGAACGTCATCGCGACGGGTGTCATAGTCTCGACGACCGCAGATCCTTTCATGTCGCGTAGCTGGCGCCAGTAGTAGTAGCGGTTGGCTTGGACTCCTCTAGTCCATCCGAGGAAGATGTCGGAGGCGGCTTGCATCAGCCGCTGGCCTTCCACCACCCGCTGGCCGGGGGTGTCGTAGCGACTCTTTGGGAGGTGATCCTCGAGGACGGAGGCGGTGGCCTCCTTGACCTGGAGGAACAGGGGGTCTGCGTTGTCGCGGCCTTGCAGGAGCACCATCCACGCTCGGGTGCCGACGCTGCCGACTCCGACTACCTTGCGGGCGGCGTCAACGATCGTGAATCTGTCGAGGAGTTGTCGGCGGTCGTTGTTGAGGCTTGCCTTATAGACCTGGAACTGCTCTTCGATCGCGTTCCGAGCCTGGTCGGGTGTCATTTCGTAACTGGCCGCAATGTCTCGCAAGGGGATGATGACGGGTGGTTGGCTGACAATGCGGTGGCGGCCGTCAACGACCTCGGCGAACTTGGTAAGCGCGCCAAGGCTATCGCGGGTGTGGGCCTTGCGGAGCGCCCTGTTCGCGTTTTTGATCGCTTTCGCGGTCATGGCGTCGGCCTTGCTTGCCTTCGAGCGGCCTTGCTTTTTCTTGCCAGTCTTGCCTTTGCTCGATTTCGTCGAGGCGTTTGAGGCCTCTTGCACGGCCCGCATCCCGTCCTGGATGTCGTGTTCGGTCATGTGTGCGTACCAGACATCCATAGTCCGCATCGCGGCGAATTCGGCCATACCCAACCGGTAGGCCTTGACTGACTCGATGGTCACTGCTCGGGCGTCGGCGGGAGAAAAGCCGTTGTTGCGGGCTGCGATCGTGAAGCTCGCGGCCATCCGCTTGAGGTCGTACTCGAACGGTCCGGGCAAGGTCTCATCAAAGTCGTTGAGGCCGAACAGCAGCTGCCGCTCCGGTGAGGCGAAGCCGCCGAAATTGGACAGGTGGGCGTCGCCGCAGAGCTGTACCACGAGGCCGGCCATCGGCGTGGTCGCGAGATCGGTCGCCATTATCTTCGCCGCGCCGCGGTAGAAGGTGAACGGCGAAACCGTCATCCGGCCGTGCCTCACCGGCACCAGATCGGGCTCCCGGGTGGCGTTTTGATCGATCAGCAGCTCGACAGGGTCGGGGCGCCCGGCCGCCGGCTCCCAGTCGACCTGGGCTGAGATCGGGGTATTGTCACGCGCTCGTTCGCCGATCGCCCGGCGGTCCTCGACACTGGTGTGACTGGGGACGGTGGTCGTGGTCATGACTGCTCCATGGTTGTGTTCAATGTGTTTCCGTGGCATGTCGGTGGACAGAGCCGCTGGCAGCCCGACGCCTTCAGGGATAGCACTATCTTGCTCCTCTGCGGCCACGTACCGCTCTCGCCCGGTTGAGGTTATGCACTCGGGGCAGTCGATCCCTCCGCTGCGGGGTCCCATTTCGATATGCCGACGAACGTTGGATACCGGCTCGGAGTTCGTGCGGGCGGCGGAGTGCGGTGATGCCCTCGGCAACCTGTTGACCGGTGAACGACTGGTGTCAAGTCGTACTAGCTCAAGTTTGGCGTGACTGCACAAGCAGTGCCTCATCCAGCAGGGGTAAACCTGGACGGGCCCGCGCTGCGGGCACGTGGATCGGACATCGAATCGCCGATTCACTTGCGGTTGCTCGATCGTCGCCTGTTGAACCGCCTGAGGACGATAATGGGGCGCTCCGCGGACTCTATATGTGGCTGGCGTGAGAGTTCTATCACGCATTGAAACTCGCTACTGGAAGGCGACGCGCCTTCATTTCGGCAAACAGCCAACCGAAGTCAGTGCGCATTGCCGACAGTTGTAACGCCGCGCCATGACGGTTCTTATCGCAGCCATTGTGATTCCTGCGCCTTCCCGATGACCTAACTCGGCAGCAGGATGGGTTAGACACGCTCACGTCGGTGAACGAACAGGGAGTGAATAATCCACAAGTCAATCAAGATGAGGGTGATCGCCCAAAACGGCTGAGCCGGGATAAATAGGAAATTGGTGAGGGCCTGGATGCTCACGAAGATGATGCCCAGCCAGCGAGCCCAGGCCGCCCCAGATATGACCCCAAACCCAGCTGCCAGGACAATAAGACCCACAATCAGGTGCCACCAGCCCCACGGGGCGGCGCCCGTACTTATCCAGTAGTTGGCTGGTTGAACGTAGTAGGTGCCACCGACTATCAGAGATAGACCTTGGAAAAAACCGAAAGTTCCGCCAATGATCATCACGACAGCGGCAAAAGTCGCCCCGCCGGTCCCTCGCTCGCTAACCACCTTCTCGTCCAGGACTTGTGACATGTTTCCGCCTCGCTTCGTGTGTGGGAGCGGTCCGGCGCCGCTCAGGCCGGAGTAATCATCGCGCAGCAATCCTGGTCGGCGCCTTACCCGTAGCGGGTGATGTTTTGCACGCCTGCTCCGTTAGGGAGCGATCCTCCATTCACGAGTGCGCTCTTGTCATGTCGCATTGCAACGCGAGGGTGACGTTTCGCTGCGGTTTACCGACACAGAGCCCAGATCGTAGAGTCGAGTGGTGTCGATTGCACAAAAGACCCGAGTCGGTCGACTGAAAATCCGTGTGGACAGAGTGATCTACACAACGATCACCCTGCTGTCTGTGCTGATCATCTTCGACGGTTGGGAGCAATTGCAGTTCTGGGGCGTCGTCACTGTCATCGTAGGACCGATTCTGGCCATTTTTCTGAGTCACGTCTTCGGTGCGGCGCTGGGGACGCGCGTCGCTTTGGGCCGCCCGCTGACCCGGCATGAGCGCCGCGCCGTCTTCGTCGAAGAGTGCCGGTTCCTGCTCATCACCGTTCCGCCGCTGGCCATCTTGGTGGTGCTGACGATCGCTGGAGTGTCCTACACGCGGACTATCCAGGTGATCGTCCTGACTGGGGTGCTCTCGCTCGGCGTTTGGGGCGGCGTGGCAGGACGGCGAGCCGGACTGACCGGTCGGGCGCTGGTGTTTTCGATCGCCTACGGCCTCTTGCTCGGCGGCATCATCTTGGTGCTCCAGGCGATGCTTCAGCCCGGACGCGACCCCTTTCGTCCATAACGGGGCCGGGTCCGCCGCAACGTGACTCCAGCGTCCGACCCAGCTAGCCACTGCTGTGCGGTGGTCGCTGCAGCTCAATCAGCATGGCACGAATCTCGTCCTGCTTGGCGGCAAGTTGGTCGAGGCGGTCCAGCAAGGGGGCCTGTGGGTCCGCGGTCACGGCGGCCGCGGGCTCAACGTCGAGCGACATGACGTCGTCAGGCTCGGTGCCGGGCTGGCTGTGCCGCCTGACGAACCAAGCTGCCACGCTGGCACTCACCGTTCCGATAAGCCCAACGCCCACAACCATGACGGCGGTGGCGATGACACGACCGGCGGCCGTGACCGGTGTGTAGTCTCCGTAGCCCACTGTGGTGGTCGTGACAATCGCCCACCACACCGCATCGCGGAAGGTGGTGATGGTTGCGCCGGGCGCGTCGTGCTCCACTCGCCACATGAAGAAGGCGCTGACAAACATTGCCGCAACCACAAGGCTCACAATCGACCCTGCGATCCGCTCTGTGCTCACCGACGCGAAGCTGCGACTCAGGAGCAAGAAGATACGAAGCAACCGCAACATCGGCAGCAGTACCATGAGCAGATCCAACTTATGTGTCCGGACAAACCTGCCCTTCTCCACCGACAACAACAACCGCGTTGCGTAGTCCACCGCGAAGCATGCCCAGACGATCCACACGATGACGTTCAGGACGTCCAGGAATGCCGGCGACGCGTCCGGGAAACTCCAAAGCAAGATCACATCGATCAAGAAGATGACCGCAAGCACGTCGAGCGGACGTTGCGTGCGCTCGACCCAACGGCGACCGGCAGGTGTCAGGATTTCGGACTCGACAGTAGGCACAATGAGGATTGTCCGCCGCTACGCCTCAACCAGAAGGCCGCCCCGCCGAGGCCTGAACGCGTCGCATGCCAACCGTCAGGCGTTGGTCATCATCGTGGCACCTGACGGCGCCCGTCGGGACCAGCGGGGCCGCGAGCAGCAAAGCCGTCCCCGGTGTCACGGCGAGCACATAAATGGTGGCCCCAGGTGACCAGCCCCAGTGATGGGGCCCGACCGCATGTGTCGACCGACTCCGTCGCCTACTGACGACTCATCGCAACCCGCAGCAGCTCCTCCGGACTGACCAGATGGTCCGCATCCTCAGCGTCCTCGCCCAGGTCGATCTGCACCCAGCGAATCCGCCCGGTGAAGGCGCTGGTCCGCGGGTTGTAGTCGTCGCTGACCGGGGTCGCGGTGTCTGACCCGACGTCGGTGGTCTCGTCGCCTGAGAAGATCATCGGCTGCGTGCCGTCGACCCGGCCTTCGCCGACCTGTTTGCCGTCGAGGTAGAGGGTGACGGTGCCACCCTTGCCAAGTCCGCCCCCGTCATACGCGAACTCGACCCGCACCTGGTGCTCGCCGACGGGGATCTCGGTGTCGCCGTAAACCTTGAACCGCCGCAGACCCAACAAGTTGTAGCAGTAGGACGGACGGCCGTCCTTGGCATAGACGGCCCAGCCACCGTACGCGCCGCCTTGGGCGACGATCACACCATTGGCGCCGCCCTCGGGTACGTCGAGCTCCGCGGTGACCGCATGGGACTTGTTCTTGATGTTGACCACGCTTGACTCGGTGAGCCGACCCATCTTGCCGAACATGATCTGGCTGTTGCCCCGGATGAGCGTCGGCCGGCCCGCGATCTCCGGGTTGAACCTCTCGATGCGGCGGTCGTCGAGCGGGAACACGTTGTACTTGCTGGCCTCGAGGACGAACAGCTGCTGTAGCCGATGAAGCACGTCGGGGTGCTGGGCGGCCACATCGTTCGCTTGGGTCCAGTCGTCGGGTGCGTAGAGCTCCCAGACGTCATCCTCGAAAGACGGCAGCAACGCGCCAAACATCCAAGGGGTGCTATGGCGTGTGACCGCGCTCCAACCTCGGTGGTAGATCCCGCGATTGCCGAACATTTCGAAGTACTGTGTCTCGTGCCGATCCGGGGCGTCGGCGTCCTCGAAGCTGTAGGTCATACTCACACCTTCGAGCGGTCGTTGCTGCACGCCGTGCACGAAGGTCGGCTCAGGCAGTCCGGCCACCTCGAGCACCGTCGGCGCTAGGTCGATGACGTGGTGGAACTGGTGACGTGTCTCCCCGCGTGCCGAGATCCGGCTGGGCCAGTGCACGATCGTGCCGTTGCGGGTCCCGCCCCAGTGCGAGGCGACCTGCTTGGTCCACTGGTACGGCGCGTCCATCGCATGGGCCCATCCAACCGCGAAGTGGTTGTACGCAGAGGGAGTGCCGAACTCCTCGATCCGAGACGCCATGAACTCTGGCGTTTCCAGGGCAGCTGCGCCGTTCATGCTGATGAGTTCGTTGAACGTGCCGTTGATGGTGCCTTCGGCGGAGGCTCCGTTGTCGCCGACCATGGCGAAGACCAGTGTGTCGTCTAACAGGTCAAGATCGGCCACCGCATCGAGCAATCGGCCGACGTGGTAGTCGGTGTGCTCCAGGAAGCCGGCGTACACCTCCATCTGCCGCGCCAACACCGGCTTCAATTCCTCAGGTGTGTCGGCCCAGGCGGGGATTTCGCCAGGCCGCGCAGTCAGCTCCGCTTCGGGCGGCACTACGCCGAGATGTTTCTGCCGCATGAGGATTTCCTCACGCAACGTGTCCCACCCCTGATCGAACCGACCCTTGTACTTCGCCGACCATTCCGGCGGCACGTGGTGCGGCGCATGCGTCGCCCCGGGTGCGAAGTACACGAAGAATGGCTTGTCCGGCATCAAGGCCTTCTGTTGGCGGATCCATCCGATGGCCCTGTCGGCCAGGTCTTCGGTGAGGTGGTAGCCCTCCTCCGGAGTCTTCTCCGGCTCCACCGCGGTCATCCCTTCGTAGAGCGAGGGGGCGTACTGGTTCGTCTCACCGCCGATGAAGCCGTAGAAGTACTCAAACCCCCCGCCGCCGGCAGGCCAGGAGTCGAACGGGCCGAGCGGGCTGCTCTCCCACACCGGAACCTCATGGCACTTGCCAAACTGGGCCGTTGAGTACCCGTTCAGCTTCAGAACCTCGGCCAGCGGGGCGCATGTGTTCGGTCGCACCGAGCTGTACCCGGGTGCCGACGTTGCCAGCTCACCGATCACGCCCATCCCGACCGTGTGGTGGTTGCGCCCGGACAGCAGCGCCGCCCTGGTCGGCGCGCACAGCGACGTCGTGTGGAACCTGGTGTACCTCAGCCCATTCTCGGCCAACCTGTCCAAGGCCGGGGTATTCGCCGGACCGCCGAACGTATGCGATGCACCGAACCCGACGTCGTCAAGCAGCACCACCAGCACGTTCGGTGCACCCTCCGGCGGCCGCAGCGGCTTAATCGGAGGGAACGACGTGTCGGGATCCTTCGCGTCGTATGTCGTGAGATTCACCTTGTCCCGATCCGGGATCGGGAGTACCTCTCGCTGCACGTGCTCGCCCATCTGGACACCCTTCGCACTGCCCTGACGGCAAACAACGCCTCTCGCTGCTTGTTTCAGAGCGCTTTCGGCTAGTGTCCGCGTGATTCCGGGGGCGGCGCCTCACCCTCGACGGGTAAATTTGCGGCCAGAGCGGCGGGACCGGCTGGTCAGTGAGTCCGTAGGGCTCGGACTCCGTCGGGACTGGCCGTGACGCCGATGAGGAAGCCAATCAGCTCGAGTCGGCAAGCTCAGCTGCCGGGTCCGGGGCTCACCTCAATCCATCCGCGCGTCGGACCAGGGCGTCGGACCCCTTTCTTACCGCCCCTTGGAGCAGACGCTTCAGCACCCAACCCGTGCCAGGGATCTTGGGCCGGAACCGTGCCTGCCAACGGACCTCCGTGCCGTCCCCGGCAAGTGGTGAGACCAGGACCTCGGCGACGTAATCCCGGATCGGGAGCCCAGAGACAATCTCGTAGACGTAGCGGCGCGGGGGTTCGAAGCCCACGATGCGCTCGCGGGTCGTGATACGCCCTGACCGAAGGCGGCGGATCTCTCCGACTTCGTGGCCCTCTTCCACTGCGACCTCGTCGAACGGCGCCCACTCCGCCCAGGATGCAGTGTCCGCCAAGACAGTCCAGACCTGTTGGGGACTCGCATTCGCCTGCGCCCGTACGTCAATCCTGGGCATCGGTGCCTCCTCCGTCGGGTCCGCGGTGAGCTGATGTTATGCATTGGCTCCGACAGCGCAGCGGTATCTTAAGACCAATGAATCGAGCCACCGCAGGGGTCGACGGTGAACTCTGAACAGTCGCACCGTGGTGCAGCCACCGGCAGGCGGAGAGCGCAGCGTCAGCAGTACACGCTGACTGCCGGGATTGACAGCCAGACACATCTGCTGGACGCGAAGCTCGCGCCGCCTCGACCGCCGAGCGGTTTCCTCGTCCGTCAGCGCGTGTCTGGCCTGTTCGATGAGGGCGCAGCTCGCCCTCTTACGGTCGTGAGTGCTGGCGCCGGGTGGGGCAAGACTCTTGCTGCGGCCGCCTGGGCAATGTCGGGTCCAGCGGTGGGCACGCTGGCTTGGGTCTCCCTCGACGAGGCCGACAGCGAGCCGCGCCTGTTCTGGTCGTACGTACTGACGGCGCTGCGACGCTGCGGAGCCGTCCCGCCCCACAATGAGCTAGCGGAACTCGTACCCGGACCGATCGTCGACGAAGAGACGATCCGTCGCATCCTGTACGGGATCAGCCAGCTGCCTGCACCCTTCGTGCTCGTACTGGACGACTTCCACGAAATCGACGACGCCGACGTGTTGTCAGGCGTGGCCATGCTCCTGCGCTATCCGCTTCCGCAGCGCCGGCTGGTGCTGATTACCAGGATGGATCCGATGTTGTCGTTGCATCGGCTTCGGTTGAGCGGAGACCTGGCGGAGATCCGGGCCGCGGATCTTGCCTTCAGTCCAGAAGAGGCGGCGGCCATGCTGGGCCAGCATGGAGTGAGCGTCGATGCCAAGCGGTTGGCGAAACTCCTCGGACATACAGAAGGCTGGGCAGCGGGCCTCAGGCTCGCTGCCTTGACATTGCAGGTGGACCCGTCCGGCTCACGGCTGGCGGAGTTCACAGATGACGACGTCGTCGTCGCCGACTACCTCACCGATCAGGTGTTCCTTGCCCAACCTGGGCCGCTGCGAGAATTCCTCCTGCGCACGTCCGTCCTGGACCTCGTTACCGGCGAGCTCGCGGATGCGGTGAGTGGCAGCGAGCACCGGGGCAAGCAACATCTCGAGCGGCTCGCGCGCGCGAACGCATTCGTCGTACGTCTCGGGGGTGCAGGGCATTGGTACCGGTACCACCCGATGCTCAGGAGCATGCTGCAGCAGCGACTCTCGACCGAGCAGCCGAACATCGTTCCGTTGCTGCACCGTCGCGCCGCCTTGTGGTTTGCCGCTCACGACTACATGGTGGAGGCGATGCGCCACGCCGTGTCTGCATCGGACTGGAAATTGCTATGCGAACTGCTGGTGACCCGAGTCGTGCCGCGGATCTACTCCGTCGAGCGAGAGGCGCTCGGCCGCGTGCTTGACAAACTCCCCCCTGCCGAGGGTGAAGGCCCCGCTGAAGCGCATCTGTGCCGAGTGGCGCGCTGCCTGGCAAAGGCGGACTTCGCCACCTTCGGGGTCCACGTTTCGCGCGCCTGGGATACGTTGCCACAGCTAGAGGCGGATATCCGTCCTGGTGCGCAGGTGGTACTGCACCTGGCGAGCACGCTCGTAGGCCGAGTTTCCGGCGACGCCACAACGTTGATCAACCAGGCGGCGAAGGCATTAAAGCTTCTGAGAGGTGACGCGGTCACACTGCCCGCGGTGGAGGAGTACACCGGGATGGCGTTGAGCAACCACGGCATGGGTCTGCTGTGGGCGGGTGATGAACGGGAGGCTGGGGCCTCGCTGAGCCAAGCCTTGGCTGCGGTCGATGCAACGGGAGTCGAGCTGACGCGGATCAACGTGCTGGGTCATATCGGCCTGCGTGCCGCAAGCGCCGGCAGATTGCGTGAGGCCCAAGACCACGGCGCGGCTGCCGTCAGCCTGGCCCATACGCGCGGCTGGAACACCCTCGAGCAGGTATCCACCGCGTATCTGACGCTCGCCTTGGTTAACATGCATCGCGGTAACGCGCTGGAGGCTGAGCGGATGCTGCAGCTCGGGCTCGCCGCGCAGCCCACTCGCGCCGATCGGCTACCGCTCACCGCTCTCTTGGCGACTCGGATCCGGGTGCTCACGATGCGACAGCGGCTGGCACCAGCCCGTCATGCGCTGGACGACCTGAAACACTCTGTTGCTGCCTGGCGGCCGCCGGATCTGCTGGGTAGGTGGCTGGGCGTCGCAGAGGCTGAGCTAGCTCTGGCCGAGGGTGACGCCTCGAGCGCCGTGCGTCAATTTGTTCTACGCGACGAAGAGACGGCCATCGGAGACCAAGAGCGGGCATGCCTGGGGCGGGCACTCATCGTCCATGGCAATCCGGAGCTCGCCGAGGACGTGGTCGCTCCATTGCGTGACGGCGTGATCGATAGTGGTGCCCAGGTGGAAGGATGGCTTGTCACCGCGGTTATCGCCGACCTCAGGCGAGACGACCATCAGGCCAGAGCAGCTGTCCAGAGGGCCATCACGCTGGCTGAGCCAGAGGGCTTCCGCCGCCCGTTCACGCTGTTCGACCGCGAGCAGATGTCCCGGCTGCTGAGCCGCGCCGTCTCTTTGGACCCGGCCCGGAGCAAATTTGCCAATGAGATCCTCGCGGATCTGTTGCAGGAAGCCGATCGGACAGATGCGGTGTTGGCAGAACCACTCACCGACCGGGAGCTGATGGTGCTCGAGCACCTACCGGCGATGTCCAGTAACGCTGAGATCGCGGAGAAGATGTACGTCTCCGTCAACACGGTCAAGGCGCACCTGAAATCTCTCTACCGGAAACTCGAGGTATCGAGCCGGAGAGGCGCCGTCTATCGCGCCCGGGAACTCAACCTATTCGCGACGAGCGCCAATGCCCCTGCGCCGCGCCCCGGGTAGGCCCATCGTCAGACCGCTGCCCACCATGCCACGACACCTCAGCACGCCCCTGGGGAGCCAGCTCACCCGACCGGCGTCGGCGCCAGCGCGTGTGCCTTACGGGTGCCCCCGGTCTCCCTCTCGTCGAAGCACTTCCAGGGGTACAGCGGCTGGCGCCCGCAACGTGGCCGCCAAACCGGCAGCGCCTAAGACAACGATGTAGATCGGGATGACGAGCCGAAGGCCAGCCTGAGCCAGGGCGCTGCCAATCAGGGGAGCCGTCCCCCCGACGAGCGCCGTTCCGAGCCCGAGCGTCATGCCGACCCCACTGGCTCGAACGCGCACAGGAAACCGTTCCGAAACATATGCGGTGACGACCAGACCGCCCAGCGTCACACCGATAGCGACGTCAGCCACAGCCAGAGCAGGCGCGGAACCTCCAGTTGCCAAAGCGTACGCAGGTATGGGCAGCACGCAGAGTACCGATGTGGCCGCGAGCAGGACCGGGCGTCGTCCGATCAGGTCCGACAGCCGTCCAAGCAGCGGCGCCGCCACGCCGGCCGCAACCAGACCTGTCACCGCACAGGCTAGAGCCACCGATAATCCGTGTGCGTGCTCAGCGACAAGGTGCGCAGGCAAGAAGACGAACCAGATGTTGAACGTCCCAGCCAGGGTCCCTGCGAGGACGAACCCGGTCCGGACTGCGGGACCGTAGCCGCGCCACACCTTCCGAAGCGTGGTGGGGCTCAGCAGGTTGGCCGCCGCTACGAATGCGGGTGTCTCGTCCAGGCGCCGACGGATCACGAGGCCGATCAGGCCCAACGGCACCGCTAACAGAAACGGTATCCGCCACCCCCATCGCTGGAGGTCGTCTGTTGCGAGGGCTCCCGACAGTGCTGCTGCCGCTGCCAGGCCGCCCGCGATCCCCAACCCGAGCGATGCCAGGTGCCACCCGGTATACCAGCCCCAGCGATGCGGGCCTGCCGACTCGACGAGGAAGGTGATCGAGGTGCTTATCTCACCGCCGGACGAAAACCCTTGGACGATACGGAGGATGATCAGGCACGTCGGCGCCGCCACGCCGATAGCGGACCAGGGAGGGAGCAGCCCAATCGCCGCCGTGGCAGCGGCCATTAGCAGGATCATCGCGGCGAGGGCACGCTGTCGGCCGAACCTGTCCGCATGCACCCCGATCAGAAGCGAACCCAGCGGACGAGCCAGAAACGACGTGCTGAACACTGCAAAGATGACCGTCAGCGCTCCGCTCTGCGCATGGGGAGACAGCAGGACAGTCGCCAGAACCGACGCAAGGGCGCCATAGATGGCGAAGTCATACCATTCGATTGCGTTGGCCAGGCACGTCGTGATCACCGCCCGGCGCGCGCGCACAGTACGAGAGGTTGCACCGGCCCGGACCGACATCCGCGCTCCCTATCCTCCGAGCACATGCAGCGGGTCTGACGAAGGCGCCCCTCGGTGGGCGGCTACCCGACCGTGTTGCCCCCGGTCTGCGATTCGGTGCGCGTTGGATGCTGCACGAACCTCGCCAGATTGCTTATCCGGTCCACTTCGACGCCTCGCCGGTGGAGAGACTCAAGCGCCATCATCAGCTCTTGAAGCCCACCTGGCCCGACAATGACCATATTGTGGCGCGGCATGACCTCGGCGTCGAGGCCTGCCAGCACGGACCGAACGTTCGGGCCCACGCGTCCCTTGACGACGATTCTTATACGAAACCCCGTCACGCCCGCCCGCTCACACGTCTCCGAGTCGTCGCAACTCGATCAGTTCAAGTCCGAGATCCTGTAGCCGAGCGAGAACGCCGAAGAGGGCCGACTGGTCAGGTAGCACTCCGGTCAGCACCGTTACGGCAGGTTCGTCTACCACGGTCAGGTGTTCGAGCTCTTCGAGTACATCGAGCGGCACCTGACCGCGTACGTGGATCTCATACCCTTTCGCTAGCACGAGCCTCGCTTCCGGCGTAAACGGATGATGCCTCAATGATTCAGCGGCCGAAGCCGCCAGGCATCACCCAGCGCGGGTAAGCGGCGTTAGTTACCCGCTCCGGGTGAAGACTCGGCGCCCGCTCCCCGCGTAGCGTCCAAGCCACAGCGAGATCAGAGCAGCATGCGGAAGCGGGGCCCACCGGTCAGGAGTCACCTTTTAGAAAACCGGTCCAGCTGGAAGTACTAGCTCTGCAATTGCACATCATCCGGCTGCACAGCGCGGCACCATTCAACGAAAGGAAAGGCGGATGACTACAACTTCTATTGAGCCGGGCCTCAAGGGAACCCTCTCGCCCGAGGAATACACGACCAAGCCAATACCCAGTTGGGGACCGACATACCCCGGGATGGCTGCCGCCTACCGAAACATGGACTACGTCTGCGTCGCCTTTGCCACTGATCCGGACAAGGCGGCCGCGCTGATTCCGAAAGAGCTGGAACTCATCAACATCCCGGCGTTGGGTGGGCAGGCCGCAGCGAACCTGGTATTCGCCAAGTACCGCGAGTGCGATCTCGGGCCGTATATGGAGGTGATCGTCTCCATCCCGGTTTTGCACAAAGGCCAGATCTACGCATACGTCCCGGCGATATACGTCGACAACGACGCGGCCCTGCTCGCCGGACGCGAAATTGGCGGCTATCCGAAAAAGTTGGCTCAAATCACGATGCGCAACTATGGAAATCTGTTCCTGAGCCACATGGCCCGGGGTTCAATTCAGAAGAAGACCGATGATCCCAACTTCACCGATCTCGCCTCGTCCAGCGTGGCCAAGGGCAGCCAGTTGCTCTCGGTGCCGCTCCCGGCGGACAACACGATTGAGCTGTCGCCTCCGTACAACCTGCTGCTTCCACTGCCTCCGCCAACAGGCCAGCCGCAGGACTATGTCATTACGACGATGGCGCTGCGGCGCTTCCCAGGTATCGGGCCAGGACCCAACGGTGCTGCCGGCGCCGAAGTGCTGCAGCTCGTAGGCACCCCTTGGCACGTCACGAAGGCCGAGATCTACGCCGCCGATACCGCCAGCCTGGAATTCTTCCAGTCGGAGGAGGACCCGATCAGCCAGCTCCTGCCTGTCAACTCGGTGCTGGGTGCGTTCATCCTCCGGGGTGATATGCATACAAAAGCCGACGAGTGGATGCTGCTCGAGGATCTCAAGAAAAACGACGCGAATTAGCCAAACGGCGCTGACTCCCTAGCGGGAGGCCTCCTGGTCGCCGATGCGCCCCCAAAATCCAGAAGAGAAGACTCAGCAGCAAGAGGGGACCACACGAAACAAGATCAAGATCTTCGAGTTCCGACTTCGCCTGCCGATCACGCCTCTCTACAAGATGCTCGCGGTTACCTTCCGGTGGACGACGCTGAAGCCCCAGAGAATGGCGAATACAGCGAACCCGGCAGCATCGACTCCGCTCGAACGGATCGCTCCTGGGTATCCGGCAGCGTGCGGCGACTACTCGCTGTCGTCGCGGCCCGGGGTTCGGGCGAGTGGGCGCGCGCCAGAGCGGGCGAGGCCGACGGCGACCGCGGGGAACACAATGACGGAAAGCACACCCGCGCCGACGAGTGCAGCGGCGTTCTCGGGCAGCATCACGCCCGTTCCCAGGCCGATTTCGGCCAGCGCGACCAGTAACGGCAGGGCGGTCGCGGTGAGCAGCATCATCTGGACCCGGCCACGCATGGGCAGGTCGCGCCGATAGAACAACAGGGCGGGAAGGCCACGGACGACAAGAAACAAGACGAAGAAGACGACCAGGCGCAGCGGTGATTCGATGATCGACTTGAGGTCAAGGCTCATGCCCGACGTCACGAAGAAGACTGGGATAAAGAAGCCGTAGCCCACCGCGTCAAGTTTGCCCTCCAAGGCATGCATGTCGCCCGGCGCCCAGCGGCGCAGAACCACACCGGCGAGGAAAGCCCCGAGCACGACGTCGAGCCCGAAATACGCGGCAATGACCAGGAGAACGAAAAGCAGGAAAATCGTCCACCGAAGGGTAGTCTGCGACGTTGCGTGCTCACCCTCGGCGACGATCCTCCGGACCTTCTGATAGCGGACGAGACGCGGCACGAACGTCAACAACAGCGCGAGCCCAGCGATGACGACAAGAGACACCAAGCCGAGAAACGCGCCGCTGGCGCTGAGAAAGATCGCGATGGCCACGATGGGCAGGAACTCCCCAACCGCACCAGCCGCCATGATCAAGCCACCGAACCGACCCTCCAGCATCTGGTTGTCCCGCAGGATGGGCAATAAGGTGCCCAGCGCGGTCGTCGTCAGGCCGATCGCGATCGGCACGAACGCACGGACGAAGCCCACCGATGCCAAGGCGCCGGTCACAGCGATCGCGACCAGCACCGTCACCAGCCAGGACTTGATTGCCAACCGTCCAGCCCGCTCGCGGAACAGCCCGAGCTCGAGTTCATAGCCCGCCAGCAGGAAGAGGAACCCGAGACCCAAGTTCGATACCAGCTCGAGGCCCTCCGGATCGGCCCACCCCAGGACCTGTGGCCCGATCAGGATCCCGCCCAAAATAAAAATCACGACTTGAGGCACCCGCCGGGAGAGGAGGCCCGACACAATCGGGGCCAGCGCCGCGAGCAGGCTGACAATGGCGAGGTCGATCAGGGTCTGCTGAAGGGTCACAGGGGACCACCTTCCGACTCCGCCAAAGTGCCAGCTCCTCAATCAGATGATGCGGACGATCTGGTCGGCGGGAGCCCCAGCTGCTCAGCTGCTCTCAACCCTTATGTGCCCGACGACAGATCTCCGCCCGGTCTGCGTCCTGAGCGGCTCACCGGCGATATAAGCCTCGATGAGTTCAGCGATCAGCTGCGGATCGCTGTAGTTGAGCGCGTGCGCGCCTGGGACGGTAACTATGTCGAGGTGAGGCATTGCGGCGAGACGGGGGGCATTGGCGATGCGGACAAGTGGGTCACGCAAACCGGCGATCACCAGCGTCGGAGCGACAAGATGCGGAAGACGTTCCAGCGTCGGATAGCGAGTCATCGCCCTGAACAACGACAGACTTCGAAGTGCCCCGAACCGGAGGTAGTCGCGAGTCGCGATCGGCAACATCGATGGCGGCTCACGCAACCCGTCCATCGCCATCTGTCCAACAGCCTTGCCTAGTGGTTGGTTGTTAGGGCCACCAGCCGGAGAGACCAGCACCGCCCGCTGGATTCGGCCAGGAAACGTGGTCGCGACCTCGACAATGATCGGGCAACCGAGCGAGTTTCCGACCAGTATCGGCCGCTCGACCCCGACGGCATCGCAATACGCCATCAGCGCCTTCGCAAGCCCGGGTAGGTCGAGTCCCCCCTCCGGCCTGATGCTACGACCCATCCCGGGTAGATCGGGCACGAACGTACGGAAGTGCGGGACTAGAAGGGCCGCAGTGGGCTCCAGGTATGTGCCCGAAATTCCAAACCCATGAACATGCACCATGGCGTCAGCAGCATCGCCGGCGTCAAGGGAGAAACGATGGAACATCGGCGAACCGTTCGCGATGACCCAACCCGGCTGTAGCGGAGGTACTGGCTTTCGAGACATGATCAGAATCGCCTTTCGATCTCGTCGAAGATGCGGCCAGTCATCGCTGATCGTTTCGATAAGCGTTGGTTTGCCCCAAGGTCACGACCAACACACGCATAGGCTCGCCTGCCCTCATTGACAGCAACGTAGGGCAGTCGGCTGAGTGGACTACCCGCAGATCGATGAAGATGATCATTAAGGCCCACTAGGGCTCGAACGGGGTGAACCTGAAGTTCGCTAATACCGAGGTCGTGGCGATGAAGATCCGCAGCCGTCGCGCTCACGCCGCTCCCGAAAAGCCGCCGAAGCCTGCCGCAGCACCGATAATGCCGCTGGGCAGCTGTATCGATCCCCGAGTACTGGCGTACGCAGCAATCCAGTGGTTTGCGCTCTCTTCGCACGAGGTTCCCTTGCCGACGAAGCCACGCGGCATCCAGAGCGCGCCGGCGACGATAAGCAGCATCCTGCTGAAGACCCCTCCTGCAGTTCTCTCGTGCGCTGACGTCCTCGCTCATGGCTCCCTCTGGTTTCAGAATCGCCTAGCGACGATCATGGCGGTCGTCTGGGCGATCCTGCCGCCGGTCTTGGTCCTCGCGAGGCGACGCCTCGTCGAGAGTCTAGCGACGCGCCCGCCGGAAGAGCCTCACCCGCAGCGGGTAAGAACCAGGCCGTCATCAGCCATCTTCTCGAGGTACTAGCCGCGCGAAATCATGCTAGGGGCGAAGAAATGCCATTCTCGGCGAGCCTGCCGATCATTCCGCAAGCTCACAATTACCACGTAACCAGCCCGACTGAAGAGAGAGGCGCGGGCCGAGTGGCGCGATCAAACCAACTTTCGTGTATTTGCGCGCCGAAACGGCGCCCCTGGATCAAGATTCAGCTCACGTCTGGGACACCGAACTGCCGTTGATATCCCCCGCTCTACCAATTCAGGGCTTCCCATGATCAAGTCAGCCGTTTTGATGTCCCGGCAGCACGCCTCCTTCCAGTCGTGGAAGAGGATGCTCATTGGTTGTCGCGACGCACGCGGAAGGCTACTGAAGTCCTTCAGGCTGATCAGCGTTGCTGGCTATAGCCTGACTCACGGGAGCAACGCGCGTACCAACAGTTTTGCCGGCGAGGTGCGGCGTTCGGTGATCGGGCATGCCGTGAAGGAGTACGCCAACGGGGATTGTGGGTCATACCCGCTGCTGCGTCACGGGGGCAATCGTTGCCGGCTTCCGACTGTCCCAGATCGCCGTCGCCCGGGGTCGAGGTTGGATCGGGTTGCCTTCCAGGGCACAGCCGACGCTGCCCGCGCTGCCCACCTCGATGATTACCACGGTCGTGGCGATCATCCCTGTCGGCTTGGGCCTCGGTGTGGTGGCGCTCCAGCTCGTCTCGATCAGTGCTACCCGGGTTGAATGGTGCGGGAACTGTTCTTGGCTGGGTATGGGCCTCCTCGCTGGCCGACCCGAGGCGAGCGCGGGGTCCTTGAAGGCAGCAGGCGCTCTCTCCGACCTTCGGATTGGCTTCGAGCGCACCATCAGCAAGACATCGGATTCGGCACCTGACAACAGATCGACATCGCTTGCACGGCCCTCTCGCCGGCGGTCAACGATCCCTATACCGCGGTGCAGGCCATCGACCATCTCACCCTCGGTGTGCTGCAATCTTTCCGTTCGGCTGCTTGGCGCCATGGCTTTTAGCGGCCCGAGCGGCCATGGATGCGTCATAGTGCCGAAAACAGCTTCGCCGACTACATCTCCTTCATCGGCCAGTGAACCCGACCGGCGTTTGTCGACGGCGCACGCGGGCGTGGAATACTTCCAAGCTGGTCATGCGAGTTCGATTCTCCTCACCCGCTCCACTGTATCTAGCCTGGTCAGGGCAAAAGTAGCTACACCGCTGGTAATCGAACATCGAGCCTCGGCCACACTCCTCGCACTCCGGATCGGCGTAGAGGTCGAGGAGACGGGAGTCGGGGTCGTACGCTAGCCGCTTTCGGCTGTGTGTTGGTCTTTGCCTTGACGCGATCGCGCTGCAGGTCGGAAGGGGTGATCTTGTCGTTCTCACCCTTGTCCAACGTATGCCGCGAGACGCTTCTTGATCCCGCGATCAGCCTGCCGAAGCTGCAGCAGCCGCACTCGTTGGGACACGGACGGCTTGTCGAGACCCGCGATGATGGAGATCGGCCGCTCAAGATCACGAGGCGCGTCCCTGAGCATGACAAAGATCGATCTCTCGGCAGC
>Ga0207428_10001508_pt1 | contig 24337 bp, 24 predicted proteins | sample RhiMethybrSRZTD1_FD_187600 | JGI IMG/M metagenome (GOLD analysis project Ga0207428, IMG submission 187600) | Populus rhizosphere microbial communities from Tennessee, USA - Rhizosphere MetaG P. TD hybrid SRZTD1 (SPAdes) (version 3) | ecosystem: Host-associated > Plants > Roots > Rhizosphere >...
CGACACGCCGATGCGCAATTCAATCTCGGCGTGGCGCTGGGCGAGCTCGGCCGGCACGAGGAAGCGATCGCTGCGTACGGGCGCGCGCTCGCGCTCGAACCCGCGCGCGCCGACGCCCACTACAACTGCGGTGTCGCCCTGGATGCGTTGCAACGCGTGGATGAGGCGCTCGCCGCGTACGAGCGTGCGATCACGGTCGCGCCGTCGCACGCCGAGGCGCATCACAACCGGGGCGTCGCGCTGGCGAGGCTCGATCGCAACGTCGAGGCGCTCGCGGCATTCGATCGCGCTCTCGCGCTGCGACCGCAGTACGCGGCCGCGCACAACCATCGCGGCGCGGCGCTGGCCGCGCTGGAGCGCTTCGACGAGGCGCTGGCCGCCTACGACCGGGCGCTCGCCGGTGCGCCACGCTACGCGCAGGCCCACAACCATCGCGCCATGGCGCTGCTCGACCTCGACCGACCCGCCGAGGCGCTCGAGAGCGCCGATCGCGCGCTCACCCTGGCTTCCACGTTCGCGGACGCCTGGTACACCCGCGGCAATGCGCTACGGGAGCTGTACCGGCATGCGGACGCGGCTGAAAGCTTCGAGCGCGCGATCGCGCTGGATCCGGACCACGCCTCGGCGCACTGGAATCTCGCCGACTGCCGCCTGGTGCTGGGCGATTTCGCCCGCGGATGGGAACAGTTCGAGTGGCGCTGGCGGCTGCCTTCGCGCGGCCAGGCACGGCGCCAGTTCACGCAACCCCAATGGACGGGCGCTGAGCGTCTCGAGGGGCGCACGATCCTGCTGCACGCGGAGCTGGGCCTGGGGGACACGTTGCAGTTCTGCCGCTTTGCGACCGAGGTGGCGCGCCGCGGCGCGCGCGTCCTGCTGGAGGCGCAGCCCCCGCTGCTGCCGTTCCTGCACACGCTCGAGGGCGTGGCGTCCCTGGTCGCACGCGGCGATCCCCTGCCGCCCTTCGACCTGCATTGCCCGCTGATGAGCCTGCCGCTCGCGCTGCGCGCGGATGTGGCCGGCATCGCCGCGCGGGTGCCGTACCTCGCAAGCGATCCGGCGCGCGTGGCGGCCTGGCGCGAACGGCTGGGTGCGGCGCGAGCGCCGCGGATCGGCCTCGCCTGGAGCGGCAGCCAGGGGCTGCGCAACGACAAGCGCAGCACCACGCTCAGGCAAGTGCTGCCCCTGCTGGATCCGGGCATCGAGTGGGTGAGCCTGCAGAAGGAGGTCCCCGCGACCGATGCGGCGACGCTCGCTGCGCATCCCGGGATCCGCGACGTCTCCGCCAATCTCGCCGACTTCGCCGATACCGCCGCGCTGGTCGAGGTGCTCGACCTCGTCATCACGGTCGACACCAGCGTCGCGCACGTCCCGGGCGCTCTCGCGAGGCCGGTGTGGATCCTCCTGCCGCACAACCCGCATGACTGGCGCTGGTTGCTCGAGCGCGAGGACAGCGTCTGGTATCCCACTGCCCGCCTGTTCCGCCAGCCTGCGCCGGGCGACTGGGAGAGCGTCGTACGGCGCGTGCGCGCTGAAATCGGAGCGCGCTTCGATGTATGACGTGGTCTTGTGCCAGCCCGAGATCCCGCCGAACGCGGGCAACGTGATCCGCCTGTGCGCGAACGCCGGCGTGCGGCTGCATCTCATCGAGCCTCTCGGTTTCTCGCTGGACGACAAGCAACTCAAGCGCGCGGGGCTCGACTACCACGAGATGGTGAGCGTGCGCGTGCACCGGGACTGGGAATCGTGCGCGGCACTGCTTGGCCCGCGTCGATTTGCCCTCACCACGCGCGGCGAACGTAGCCCGTACGAGACGCGTTTCGAGCCGGGCGACGCCTTCGTCTTCGGACCGGAGGCGCACGGGCTCCCCGACGCGTTCGTCGCTCAGTTCTCGCCGCACGCACGCCTGCGCATCCCCATGATCGCGGGCAACCGCAGCATCAATCTGTCGAATGCCGTGGCGATCGTCGTGTATGAGGCGTGGCGCCAAAACGCATTCGAGGGCGCGGCCGAATCCGGCCCGCATTCCGGACCGTAGTACGCATCGCAGTGCCGGCCGCTTTCGCGTTCGTTTTGGCCGATTTTGATCTCCGCGACTCCAACAGCCCTCCAGAAGGTTCACAAAGGGGCATTCCGAGGCCAAAAGTTGCAGATGTAAGTGCTATGTAACGTTACGTAAGTCATTAAGACCAATAGAAAAATTCCCGAAAGTGTGCGATGCTGCATTGTCGGGTCACCCGGGCTAGAGGAAAGTCGGTCTCATGACAAACAGCAAACGCACAGCCAAGGGGAGCGGTGGGGTCGCCCTCCGGGTTTTCATCGCGACGACGGGCTTCGCCTTCGCGGCGGTTGCAGCCGCCCAGGGGACCGAAAAGCTCGCGCTGCGCCTGTCCAATGAGCTCACCCTCGGTACGGCCCCGGCGATCGTGCCCGCCGCCGCGCCGAGCCTCGCGCCCTCGCAGCCCGGCCAGGCCACCAGCCTGAAGGACTACCGCATCGGCCCGGAGGACCTGCTCGAGATCCAGGTGTTCGGCGTCGACCAGCTCACTCGCAACGTGCGCGTCAACGGGCGCGGCATGGTTTCGCTGCCCCTCATCGGCAACCTCGAGGTCGGGGGACTGACCGCGCAGCAGGCCGAGTCGCTGATCGTGAAGCGCCTGGGCGAGTCCTACCTGCAGGACCCGCAGGTCAGCCTCTTCATCAAGGAGTACACCAGCCAGCGCGTGATCATCGAAGGCGCGGTGAACAAGCCGGGCGTGTACCCGCTGCGCGGTCCCACCACCCTGCTGCAGTCGCTCGCCATCGCCGGGGGCCAGGGAAGCCTCTCGGACATGGCCGAAGTGATGCTGTTCCGCACCGACTCGGGCGGTAACCGCCAGACGCTGGTCTACGACGTCGACAAGATCCGCGCCGGCGCGCTCGCCGATCCGGTCGTGATCAACGAAGACATGATCGTGGTGAAGCGCTCGCCGGGCCGCATCCTCTTCCGCGACTCGATCCTTCGCGACGTGGTCGACCTCGTCAATCCGTTCCGCTGGTAGATCCGTCCCGATGAACGACCACACCCCCCACGAGCCCTACGACGGCCAGCATTCCCGGCGCACCGCGCTCGCGCTCTCGCGCCGGCAGGGGCTCGCCACGGGGCTCGTGCCCGTTCCCCTTGGGCCGGAGGCGTCCGACCAGTCGCTGCACCTGCGCGACCTGCTGCGCATCGTCCTCAAGCGCAAGTGGACGATCCTCGCGATCTTCCTGCTGTCGGCCACGTTCTCGGTCGTGCTGACCTACCTGGCCTCGCCCGTGTACCGGGCCACGACCACGATCCAGATCGAGCGGTTCGCGCCGCGCGTGTTCGACTACAAGGACGTGACGCAGTCCGAGGTGCTCGACTACGACAACACCGACTTCTACAACACGCAGAACGAGCTGCTGAAGAGCCGCGCGGTCGCCGAACGTGCGGTCGAGGACCTGGGGTTGCGCCGCAACCTGCCCGCGGCTTCCGACAAGGCCGCGACGCCCGCTGAAGAGCCCAGCCCGCGCAATTTCGTGCACGACATCTTCAACCGCCTGCGCGGCGGTGCCCCGCCGATCGACATCGATCCCGCGGTGCGCCAGGACAACGCGGTGGTCGGCGCCTTCCAGGGCTCGGTCAACGTCGAGCCGGTTCGCCGTTCGCGCCTGGTGCGGCTGCACTTCGACAGCACCGACCCGTTCTTCGCCGCCAAGGCGGTGAACGTGCTGGCGCAGGCCTACATCAACGTGAACCTCGAGCGGCGCTTCGAGGCCTCGGCCTACGCCAAGACCTACCTCGAGGAGAAGCTGCTGCAGACCAAGGCGCGCCTCGAGGACTCCGAGCGCGAGCTGGTGCGTTTCTCCCGCGAGCTCGAGATCATCAACATCGACGAGAAGCAGAACGTCTTCAGCCAGAACCTGCAGGAGTTCAACACCGCGGTGGCCAAGGCCGAGCAGGAGCGCATCCGCGCCGAGGTGCTCTACCGGCAGGCGCAGGACAATCCGGAATCGCTCGTGATGATGCAGAGCGAGAACCGCAACTTCCAGAACTACCAGGCCTACCAGACGCTCAAGCAGGCCAAGGCCAGGCTGGAGGCCGAGTACCAGGAAGGCCTCAAGGTCTACAAGCCCGCCTTCCCGAAGATGCTCGCGCTGAAGGGCCAGATCGACGAGGTCGACAACCAGATCAAGCTCGAGCTGGGCGAGATCCGCAAGTCCGCGCTCGCGGGCTTCAAGGCGGCGAAGAACGCCGAGGAGCTGCTGCGCGCCAAGCTGGGCAAGGCCAAGCAGGAGATGCAGGACCTGCAGGGCCGCACCATCCGCTACAGCATCCTCAAGCGCGAGGTCGACACCAACCGCACCCTCTACGACGGGCTGCTGTCGCGCCTGAAGGAAGTGGGCGTGGCCGGTGGCGCCAACATCAACAACATCTCCGTGGTGGACAAGGCGCAGGTTCCCCTCTTCCCCTACAAGCCCAGCTTCCAGCGCAACCTGTCGCTCGGCCTCGTGCTGGGCCTGCTGCTGGGCCTGGCGGTGGCGTGGCTGCTCGAGCACATGGACGATTCCATCCGCTTCGTCGAGGACGTCGAGCGCGAGACCCATGCCGCGGTCCTGGGCGTGGTGCCGATGCTGAAGGGCACCGACACGGCCAAGATCGGGATCGCGATGGGTTCCCATACGGAGCCCACGTCCGCGTTCGCCGAGGCATACCGTTCCGTGCGCACGGCGCTGCAGTTCTCCACCGCGAGCGGCGCTCCGCGCCGCCTGGTGGTCACGAGCAGCTCCAAGCACGAGGGCAAGAGCACCACGGCGCTGGCCCTCGCCATCAACTTCGCGCAGATGGGCAAGCCGGTGCTGATCATCGACGCCGACCTGCGCAACCCCGTGATGCACAAGCTGCTCAAGACGAGCAACAAGGCGGGGCTGTCGAACTACCTCTCGGGCAACATCGGCCCGCTCGAGGTCGTGCGCCCGACCGAGATCCCGCACCTCTTCGTGATGACCACGGGGCCGCTCCCGCCCAACCCGGTGGAGCTGCTCTCGAGCATGAAGCTGCTCAACCTGCTGTCGCAATGCGAGGAGCACTTCGCGCACGTGATCGTCGACGGCCCGCCGGTGCTCGGCATCGCCGACTCGATCGTGCTCTGCAACCAGGTCGAGAACTCGGTGTTCGTGATCGAGTCGGGCAAGACCCGCAAGGCCATGGCCAAGGCCGCGATGAAGCGCCTGCAGCAGGCCGGAGTGAATCCGCTCGGCGTGATCCTCACCAAGATCGACGCCTACCACGACCTCTACGGCTACCACTCGTACTACTACCAGTACGCCGCGAACGAGCCATCGGCCGCGAGGCGCAAGGAAGTCGCGGGGGCCTGACGTGGACGCCGTGGCGCGAGCTGCATCGGTCGTTGCCGAGTTGCTCGACTTCTACGCGGAGCCCGCGCTGCGCCGCCCGCCCTACCTGCACGGCGAGGCGCCGATGCCGGATGGTCCCCTGGTCTTCCGCTTGGCCCTGGGCCGCTTCGCTTCCGAGGGGCTAGACCGCATTCCCGAATCCGAGCGCGACGCGGCGCAGGTCGCCGCGGTGGCCTTCGTCCGCCAGGTCTGCCTGTGGGAGCGTGCCGACTACTACATGGTCCTCTGCCTGGAGCCCGGCGCGTCGCCCGAGGAGCTGCGCGAGTGCTATCACTTGCTGATCGCGCTGACCCATCCCGACCGGCACGAGGCCGCGTGGCCGGCGGGAGCGCCGCAACGCGCGAACGAGGCCCACGCGGTGCTCGCCGACCCGGTGCGGCGCTCCGAATACGACCGGCAACTGCTCAAGGCGAACGAAGGGGTCGCGCATGAAGCGCGCATGGCCCATGCGGCGCCGGAGGGGGTCGCTTCGCGCCCGCGCCGGCGCGAAAGGCCCGCACCCGCCCTGGCGCGGTTCGCGGTCGTGAGTGGCGTGATCGCTGCGTTGTTCGTCGTGCAGGCCTGGTGGGTCGGCGGCGTTTCGCCCGAACACTCGCTGCTCGAGCGCGCCATCCCGGCATCCGGGCGCTGGATCCGCAGCACGTTGCCCGATCCTCCGCGATTCCTCGGGGCGTTCGATCCGGGCGAGCGCCTGCAGCCTCTCCCGCAGCCACCTCGCCTCGCATCCCTCGCGTCGTGGGTGCCCGCCCCTGAGGAGCGGCGCCAGACGGAGGCCCCGCCGGTTGCGGCGCCGAGCCAGCAGCCGTCCGCAGCGGTACCGAGCGTCGAACGATCCGTGCCAGCGCCCATCGGGTCGTCCGCCGCGACGCTGCCCCCCGCGCGGCCCGCGCCCTCGATCGTCACAAACGCATCGGCAGCGCCGCCGCCGATGCGCGTGGCCCAGTCCGTCCCCGGCCCGGTGGCGCAACGCGCGGCGCCGACCTCACCCGTGCCCTCACCCGATTCCGGCAATACGCCCTCACGCGACCAGATCGAGGGACTCGTGGCACTCGTGGTCGGTTTCTACGATGCCGGCGATGCCGCGCAGCTCGTGGCGATGATGGATCCGGATCGCCACGGCCTGTGGGCCCGGTACCAGATGCGCTCCACGTTCTCCGAATTCTTCGACGCCACCAGTCAGCGACGGCTGCGCATGGAACGGCTGTCGTGGCAACCCCACGGCGACCTCTCGCAGGCCCGCGGCGAGGCGGTCGTCGTGGCCGAGTACAAGGACGGGCGTCCCCGCACGGAGCGCCGCGTCCCGGTGGAGCTGGACATCAAGCTGCACGAGGGCCAGCCACGGATTGCGCGGCTGCTGCTCTACCCCGCCGGTTCCTGACGTGGCCACGCTGTCGCGTGCCGTGCTGCTCGGTGCCGCGCTGCTGATCGCATGGCGCGTCCTGCAGGTGAACGCGGTCGCCTACGGCGAGACGAATCGGCCCGAGTTGCGCCTGCCCACCGAGGGCGAGCGCCGGCGCCCGGCGCTCGAGCGCGCGCTCGCCGCCAACCCGGCCCGCGTGGAGGCCCTGGTCCTCCTGGGCGTCGAGCGCGACCGCGAAGGCGATCCGAAGGCGGCGGCGCGTGCCTTCGCCTCCGCGCTCGAGGTCGCCCCGATCGATCGTGCGTCGCTTCGGGCGGGCGCGGTCCTCGATGCGCGCGAGGGCCGCGTGGCCGACTCGCTGGGCAAGCTCGACGCGCTGCTCACTTATTACGGCGACGAGCGGGAGTGGGTATTCCCGCTGCTGCTGCAATGGCTGGCCGTGCCCCAGGCTGCGGCGGCGCTGGAGGCGCTCGCCGCGCGGCCGTCCGCCTGGATGGGAGCCTTCCTCACCCACTCCTGTGGCAAGGCCGATCCGACCCACACGGCGGCGTTGCTCGTACGCCGGATCGCCGCGGGCCAGGCGCGCAACGACGAGGTCGGCTGCGGGATCGAGGGCCTGCGCCGCGGGGGACAAACGCCGGCTGCGTACCAGTTGTGGCTCAACACCCTGCCGCGCGAGAGGCTCGCCGAGGTGGGGTACGTATTCAACGGCAGCTTCGAACACGCTCCCACGGGCCTGGGGTTCGACTGGATTGCGGACGCGAGATCGCCGGCCCATGCGGTCGACTACCCGCTCGCCAGCGACGCCGCGGGACGCCGCGCGCTGCGTGTCACGTGGTCGGGCAAGCGTGTCGCCGGCCCGGCGATTCACCAGTTCGCAGCGCTCACGCCGGGCCGCTACCGGCTCACGGGGCTTGCGCGCATGGAAGGACTGCAAAGCGTGCGCGGGATCCAATGGGCCCTGCGATGCGCCGACGAGCGCCGCTCGGTGCTGGGCGTCTCGCCCCGGTTCCTGGGCGCAGGCGACTGGGAGCCGTTCGCCTTCGAGGTGGACGTGCCGGCGCGCTGCTCCGGCCAGGTGCTGCAGCTCGAGCCGGTAGGGTTGAACGAGGGGACCACCTTTGTAATGGGCAAGGCGTGGTTCGACGACCTGCGGGCCACGCGGACGAACTGAGAGGGCCCGATGCATAATGCGCATGGAAAGGGAGCAACGATGAAGATCACGGCAGCGCGGCGGTGGGGCTGGACAGTGGCGCTGGGCGCGGCCGCCTCGCTTTGGGCGACCGGGGTGTGGGCCCAGCAGGAGGTTGCGCGGCTCAAGCAGGTGAACGGCAATGTGCTCGTGAGCGGCCAGTCGGGACTCGCCACGGGCAACGAGGCGCAGCCGCTGGCGAACGGCGTGCGCATCATCACCACCGCCAACAGCCGCGTCGTCGTGGTCTTCGACAACGGCTGCGAGGTGCGCATGGAGGAGAACCAGCGCTTCGACGTCGAGTCGGACAAGCCTTGCGCGGCCCTGGTGCCGCTGGCCCTCGGCGCGGCTCCCGCGGTGGGCCAGGGGCTCGCATCCATCCTCGTGCCGGGGCTTGTCGGCGCCGCCTCGATCGCCGCGATCACCAACTCGAACTCGAATTCGAACCCGAACCCGACCCCCGTCAGCCCGAACTAGCGTTGCCGCCGAGCGTGAGCGCTACGGGGAAGGTCGGGGCCAGGGGCCCCGTTCTTTTTGGCACGCTCGCCGCGCTGCTGGTCCTCGCGCCGCTCTTCCGCGGCGGCAACCGGCCGCTGCCCCTGCTGGTGCTCGAGGGCCTCGCCCTCCTGGGTCTCGTCGCCTACGTCCTTTCCCGCAGTGAAGGCGAACCGTGGTTTCCCCAGGCGGCGCCGCTGCGCTGGGCCCTCGGGCTGTTGCTCGCCTATCCGTTGCTCCAGCTCGTCCCTTTGCCCTTCGCCATCTGGTCGGCGCTACCGGGGCACGAGCCGTACTCCCGGGTGCTCACTCAGGTGGACGCTGCCACCGCACGGCCGCTCTCGATCCATCCCGTCGCCACCGAGTTCGCCTGGCTGGCGCTCCTGCCCTGTGTGGCCGCGTTCCTGCTGGTCGCGCGCCTCGGGCGACGCCAGGTGCGCTGGCTCGTGCTCCTGTTCGCGGCCGTGGCGCTGGCCGAGGCGGTCCTCGGGATCCTGCAGACCGGCGTCGGACGCGACTCGATCCTGCACCTGGGCAACCCGTTTGCCGGCGCCGGCGCGACCGGGACCTACGTGAACCGCAATCATTTCGGCGGCCTGATGGCGATGGCGCTGCCGATCCTCGTCGCGCTCTGGGCGGCGGAAACGCTGCCGGCGCGCGATACGAGCGGGGAAATCCTCCGAGCTCACCCGCGCCATGCCGATGCGAGGCTCGCGCGCCGCATCGCGTGGTCGCTGGTGGTCGCGCTTGCGCTCGCGGCGCTGCTCTTCAGCCGCTCGCGCGCCGCGATCGGCTTCGGCCTGGCGGCATTCGGCGCGACCAGCCTCGTGCTGGTGTGGAGCGCCGCGACGACCAGGGTCCGCGTCGCACTGGGCACGGTGGCCGGCGTGGCTTTCCTGCTGGCGGCCTATGCGGGCCTTACGCCGATCGTCGAGCGCTTTGCGCCGGACGACCTCTCCCTCGGCTACGAGGGCCGCCTGCGGCTCGCCGCGACTGCCCTGCGGGCAGGGCTCGAGTTCCTGCCCTTCGGCAGCGGGCTCGGGACCTTCGGCGACGTCTTCCAGCGCTTTCAGGGCGAGAAGCTGGTGGGCTACGTCGACCACGCGCACAACGACTACGCCGAGGCGTTCGTGGATCTGGGCGTCGCCGGGATCGGGGTGATCGTGCTGATGACGTTCGCCGTCCTCGTGCGCTGGGCCGCGATCACCCGCGGGCACGTCTCCCGCAGCCTGGGAACGCTCCAGGTCGCCGCGGGCTTCTCGGTCCTCGCGCTGGCCGCGCACGGCGCGTTCGACTTCAACTTCCATATTCCCGCGAACGCGATCTACTTCTCGTTCCTGGCGGGCGTGTTCTTCTACGAGCCGCGAGGCTAGTCGGTCACTCGCGCCGTGGATCGCGGGCAAGCAGCTGCTGCACGGCTTCGCGCGGCGAGCGTCCCTCGAAGAGCACGGCGCACACCGACTCCGTGATGGGCATCTCGATCCCGTGTTCCAGCGCATGGCGGCGTGCCGCGCGCGCCGACGAGACCCCTTCGGAGACGTGGCCGAGCTCCGCGAGCACCGCTTCGAGCGGCTTTCCGGCCGCGAGGCGCACGCCGACCTCGCGATTGCGCGACAGCTCACCGGTGCAGGTGAGCACCAGGTCGCCCAGGCCGGCCAGCCCGGAAAAAGTCTCGGCCCGTCCTCCCATCGCGCTCCCGAGGCGCGCGATCTCTGCGAGACCGCGCGTGACCAGCGCCGCCCGGGCGTTGCGCCCCAGGCCCAACCCGTCGCTGATGCCGGCGGCGATCGCGATCACGTTCTTGAGCGCGCCGCCCAGCTCGACGCCGACCAGGTCGTCGCTCGAATACAGGCGCAGGCGCGAGCTGTTGAGTGCCGCGGCGCAGGCGCCGGCGAATGCCGCATCGCGCGAGGCGATGACCACTGCCGTGGGTTGGCCGCGCGCCACCTCGAGGGCGAAGCTCGGCCCCGAGAGCGCCGCCGAGCGCGCGGCGCGCGCGGGCGAATCGTCCACTACCTGGTGTGGGAGCGCGCCGGTGGCGGTCTCGAAACCCTTGCAGGCCCATAGGAGGTCGACGGCGGATGCGGTCCCGAGTGCCGCCAGCGTGGGCCGCAGCCCCGCCGTGGCGGTGGCTACGAGCACGAGCTCGGCGCCGTGGGTCGCGCGCGCCACGTCGGATTCCACGCGCACCCCATCGGGGAGGCGAACGTCCGGCAGATAACGGCTGGCACGCGTGCGTGCGAGCGCCTCGCAGTCGGACGCGGACCGCGTCCAGAGCGAGATCTCGTGCTGCGCGGCGAACGAAGTGGCGAGCGCCGATCCCCACGCTCCCGCGCCGAGGATCGCGATCTTCATGGGGTCAGATCACTCCAGAGGCGGAGCAGGGGCCCCGCTTGCGGGGATGCGACCCGGCGGAGTGATCGGGGCCGACACGACAATCGTTGCGGTCCAACATGGCTCTGGAGGCCCGGATCACTCCAGAGGCGGAGCAGGGGCCCCGCTTGCGGGGATGCGACCCGGCGGAGTGATCGGGGCCGACACGATATTGCTTGTGCGCCACCCTAGACGCCCCAGACGTGCGCGACGCGGATGAACCCTTCCTGGCCATCGCGGTGGCGCACCTTGACCCAGTCGCCCGCGGGAGGGGCGGCGACCTCGAGGATCACGTGCTTGTAGGCCTCGAACACGAGGTCGGCCTTCACGTCGGGGGCCGCGCGCACATCGGCGAGGGGGACGGTGACGAGCACGGTCGCGCGGCTGCCCAGGGCGGCATTCTCGACCCACGCGACCTCGCCGTTGGTGTCGCGCACCTTGGTCCACTGCTCGAGCTTCACCAGCACCTCGAACGGGTACAGGCGGCTCGCGACGAACAGGCGGTCGGCGCGGGTGGAGGGCGCGTCGTAGAGCACCGCGGGTCGATCGCCGAGCGCGCGGTACTCGGCACCCGCCACCGGAAGCGCGGCGAGCGCGAGGATCACGGCGAGGACGCGCATCGGCCGGATGCCCGCCTTCAGTGCGCGGCGGTCGGCGTGATGATCTGCACGCCGCCTTGCGGCTGCGCGACCGGCTGCGGATCGCGCTGCGCGGCGTAGATCGCCTCGAAGTTCACCGGGGCGAGCAGGACCGGCGGGAAGCCGGCGCGCACGACGACGTCGGAGATCGTTTCGCGCACGTAGGGAAACAGGATGTTGGGGCACGCGATCGCGAGCACCGCCTCGAGCTCCGCCGCCGGGATGTTGCGGCAGACGAAGATGCCGGCCTGCGCGGCCTCGACCAGGAACATCGTCCGGTCCTTGATCTTGGCAGTCACGGTGACCGTGAGCGTGGTCTCGTAGACGCCATCCTCGACGCCGGTCGAGTTGTGGTGCAGCTGGATGTCGACCTGAGGCGCGTCGCGCTCGAGGAAGATCCCGGGGGCATTCGGGATCTCGAGCGAGAGGTCCTTCACGTAGACCTTCTCGATGGAGAAGACGGGCTGCTGGGGGTTCGGGGTCGCGTCGGTCATGAAGCTTCCTTCGGTGGGTGTTCGTTGTCGGTTTGTTTCGCGGCGAGCAGCGGGTCGAGGCCGCCGGCCCGGTCGAGCGCGGCGAGGTCGTCGTAGCCGCCCACGTGGCGCTCGCCCACGTAGATCTGCGGCACCGTGCGCCGGCCGGTGCGCTCCATCATCTCCTGGCGCCGCTGGGGCTCGAGGTCCACGCGCACCTTCTCGATGTCGGTCACGCCCTTGGCCTTGAGCAGCCGCTCGGCCATGAGGCAGAACGGGCACACGCCGGTGGAATACATCATCACCTTGGCCATGAAGCTTACTTCTCCACCGGCAGGCTCGCCTGCTGCCACGCGGCGATCCCGCCCTTCAGCTGGAAGACGTTGTTGAAGCCGGACGCGCGCAGCAACCGGCACGCGGCGCCCGCGCGGGCACCGGTGACGATGACCGGCTTGTCCTTGAACTTCCCGATCTCGCCCAGGCGGCCCGCGAGGCCGCCAAGCGGAATGTGGCGCGCCTTGGGCAGGTGGCCGGCGGCGAATTCCTTCTCGTCGCGCACGTCGAGCACGAGCGAGCCCTGGTTCATGAGGCGCGTGGCCTCGAGCGTGCCGATCTCGGCTCCGCCGCCGCCGGCGAGCTTGAGGATTTCGGGCCAGAAGAGCATCACGCCGCTCGCCAGGAAGAGCGCGACGAGCGCGAGGTTGTTGAGGATGAAGTCGCCCATTGGGGCTGCACGTCCCGGGGCGTCCGGGCCAGGCTGCAAAAGGGGTGATTTTACCTCATCACCCACTGCAGGAGCCAAAGGACAACCATCCCCGTGGCGATGGTGGCCAGCATGCTGCGCGTGCGGGCGCCCACGACGATGGCCACCACGCCCGCGATCCAGCGCGGGTTGCCTCCGGTGAGGTCCAGGGCGCCTTCCACCAGCAGCAGGCCGGGCGCCACGATCGCCGCGAGCACGGCCGGGGGCACGAAGGCAAGGGCCTGCCGGAACCGGCGCGGGAACTTGTGGGGGTCGGCGAACACGATGAACGAGGCGCGCAGCAGGAAGGTGCACGCGGACACGCCCAGGATCACGAGCCAGGTGCTCAACGCCGCCGCTCCTTCATGAGCTCGAGCGCCATGCCGGCGGCGATCCCCGCGAGCGAGGCGGCGACGAGCGAGAGCCGATACGGCAATCCCGCGGCGAAGAGCGCCACGGCCGCGGCGACGATGGCGGCGGCGAGATCGGCGCGCGCACGCACGGCGGGCACGAGCAGGGCGATGAAGGAGAGCACCACGGCGAAGTCGAGGGACCACGATGCCGGCACGGCGGCGCCGGCCAGCACGCCGAGGGCCACGGCCACCTGCCATGTCGTGAACAGCGTCACGCCCGCGCCGAGAAAATGGAAGTGCAGGTACCTCTTGTCGCCCGCCGCCTCGTAGCGGCGCACGCTGCTGGCGAAGATCTGGTCGGTCATCAGGTACGAGAGCAGCAGGCGCCAGCGCAGCGACAGGTGCGCGACGTGCGGCGCCACCGCGGCGCTGTACATGAGGAAACGCAGGCTCACCACGAACGCCGCGGCGATCGTGAGCAGGATGGGAGATCCCGCCGCCATGAGCTGGCTCACGATCAGTTGCGCGATGCCCGAGAACGACAGCACCGACAGCGCGATGCCCTCGAACGCGCTCATGCCCGCGGAGATGGCGGCCACGCCAGTGACGAAGCCGAACGGCATGGTGCCGATCAACACTGGGGCGACCTCGCGGCAGCCGGCAAGGAATTCTTCGCGTGGACCGGGAATGTTCACGGTGAAAGATAGCCCGCTTCTGCGGGCGATTTCTTGCGTGTCTACCAAGATCTTGGGTTTCGCAATCATAATTGACACATGAAGACCCTCGTATTGCTGCGCCACGGCGAGAGCACGTGGAACAAGGAAAACCGGTTCACCGGATGGACCGACGTGGATCTTTCGGAGAAGGGCGTCGAGGAGGCGCGCGCGGCCGGCCGGCTGCTCAGGCGCGAGGGCTTCGACTTCGACTTCACCTTCACCTCGGTGCTCAAGCGCGCGATCCGCACGCTCAACCTCGCGCTCGAGGAGATGGACCGCCTGTGGCTGCCGGTGGAGAAGGACTGGCACCTCAACGAGCGCCACTACGGCGCGCTGCAGGGGCTCAACAAGGCGGAGACGGCGGCCAAGTTCGGCGAGCAGCAGGTGCTCGCCTGGCGGCGCAGCTACGACGTGCCGCCGCCGGCTCTCGAGGCCAACGACCCGCGCCATGCAGGCCGCGACGCGCGCTACGCCGGGCTCGACCAGGCCGATATCCCGCTCACCGAGTGCCTGAAGGACACCGTGGCGCGCGTCGTGCCGTACTGGAACGAGCGCATCGCCCCGCGCGTGGCAGCGGGCGAGCGCGTGCTCGTGGCCGCGCACGGCAACAGCCTGCGCGCGCTCATCAAGCACTTCGACGGCATGTCCGACGCGGCGATCGTGGCCGAGAACGTGCCGACCGCGATCCCACTGGTGTACGAGCTCGACGAGAGCCTGCGCCCGCGCGGCCGTCGCTATCTTGGCGATCCCGCAGCCGTCGCCGCGGCGATGCACTCGGTCGCCGCCCAGGGCAAGGCCAGGTAGGCCCATGACCGCGTCGGGCTGGCGCGGCGCCGTCGCGGCGCTCGCAGCCTCGGCGCTGCTGGCGCTCCCGGCGTTCGCGCAGCGCGCGCCGGCGCCCGCCAAGGGCGATGGCAAGGCCGCCAGCGCCGAGCGCAAGGCGGCGAGCGAGCAGGAGCTCAGGGAGCTGCGCGGCCGCATCGAGAAGCTGCAGTCCGACCTGGCCGCCGCGGAGAAATCGAGCGGTGCCGCCGCGGATCAGTTGAGGGAAAGCGGGCGCGCGGTGAGCGAGGCGCACCGCTCGCTCTTCGCGCTCGCCCAGGAGCGGCGCCGGATCGAGGCGGAGCTGGAAGCGCTCGCCGCGCGCGAGCGCGACGCACGGGCCGGCGCCGCCGAGCAGGAGGACCTCGCCGCCCGCCTGCTGCGCCTGCAGCATCGCCAGGGCGCTCCCGATCGCCTGCGCCTCGCCCTCGAGGGCCGCGATGCGGCCACGGTCGCGCGCCACATGGAGTACTACAACTACATCCAGCGCGCGCGCGCCGCGCTCATCGCCGAGCTGCGGCGCAAGGGCGAAGAGGTCGCGCAACTCGCACGCGAGGCCGCCACCCGCCGCGAGGAGCTGGCGCGCAACGAGTCCGAATCCGCCACCCAGGCGCGAGCGCTGGAGCGAGAGCGTGGTGAGCGAGCCGCGGTGGTCGCGCGCCTGGCCGACGAGATCGCACGCGGCCGGCGCGAGATCGGCCGGCTCAAGCGCGACGAGGAGCGCCTGGCGCGACTGGTCCAGCAGATCACGCGGGCGCTCGCCGCGCGCCCGCCCGAGCCCGCGCGCCCAAAGGGCCGCGCCGTGGACAGCGTGGCCGACGCGTCCGTCGCATCCCGGGCCTTCGCGACGCTCAAGGGGCACCTCAAGCTGCCGGTGCGCGGGGAGCTCTCCAACCGCTTCGGCGCCTCCCGGGAGGAGGCCGGGACGAGCTGGAAGGGCCTGTTCATCCGCGCTGTTACAGGTGAAACGGTGCACGCGGTGGCCGATGGGCGCGTTGTATACGCAGACTGGCTCCGCGGGTTCGGAAACCTCCTGATCGTGGACCATGGGCAGGGTTTCATGAGCCTCTACGCGTACAACGAGGGTCTGCTGCGCCAGGTGGGGGACAAGATCCGTGCCGGGGACGCCGTGGCGCAGGTTGGCGCATCGGGCGAAAGCGCGGATTCGGGTCTATACTTCGAGCTACGGCGTGACGGAAAACCGTTCGATCCGATGCAATGGGTCGCCCAATAAGCGCCAGGGAGAATCTAACTAGACAGTTGTTTCTTTCAGGGACCCCGGAACACGGGGACAGGGTGACCAAGGATGCGTAAGAAGCTTCAGCAGATCGGCCTCGTTGCTTTTGGCGCCGCAGTCGGCGTTGCCGCGAGCCTGCACTTTTCGGCCGTGGCCGACCGCCAGGTCAACACGCTCCAGCTGCCAATAGACGACCTGCGCCTCTTCAGCGAGGTCTTCGGCCGCATCAAGAGCGACTACGTGGAGCCCGTCGAGGATCGCAAGCTCCTCAAGGAGGCGATCAACGGCATGCTCACGGGCCTCGACCCGCACTCCGCGTTCCTGGACCAGGAGGCCTATCGCGACCTGCAGGTGGGAACCCAGGGCGAGTTCGGCGGCCTCGGCATCGAGGTCGGCACCGAGGATGGTTTCGTGAAAGTCGTCGCGCCGATCGAGGACACCCCCGCCTTCCGCGCCGGCGTCAAGGCCGGTGACCTGATCATCAAATTGGATGAGGTGTCGCTCAAGGGCATCTCGCTCTCCGACGCCGTGAAGCGCATGCGTGGCAAGCCCAACACCGAGGTGAAGCTCACGGTGCTGCGCAAGGGCGAGACCCAGCCGCTCGAGTTCGTGGTGAAGCGCGACGTGATCCGCGTGAAGAGCGTCAAGGCGCGCATGCTCGAGCCCGGCTATGGACTGGTACGCATCACCCAGTTCCAGGAGCACACCGGCGAGAACCTGGTCGCCGCGTTGAACGACCTCTACAAGCAGTCGGGCGGCGAGATGAAGGGCCTCGTCCTCGACCTGCGCGGCAACCCCGGCGGCCTGCTCAACTCCGCGGTCGCGGTCTCGGCCGCGTTCCTGCCGAAGAACGCGCTCGTCGTCTACACCGACGGCCGCACCGAGGACGCGAAGATGCGCCTCACCGCGACCAAGGAGAACTACGTCCGCGGCGCGTTCAAGGAAGACTACCTCTCGAAGGTGCCTGCGGGTGCGAAGACCGTGCCCATGGTCGTGCTCGTGAACGGCGCCTCCGCATCGGCCTCCGAGATCGTCGCCGGCGCGTTGCAGGACCACGGCCGCGCCACGGTCGTCGGCGTGCAGACCTTCGGCAAGGGCTCGGTGCAGACCATCCTGCCGCTGCCCAACAACCAGGCGGTGAAGCTCACCACGGCGCGCTACTACACGCCGGGCGGCCGCTCGATCCAGGCCAAGGGCATCATGGCCGACATCGTGGTCGAGGACGAGGCCACCAAGGTCCTGCTGCGCGAAGCCGACCTGCAGCACCACCTCTCGGTCGAGGACGACAAGAACGCGCAGGGCCTGCCCGCGAACAAGCGCAAGGCGCCGGAGAAGATCATCGCCGGCCCGTCGGCGGGCCAGTCCGCCACCGCGCCGGTGCAGGCCGGGGCGAAGCCCGCAGCCGCGGCGAAGGACGAGGCCAAGGACCCGAACGCGAAGAAGGAAGATGTCCAGCTCAACGCGGCGCTCAACCACCTGAAGGGCCTGCCGATCGTGACCACCACGACGGCGGCGGTGGCCAAGCCCTAGCCGGGACGGCTGGGGCGCGCGCGAGGGCGAGTGGACGACCGGCAACGACTTCGCTATAGCCGTCACCTGCTGTTGGACGAGTTCGGCGAGGAAGCGCAGGAGCGCCTCCTCGCCGCCCACGCGCTGGTGATCGGCGCGGGCGGGCTGGGTTCCTCGGCACTCCTGTATCTCGCGTCGAGCGGCGTCGGCCGCATCACCGTCTGCGACGGCGACCGCGTCGACCTCACCAACCTGCAGCGCCAGGTCGTTCACCGGCAGGAGTCGGTGGGACGGCCGAAGGCCGCCTCCGCGGCCGAGACGCTGCGCGCCATCAACCCCGAGATCCGCGTGGAGCCGCTCGAGGAGCGCGCCGGCCCCGAGCGCCTCGCAGCGCTCGTGCGCACGGCCGACGTGGTGCTCGACTGCTCGGACAACTTCGCCACGCGGCATGCCCTGAACCGCGCCTGCGTGGCGGCGCGCAAGCCCCTCGTCTCGGGTGCGGGTATCCGCTTCGACGGGCAGGTCGCGGTGTTCGACCTGCGCCGGACGGATGCCCCCTGCTACAACTGCCTCTTCGCCGAAGACGCCGACGCCGAGGACGTGCGCTGCGCCGTGATGGGCGTCTTCGCGCCGCTGGTCGGCATCGTCGGCACCTTCCAGGCGATGGAGGCCATCAAGCTCGTGGCGGGAGTGGGCGAGACGCTCGCTGGCCGCCTCATGCTCTTCGACGCGCTCGCCAGCCGTTGGCACGAGGTACGCCTCGCGCGCGATCCCCATTGCCGCGTCTGTGGTGAGACGCGTGCTGCCGCATAGGAGACCCACCATGAAAGTACGCACGCGCGCCTGGATCGCCGCCTGCGCCGCACTCGGCCTCGCGGCCTTCGGCGCCGACGTCGTGGCGCAGACGCTCTACAAGCTCATCGACAAGAACGGCAAGGTCACCTATTCGGAGTCGCCGCCCAAGGACTTCGACGGCAAGGTGATCCGCATCGACGTCGACCCGAAGGCCAACACCGCGACGTTGCCCAAGCCGGGCGCGGCCGCGAAGCCCGAGACCGAATCGGAGAAGATCCTGCGCCGGCCGTCGCCTTCCAGCGCAGGCGGCAGCAATGCGCAGGCCGCGCGCGACAAGCTCGATGCGGCGAAAAAGGCGCTGCAGGATGCGATCGACAACCCGCGCGAGGACGAGGTCCAGCGCATGGGCAACAAGGGCGGCTTCACGCGCCCGGTGCCCACCGAGGAGTACCAGAAACGCATCGCGGGTCTCGAGGAGAACGTGAAGAGAGCCGAGGAGGAGCTCCGGGTTGCGGAAGGCCGCTAGCGCCGCGCTGTTGCTCGCCGCTGCCCTGGGCTCGATGCCCGTGGCGGCGCAGGTGCTCTATAAATGGATCGACGAGAGCGGCAAGACGCAGTACAGCGACAGGCCGCCCAAGAACTTCAAGGGCGAGATCACGCGCATCGAGACCGAGACCGAGAAGACGACCCTTCCTCCGTCGCCGCCCCCGGCTGTTCCTTCCGGGGCGCCTGCCGCGGGCGCCGCGACCAAGGTCGCGCCCGCACCTGCAGGCGAGGACATCGGGGCCAAGCGCAAGGCGACGCGCATCCGGCTCGAGCAGCGGCTCGCGAAGGCGCGCGAGAACGTCGACAGCGCGAAGAAAGCTCTCGCCCAATCCGAGTCGCCGGAACCCGAGGAGCGCCAGGTCATTCAGCAACGCGCGGCCACGGGCGGCATGCACGGCATGGCGGGGCGCTCCAACTGCCGCTGGGAGGGCAGCGGCAACCAGAAGTGGCTCATGTGCCCGACCGCCGTGCCCACGCCCGAATACCACGAGCGCGTCGCGCGACTCGAGGAAGACCTGAAGAAAGCCGAGAAGGAGCTCGCCGACGCCGAGGAAGCCTGGCGCCGAGGCGTCGACTAGACTCTCGCCAGATCCCAGCGAGGAAAGATCGAGAACGCGCCGGCCGGTGATGCGGCGCGCTCGCGCTGCTTGAGCGCGGCGGCGAAGGCGATCATCGCGCCGTTGTCCGTGCACAGGCGTAGCGGTGGGAAATACACCCGGGCTCCCCGCGCCCCGGTCGCAGCCGCAAGGCGTGCGCGCAACTCCTCGTTCGCGCCCACTCCGCCGGCGACCACCAGGCGCTGCATTCCCTCGCGATCGAGAGCGGCGCTGCACTTCGCCACGAGCACGTCCACCACGGCTGCCTGGAACGAGGCGGCGAGATCGCTGCGCGTGCGCTCGTCGAGCGCTCCCAGTGCGCGCACGCGGGTGAGCACCGCGGTCTTCAGCCCCGAGAAGCTGAAGTCGAGGTCGCCGCTGGCAAGCATCGGCCGCGGGAACGCGAAGCGCGCGGGATCGCCCGACGTCGCGATCCGTGCGAGCGCCGGGCCGCCGGGGTAGCCGAGGCCCAGCAGCGTCGCGGTCTTGTCGAACGCCTCGCCGGCGGCATCGTCGAGCGTCTCGCCCAGGAGGGTGTAGCGGCCTACGCCGTCGACGCGCATGAGCTGCGTGTGCCCGCCCGAGACGAGCAGGGCCACGAACGGGAAGTCGGGACGGGGATCGGCGAGCAGCGGCGAGAGCAGGTGGCCTTCGAGGTGGTGGATGCCCATGACCGGGCGGTCGAGGGTGAGGCCGATGCCGGTGGCGACGGAAGCGCCTACGAGGAGCGCACCCCCCAACCCCGGGCCCTGCGTGTAGGCGACGAGGTCCACGTCGGCGAGGCTGCGGTGGGCCTCGCCGAGAGCGGTCGAGATCAGCGGGAGGAGGCGCCGGACATGGTCGCGCGAGGCCAGCTCGGGAACGACACCCCCATAGACCGCATGCAGCTCCACCTGGGAGTGCAGGGCGTCGGCGAGCAGGCCCGATTCCGTGTCATAGAGGGCGACGCCGGTTTCGTCGCAGGAAGTCTCGATGCCGAGGATGAGCACGGGCGTAGGAAGGGGACGCGGCGGGACTTCCGCGAGAGGTAAAATCCTGATATTATGCGTGGTTTCCCGGCACCACCCACCTGATACCGCAACCCCATGCCCATCGTCCGAGTCAAGGAAAACGAGCCGTTCGACGTAGCCCTGCGCCGCTTCAAGCGCGCGGTCGAGAAGACCGGCCTCCTCACGGAGCTTCGCGCCCGCGAGTTCTACGAAAAGCCGACCGCCGAGCGCAAGCGCAAGCATGCTGCCGCCGTGAAGCGCCGCTACAAGCGCATGCGCGCGCAGATGCTGCCGCCGAAGCTGTACTAAGAGGCGCGCGACACCCCATCACGCGGCGAGCCCGGCGAACTGCCCGGCTCGCCGCAGTCGTTTAAGGAGGTTCCGTGGCACTACGCGAACAGCTGAACGAAGACATCAAGGCCGCGATGAAGGCGCGCGAGGCCGAAAAGCTCGCGGCGCTGCGCCTGCTGCTGTCCGAGGTCAAGCGCAAGGAAGTCGACGAGCGCATCACCCTGGACGACGCCGGCGTGATCGGCGTGGTCGAGAAGATGCTCAAGCAGCGCAAGGACTCGATCTCGCAGTTCGAGAAGGCGGCGCGGCAGGATCTCGTCGACAAGGAGAAGTTCGAGGTCGGGGTGCTCGAGGCCTACCTGCCGCAGCAACTGTCGCAGGCGGAGATCGAGGCCATCGTGGGCGAGGCCGTGGCTGCGACCGGGGCGAAGACCGCCGCCGACATGGGCAAGGTGATGGGAATCGTGAAGCCGAAGCTCGCCGGTCGCGCCGACATGGGCAAGGTTTCGGGGTTGGTAAAGGCCAAGCTCGCGGGCTGATAATGCCCGCATGATCCCGCAGGAATTCATCCAGTCCCTGCTCGGGCGCGTCGACATCGTCGACGTGGTGGATCGCCATGTGAAGCTCAAGAAGGCGGGCGCCAACTTCCAGGCGTGCTGCCCCTTCCACAACGAGAAGACGCCGTCGTTCTCGGTGAGCCCGACCAAGCAGTTCTACCACTGCTTCGGATGCGGGGCGCACGGCAACGCCATCGGCTTCCTCATGGAGTACCAGGGGCTCGCCTATCCGGAAGCGATCCGCGCGCTCGCCGAAACGGTGGGCATGCCGGTGCCCGAGACGCGTGGGACGAGGGCGAAGTCGCCCGAGGCGCAGTCCCCGGGCCTGGGCGCGCGCATGCTCGACGCGCTCAACTACTACCGCGCGGAGCTCAAGAAATCGAAGGTCGCGATCGACTATCTCAAGGGACGCGGCCTCTCGGGCGAGATCGCCGCGCGCTACGGCCTGGGGTACGCCCCCGACGGGTGGCAGAACCTCGAGGCGGTCTTCCCCGACTACGCCACCGGGCCCCTCAAGGACACGGGGCTCGTGATCGATTCGGACCCGGGCGAGGGTGCGGAGAAGAAGTCGCGCCGCTACGACCGCTTTCGCCACCGCGTGATGTTTCCCATTCTCGACGCCCGTGGCAACGTGATCGGGTTCGGCGGGCGCGTGATCGGCGAGGGCGAGCCCAAGTACCTGAACTCGCCGGAGACGCCGCTGTTCGAGAAGGGGCGCGAGCTCTACGGCCTCTACCAGGCCCGTCGGGCCATCCGCGATGCGAACCAGGTGCTGGTCGTCGAGGGATACATGGACGTGGTGGCCCTCGCCCAGCACGGCGTCGAGAACGCGGTCGCGACGCTCGGCACCGCGACCACCCCGATGCACCTCGCCAAGCTCCTGCGCCTCGCCGACAACGTGGTGTTCTGCTTCGATGGCGACAACGCCGGCCGCAAGGCCGCATGGCGGGCGCTCGAGGTGTCGCTGCCGGTGCTGGCCGACGGCAAGGTCGTGAGCTTCCTGTTCCTGCCGCGCGAGGACGATCCCGACACCTACGTGCGGCGCGAGGGCCGCGAGGGGTTCCAGGCGGCCGTGGCAGGGGCCAAGCCGCTCTCCCAGTTCCTCTTTGCCGAGCTCGCGGCCGGGGGCGACATGACGAGCGAAGAGGGTCGCGCCAGGTTCGTAGCCCAGGCCCGGCCCCTGCTCGCCCAGATCGAAGCGCCGGCCCTGGGCGCCATGTTGCGCCGCCGCCTGGCCGAGCTCGCCCAGCTCTCGGCCGGCGAGGTGGATGCGCTCATTCCACCCCGGCTGGCCGAGAAGCGGTCCACGCCGCCTCCGGAACGCACCGTGCGCCGTAACTCTTCCCACCCGGTGCGGCTCCTCGCCCTGCTGTTCAACAACCCCAGCCTGGTGGCGCGCGCGCCCGAGGCCGAATTGGCTGGAATGGGTGCAGAAATGAGCACGTTACGCGCCGTTAGCGCCTTTTTCCGCGAGGATCGCAGCAGGAATGCGGCAATGGCTAGTGCTTACTTCGAGGGCTCGGAGCACAGCCACCTCATTTCCGAGGCAATGCAGGAACCCCTTTTGAAACAAGCGGAAAGCCCCGATTTCGATGAGGGGGCCGAGGTTGATGGCATCATCGAGCGGTTCCGCCAGGGGCGGCTTGGCCGGCGCAAGGACGCGCTGCTCGAGCGCCTGAAGGCCGGCACCGCGACCGAAGCCGAGCAGGCCGAATACCACGAGCTGCATGCCCGCCTCGCCACTGGCCGGGCAGGCACTTCGGGGGTCGAGGCCGGGTCGAAATTCTGATAAAATCGAGGGCTTTTCCGGCCGCGTCCAACTGGAGTCCGTTTTGGCTAAGAAATCGAGCAAGCAGCAGCACACTGAAGCCAAGGCCGAGGTCAAGCTGGCGGAGGTCGAGGCGCAGAAGAAGCGCCTGAAGAACCTCATCGTCCTGGGCAAGGAGCGCGGCTACCTCACGTACGCCGAGATCAACGACCACCTGCCCGACGACATGACCGACGCCGAGCAGATCGAGGGCGTGGTCACGATGCTCGCCGACATGGGCATCGCGGTGTACGACGAGGCCCCGGACGCCGAGCAGCTGCTCATGACCGAGGCGCCGGCCCCGATCGCCGAAGAAGACGTGATCGAGGAAGCCGAGGAGGCGCTCTCGACCACGATCGACGCCGAATTCGGCCGCACCACGGACCCGGTGCGCATGTACATGCGCGAGATGGGCTCGGTGGAGCTGCTCACGCGTGAGGGCGAGATCGAGATCGCCAAGCGCATCGAGGATGGCCTCAAGCACATGATCCAGGCGATCTCGTCGTGCCCGACGACGATCGAGGAGATCCTGCGCCTCTCCGAGCTGGTGGAGAAGGACGAGATGCGCATCGACGAGCTGGTCGACGGCCTCGTGGACGAGAACGGCGAGGACCAGCCGGTGGGCGAGGAGCTCTCCGAGGAGGAGGAGCTCGAGGAGCTCGACGAGGAGGAGCAGGAGGCCGAGGACGAAGCGGTCGCCAGCGCCGACCTGGAGGAGCTCAAGAACAACGCTCTCGTGCACTTCAACAAGATCCGCCGCCTGTACAAGCGGATGAAGAAGATCCTCGCGGAGAAGGGCTACCGCTCGCGCGCGTACAAGGACCTGCAGGAGGACATCTCCAACGAGCTGCTCGCCATCCGCTTCACCGCGAAGCAGGTCGAGCACCTGTGCAACGGCCTGCGCGGGCTGGTCGAGCGCGTGCGCTCCCACGAGCGCGAGATCATGGAGCTCGCCACCAAGAACGCGGCCATGCCGCGCTCGCACTTCATCAAGGTCTTCCCCGGCAACGAGACCAACCTCAAGTGGGCCAACGAGGAGGTCGCCTCGGGCAAGGGCTATTCGAAGGCGCTCGAGCGCTTCAAGCCGGCGGTGATGGAGCAGCAGGAGATGCTGATCGCGCTGCAGAAGGAAGTCGGCATCCCGATCAAGGACCTGAAGGAGATCGCCCGCCAGATGTCCACGGGCGAGGCCAAGGCGCGCCGCGCCAAGCGCGAGATGATCGAGGCCAACCTGCGCCTGGTGATCTCGATCGCGAAGAAGTACACCAACCGCGGCCTGCAGTTCCTGGACCTGATCCAGGAGGGCAACATCGGCCTGATGAAGGCGGTCGACAAGTTCGAATACCGCCGCGGCTACAAATTCTCGACCTATGCCACGTGGTGGATCCGCCAGGCCATCACGCGCTCGATCGCCGACCAGGCGCGCAC
>Ga0207428_10001509_pt1 | contig 24337 bp, 32 predicted proteins | sample RhiMethybrSRZTD1_FD_187600 | JGI IMG/M metagenome (GOLD analysis project Ga0207428, IMG submission 187600) | Populus rhizosphere microbial communities from Tennessee, USA - Rhizosphere MetaG P. TD hybrid SRZTD1 (SPAdes) (version 3) | ecosystem: Host-associated > Plants > Roots > Rhizosphere >...
CGACCACCCCCGGCGTCACCTCGTACTCGTTCTCGAACGTCCGCAGCTGGCTGTGGTACTCTTTCAAGAACCGCTTGCCCGTCCGCCGAAGCGCGTCCGGGAACCCCGGCGGCATGGAGACGCGGGAGAAGTCGGGCGACTCCCAGAATTTGGCCTCGGCGGCCGCCAGGTGGACCCGCAGGTCCTTACGCAGCCGGTCCCTCACCCCATCGACGAGCAGCCCGCCACAGTGGTCCATGTGCAGGTGGGTCAGCACCACGTCGGTCACGGATGCGAGATCAATGCCGGCGGCCTCCAGTCGCTGGATCAACCGCCCGGACCGCGGCAGGTCCGGGAATTCCATCCCCATTCCAGCGTCAATGAGTATGGTCCGGCCGCCGCTGCGCACCAGGACCACGTTCAGCGCCCACTCGAGCACGTCCGGCGGCAGGAACATGTCCTCGAGCCAAGCCGCGCGGACGGCCGGGTCAACGTTGTGGCCCAACATCGCGCCTGGCAGCGATAGCACCCCATCGCTGACCACCATTACGTCAATCGCGCCGACCTTCAGCGCGTAGCGCGACGGAACCAACTCTGGCTCCGGCCTACCGTGGCTGTACTTCGCGTTCACCTTGTCGGCGCAATACCTGACCGAGGGGTGTGGGGTGTTGTCCAAGCTCTCGCTTGTCTCACGTTGCAGGGATTGTTGCATTGTCGCTCCACTGATCACGCCGCGCCGCTCGGTGGGCCGACGTGCTTTCAATTTTCGTGCGCAGGTAAAAATTTTGACCGTGTCAGACAGCCCTATCAATCAATGGCTCTGACCTAAATTTTATGAATGTTTTTTGACAGCGAGCATCGGGTTACCGTTTGGGTTCGCCTCAAAGCGCTGGCAGCGCTGATGTCCGCTTTGGGTCAAAAGCGGACATTCGGGCCGCAAAAAGTCATGTCCGCTTAACCCCGAAAGCGGACATTCAGCGCATTGGATGGAACGTTTTAGATTTATTCTCTTATCTGACTCTTCTTGGCACCGACCAGTGGCAGTGAGTTATCGCCGCCGGTTATGCTTCATGTGACGGCTCGAGTAGGCCAATGCTGCTGCACCGTCTTGCGGGGGGACTGACATTTCATATCCATACGCGCCATTAGTTTTCTCGAGCAACGGCGTATCGCTCACATTGCCCGTGCCCCAACAGGCACAGTAAGCCTGCGCGAAACCTGGCGTGGCAGTTGCAACCATGAGGAAAACCCCAACCATAATTTCTTTCATAGGTTTCTCCTGTCTCCGTTCGCGGTTCGACTGGCCAACGCATGTTTCCCAGTTTTTCTGGCCGGGAAATATTTGCTTGTATGTGGATTAGTATCCAGCTTTGTGCATACCTGAATTGCGACGTTGGTGTACCATCGGCCTAAGCTGAGGGTCGCCGGTTCGAATCCAGTCGGGGTCGCCATTTTTTCAACGGCTTAGCTTTCGCAGCTGAGCCGTTTTCATGTTGCATCATGTCGCAACAGTTCTCGTTGCGTTTCAACGATTCCCAATCACTCCCGGCCACTCCATGCGACATGAACGCGACATGGAACACGAGTTGGACTTCCCGGGCGCCCCACTCACCCTCTAAGCGCAGCAGCCCCGGACGGAGGCGCCCGAGCATGTGCTGAGCATCACAAATAAGTGGAATCTATCGAAACTCTGTGATCTGTCGCACAGTTAAAGTTGTTCTTTCCGACTAAACTTTTCGTGCGAGGCGCCGTGGTGAAACGAGTAGGGTTGGTTCCCTATTTCGGGCTAATCGCGGGGGACCGCTGCGAGCGCCACTCCAGCGGTCCCTTTGACTCCGAACTATTTCCGACCCTGTGGCGGCGTCATCTAGCCGCCGTTGATAATACGGGCTTGCAAATATCCGCTTCTGGTCCTTGTCATTTCCGGCCCTGCGGCGGCATCATCCATCCGACGCTCTGCCGCGCAGCTTGCTGCTTGCTGTAAGCAGGTCGCAGATCAGCTCGCCGCCGTCCGCAGACAGTGCAACGGCAGCGGCGCTCGATGTCGCTCAAAACTTCTTCGGCCTGAAAGCGATCAATCGGTAGCTTCCCCAAATGATGACAGGGCCAGTCGCCTTCGCGCTTGCCGAGGCAATAGACAAGCAACTGGCGAACGCCGTGAGCGCGAACTGATGCGATAATAACCAAAGCCGCTCATTCCGCTATTCGCCATTATTGTGATTGCCGTCACAGCCAACCGTTTCCAAATCGGTAAACTTATTACAGTGGACTAACCTTCATATGTCCTCCCTGCACTTGCCGGCGGGGTTCAATGACAGCCTCGCCGGTTTTATTGGTGAGATCATGATAGTCGTAATAATAACCTTAGTCGTTTTTTCCGCCCTTTACGTTGCCTGGGATGAAATTTCTTTCGCAAGGGCCGAGAAGAAAGTGCTCAAAGACGTATGGCGGTTCGAGGACTAAGCGCTATTGGGACGAGCGGCTCTACGCAATTCGACGACGATTAAACTGCCCGTAGTCGCGAGTCGGTGGCCTTTTTCCCTTAGAACGTCCCATCCTGTGCCCGTGTTGCGGCGGGCGCATTTGGATTTTTGACTTTTATTCAGGCTTTCGAAGTTGGACCATCGGCCAATGCCGCGTCTTGTTTCGCGGATGTATTTATTGGCCAGTCCCATAACGACCAGGGAGGCTTGAGATGCGCTTCGCAACCAAGCTTATGGCGGCAATCGTTATCGTGCTAGCGGTGCTGACACAAACGTCCAATGCTCAATGGTGCGCCGAATATTCCGGTGGCGGCGGCACAGAACAGTGCGGTTTCTCCACCTTTCAGCAATGCCAGGCATCCGTGAGCGGCATCGGTGGATTTTGCAGGCCCAGTCAATACAACAATCCGGGCTACGCGTCTGCGGGCCGCCGCAGCACTCGGTATCGTTACTGACTATTAAAATGTCCCATCGATAGCGCGTGTGGCTGCCGGCGCTTTTGGATTCTTGACTTTGATCCACGTTTTCGACGGCCAGAGCGGTAAGGCCGTCGATAGCCGGATGAATAAATATACGCCCACGGTGTCAATTCAAATGCGACCAGCGGAGGCTTGCAGATGCGCTTTGTGACCAAGGTTTCGGTGGTGCTCGTTATGGTGTCGGCGCTGCTTCAGGCACCCGGCGATAGTGGTCTGGGACAAACCAATTGCGGCTTCCTCACCCTTGAGCAGTGTAGAGCAACCGTGAGCGGCATTGGCGGATTTTGTGTGCCCAATCAATTTTACAATCCGCAAAGGTCTGCAAAAGGCGCCCACAAACAACAAGGGGTACGCGCCTACGCGATGCCTTACGATCCTTATCCGTGGTGCGCCCAGTATTCGGACCCCGGCCGATAAAACTCGGGGAAATTTTATTAAAACGTCCCGTCAATCGCCAGCGTTGCAGCCGGTGCCTTCGGATTTTTGACTTTGATCCAGGTTTTCGACGGACCCGATCAGCGACCCGCGAACAAGCGATGACTGATTTCAAGGCGCGCTGGTCACGCCACTAACATTTCATCTGTTCAACCGAACAGAACCAGAATCGTCCGGTAGCTGACTGTGTCGGGTATCGGGCTTCACGGTTTGTTCGCCGCCGTGCTGATTTTTGTTTCAAGCGTATTTGACGACTTCGGTATGCGACTGATCACACTGCGGACATTCGAATGTGCGCCTGTCGTGATCGGGTTTGTCTGGCTCGATGCGACTAAGCCACATCGGTACCCCGCACTTCGGGCACTTCGGCAAGTTGAGAGCCAATCGCGCTGGGTCAAACACAGTGGATGCGGGCATGGACACCTCCATGCGGAATTTCGAAAATTTTAATCCTTGCCGGTTCTTTGTCTATCTGCCGCCTACTCAAGTTGAGTAAGTGCCGTTGTGGACGACTCAGACGGAAAAAAGGAAGGGCTGCCGGTCGGGCAGCCCAGGTGTCGCGACCAGAGCCGTTCGGGCAGAACGCGCTCTGACAATACTAAACACCGCAAAGAAGCGTCCCTATTCCAATCTCAAAATAAATTAGGGACCGCAGGGTCGGGCTGCGGCCCCATGCGGCGGCCTATCGCAAGGCATCGCAAAACAGGCTGCCACATGGGTAAAAATATCCAGCAACCAATATCCTGCAATTAAAAAGTACATGTTTCGTCCGTGTCCTTAAAAGAAGAAGGGCTGCCGCCGTGGGAGATGCGGCAGCACCACCAACTGAAGCAACTGCAAGAGCCTGCGCCGTACTGAGGTGCCAAACGTTATCAAATGACATTATTATTTTCCCTTAGTAAGCCGGCGACGCACCGCCGAAGCGATTACCGCCGAGATGAGTTTTCAAAAAGATGTCTGTTGTCGATTTCGTATATTGCGGACGAGCAGCCGCCCAGCCTGCCGGGATTGCTGCAGCGCCTACCAAGTACTGCCACTGGTCGATAGTTTGATGCGGAAAGAACTTTTTCATACCCACCGGAATTTCGATATTGGCGTGCGGTTTGTAAGTTAGCGTTTGATGAACGATTGGAGGTTCGTGAAACATGGCTGATGCGACTCTGCTCCAGAAAAGTGTCGGCTACACTCTAACCGCCCGATGGCTTCATTGGCTCACAGCCGTCCTGGTGCTGTTTCAAATTCCAGCCGGATTGCTGATCGCCAATTTCGAGATGGGTCCGCTTTATGGTCTGCACAAATCGGTTGGGGTTCTGATCCTGATTCTTGTGATCATTCGTCTTGCTTGGCGATGGAAGCATCCAGCACCTGCCTTGCCGCCGGAAATTCCCGCGTTCCAACGCCTTGGCGCTCGCGGCGTTCATTGGGCGCTTTATGCGTTGTTGGTCATACAGGCCATGATCGGATGGATCGGAACGTCCGCGTATCCAGCTCCCGTGCCATTCTTCGGTTTGTTTGAAATGCCGCAAATATGGTGGGAAGACCGTCAGCTTTCCAATCGGCTCCTGGCGGCGCATCTGTGGATCGGAATTTTCGTGGCAATTCTGCTGGCCGCACATATTGCGGCCGCGCTCCACCACCATTTCGTACGCAGAGACGAGATCCTCCTCCGCATGTTACGCGGATGAATTGCCTGATGGGTGCAATGAATAGGTGATGGAAAATCAGCACCAGCCGACGCGTGGATATTCGATCGGTCTGCGAAAGCGGTCGTAGGCAGCCTTGGTCGAGGCAAAGCGCAACATCATGATCGCGTATCTCGTTGCACTCATGAGGTCGTCGCCTTCCTTGACCACTTTGCCGTCCTTGCGGTGATAGAGTCGGAATTCCTCCCACCAGTCCTTGGGGTGTTTGAAGACCTTGAATCTGCCAGTCTGCATCCGAGTCAGCATGTCCATAAGACCAGCCTCGCTAAGCCGGTGAAAGAGAAAACCAGACGAGCAATCGCGTATGCCGCTGCCGGGCGCATCAATAAAAAAGCCCGCTCGTCTATCTATAGTTATGAGAGTTTCAGTTATGGATTTAGCTACACCGTTTCAAATGTGATGACACTTGGGTGGTCAAGCGATAATTATCTCGCAGGCGAGCCCGTCGGGATTCCAATCGAACTGCAACTTACCCTCAAGGTCGTGGACGACCCGGCCGACCACTCGTGTGCCGAAGCCTGGCGGCTACGCGGCTTAACGGGCGGGCCGCCTGTCTCACACCAAAACTCGCCCAAACTTTCCGCAAAAAGCTTTCAGACGTCGTGCACCAGTTGAATGCTACCTCGGGTTAATTGACCGACTCATTCATAGTCGCTCGCGGCGATGATGTGGTCACATTTACCTCACGGCGAGCGCGACATGTTCAGCAGTATGCGGCTTGTTGCTAGGAGACGAGCCAATGCCGGTTGAGATGCTGACATATGTCGCTCTAGGCGCTCGCCTAAAAATCTCGGCAGGGGCCGCTCGTTCGCTTGCGAAGCGACTCCGGTTGCCGCGCACACCGTCGCACGATGGGAAAGCGCTGGTGAGTGTTGATCTCGCTGAGATAAAGCACACGCCCCGACCAACAGGTGCTCACCAGGCAGGCACCACCCTACTAAGGGCAAAGATCGAGATATTGCAGGCGGAGATCGCACGGCTCGAAGCAAGGGCGGCCAGTCACCGGGCAGACTTTGAGCGCGAGCGCGAGCGCGCCGATCGGCTGATGACCGAGTTGCTCCAGGCAACTGCCGAGACCATGGCGGCCAAGGAAGCGACTGCGCGGCTTGAAGGCGAGTTGACGGCTCTTCGGATTGGTGGCCGCGCGATCGGCGGCCAAGAACAAGCCGCACGCCGACTGGGACATCTAGCCGCGACCATAGTGGAAGCAGACCGCAAGGCTTGCAAGTAACAAGCCGTGTCCTCTCATTCTCAGCTTGCTCGTGAAATCGTGAAACAAACATGGCTAAAATTACCGATATTCGCGAGATGAAGGCGCGCATTACCGTGTTCGGGGTCGGCGGCGCCGGTGGTAATGCCGTCAACAACATGATCGCGGCAGGACTGCAGGGCGTCGAATTCGTCGTCGCCAACACCGACGCACAGGCGCTCACCATGTCCAAGTGCAAGCGCATCATCCAAATGGGCACTCGTGTGACCCAAGGCCTCGGCGCCGGTTCGCAGCCCGATGTAGGGCGCGCCGCAGCCGAAGAGGCAATCAATGCGATCCGAGACCATTTAATCGGCTCGCATATGATGTTTGTCACTGCCGGCATGGGCGGCGGTACCGGTACCGGCGCGGCCCCTGTTATTGCTGAGGCAGCGCGTGAGCTTGGCCTTCTCACCATTGGCGTGGTCACCAAACCATTCAACTTCGAGGGCCAGCGGCGCATGCGCCTTGCCGAAGCCGGCATCGTGGAGCTGCAGAAGGTGGTAGACACTCTACTTATCATCCCGAACCAGAACCTGTTCCGGGTAGCCGTCGAAAAGACCACTTTTGCCGACGCCTTCGCCATGGCAGACCAAGTTCTGTATTCAGGTGTGGCCTGCATCACCGACCTGATAGTCAAGGAAGGTCTGATCAATCTGGACTTTGCCGATGTGCGTGCTGTCGTGCGCGAGAAGGGCAAGGCGATGATGGGCATGGGCGAGGCTTCCGGCGAGAAGCGTGTGCTCACCGCCGCCGAGGCCGCGATCTCTAATCCGCTGATCGAAGACCCCTCGATCAAGCGCGCGAGTGGCCTTCTAATCTCAATTACCGGCGGCAAGGACCTGACACTGTTTGAGGTCGACGAAGCTGCTACTCGCATCCGCGAAGAGGCCGACCAGGACGCCAACATCATCGTCGGTGCCACCTTCGACGAAAGCCTGGAAGACATCGTCCGCGTCTCGGTGGTCGCGACCGGCATCGACAACGCGACGAGGCAGACGCAGTCTGCAGACTGCGCACTCACAGAACTCGCCGGCAGGCTGCGCAACGACATTCGTCGCATTCCCGACCGGACCGAACGCAGTGCACCGCTGTCGCAATTCGATCGTCCGCCGCTGCGCCCGACGACCCGCGACCCCGAAGCACGACCAGCATCGCCGGCGTCGGAATATGCCCGCAAGGCGGCTCCGCAGGGCCTCGATTCGTATGACCGGTCCTCTCCGGTGCACAATTCGATCGACGAGGACGTTCTCGATATTCCGGCCTTCCTGCGCCGCAAGGCGAACTGAGCGGCCGTTAAAACCAAGAAGGTCCGCCCCGTTTAATGCAAGAAGCGGCGCTCACGCAGCATGATCGGCCTTGGCGGTTTCCTGGTCACATGCGGCGAGAGCATCGAGGTCGACGAGTCGAGGATCGTCGGCATGGGGCGGTGCTTGGAACAGTCCACTACCGTGAACCTTCATCAAGGTCTGCACACGCCGGGCGTTTAGGTAGTCCACATGCTGGTGCCGCAGCGCGACCAGCAGCAACGTTTTTGGCAGCTCGACCCGAGCATAGGCCGGCACGTGCCGCACCTCACCATTCTCCCGCCATAGCAGGGGGTTGAGCGTATAAACCAGTTGGTGTTCATTCTCGGGCGGGCGCAGCAGCTCTGGCTCGGACGCCGTGCGGGACGCAATGTTCGTATTGCCCGCGCGTGTCTGCACCGCAGTGGATCGTAGTTCCGTGCAAACTAATTGCGCCGCCAAGAGAACCTCGCGACGCACGGCATCCACGTTCGCTGCGAAGTTGGTTGCCTCCAGCACTGACGCTGCACTTTGTGTTATGGCCGCCACCAGTGCTGTGGCGCCGTCATCAAATCCCGGCGCGGCTCGCTCGATTGCCGCGACCATCCTCCCAAGTTCATCGGCCATCATGTCGCGATCGCGCTGCGCCTTGGCGTCGGCCAGTTCGCGTTCGGTCGCAACGATCTGCTCGTCGAGTTGCCCCAATGCCGCCCGTAGTGTCTTGGCGCGGTCTTCGGCGGCACGCATCTCGGTCTCTGCTCGATCAAGCTGGGCGTCGGTGGCACCGGCAATCGCCAGCCGTTCAGCCGCATCATGTCTTTCCCGAAGCGTTGCTTCGGCAGCGTTCAGCCGTTCGGCGAGATTCTCACGGGCCGCCTGCTTTTCCCTCAGCACGCTCTCGAAGCGTTCCCTCGGGCTAAGCGTCCGCTTGCTGAAAAATGCCATTGGTTGTCTCGCGAATCACGCATCGACGGCGCCATCGTACCGACTCAAAAGCAGACATTTCCAGATTGAATTCGCATTGCTTCCTGTTCCACCTCACAAGGCAAAGAAGAAACCGCTGTCACGGCAACACTGTACCGCCTCCCCAACGCCGACTCAGCCTATGATCAGAAACTGAATGTCTCGGGGATCAAGTTGCCCGAACTTTCACTTGCAAAGAGATTCTCACGCTTCCGGAAAGTTCGCCTAAGTTTGTGAGTTTTCTGCAGACCAGATCGAAGCTTTCAGGCGCCTTGTCGGTGTTCGATTGCTGAGGTCGAGCGCGAACTCATTATCCAAACGCTAGCCGATCAGCGTGGAAGCCGTACTAGCGGCAAAGCTACTCGGGATTCGATCCGCACCTCGCGGAACAAGACTCACGAATGCGATGGGCGTGGAATAGAAGTGCCCAAACCGGACGCCCATTGAGTAATGTCCGCTTCAGGTCAGAAGCCGACATTCGCACCGCGAAAAGTTATGTCCGCTTTACCCTCGAAAGCGGACATGCGCGATGCAAAATCAAATGTCTGCCATGGGCCAAAAGCGGACATTTGAAAAAGGCCACCAACTGAGATGCCACTATTCAATGTATGATTTTTCCCGCCGCATCGCAGCGGGCGAGAAATTCCCAAGCGGCGTGCTCGGTTTTAAACCGTTTGACCCGACCGTTCTCATAGGCCATCTGCCCATGCCAGAATGCGCAAAATGCGTCGTTCATCGAGCGCTCTACTCTGTTAGTTTGAATCTCACATTCGCCAATCATGATAACGTAATTTGACTCTAGTTTTGGCTGTGTTGTTGAAATTGATCACTGTAGCCCTGCTCGAACGCCTGTCTACGCAATTCATAATGTTCATCGGATTCGAACGGGTATGCCCAAGGCTCACACCAATAACGTGAGCGACCGTCACCGGCAGCTTTCCTTCCTCGGTTGTGCTCGCGCACAGTCTCTTCTGGCGTAAGTGTGCCCATGCTCGCTCCTGCGATCTAACGAGATGGCGCTCGACATTCCGATGAGCCGACCCAGCACCTCGAGCGCTCTTCGTTTTCTAACACATGATGTGATTAAGAAGACGTCGCTGTGCTGGGCGCGGTAGCCGGCACATAGGCGCGACCAATCGACATTGTAATACGTACGAAATTTTTATTTCTATTTTCACGTCAGTGACGCTTACGTATTCGCGCAGTCATTTGATGCTTGTCTTTATTACTTCTTCATGGCCGTCGTCGTCACGTACGAAACGACTGCCACCGCACGTTGGGCATTGCCGTTCATCGTCCGTGCGTTTTTCAACGACACCATCACCGTTGCAGTCTGGACAGGTTTTCATGTGCGCCTCATGCGCATGTTACCACACCCCTCTAATTGGTGCGCGGCCAGAGGCGGCATGATGCAAATGGCAGTGTTATTCGCTGGTGCTTCGCTGATCCGGCTGTAGCCAATTCATTCGCGGCTGTCTTTGACGCAAGTGATTAGGCGATGTAGCGGACGTCAAACACCTTCGTTCGGGAAAGACTTGCGAAGGTGGCTCGGCCAGCCGACGCGGACTAATGTCTCGTCCGGGTCAGCAACCGCAAATTCATATGTACCCCATGGTTTATTCCCCGGAGCGTTCTTATCAATAATTTCGCCCCGGAATTCGGTGGCCCAAAAGTCCACGTCCTCCATATAGAAATAAAGGCCGAAAGGATTTCTCCTTGGGACAAGCCAACCCTCAACCGCGGCCGTCAAATGAAGTCGCCCCTTGCCATTCGACAGCATCCGGTAGGTCTCCAATTCTTCAGGCGGTCGTCCTTCAATGCGTGAAAACCCGAGACGACCGTAGAAACGCTCGGACGCGTCGAGATCGTTGCATGGCAAGATCGCGATAACGGTGCCCGACTCCATGTCGCACCTCATTTGGTCGCTTATCGCCCCTCAATTCCAGGGTCTTGCAAAATTTAGGAAACGTTATGGCGGAAGCACGCTCAGTTGGATGCCGCGCGCGTTCCCACGTCATCTGGTCGGCATCACTGATGTCCGCTTTGCAAAGCGGACATTTACTTCCTTGAAATGTCTGCTAAGGGCAAAAGCGGACTCATGCACCGCAGCAGCAGCATCTCGATTCCATCGCCTGCGGGGCCGAGGCATTATCATTAATGAGTGAGCGGAGCGTGCTTTGTGATAGCGAGGTTGGGCCATGGCGGTCTCGAACGAGCGCACCGTCGCCGTGTTCGGTGGAACCGGGTTTCTCGGCCGCCGCGTCGTTCGGCATCTTCGCAAGCGTGGGTTTTCCGTTCGGATTGCATCAAGGCACCCGGATCGAAGTGATACGATGTTTGCTGTCGATGATCCGCAACTTCAATCGGTTGAAGCGGACATTCACGACGAACAATCGGTCGCGCGTGCGCTTGCTGGCGCTTACGGTGTGGTGAATGCGGTCAGTCTTTACATCGAGCACGGAAGAGAGACTTTTCATTCTCTGCACGTCGAGTGTGCCCAGCAGCTGGCAACTCAAGCATGCCACGCCGGGGTCGAGCGGCTGATCCACGTTTCAGGAATTGGTGCCGACGCCGCCTCGCCATCGCTCTATGTCTGCAAGCGTGGCGAAGGCGAACTGGCCGTTCGGGCCGCGTTTGCAGATGCACTTCTCTTCCGCCCGGCGGTGATGTTCGGACCGGACGACTCATTTATAACCACTATCATCACGCTCCTGGAACGGCTTCCAATCTACCCAATGTTTGGCCGTGGCCTCACCAGATTACAGCCAGCCTATGTGGAGGATGTGGCGGAGGCGATCGCAAGGGCTCTGCAACGAACGGAAAAACATCCGATCACATTTGAGTGTGGGGGCCCTCGGGTCTACTCCTACGAAGAATTGCTCAAAGCCGTTGCCCACGAAGCTAGGCTCAAGCCCAAGTTGATTCCAATCCCATTCGCCGCTTGGCACGTGCTGGCTTGGTTGGCGGAAATGCTTCCGAGCCCGCCGATCACCCGGAACCAAGTGGAACTGATGCAGATCGACAATGTGGCATCGCGAGAGATGCCCGGATTTGGAGAGCTTGGAATTTCGCCGCTCTCGATCGAGGAAATGCTACCGGAGATATTATGGGATCATTGATCAAAAGAACCTTCTCCCCGCGCGTGACATCCCTGGCTCTCCGTTGCATCGCTCGACAATTGTTAACCTTGAGCCACGTCGCGGGCGCGACGTACCATCATTCCCATAAGCGTGGCGGCAAGCCGCCGAGCGCCCTCGCAAAAGCCGCAATACCTTGCAGTTTTTGGGGTGGATCGACGGGCAGCTCGCCTCAGAAGACACGCCCTTCAACTAGTAGCTTCCGTCACGCGAGAACTCGGTCGGCAAAACAAATTGGAACAGCGAGCCATTTTTGCCATCCGATGACGCAGTCAGTTGACCGCCATGATGTTCGATAATCATGCGGCATATGGCTAGTCCCAAGCCCATGCCATGTGACTTTGTTGTAACAAATGCACCAAATATGCTGTCGAGTCGTTGTGGATCAATTCCCGGTCCCGAATCTCGCACTGCCACGGTAATCGCATCATGACTGTTGAGCTCGGTTCTCACCTGCAATACCCGATCGCGATCCGTCGTTGCGTCCATCGCTTCGACCGCGTTGTGGACGAGGTTAAAGATGACTTCTTCCAATTGCCTCCTATGGCCCCCGACAAGCGGCAGTTCGGACGCCAGCTCAAGGCGAATCTCAACGCCATGATCCTCCAACTCTTTCCGCGATAATTGAAGGACGCCGAAGATAAGCTCATTCACCTCGACCTGCTCTCGCTTCTGATGGCTTTTTCCAAACAACGCGCGAATGCCCTCTAACACTTCATTGGTACGATGAGTGTCCCTAATCATATCGTTCAAAGCTGCCCGTACTTCTGCAAGTTTAGGTGGCGTCTTGCCAAGAAATTGCAGCGCTGCACTGCCGTTTACTGAGACTGCAGTCAGGGGCTGCCTCACTTCATGAACAATTGCAGCTGTAAGCGCCTGCGCACTCAACAGTTTATTGTCTCGTTCGCGCTCCAGCATCGCGTTTGAGTGAGCGAGGTGTGTCGCACTCTCCCTCCGCTGGGCAAATAACGCAGCAAGTACGTATGCGCTGACCGTTACAACCAGAATGCCTGCTTGAGCTCCCAAGACGCGTTCGTTGATTGGGTGGCTGGGATCTCCGAAATGACCGATGCCCAAGATTGTCGTCACGACTATCGTAATTGAAACCAAGAAAGCGCCCGCTGCGGAGAACGCCGGTCGGTCGCGGGCGGCAAGCCACACCAAAACTGGAAACAGCCAAGTGATCGGAAACACTGTCTCCCAAAGCACGCGCGGCAGCGAAATGATAAGTCCAGTCACCAACGCAAGAGCCAGGAGCCCCAACGTACCTTCAATGACCTCGCTCCGCGGCGACGGCCGCCGCACAACGGCAGCGAGCCCAACCACGAGTGGTGCAACAGCGATGATGCCGACAAAGTCGGATGCGAACCAGTGCTGCCAACTGTCGAGCATCGGTGCCGACGGCCCGCGCATCAATCGGTAGGTTGCCGCTCCCCCGATCCCTGACACAGTCGTCGCGGCGACTGCTGCGGCGAGCAGGCCAGCAATGTGGCGCAGCCGAACGAGGTTGAAATCTTCACCGAAGTAGTGCCGGATTAATCCGGCTGTAATCAAGGCCTCTGCCCCATTAGCTAGGCCCAAAGTGACGCCCGCCCAGAGGGGATCGTTGATGATGAGGTGAGTCGCAATAGTCGCGACCATCACCCCGGCCAACACCGGCCATCGCGCGCGTGGTCCGAGCGCGATTAGGATGCCTGCGGAAATACCAGCCGCGGGCCAGAATACGGCCACGCCCGAAGATTCTAGAATCAGACGGACGCTAAATCGCGCCGTCAGGAAATAGGCCAAGCCGATTGCTGCAGTGAGCCCGATGCTTCCAACCCACCGCTGCGTCTGATCTTCGGCGGTGGACCGCTGGCCTTGGTCGTGTGCGAGTAGACTCACAGGAGTACCGCAGATACTCGGGCATATCGACGGCGTCCCCCTCCGGCGCACGTAACTACCCTGAAGCCGTACGACGCCATCTACGATTGCAGCAGGATAGCAGGTTCGGAAAAAGCAGTAAGGGGCTCGTGAGCGTTATGTCCGCTTGGGGCCAATAGCGGACATTGTACAATATTCGATCACCACATCGGCAGTGGCGAGCAGCGCCGGCGATAATTGCGAGTCCAAGCGTTTTGGCAGTCTTCAAGTTAACAACTAGCTCGTATTTTGTCGGAGCTTGCACTGGCAGGTCCGCCGGTTTCTCGCCTCTGAAGATGCGATCGCCGCGCGGCGATATTGGTCCGTTTCATTCGCTCCATAGGATGTGAGCCGCCAGCCGTGACAAATGATCGTTCGAAGTAGACCGTCGGTAACTTTGTTCGTGCTGTCACTGCTGTGATCAGATCGCGATGGCGCTACGGTAACGCGCCCGCAACGACGATCATGCCGCCATTTGGTGTTTGTGCGAAAGACGTGAGACCTGCTTCAATAGAAGCGGTATCGCGCACGTGGCATCCTTGAGTAGTACCGGTCTCTTGATGCGGGATTGCATCATTAAGCAGCGCCGAAGCGCTGCCCTGCGATGATCACTCTTTTGATTTGAGTAAAGTAAGATAGAGCGAGTGCGCGATGGCAACGAGCACTACCCACTTTGTGACCACGACAAATATTTCGAAAGCCAAGGGCATTCTGGTCTCCCCTTCTCTTTGATACGTATGCTCCAAGCCTTGGCTCAGCGACTTGTGGTTTGCCGCCAATTTTTTGCGCGCCGCTGCCACGCCAATTCGCCGCACCCTTTGAACAGCCATTTCCCCGCCGCTCGTGCAGCTAGGGTGTGGGCCGCACCGACCCCCAAACCAAAATCCCCCGAAAAATATGGTGAAACTAGCCGAAGTCGGCCGCACCCCAAAAGCGAACACGTGCGTTGCACTAGTTTACGTCTGCTTTGGGCCAATAGCGGATATTGTGCCTCAAATCGAAGTGCCGGAGGAGCAACTCATCGACCTCCGGAGGCGCATCAACGCGACAAGGTTTCCTGAACGGGAAACAGTCACGGATAGCGAACATTCCGCAGTGCAATCACGATGTCCGCTCTACCCCCAAAAGCAGACATCGGCGCTACACAAATCGATGTCTGCTAAGGACCACAAGCGGACTCAGGCGGACATTAGCTCATTCGATCACTGTATCCGCACGAGCGAGCAATAATGCTGCGAGCGAGATATCAAGCGCGTCAGTTACGGCCACAATGTTGCGTTTCGTCTGTGCACTGCTTTTCAGTTGTGCCTCCGGATAGCCTCGATCAACAGCGTAAGCGCTTTGTGTAAAGCTGCAGCTCCGGGTATTTCCCCTTTGTAGTGGCCCATACGTACCACAACAAGATCATGGGATGGCACAATCATCGTAATTTGGCCGCCTGCACCCGCCATGTAATAGGACTCTCGCGGGACGGGATACTGGCCAGCACCATTGATCCAAAAAAAGGCACCATAGATTGGACGCTTGTCGGCCACCCAAGCCGGTGCCGCTGTGCTGACGAATTTCGCGTAGCCCGCGGGCAGAATGCGTTCGCCGTTCCAAACACCGTCCTGGAGATAAAGATTGCCGAGCCGCGCCCAGTCGCGCCCGCAGCCCAACTCGTAGCCCTGTCCGAGAAAATTTCCGAACGGATCCGTTTCAATCCGCATAGTGCGAATGCCGATCTTGTCGAACAGCGCCCGCTGTGGAAAAGACAAATATTCTTCACCGCCTTTCTCGACGGCGAGCCGGATCAGGTAACTGATCAACACTGGGTCGGTGTTGCGGTAACGGCCAACTGTGTTGGGTGGCCATTGCTGCGGACGTGTGGCCGCATAGTGATATGAATCCATTCCTCCTGTGTAAAGAAAGAGATGATCCGGATAGGGACCAGACGGATCGTAGTCGGGATCTTGAGGGGCTCTGATCCGAAGTCCACTAGACATGTGGAGTAAATCTTCTATGCGGATTTTGGCGCGGGGGTCGCCCGGTATTTGCCATTCCGGGATCGGGGCAGGCTGAGTTAGTTTATAGACGCCTTTTTTGAGCAGGATGCCAAACAGCGTTGCGGTAATGCTCTTCCCCATGGACCAACCTTCCAGTGGAGTGCGCATGTCCACGCCGGGGGCATAGCGCTCGGCGACAATGCGGCCCTTCCAGGTGACGATGAAGGCCGCAGTCAAGCTCTCGGGCGGCTCGAAAGCCGCTTCAACGGCAGCGTTGAGCTTTGCCGCGTCGATCTCGGCCGGTAGTGCCTCCTTCGGCAGTACATCGCCCATCGGCCAAGGCTCGGTGGCCGAATCGGACAATTGGCTCTTCACGGCCATCGGCGTGAAATGAACCGCGCTCTCACCAAACGGCAGCGTCACACATCCCTGGCTTCCGAGATATTTGGCAGTCCGTGTTATCCCGTTCGGAAGCGTAACGTGAACCGCTTGGTTGGAACGGTCGATCACGGGCTTACCGAGGATTGCCCGGACCTCATAAGGCGCAGTGAAAAATCCGACATTCTCAGCAGCAAAATCCGGTGCAACACCGGTTATGAACACGGCCGAGCACATAACCTTGGCGTAGCCGGCTGCATGATGCGCTAATGGGTCACCAGGTGGCGGCACATAGGGCGTATCAAGTTCAAGCGACTTTGCGCGTGCAATAAGTTCATTGAGCGGCGTTTGCGGCGCCGCGGGCGTCGTCGCGAGGGTCAGAAGAAATGTACCCAGTAATCCCGCTTTCACAAGGCACACATCAACGTAGCGGCTTGGCCGATGATGCGCGCAGCTGTGGCCGGGCCGCTGCCATACTACCTGCAAGGCTGAGAAACTCACGTCGCCTCATGGTCCGCCCCCGCACGGCTTAACACAGAGCACGGTATCGACTTAATCTAGCACTAGCGGGTGGACATGTCCGCTTTGGGTCATAAGCAGACATTGCGCAGTGCAATCGTCATGTCCGCTTTGCCCCCGAAAGTGGACATATGCAGTGCAAACACCAATGTCCGCTAAGGGCCAGAAGCAGACATCTCCTTGTTATTCGATCACCTCATCGGCCCGAGTATCGGATTTTGGGCGGACCCGCAAAGAAGCGCGAAGATCAGGAAGAGAGTTGATGTCGCGTTTGGGCACCCTGCGTGCGAGGGGGGTCGCTGTAACAGATTGCAATCCCCAATAAACTCTGTGTTATAGAGTGACTCTGAGTTGCAGAGTAATCGCCATGAAGACGCACCTCCACATCACCAATGGCGACGTAGCAGCGGACGCGCTGAAGCAGTCCAATATTCGCGGGGATGTCTTGCCATGGCGCGATCCAATGGTCGACGGACCATTTCCAACAGGGCTGGATCTCGCAGCGACATCAAAGGTCAGAGCCGATTATCTCTCCGGGCCGGCATTGCCCCACGACCAAGTTCTTCGCGACTTCCGCCTGAGAGACGACCATCTCGCAGCGGCGGCGCACTATGATGGGGTAACGCTCTGGTTTGAACACGACCTGTTGGATCAGCTTCAGATTCTTCAGGTGTTGGACTGGTTTGCCGACGCGGAAATAAGCCATACACAGCTCGGTATCATTTGCGTCGATGCATTTCCCGGTATCCTGCCCTTTCGCGGTTTGGGTCAGCTTGACCCGGCACAGATAGCGACCCTAATCGATAAGAGAGTGCCAGTAACGCCGGCACAACTAGAACTCGCTCAAGCCGGCTGGGCGGCTTTTCGGTCCCCTGATCCACGAGAGATTGAGACATATTTGCAGCAGGACCTCCGCGTTTTTCCCTTCATGAAGGCGGCCCTCTTGCGGCATTTGCAGGAGATCCCGTCTGTATCAAACGGGCTCGGACGTACTGACCAGCAGATTCTTCAATTGATCTCCGACGGCATAGGTAGGCCTGGACGCCTATTTGCGGCCAACATGGACCTTGAGACAAACCTGTTTCTTGGTGACTGGAGCTTTTTCCAGCACATTCAAAGCTTCTGCAACGTGCGGCAACCGCTTCTGCGTTGCGATCCCAACGGAGAGTTCGTATCCCCGCCGGAGCTTGCATTGCCGGGGGCAGAGTTTCTCCAACAACGGCTGTCATTGACCGAGAACGGATGCCAAGTCCTGGCGGGAGCAGTTGATGCCTCCATGTATCTCGATTTCGATTACTGGTTGGGTGGCGTTCACTTTGTCCGTGGAAAACCTATGTTCCGGTGGAACGCAGCGGCGAGCAAGCTGGAGCTCACGCAGTAAATTCGATGAAGCGTGCACCAGTTCTCAATCCGGTTTTTCATCAGACACTCCGTACCCGCATTGCTGCTTTACTCAGTGCCAGGGCCTACACCTTCAGCGAGCTGAAGAGCGCGCTGGGTGTGACTGACGGCAATCTCGATGCACATCTTCGTAAATTGAGTTCGGCGGGCTACCTTCACAGCCGCATGGTTCTAACAGAACGACCGAAAACCATTTACGATCTTTCGCCAAGCGGCAAGCGCGCGTTTGCCGATTACCTCGTGGCCCTAAAAGTCATCATCAAAATAGCAAGTACAAGAACGCGCTGATGTCCGCTTTGGGTCAAAAGCAGACGTTTACGCCGCAAACGGCATGTCTGCTTTACCCCCGAAAGCGGACATTCGCAGTGCAAACACCAATGTCCGCTAAGGGCCAAAAGCGGACATCCGAGAGGTTCAACATTAACCGTTGGCGACTAGCGACACGTCATCGCCGTCCGGTTGTGGCCGCGACCTCTTCGATCTCGCTCGGCCGCCACCCTTTCGTAAAGAACGATTCCAGCGGGCTGTAGAGCCGCAGGATCGTGAACCAGCCCTTGCCGGGCGTGGTTTGAATCCAGAAGCGGACATCCGAGGCCACTCAGCGAAGAATGGTGAATGATCTATGGTCGCGGCCGAGGCATCGGCAGGACGCCGTTACGGGCCAGGACAAAAAAACACTGCCGTGCAGTACATGTAATAGAGGGTGGTGTTCCTCATCGGTTGGTCGCCTTTTGGGGCCGCCTGAATTTCCAATGCTTCGTCAGAAAATTCATGAATGAGCATTTCGAATTCTACCTGGTCGAGTGCGCAATCTTTCTGTGCATCCATGGGTTAGACCCGCTTCCCAGCCTCGAAGTGCAACACCACCACGATACTGATTGTGACCAGCGCTACAAAGAAAATTTCCATTGAACCGTTGCCGCCGCGTGAATGGCAGATATTCGATGGCGTGAATGAATATCCCTGAGGGCCAATGGCTGCCCATGTCCACGCCGCCAGCGGGATTGTGCTAGTCTTCAGCTTTGGCGCTTGGAGGTTGGCTATGGATTTCAGACCCTTTGCTCTCTCTGCCATTCTCGCAATCTCACTTTCCCCGAAGGCCATTGCTGAACCACTCGTGACGATCTCATGTGAAAAACCCGAGGGCGTGAGCATGGCGTATGGGGTGTCGCCTACTGATCGCATTAATGCTTCGGCCAACAGTCAATCTGGAAAGATCGAACCACGTCTGAAAGGTCCAACAAAAGACGGGTACCGTGGCAAACCGACCTTTGTTGTCGACTCGAACAAAAAGAATATCACCGTTTCGTGGACCGAATTACCCGAGGATGCTGAGTTGCAAAAGCAGGCCAAGGAAGCCGGCTTGCCTCAACTCCCGCCGGTTCCGGCTGCCGAGGGTATCATCACTCAGTTTTTCACCGAGCAGATTTCAGCCGTTCAAGTGGACCCTTGGTCGATAATGACATTCTCGTTTTTTCCGAAACTAGGCATAGCATTTATTAGCCAGCAGGCGATTGACCTGGCATCAAAAAACACTCATCAGGCGGCTTTGTTCGCACATTGTGAGTTTTCTTGGTCTCGCCCTTAATAGCGTCAAACGCTGCAAGTCGCCGAATATGCCCATCGGCGACCCCGATGTCCGCTTTGGGTCAAAAGCAGACAGTCCGCAGCGCAAAAGTCATGTCCGCTTTACCGAATTATTCGACTTCCGAGGACATTGAGCAATGAAACAGAGAACCTTCACGATAATAGCCAGCGTGATCTTTGGAGTAGTAGCGCTGTTTCATGTGTTACGAATTTTTCTTGGGTGGCCGGCCGTAGTCGGCGGCTGGACGGTGCCGATGTGGGTAAGCTGGATCGGTGTCATCGTCGCCGGAGGCTTGAGCTACTTCGGAATAAACCTCGCCATACGTGACTAACGTTCGCGTCACGTCCGCCTGTAAGTAGATTTTTTCAACGTTCCCTTTGTGTACAATTCAGTAGTTGTAGTTGGGCGCCCCAACAGCTTGTGCAAAAAGCCGCCGGGCCGGATCTATTCCCGTATGAGTTAAATAATCGGGTTCGGAAGGCCCAATGTCCGCTTTGGGTCAAACGCAGACATTTGCAGTGTACCAACCCATGTCCGCTTTGCCCCCGAAAGCGGACATATGCGGTCCAAAAAGGAATGTCTGGGCGACGGCGGAAGTCACTCGGCTCCGATCCGATCACTGAGCTGTCTACAATGCGCGGTTTAGAAAGATTGGCAGACCGCGCTTGTGCGAATAAATAGGTCGGTAGCGTTCCGTGTTGTACATGCTGGCAACGTCCACTCTGCGCGGGCCAAGCTTGGGGTCGGGAATCGGCACGAGGTCAAAACGGCCATCCACCAGCGCAGACATCAGGCCGCTTTCGCCATCGAGAATTGCATCGTAAGCCATGTTGCCAAACGTCAGTGCCACCAGCTTATCGATAAAGTCTGGATCGCCCGACCGCAGATCATAGGTGAGGTCGGAGGTGATCGTCTCCTCACCAGTTCGCTTTCTGATCTCGTCGGCGAGCACTTCGGCCACGTTCGCCTTCTTGCGGTGTCCGTATGCGTCCGGCTCGCCGCGTTCGTGCACCGCATAGCCGTCCCACATGGCGCCCTCGCTGAGTACGACCAGGGCGTAGTTGCTCGGGTTGGTGCGCTTGTCGTCAAGGAGTAGCCGGATAAGTTTTTCAAGGTTCGCCTTGTGCTCGGGGATAACGCAGCGGATCGAGGTGGCATACGCAGTGTAGAGTGCCGTAAATCCTGCATCACGCCCGAAAACGCGAAATACGCCGATCCGCTCATGTGAGCCAACAGTGGTCCGCTGCCGTTGGATGGCATCACTGGCGCGCGTGATTGCAGTGGAGAAGCCGATGCAGTACTCGGTGTTGCGCACGTCATTGTCCATGGTCTTCGGGATGGCAATGATCTTGATGCCGAGTTGGTGGAGTTTGGCGGCATAGCTTAGCGTGTCATCTCCGCCGATCGCGATCAGGTGTTCGATGCCGAGAGCCGAGAGGTTGGTAACCACTTGGGTGGAGAGGTCCCAAGTCTTGGTCGCGACGCCGTCTTTACTCGCTGAGGCCGGAAAATTCTTGCCGGCCAGATGGGTGGGTAGATTTCGCACTTTGGCAGGGTTGGTGCGACTCGTGTGGAGCACGGTACCGCCGTGCCTGTCGATTGTGCGCGTGTTCTCGCGAGTAAGCTGAATGACGTAATGCGCGCGGCTAGCCGGGTCATCGACGTTGAGATGCGTAAGCGCTTCCCAGCCGCGACGGAGGCCAAAGATTTCGATGTTGTTCTCGCTGCTGCGATACGCGGCACTCTTGATAACGGCATTAAGCCCAGGGACATCACCGCCACCGGTAAGCAAACCGATACGCTTTACAGCCATGACTGCCCCTTTCATCTCCCAGCGGTCCGGCAGATGCCGCTGCACTCGCCATTGAACTGATGAATTTGCGCCGTCTCACTGCCTCCCTCGAGGCTCAGGCTAGGGTATCGGCTCAACTCGCCCACTTGAAGGGCGTGGCGAGCTAGTGAATGCCCGCTTTGGGTCATGCTATGGTTAGCGCAACGCAGCATCGGAGCTTGGGCAATGAGCACCAACATAGCGCTGGTATTGCTGATGGTCTGTTCGATCTATCTTGCCGGCCGAATTGCTGAGCGTCGAGGACGCTCCTTCAAAATTTGGGCGTGGATTGCCGCGATTATTGGGCCGCTTGCGCTTCCACTAGTGTTCTTGTTCCCGAACTTGCACGCCAAGGATGGCGACCGTGCCTAAGGCATTGTCGCAAGCGACGATGAAGGAACTTCCAAGACTTATCGAAGAGGCCGCTACATCAGCGAAGCACCAGCGAATATAATCGCAGCAGTGTTGGTGAAATCCCATGAGGCGCACCCATGAAAACCTGTCCAGACTGCAACGGTGATGGTGTCGTCGAAAAAGGCACGGACGATGAACGGCAATGCCCAACGTGCGGTGGCAGTGGTTTCGTACCTGATGACGACGACGACCGGGAAGAAGTAATACACACAACGGCCCCACCCTTCACAGCTCCCAACTCTTGAGCAACCTCCGCGCCGTGCCAAAATTGCCGAGATGATAAACAGACGCCTTGGCCGGTGAGAACGTGAAAGCCTCGAACTTCTCGTCGAGCATCTTCTTTAGGTAATCCTGCGAGGCGAGACCAATAGTCACGTGCGGGTTGAACTTCTTGCCCGTTTCATTCGGGACGAAATTCGCGACGTAATCTATGGTCGGTTGATTGATCTCGGGGTCTTCTTTCGTCGTAACGAACGCCGATGCAGTGCCCGTCTCCACCGTGAATGGGGTGACGACATCGATCAGTTTCTGTTGATACCGGATAAGGTCGTCGGTGGGCTCGATAACAATCCCAGCAAGGCCGATATTTTTCCAAGGGAGATAATAGTACTTGTACGCCTTTAGCTTCCAGGTGGTCGGCTTCTCCCCGGCCAGCACTTTGCCAACTGCGTCGTAGTATTTGTTCAGGTCCTGCGTTTTGACATACCGCTGCAGAACCGAGATGTGTGGTTGATGCTCCTTACCCAAAGCAAAGCCTTCGGGGAAGCTCTTGCGCAGACGCTCATTGGCAGCCACCGCGCGCCCGATCATCGTAGCGTCGGGATCGAGCAGAGTGTCAATCGCGGTGACTGAGCCCGGCTCACCAGCGCCAACTGGCTGCGCACTACCCGGCTGCGCGAGGGCAGGAGATTTATAAAGGACGACCGCTCCAGCTACTGAGCCAAGCAATGCTGTCAATACGGCACGCCTGTTATGTTTGTGCATAGCGAACTCCGACTAGCGACAAGGTGAAAGTCATCCACGCGGATATTGACAGCGGGTCAGTGCGAGTAAATTGCCCCAAGGGGAAACGACTGTTCTTGTTATGTTTTTTTATTTCGTCCGCTTTGGATCATTAGGGAAGATTCGATACCGATACGGGACTGCGGGATACGGAGATACGATACGGGGGATCTATTTATAGACTCCGTATCGCATACATCCCTCGTACCCTGAAGGCGTCTTTAAATTACGCTCGTATTCAAAGCTGTATTGCCCAACTGGGTGTCGTGTCTCCGGCCCGCTTAATCCCGATCCAGTAGATTCGTGCATCAGTGGTCCTCTGTCCGGGACTGCCTTGCACAAATATGATTTCGAGTCCTGCCTCGTCGATCATGCTTTTGAAGGTGTCGGCCGTCGAACCAGCTGTATTTTGCTGCAGCAGGATCACGCCACTCGGATTCAGGAATCGTGAGATGTTCGCGAAAAACTCTCGATGAACGTTCCAATTCAGATCGTGAGCGCGCAAGTCGCCGGCATATTCAGCGGTAGGTGCGCCAAGAAGATAGTCCTCGGCAAAATGCGGAGGGTTCGATACGACGAGGTCCCAACGTTCGGTGGCCGGGATGTTTCTGAGATTGTCCGAGCAATAGACCGAAACGCGGCCCGAAAGCCCGTTGGCCTCGACCGTACGGCGGCAGGCGGCCACAGCTTCGGGATTAACGTCCGCAAGGCACAAACTCTCGCAAAGGTTATGTGCCAGCAGGGCAAAGCCGATAAAGCCTGGACCCGCGCACTATTCGAAGATGCGAGGCTGTTTGGGCATCCCGCGGCTGTGCAGAAATGGGATGAACCAATGTCCGATTCTCCTACCACCCCCATCTAGGTGTTTCCTATAATAAACAGTGACAGAGGCGATGGTGCTCGTCCGATACGGGACGATTGGCCTGAACAATGGATAGACATAGCGGCGGCGAAAACGCTTCAGCTGATCCATTGTGACGTTATTTCGGAAACGTTCGTTGCAGGCAAGGGGCCCGTACCGTATCCATCCCCGTCCGGCCGTCTCCTGAAGTAAGAGCTGACGCTCTGTGTCGTGCTCACACACGCCAAAGCTTTATACTGCCATGCAACTCCAGCGTGTTCACAACAGGCTTTGGGGGTAGGTCATGACCGAGATCTTAAGCGGAACGGTTGTACACTGGAATCCAGGAAACCCACCCGTATTTGACCCAGCCGGAACTGAACAGATTGTCGTTAATCTGCCCAACGGGAGCGACGACCGCATGGCGGTGGTGGCGATCGTTGCGCAATACATTCGCGATCTACCGGGGGCAAGGCAAGCCGGTATGTTGGCGGATGCCAGTAACGGTCTCGTGCGGGTCATCGACCTCAAGCGAACGCAATCCCGTAGGTTTGGCAGACATTCCATCGGCACGGATTCGAGCGTAAACGCGATCTGAACGCCCTCCTCTGAGTCATTCGCTTTGACCGCGGCCCGCTCAAAAATAAGTCGAGGATAAGCACGCTCGCCACGTTGGCTGCCAACGCCAAAATACCAATTGCCCCCATGATTTCAGCGCGGGGTATGCCGAGGACGATAACGTGGTACGCCGTTGAGCCAAGG
>Ga0207428_10001510_pt1 | contig 24335 bp, 20 predicted proteins | sample RhiMethybrSRZTD1_FD_187600 | JGI IMG/M metagenome (GOLD analysis project Ga0207428, IMG submission 187600) | Populus rhizosphere microbial communities from Tennessee, USA - Rhizosphere MetaG P. TD hybrid SRZTD1 (SPAdes) (version 3) | ecosystem: Host-associated > Plants > Roots > Rhizosphere >...
GGCGCGCCGCCCCGTGCCTCACGGCCGGCTCAGATCCCTCGCCTCGAAGGTGTTGCCGGCCGCCATGTCGCCGCTGTCGTAACCCTTCTTGAACCACGCGACGCGCTGCTGCGAGGTCCCGTGCGTGAAGGAGTCGGGCACGACGCGACCGCGCGCCTCGCGCTGCAGGCGGTCGTCGCCGATGGCCGTGGCCGCGTTGAGCGCCTCCTCGAGGTCGCCGGGCTCGAGCACGTCGCTGAGCTGCTGCGCGTGGTGCGCCCACACGCCGGCGTAGAAGTCGGCCTGCAGCTCGAGCCGCACCGAGAGCGCGTTGGATTCGCCCTCGGCGAGCCGCTGCTGCGCCTGCGACACCTGATCCGACACCCCGAGCAGGTTCTGGACGTGGTGGCCGACCTCGTGCGCGATCACGTAGGCCTGCGCGAAGTCGCCGGGCGCGCCGAAGCGCCGCGACAGCTCGTCGAAGAACGAGAGGTCGAGATAGAGCATGCTGTCGCCGGGACAGTAGAAGGGCCCGACCGCCGCGCTCGCGAAGCCGCAGGCCGAGTCGACCTCGCCGTCGAAGAGCACGAGCCGCGGCTCGACGTACTGCCGGCCGTGCTCCGCGAAGAGCTGATGCCACACGTCCTCGGTGCTGCCGAGCACGGCCGAGCTCATGTCGGCCAGCTCGGCCTGGGCGGGGTCGGCCGAGCCGGAGAGGCCGTGGCTGCCGGCACCGCTGCCGCCACCGAGCAGGTGCAGCGGGTCGCCCGCGAAGAGCGTGATGACGACGATGATCGCGAGGATCGCGAGGCCGCCGCCCGACATCGGGATGCGCACGCCGCGGCCGAAGCCGCCGCCGCCCAGCCCGCCGCCGAATCCCCCGCCACCGAAGCCGCGACCGGCGCCGCCGGCGCCCCGGCGGTCCTCGACATTGCTGCTGCGACGCAGGCCGGTCCACTTCATGGCGGGGTCTCCATCGTTCCTTCGGGGAGCAACTTTCGAGCCAGCTCGTGACGCGGGCCGCTCACTGCCAGCTCCGCGTGGGCGCGTTGTTGCGCAGCCAGTCCTTCCAGCGGATCGTGCCCTTGTCGCCGTCCGGCGCGAGGTTGCTGCCGGCGCGGAAGGCCGCGGCCGTCTGGCCCGGCAACCAGATCGGGAGGGCGGGCTTCTTGACGCGGCGGATCGACCTCCAGGTCGAGAGGGCGGCGGCGAGGGTCATCGGCTCGGGGCCGGCGAAGTCGCGCAGCAGGCCACGCGGGCCGTCCGCCAGCGCACGCAGGATGCGCGCCGCGACCTCGCCCGTGTCCACCGGCTGCACGTGGAAGCCGGCGGGCACGAACATGACCAACGGCGTGCGCGCCGCCTGCCCGAGCAGGTAGTCCACGAACCAGTGGAACTGCGCCGCGCGCAGGATCGAGTGCGGCAGGCCCGAGGCCGCGAGGTCGCGCTCGGTCGTCAGCTTGTGCTGGTAGTACTTCAGCGGGTTCTTGTCGACGCCGACGATCGAGACGAAGAGCAGGTGCGCGATGCGCGCCTGCTGGGCGGCCTCGAACAGGCGGCGGCCGCCCTCGACGTCGGCGGCGGCCGAATGGCGCGGGTCGCTGGCCGCGTGGACGACGGCGTCGACGCCGGCGAGCGCCTCGCGCAGGCTCTCAGGCGCCGGGCGCGAGAGGTCGAGCGTGACCCACTCGCGGTGGGCCGGCGCGGCCGGCGGCCGCGGGCGCCGGCTCGAGACGCGCACGGCATGGCCCGCCGCGAGCGCGGCCGCCACGAGGTCGCGCCCGAGGTGCCCCGAGCCGCCGGTGACGAGGATCCTCATCGCTGGCCTGGCCCTACCGCCTCGCGCCTGGCCCGCCCCTCACTTTGGCGCAGCCTGCAGCTGCCGCGTCCAGGCGACGAGCGCCTCGATCAGCTTGCGGATGCGCTCGCGCGTGCCGTCGTCGGTCAGGTTGCCGCTGGCGTCGAAGCGCGAGGACGCGTTGCCGATCATGACCTCGGGCTGGTTGAGCGCGTGGATGTCGAGGTACACGAAGATCTGCCGCAGGTGGTACTGCGCGCGCATCGTGGCGCCCGCGCCGACCGAGGCGCCCATGATCGCGGCGGGCTTGCCGCCCCACGCGCTGTCGCCGTAGGGGCGGCTGGCCCAGTCGATCGCGTTCTTGAGCACGCCCGGCACCGAGTAGTTGTACTCGGGCGTGGAGAAGAGCAGCGCATCGGCGGCGCGGATGCGGCGCTTGAGTTCGACGACCTGGGCGGGCGGCGACTGCTCGTCGTCCTCGCTGAAGCCGGGCAGGCCGCCGAGCTCGAAGACCTCGAGCGTCGCGTCGGCGGGCAGCAGCGTGCCGGCCGCGCGCAGCGCGGCGCGGTTGTAGGACGCACGGCGCAGGCTGCCGGCGATACCGAGGATGCGGACGGGGTTGCTCATCGCGATCTCCGCAAGCGGACAGGAGCGGGGGGACACCTTACCGAAGCGGGCGCCCTGACCGCATGTCGGGTGGCGGGGCCCTCGTTCCGGCTCGACGACAGGGCGCGGCCGGTTGCGCTGCGTGCTGCGCGCTGCCCGCTGCGCAGCGGCGTCAGGGAACGATGCCGCGCACTCCGTTGCTGCCCGCGAAGCCGGCCACGGCGCCGGCATCCGCGTGCCAGAACTGCGCCCAGAGCGAGAAGCCCGAGGGGATCGACGCCGGCCAGGTCGTGCTCAGCGTGAGCTGACCGCTGCCGTTCGTCATCAGGCTGACGAGCGCGGTCGGGTTCGGCCACAGCGTCCCGCCCTTGAACGGCGCGCCGAGCTGCGAGGCGCCCAGGATGAGCAGCGTGGGCTGGAAGGGCGCGGTGCCGCTCAGCGCAAAGACGACGCCGTCGCCGCCGACGAGCGTCGAGTGCGCGGCGAGCACGACGGGCCCCGCGGTGCCCGGCACGCCGCCGCCGAGGTCGTCGAAGGCGTTCTCGAACGGGATCGCGCCCATGTCGGCGCGCGTGCCGTCGGGATCGAGCGGGCTGGACGGGTCGCCCGTGTCGATGCAGGGTGAGGCGGGCAGCAGGTGGTAGTCGCCGTTGCCCGCGTCGACCCACAGCGGATCGGCGTCGATGTTGCCGGTGCCCGCGAAGCCGCCGACGAAGTCGCTGTACATGATGCTGAGGCCGGCGTGGCCGGTGATCGCGGTCGTGCCACGGCCGATCGAGTCCTTGACCGTGATCACCGTGCCGGTCGCCACGATCGTCGCGTCGTCGAAGCTGCAGCGGGTGATGTCCGCCGCGGGATTCTGGGACACGTCGACGCCATCGCCGTTCGCGAAGAGGCTCCCCTCCACGACGTCGAAGGCCTGAAAGGAGAATTTCGCGGCCGAGCAGCGGGCCCCGCCCAGCCCGTTGCCGAGGAAGGCGCAACCGATGACGTCGGCGCCGACGTCGCCGTAGGAGCTCATGCCCCAACCGGTGTTGCCGCGCACCACGCAATTGCTGAAGTGCATCTGATACCCGACGAGCTGGATCCCGCTGCCGGTGTTGTCGGTGATCTCGCAATCGGTGAAGCTGCCGTGGCCCTCCCAGCTGAAGATCGCGCTGCCGATGCCGCTCTCGCTGGCGGTGTTGCCGGTCAGCGTGCAGCTCGAGGCGGTGAGCGTGTGAGGGTAGCCGAGGATCGCGATCGCCGTCCCGCTCTCCGCCGTGTTGGCCGAGAGCGTGCAGCCGCTCATCTGGAGCGTGCCGCCGCTCAGATAGACCCCGCCTCCCCAAGCGTTCGTTCCGGCCACCGAGTTGCCGGTGATCACGCAGTCGGTCAGCTCGAGATGAGCGGACGAGCCCACGTGCACGCCGCCCGCACCGGGGTGGAACTCGGGATCGCCGCTGCCGAAGGCCGGGATCGCGACCGGCTGGCCGCTGCCGCCGGTGAGCGTGAACCCCCGGATCGCGGTGCCGGCCGGCTCGCCGGTGTGCACCGAGACGGTGCTGCCGCCGCCGTTGCCGTCGATCGTCGTGACCGCCGCGCCGCCCGTGCCCTCGATGACGAGCTGCTTGCCGAGCAGGTCGATCGTCTCGACGTAGGTGCCCGGCGCGACGAGGATCGTGTCGCCGTTGGCCGCCATGACGATGGCGCCCTGGATGGTGGGCGAGTCGCCCGGGACGTTGAGCGTGCCGGCACGCACAGGCGCGGCGGCGAGCGCGAGCGTGGCGAGAGCGATCGTCGAGAGCACGGCGTGACGTCCAGACCGACCCATGGCGTGCCTCCGCTGCTCGGACCGACTCGTGCCGAGAGCGGGGCACAGGTTATCACCGATCGGCCGGCGCGGGGACGTTGCGGGGCCGCCGCGGCCGGCCCATGATTGTCCTCGCATGAGCACGCCCAAGACCGCACCGAAGCCGGCCACACCGGCGCCGCCGCCGGCGGGTCCCGGCTACCTGCACGGCTTCACGCCGGCCGAGCGCGACCGGCTCTACCGGCAGGCGCGCTTCCTCGAGCACAAGGTCCACGACGGCCTGCCCTTCCGCCGCGCGCGCCAGCTGATCGAGGTGGGCTGCGGTGTCGGCGCGCAGACCGAGATCCTGCTGCGGCACTTCCCCGACCTGCACGTCACGGGCGTCGACGCGAGCGAGAGCAACCTCGCCGCGGCGCGCGAGCACCTGGCCGCGCTCGGTTGGGCCGCCGAGCGCTTCGAGCTGCGCCGCATGGACGCCCTGCGCCTCGACTTCGGCGCCGACAGCTTCGACGCGGCCTTCCTGTGCTGGATCCTCGAGCACGTCGCCAACCCGACGCAGGTGCTCAGCGAGGTGCGGCGCGTGCTGCGGCCGGGCTCGCCGATCGTGTGCACCGAGGTGCAGAACGCGACCTTCTTCATCGACCCCTACAGCCCGAACACGCTGGCCTACTGGATGGCCTACAACGACTGGCAGCTCGAGCTGGGCGGCGACCCGTTCGTGGGCGCCAAGCTCGGCAACCTGCTGCAGGCCGTGGGCTTCCGCGACATCACGACCAAGGTGCGCACCTTCCACCTCGACAACCGCCACGCCGGCGAGCGCGCGGAGTTCATCGCCTTCTGGACCGAGCTGCTGCTCTCGGGCGTCGACGGCCTGCTGAAGGCCGGGCGCGTGACGCCGCAGACCGTCGACGGCATGAAGGCCGAGCTGAGCCAGGTCGCGCACGACCCGAACGCCGTGTTCTTCTACTCGTTCGTGACGGCCCGCGCGCGGAGCTGGTGAGCACGGCGCCTCACCGCCGCCCCGCCTGCCCCGCCTGCCAGAGGCGGTTCTCGAGCTGCTTGCGCTGGTCCGCGTTCAGGCTCGCCTCGGCCGCCGCCATGTCGAGCCCGGCCGCGGCGAGCGCCTTCTGGTAGGGCGGCTCGGTCTTCCAGAAGAAGATGTACGACAGCTTGACGTAGCCGTTCTGCTCCATCGCGCGCGCGATCATCGGGCGTGCGGTCTCGGCTCGACCGGCCATCGCCTCGAGCAACCCGAGGCCGCCCAGGACCTCGAAGTCGCCCGGGTCGTGGAGCAGCACCTCGCGGCAGCCGTCGCGGGCCTGCATCCAGGTCTCGTTGACGACGCCCGCCTGCAGCGCGAGCTTGACGAGGTTGAGCGCCTCGCCGGCGCGCCCGACCCACGCCTGCTGCTCGGTGATGCCGAGCCGCTTGCGGCCGTCGGCCGGCGCGACGTCGCGACGGCGGTCGAAGGGCACGCGCAGCTCGCGCTCGAGCGCGTCGAGGATCATCGTCGCGATGATCTCGTGGCCGGCGAGGTTGGGGTGCAGTCCGTCCCACAGCAGCTCCTTGCCCGCGACTCCCAGCGGGCTGGCGGCGTCGAAGCGCGCCTGCACGTCGACGACCGGCACGCCGGCGCGCGCACCCACCTCGTGGATCGCCGCCTCGACCCAGTCCTGCGCGCGCGACGGCCCGGCCTCGTGCTCGAGCGCGGCGCGGTAGCCGGCGCGCGCGGCGTCGGCCTCGCCGAGCGCCTCGTGCGCGCGGCCCAGCGCGTAGTGCAGCTTGGCAGGGGCGTCGTCGATCGCGGCGGCGCGCTCGAGCTCGGCCAGGGCCCGCGCCGGGTCGGGGCCGCCCTCGCGCCCGGGCTCGAGCGCCGCGAGGCCGGCCAGGTAGGCCTCGTCCCAGCGCGCCCGCAGCGCGGGGTCGGCGCGCGTCGCGTCGGAGAAGTACGACGACGAGGGCGCCCAGTCGTGCAGGTTGCGCGGCATCGTGCACAGCACGATCGGCACGCCCGCGGACCGCGCGTCGGCGATCGCGGCGGCCGTGAGCTCGGCGAAGCGCTGCTGGAGCAGCGGCAGCTCGGGGCCGTAGACGGGCAGCTCCTCGCTCTGCATGCGGTCGAAGGTCTCGATGCGCGGCGAGCGCAGCGAGGGCAGCCGGTCGCGCAGCCAGCGTGCGGTCCGCAGGTGCGCGACGCACGAGCGCAGCGAGTGCCGGACCGGGTGCAGCAGCTCGTTGCGCAGGCCGAGCACGTTGTCGGGCACGAACTCGTTGTTGCCGACCATCCACACGAGCGCGTCGGGCTCGTACTCGAGGCACTCCTGGAGCAGCGGGCGGATGTCCGAGGCGTGCCAGCCCGCGTTGCCGGCGTTGACGACCTCGACGGTGCGGTCGGGCAGCATCTCGGTCGCGCGCAGGCGCACCCAGTCGGTGAAGCAGCCGACCTCGTAGGGCAGGCCCTTGACCGTCGATTCGCCGAGCACGAAGAGGCGCCAGCCGTTGGCCGGTTTGTCGCGCAGGAACAGCGGCAGCTTCTCGGGGAACTGGCGGTAGACCCGCGGGAAGACGCGCTGGAAGCCCGGCGGGCCGGTGGGCGCGTCGGCCGTCGCCTCGGCCGCATCCTCCGGCGGCCAGGGCACCCAGTAGGCGCCGTTGTCGCCCGTGCCCGCGTAGCGCACGACGTTCACGCCGGCGATCGCGAGGCCGCCCTCGATCAGACCAAGGAACACGAGCGGCGAACCGATCGCCAGCGCCAGCTTGACCTTCCAGCCGGAGATGCGCCTGCCCATGAGCCGGGATCTTATCCCGATCCCGGCAAACGCTTCGTCGCGGGACGTCCGCGGCTTAGAGTCGACTCCGAGTCGATGCCGCGCACCCCCGCACGCCGAGCCGCCGCGCCCGTGAGCGCCTCGTGAGCGCGATCGACCGCTCGATCCTCGAGTGGCTCACGCGCCTGCGGCCCGGGCTCGACGCGCTCATGCAGAACCTGGCCGGCAACGATCTGGTCAAGGGCGCGCTGCTCGTGTGCTGGCTCTGGTGGTACTGGTGGCGTGCGCACCCGCAGCAGGAGCGGCGGCGCGAGATCGTCGTCGCCTGCATCGCCGGCGCCTTCGTCGCCGCCGCCGTCAGTCGGTCGCTCACCCTGATCGACTTCGGCGTGCAGCGGCCCTTCCGGGTCGCCGAGCTGCACCTGCCCGAGCCCTTCCACACGACCTGGGAGGACAAGAGCGGGTCGTTCCCCAGCGATCACGCCGCGCTGGCCTTCGGCCTCGTCACCGGGCTGTTCCTGATCGCGCGGCCGATCGGTTGGGCCGCGGCTGCCTACGTGCTCGCCTTCGTGTGCCTGCCCCGCATGTACTTGGGGATCCACTGGCCCAGCGACATCGTGGGGGGCGTCGCGATCGGCGTCGCGACGACGGCGCTGCTCTCGCGGCCGCGCGTGCGGGCGGCGCTCGCCGCGCCGGTGCTGCGGCTGCAGTCGCGCTCGCCCGAGCTGTTCCACGTGGCGGCCTTCGTCGTGCTCTACGGCCTGATGACACGCCTCGACGACGCGCGCTCGCTCGTGCACCTGGCCCTCACCCGGTTCCACGGGGACGGCTGAGTGACGACCACGCTGTCCAGTCCGTCGGCGGTCGGGCTCGAGGGCGTCGCGCGCGGCCGGCGGCGACACGAGGTCGCGGCGGTCGCCGTCGTCACCGCGCTCGGCCTGGCGCTGCGCCTCGCGCTCGCCGGCAACCAGCCCTTCCTCAAGGACGAGTACTTCACCTACGGATTCGTCAGCGCGCCGTTCTCGAAGCTGCTCAGCCCTGCGATCGCGGCCGAGCCGAATCCGCCGACCTATTACTTCCTCCAGAAAGCCTGGCTCGTGCTCGGGACGTCGCGCTTCGCGATGCGCTCGCTGCCGGCGCTGCTCGGGGCGCTCGCGATCCCGCTCGTGTATCTCATCGGGCGGCGGCTGGGCGGGCGGCGCGTGGGCCTCGTCGCCGCACTGCTTTTCGCCAGCGCGCCGGTGCACGTCCGCTTCGCGCGGGAGATCCGCTGCTACTCGGGGCTCACGCTGCTGGCGTGCGCCGCGCTGACTTGCTTTCTGTACCTGCTCCCTCCGCCGGACGAGCGGGGCGCCGACACGCGGCCAGCAGGCGGCGCCCGCGCCCTGTGGTGGGGCTACGGGCTGTCCGTCGCGCTCGCCGTCGTGTTCCACAACACCGGCATCCTGCTCGTCGCGGTCGCGATGCTGCTCGTCGCGACCGAGGTCCTCGTCTTCGGGACCCTCACGCGCGACGCGACCCGGCGGCTGCTCGGCGTCACCGCGCTCGCGCTGCTGCCCTTCCTGCTCTGGTTGCCGATCCTGCAACAGCAGGCGCTGAGCCACGCGGGCACGGCCATCTCCTGGATCCCGCCGCTGTCGTTCGACGCCGTGTACAGCCAGGTGCTCGGCGTCTACGAGGTGTCGCGCTTCGCCAAGCCGCTCGTCTACGGCTTCGCGCTCTGGTCGGCCTGGTCGCTCGTTCGGACGCGGCCGCGCGTCGGCGCGCTGCTGCTCGTCGTGCTCGTCGGCCAGCCCCTGCTGCTGGCGGCGGCGAGCCTGGTGCACCCCGTGTTCCTGGTGCGCTCGCTGGTCTGGCCGACGGCGCTGTTCCCGGTGCTGCTCGCGCTGGGCGTGGGCCGCCTGCGCCCGGTCCGCGTGCAGTCCGTCGCCGTCGTCGCGCTCGTCGCCATCCAGCTCGTCAGCGCCCGCCAGCTCTACTCGGCCCGTTACGAGCTCAGCCCCGCCGACCAGGCGGCGAGGCGGGTCGAGGCCGAGGCCTGGCCGGGCGACGTCGTGTTCCTCCTGCCGGCGCCGGCGGCCTGGGAGTGGGACTACTCGGTCCGCAACTCGCCGATCCGCGAACTGCCGCGCTACGCCGCCCAGTACGGCGACGCAGTCGAGCCGCTGCAGCTCTGGGCCCCCGCCGAGATCGTCGCGCGCGAGCGGCTGCGCGAGCTGGCGCGGCGCGACGCGGGGGCCGTCTGGCTCGTCTCCGAGAGCGGTCCGCTGCTGCCGATCCCGCGCGAGGACGGCCTCGAGCCGATGCTCGACGCTCTGCGCGCGGAGGGCTGCACGGTGCGCTCGACCGACCTCGGGCCGGTGGTCGTCACGCGCATCCAGGCGCGTCCGGGTTCCTGAACGCCCGTGCGCGGACTATGGGCCCCCGGACCCATGCACTAACATGACGGCCGTGCCGATGCGCGACCTCCATCCCGTCAGCCGCGAGCACTCCGACTGGGGGCTGTTCTCGGCCGACGAGCTGCGCTCGCTCATGGTCATCGAGTTCGACCGCTCGCGGCGGCACGGCTACGACCTGGCCTGCCTGTGCGTCGCGGTGGACCGCCTCGAGTACCTGCAGGACCTGTACGGCATGCAGGCCAAGCTGCGGATCCAGGCCTCGCTGCACGACATTCTCCGGCGGGCCACGCGCGACAGTGACTTCCCGCGCGCGATGATCGACGACGCCCTGATCGCCCTGTTCCCGCACACGCCGCCCGCCGGCGCGGCCATGCTCGCGCAGCGGCTGCTCGGCGCGGCGCAGCAGGCCGAGCTCGAGCTCCAGCTCGACGACCGACGGCTGGCCCTGTCGCTCTCGATCGGGTTGTCGGGCAACACCGATCCCGGCGTGGCGAGCGTCGAGGCGATGTCGCAGCGCGCGCAGGCCGGGCTGGCCCTCGCGCGCGCGGCGGGCGGCTCGAAGTGGATGCGCGGCGAGGTCGCCTCGGACGAGCTCGGCCGGCTGCGGCTCGAGCTCGACGACCTGCGCACGGCCCTCGAGCGCCAGGGCGAGATGCTCGGCGAGGCCCAGGCCGTCGCCGAGCTGCTCGCGCGCGGCTCGATGCCCGGCGGCGAGCGCGCGCTCTTCGACCGCCCCGAGGACGTCGAGCTCGCCGACCGGCTCTCGGCGCTCTTCGCCGAGGCCGGCGTCCTCGGGCCCGACCTGGCGCGGCTGCAGAAGGCGCTCATCAACATGGCCCTGCGCGGCGTGCACGAGGAGCGCCAGCGCGACATCGACCGCAAGCTGGCCGGCAACGAGTTCGAGCTCGAGCTGCTGCGCCGCCGGGTCTCGAAGCTGACCGCGGCGCTCGCCGTGACCGAAGAGGAGCTGCGGCGGGTCATGGCGCTCAAGGACGTCGACCCCGGCGTCGCGTCGATCTACAGCACGGTGCAGGGCCTGTCGGCCGATGCCGCCAATGCCCAGGCGCGCATCGACATGCTCACGCACATCTTCGAGGAGAACGTCGAGCTGCGGCACGGCCTGCACGCCGACGGGCACTGAGCCCGCGGGCCGTCAGGCCGCCGGCGAGCGCGCGATGGCCACGATGCAGTCGCGGAAGCGCGGCACCAGGAACAGCGGCTTGCCGAGCCACGAGAGCGCGCGGAAGACCGGCTGGTGGGGCTGGTGCTCGAAGTAGCACAGCTCGATGCGCACCACGGAGAAGCCGGCGCGGTCGAGCTGCCAGCGCAGGCGCGGCTCGTCGTACTCGATGACGTGGCCGAGCGGGCCCTCCTCGGCGGCGCGGATGTGGTCGTAGATGCGCTTGCCGATCGCGACGTAGACCACGTTGCGCAGCCGGTAGAAGTTGGGTGTCGTGCAGACGAGCAGCCCGTCGGGCCGCAGCGCGCGGCGCAGGCGCTGCAGTGCCACGTAGCCGGGAATGGGCAGGTGCTCGATGACCTCGGCGAAGAAGGCCGTGTCGAAGCGCCGCTCGAAGGGCGCCTCGTCCTGCGCCAGGTTCCAGCACACGGTCTCGACGCCGTTGTCGCGCAGGTAGCCGAGGTGGCCGACGGCGACGTCGGCGACGGTGGGGCGGTCGCCCCACAGCCGCGCGCACAGCAGCGCGAGCTGACCGCCGCCCACGTCGAGCACGTCGCGCGGCTCGGGGCCGGCGTGAGCCGCGAAGCGCTTGAGGATGCCCTCGTAGCGCGAGCGGTAGCGCGGGTAGTAGTCGGGCGACTCGTTGAAGCGGCCGCCGCAGATCCAGCGCTCGTACTCCGCGCGGAAGCGCTTGACGTCGAAGGGACGGGCCATCGCGTGTCGCCGGGTTCCGTGGGTGGCGTCGCCGTCTCGCGAGCCGGCCGAGTCTAGCAGCCCGTGCTAGCATGGCCGCGGAGCCGCGGCCCGCCGGGTCGTGCGGCGGAGGAGAGCGAGGGTACCGGCGGACCATGCGCGTCCTGATCCTGGCCGACAGCTGCAACCCGGAGTGGCCGAGCCTGCCGGTCGTGGGCTTCAAGCTCTGCCGCGCGCTCGGCGAGCACGTCGAGGCCGTCGTGGTCACGCAGGTGCGCAACCGGCCCGCGCTCGAGAAGTCCGGGCTGGGGCGCTGCTCGATCCACTACATCGACAACGAGTACCTCGGGGCGCCGCTCTACAAGCTGACCAAGGCGGTGCGCGGCGGCGACAGCGTCGGCTGGACCACGAACATCGCGATGTCCTACCCGACCTACCTCAACTTCGAGTGGGAGGCGCGCCGGGCCTTCCGGGGCGAGCTGGAGGCCGGGGGCTTCGACCTCGTGCACCGGGTCACGCCGATGTCGCCGACTCTGCCGAGCCCGATGGCGCGCTGGAGCCCGGTGCCCTTCGTGATCGGGCCGCTCAACGGCGGGCTGAAGTGGCCGCGCGAGTTCTACTCCGAGCTCAAGCGCGAGCGCGAGTGGCTGACCTTCGCGCGCGGGGCCTACCGCCGCCTCCCGTATCACCGCGCGACCTTCGAGCGCTCAGCCGCGATCCTGGCGGCCTTCGAGCACACGCTCGACGACCTGCCGGCCGAGTGCCGCGACCGCGTGTTCAACGTGCCGGAGGTGGGCATCGACCCCGAGCTCTTCTCGGCGCCGCCGGCGCGGCCGCGGCGCGAGCGGCTGACCTTCCTCTTCGTCGGCCGGCTGGTGCCCTACAAGTGTCCGGACGTCGCGCTCGGCGCCTTCATGCACAGCGCGGCGTTGCGTCGCCACCGGCTGCGCATCGTGGGCGAGGGGCCGGAGCGGCTGCGCCTCGAAGCGCTCGTCGGCGAGCACGGGCTCCGCGACTGCGTCGAGTTCGCCGGCCGCCGCACGCAGGCCGAGGTCGGCGAGGAGATGCGCGCCGCCGACGTCTTCGTGTTCCCCTCGATCCGCGAGCTGGGCGCGGGCGTCGTCGTCGAGGCCATGGCCTGCGGGCTGCCCTGTGTGGTCGTCGACTACGGCGCGCCCGGCATGCTCGTCGACGAGACGCGCGGCGTGCGGCTGCCGCTCGGCTCGAAGGACGAGCTCACGCGCTCCTGCGCGCGCGCGCTCGAGGAGCTCGCGGCGCATCCCGAGCGGTTGCCCGCGCTCGGCGCGGCGGGGAGCCGGCACGTCCTCTCGCGCTACACCTGGGACGCCAAGGCGCGCGGCGTCGTCCAGGTGTACGAGTGGGTGCTCAAGCGCCGGGCGGCGCGGCCCACGATCCCCGTCTGACGCGGCCGCGGCAAGCCGGCCCGGGCGTCATCGTGGCGGGAGGTCTCTACCCGACCGCCACGCCCAGGTCGACCAGGGCCGTCCGCCAGTGCGCCATCGGCTCGCCCTGCGGGAAGTAGCGGCTGATGAAGGCGTGCCCGTTGCGCGACAGCTCGTCGCGCAGCGTCGCGTCCTCGAGCTCGCGCAGGCACCCGGCCGCGTCCTCGGGCGTCTCGGCCACCATCGCGGTCTTGCGGTGCTCCATGGCGAAGTTGGCGCCGCGCGCGCTGCGGCCGACGACCACGATGCCGGCGGCCATCGACTCCTGCGGCGGCAGCGCGCAGCCCTCGACCTCGGCCGAGGCCAGGAAGGCCTGCGGCCGCTGCATCTGGCGCGCGAGCTCGAACAGCGGCAGGCCGTCGACGAGCTCGAAGCGCCAGAAGCGGCCGCCGAGGCGGCCGTAGTGCTCGCGCGTGGCCTCAATGAACTCAGGCCCCTTGCGCGGGAAGGCGAAGACCAGGCCCGGCTCGCGCTCGCTCTGGGGCCGGAAGGGGAAGGTCACGGGGTCGACGATGTTCGGGACGATCGTGACCTCCTTGCCGGGGTAGGTGGCCCGGCACTTCTCGAGCATGAAGGGCGAGTCGGTCCACAGGCGGATGCGCGCGTCGCGGTAGTCGAAGTCGGCGCGGACCAGGTAGGGCGCCTGCAGGTAGACGATCACCGGGCCGGCCAGGTCGTCGGCCAGCTCGGAGCAGAAGTCGGGCACCATGCAGACGTCGTCGTCGCGGATGTCGCGGTAGGGCAGGAAGGGCACGTCCACGATGTTGGCGCGCCCGTAGGTGTCGACGCCGCGCGGCGAGACCAGCGCCGTCTCCACGCCGAGCGAGCGGACGAGCGCGCAATTGCGCATGATGTTCAGCGTGCCGCCGAAGGCGGTGTCGACGTAGAGGTCCGGGTGGACGACCAGCGACTTGAACAACGGCTCGAGCAGCGGGAACCGGTACAGCCGCTGGTGCCAGTGGAGGAAGCTGGCGAAGCGGTCGCGCCAGTCACCCCGCTCCAGGTCGGGGATCAGGAAGAGGATGCGCATCGTGCTGGCTGTGCGTCCCGGTCGGGAGGCGGGCAACTTGGAGAATCGTGCGGCAGTCCGCGCGACTCCGATGCGCGGCGACGTCACCGGATGAGCGCCTCCCGCGTTTGGCACAGTAGTCGCAAGGAGCCGCGCTCTCGAAGTGCGCACCGCTATAGCACGAGGCCGGCACGGAGAACAGCATGAGCGACGAGGGCTTCATCACCTTCGGCAGTCCCATCATCGACGCCGAGGCCGTCGCGGCGGTCACGCGCACCCTCGAGAGCTGCTGGATCGGCACCGGGCCGCGCGTGCACGAGCTCGAGAGCGAGTTCGCGCGCTACGTCGGCGCCACGCACGCGCTGGCCACCTCGTCGTGCACGGCCGCGCTGCACCTGGCGATGGTCGCGACCGGCATCGGCCCGGGGGACGAGGTGATCACGACGCCGATGACCTTCTGCGCCACGGCCAACTCGATCGTCCACACCGGCGCGACGCCGGTCTTCGCCGACTGCCGGCGCGACACGATGAACATCGACCCCGCCGCCGTCGAGGCGGCGGTCACGCCGCGCACCAAGGCCATCATCCCGGTGCACTTCGCCGGCCGGCCGGTGGACATGGAGGCCATCCTGGCGATCGCGAAACGGCACGGGCTGCTCGTGATCGAGGACGCGGCGCACGCCATCGAGAGCGCCACGCGCGGCCGCAAGGTCGGCTCGATCGGCGACCTGACCTGCTTCAGCTTCTACGTGACCAAGAACATGACGACCGGCGAGGGCGGCATGGTCACGACCGACAACCCCGAGCTGGCCGCCAGGATCAAGAGCTACGGCTTGCACGGCATGTCGGCCGACGCCTGGAGCCGTTTCTCGGACAAGGGCTTCAAGCACTACGACGTCGTCTTCGCCGGCTTCAAGTACAACCTGACCGACCTCGCGGCGAGCCTCGGGCTGGCGCAGCTCCCGCGGCTGGCCGAGTGGCTCGAGCGGCGCAACGCGGTGTGGGCGCGCTACGACGAGGCCTTCGCCGACCTGCCCGTCACGCGCCCGGCCCCGGCCGAGCCGGACACGGTGCACGCGCGGCACCTCTACACGCTGCTCGTCGATGATGACGCTCGCGTCACCCGCGACGGTTTCCTGGAGGAGATGCAGCGGCGGCGCATCGGCACCGGCGTGCACTACCGCGCCCTGCATGTGCACCCGTACTACCGCGACCGGTGGGGCTACAAGCCCGACGACTTCCCCAACGCGCACGCCATCGGCGAGCGCACCGTGTCGCTGCCGCTGAGCCCCAAGCTCGACGACGGCGACGTCGACCGGGTGATCCGCGCCGTGCACGAGATCGTCGGGTAGAGTAGCGGCGTGGGCGCGGTCGGCCGGGCAGTGGACCGCCCCCTCCCCAGGATGGCCATCGACGCCTGATGACGCCGTACGGCATCACCGCAGACTCGGACCCCAGGGCTTGAGCGCCGCTGACGAGTTCCGCGCGCAGGGTTTCACCGTCGCGCGCGGCTTCTTCTCCAAGGCCGATGCGGCGGCGGTGCTGGCCGAGATCGAGCGGCGCTTCGACCACGACGACACGCAGGACGACCTGACCGACGGCGGGCTGATCTTCACGGCGAACGTCTTCAAGCAGAGCCCGGTCGTCCAGGCCTTCCTTTCGCAACAGCGGCTGCTCGACTTCCTGCGGCCCATCGCCGGCGGCGACCTCTGGGTGCGCTGGGACCAGGCCGTGTCGAAGCGGCCCGGTGCCGGCGAGTTCCGCTGGCACCAGGACAACGGCTACAACCGCCTGCGCACCGAGCACTTCCAGTGCTGGATCGCGCTGACCGAGACGCGCCACCAGAACGGCGCCCTGTGGCTGGCGCCGGGCAGCCACAAGCGCGGGCTGCTGCCGCACGCCCGCGTGCGGGGCGCGCAGATCGAGGTGCAGGCCGAAGTGGGCGAGTCGCTCTGCGTCGACGCGACCGCGGGCGACCTGATCGTGTTCTCATCGCTGATGCTGCACCGCACCGGGCCGAACGAGGCCGACAGCACGCGCGTGGCCTACGTCGCCGAGTACATGCCGCTCACCGACTCCGACTACGGCATCGAGGGGCCGTATTTCGTCGCCGCCACGAGCGGCCGCAGCGACCCGCACTTCGTGCGCCTGGCCCCGGGCTCGTTGAGCCTGCGGAACCAGCTGCTCTACGCGCGGCCGCGCTTCCGCCGGCTGGTCAACCGGGCCAAGCGCCCGCTGCGCAGCCTGCGGAACGCCCTGCGGAGCTGATGGAGTTCCGGGTCCTGGGCCGGACGGGGATCCGGGTCTCGGCCCTCTCGGTCGGCACCTGGCAGCTCGCCGGGCCGCTCACGGTCGACGGCCGCGCGGACGGCTTCCCCGACGTCGGGCGCGCGCAGGCCGTCGCGCTGATCCGCGCCTGCGGCGACCTGGGCATCAACGCCGTCGACACGGCCGAGATCTACGGCGGCGGCGAGGGCGAGCGCCGCGTGGGCGAGGCGCTCGCCGGCGGCCGCGACCGCTGGGTCGTCACGACCAAGTTCGGCAACCGCGTCGACGCGGCGGGCCGGCGCGTGGAGGACACGCGACCCGCGGCGATCCGCGCGAGCCTCGAAGGGAGCCTGCGACGCCTGGGCACCGACCACGTCGACGTGTACCTCTATCACTCCGCGCCGCGGCCCGAGAGCGTGCTCGCCGCGCGCGAGACGCTCGAGCGCCTGCTGCAGGAGGGCAAGCTGCGCGCCTACGGCCTCTCGACCGACGTGCCGGAGCCGCTCGAGCTGCTGCTCGAGCACGAGGCCGCGCAGATCGTGCAGCTGCCGCGCTCGATGCGCCGCCATCCCGCCCGCCTGCTCGCCGCGGCGCGGCGGCGCGGGCTGGGCGTGATGGTGCGCGGCGCGCTGGCCTCGGGGCTGCTGTCCGGGCGCCACGCCGGCGTCCAGCCGCACTTCCCGCCCGACGACTTCCGCAGTCACGCGCTGCCGCCGCTCTCCGAGCACGCCGCCTTCGAGCGCCTGCGGCCGGCAGGACTCTCGATGGCCGCCTTCGCGCTCCGCTACGTGCTCGACTTCGATACGACGCACACCGTGGTGCTCGGCGGCCGCTCGCTCGAGCACTACACCGAGGCCGTCTCCGCGGTCGAGGCGCGCTCGCTCTCGACGGCCGAGCACGCGCTGGTCGACGCGCTGCGGCAGGCGCTCGAGATGCGTCGGCTGGCGCGCCGGCGCGCGAGCGGCGCGCTGCGCCCGCTCCGGCGCCTGCTGGGCCGCTCGCCGGTGACGGGCGAATAGACTGTCGGCCCCATGGCCGGCCGCTACCTCATGGTGCTGCGCGTGCCCGGCTTCCGCAGCGGGCCCGACTCGTTCGAGATCGAGAGCGCCTTCGCCGAGCACCTGCGCATGCTGCGGCGCAAGCTGGGGCCGCTGGCCGAGACGCTCGTGCTCGCCGCGCCCGAGCTGAGCGCCCAGCAGCGTGCGCCCCTCACGCTGGCCCGCGTCGAGGCGCGCGAGGGCATCGTCTTCCGCGGCCTGTGCCCGGCGGGGCTCGGGCGAGCGGCCTACCTGCGGCGGCTGCCGTCGGTGCTCGCCGCGCTGCGCGAGGAGGTCGAGCGCGCCGACGTCGTGCACGCGGGGCTGTCCGACCCGTTCCGGCCGCTCGAGTTCCCGGCGCTCGTCATGGCGCGGCGGCGGGGCAAGAAGACGATCAGCGTGACCGACATCGACAACCGCAACAGCGCCCGCATGCGCTACCGGACCGGGCAGTGGTCGCTGCGCCAGTACCTCACGAGCCGGATGGTCTACGACGGCGCCGAGCACCTGCAGCAGCTCTACGCCGTGCGGCGCTTCTCGCTCGTGCTGCTCAAGGGCCGCGCGCTGGCCGCGGACTACGGCCGCGGGCGTCCGCACGTGAAGGACTTCCTCGACTCGGCCTTCGAGGCGGACCAGCTCATCCCGCCCGCGCGGCTGGAGGCCAAGCTCGCCGACGCGGCCGACCCCGCGCGCCCGCTGCGCGCGATCTACTTCGGGCGCCTCGTGCCCTACAAGGGCGTCGACCACATGCTGCGCGCCGTGCGCGCCGCCCTCGATCGCGGGGCGCGGGTCGAGCTGCAGATCGTGGGGGACGGCGAGGCGCGGGCCGCGCTCGAGGCGCTCGCCGCGGAGCTGCGCCTCGGGCAGCAGGTGTCCTTCCTTGGCGCCCTGCCCTTCGGCGCGCCGCTCTTCGAGCGGCTCTACGACGCGCACGTCCTGCTCGCGGCGCCGCTCGCCGAGGACACGCCGCGCAATGCGCTCGATGCCTGCGCCGCGGGCGAGGCCCTGGTCGCCTACGACACCTACTACTACCGCGAGCTGGCCCAGGCGGGCGCGCCGGTCGAGCTCGTGCCCTGGCGCGACCACGCGGCGATGGGACGGCGCCTGCTCGAGCTCGGTCGCGACCGAGCGCGCCTCGCCGCGCAGCTGCGCGCGGCGCGCGCGTTCGCGGTGCCGAACACGCAGGAGGCCTGGCTCGACCGGCGCGTGGAATGGACGAAGGCGCTGTTCGAATGAACGCCAGCTCTGACCGGTGGCGACAGAGCCGGGGAGATTCACGCGGCCGACTGCGAGGAATGCCGCTTCGGCGCCCGAAAGCGGACTCACCTCATCGCGGTCGGCCACGCGGTCGGCAAGCGATCGGCCTAGGATGTCGGGAAGATCGGGCATCCCGAGCCGCGGCGCGGCACTCCGTTTGCGGCACTCGGCTCGATGGTCCCGGGCTTCACAGGAGGACATCCATGAGCATCAGCCACCGAACGATCCTCGCAGGCGCGACGCTTGCGCTCGGCCTTCTCTCTCCGGCGCTCCGCTCGCAGGGCGGCACTTGGACGAAGCAGGCGCCGATCCCCATGTGGTACGACGTGGCGGCCATCGCGCCCGTCTCGGCGGATGAGGCCTGGGTGGCCGGGTCGCCGATGCTCGGCGACGTCGGCCAGCTCGCGCACACGACCGATGCCGGCGCGACGTGGACGGTCATCGACACGCCGCGCCAGGTGCACGCGGTGTGCTTCACGGACCCGATGCACGGCTGGGCCGCAGGCAATGCCTTCATGCACACGACGGACGGCGGGCAGACGTGGATCCAGGACAACGACTGGGGCACGATCGAGGATCTGTTCTTCCTGGACAACCTGCACGGCTGGGCCTGCGGCAACGGGTCGGTCAACTACTGGACCGTCGATGGCGGCCTGCACTGGAATGGCGTCTCCGCGCCGGGAGGCTGGACCGTCGGATCGATCTTCTTCCTCGACCTGCTGCGCGGCTGGTCGGTCAACATCGGTGGGCAGGTCTGCCGCTCCACCGACGGCGGCAAGAGCTGGACGCTGATCTCCACCGTGCCGGGCAACAACCTGCAGACCATCCAGTTCTTCAACGCGCAGGAGGGCTGGGCGGGCGGCGGCGGCGCCTTCTATCACACACTGAACGGCGGCCTGAACTGGACCAAGGCCACGGTCCCGCCCGGCACCTGGGCGTACTCGGTGCGCTTCTTCGACAGCCAGCTGGGCATCGCCGTGGGCGAGTCCGGCAATGTCGTGCGCACCACGAACGGCGGCCAGACGTGGACGACCGTCCAGCCGGTGGGCAGCGCCCAGCGCCTCTGGGACGTGGAGTTCGCCTCGGCCGACGCCGTCTTCGCCTCCGGCGATGCGGGCACGATCGCGCGCTCGACGGACGGCGGACTGACCTGGAACTCCATCCAGAGCGGCGGCGCCGCCGTGACGCACGGCTTCGACAGCCTCGACGCGCAGCACGCCTGGGCCGGGCAGGACGGCGGGGAAATGGTCTGGACCACGAACGGCGGCGCGCAGTGGGTGCGCTCGCTGGTCAGCGGCTTCGACGCGTACGGTCACGTCCTGGCCGTCGCCATGGCCGACGCTTCCACGGGCTGGGCGGCCGGCTGGAACGATGTCTTCCCGTTCGGCAGCCGCGGCGTCCTGTCACGCTCGACGGATGGCGGGCACACCTGGCAGACCCAGCTGCAGGTGACGGACTTCGCGTTCATGGGCCTGGAGGCCATCGACGCCCAGACCGCGTTCGCGGTCGGTTCCTTCGAGTTCGCGGGCGGCGGGCTCGTGTTGCGCACGCAGAACGGCGGCGCAACGTGGCAGGACGTGACGCCGCCCACGGGTGGGTTCCGCGACGTCGTCTTCCTCGATGCGACTACCGGCTGGGTCGTCGGATCGAGCATCTCCAAGACGACCGATGGCGGGACGAGCTGGACCAAGCAGTACGGCACGGAAGCCTCCGAGCTCGCGGACATCTCCTTCGCCGATGAACAGAACGGCTGGGCGGTCGGCTACGCCAACCTCGTGTTGCACACGACGGACGGTGGCCAGCACTGGACGCCGCAGAACGTCGGTGCCCCGCCGCTCACCGCGGTGACGGGCATCACGGCCGTCAGCCCGACGACGGCCTGGATCGCCGGCTGGTACGGCTTCGTCGCGCGCACGACCGACGGCGGCCAGACGTGGCAGCCGGAGTCCGTGCCCGGCGCGGCCGGCGTGGATCTCGAGGACCTCGAGTTCACCGGCACGGACATCGGCTGGGTGGGCGGCAACATCGGCATCTGGCACCGCGGCCTGCCGGGCTGGACGGATCTCGGGCTCGGGCTCGCCGGTCAGCAAGGCGTGCCCTCCCTCGCGGGCAGCGGGCTACCCGCCGGCGGATCGCCGATCACGCTGACGCTCTCCAAGGCGCTCTCGAGCTCGTTGGCCCACCTGGTGATGGGCCTGTCGCTGCTCGACGCGCCGTTCAAGGGCGGAGTCCTGGTGCCCCATCCCGATCAGCTCGTGCTCGCGCTGCCGACCGGCGCTGCGGGCTCGATCGCCCTGACCGGCACCCTCCCGGCCGGCGTGCCAGCGGGAGTCGACCTGTACTTCCAGATGTGGATCGAGGACGGCACGGCCGTGCACGGCCTGTCGGCCAGCAACGGGCTGCGGGGCGAGACGCAGTAGGCGCACACTCCGCCTCATGTCCTGACCGCTGGGCTCGCGCGCCTGATGCGGCCGGGGAGTCGGCTCACCCTGGACCCGCCGCCAGGCGCGGCTTGTCGATCTTGCCGTTGGCCAGCCGCGGCAGCGCCGGCCACAGGTGCACGGCGCGCGGCATGCGTTGCAGCGGCAGCTCGCGCGCGCAGTGCGAGCGGATGCGCGCCAGGATCGCGGCCGTGTCGGCCGCGCCATCGCCGGCACCGCGATGCCCTTCACTTCCGCCGGCCCCGGCCCCGGCCCCGGCCCCGGCCCCGGCCCCGGCTTCGCGCTCGAGCACGACATGCGCCTCGATGCGCTGCCCCAGCGAGGGATCGGTCGCGCCGACCACGACGCACTCGCGGATGCCGGGCACCGCGCGCAGCGCGCGCTCGATCTCCTGCGGCGCGATGCGCTCGCCGGCGCTCTTGATCAGGTCGTCCACGCGGCCGGCGAGGTGCAGGTCGCCCTCCTCGTCGAACCAGCCCAGGTCGCCGGTGTGCAGTCGGCCGAGCCCGTCGACCGCGCGCTCGGTGTCCTGCAGCCGGCGCCAGTAGCCGACCATGACGTTGGGCCCCTCGATGACGACCTCGCCGGTGCGGCCGCGCGTCACGGCGCGGCCCTGCTCGTCGAGGACGTGCACCTTCACGCCCGGAATCGGGGCGCCCACCGAGTCGGGCTTGCGCGCCAGGCGCGCCGGATCGAGCGCCGTCGCGCGGGGCGCGCACTCGGTCTGTCCGTAGGCCACGTGGATCTCGAGCGCGGGCCGCTCGCGCACGAGCTGCGCGATGCGCTCGGGCGCCAGGCGGCCGCCCACCACGCCCAGACGGCGCAGCGCGGGCAGCTCGGCCGACAGCAGGTCGCCGCGCTCGACGAGCAGGTCGACGTGCCAGGGCGTGCCCGAGACCTCGACGATGCGCCGCTCGGCGAGCAGGGCCACGACGTCGCGGGGGAACAGGAAGTCGCCCGCGAAATGCACCGTGGCGCCCGCCGTCACGTGCACGAGGAGCTGCATGAGCCCGTGCACGTAGTGCATGGGCACGAGCATGAGGTAGCTGTCGTCCGCGCCGACCGGCACGTGCTCGATGACCGCGGCCACGACGGAGGCCAGGTTGCGGTGCGAGAGGGCCACGCCCTTGGGCGCGCCGGTGCTGCCCGAGGTGTAGACGATGGCGGCCACGTCGCCGTCGCGGGCCAGCGGGGCGGGCCCGGGCACCGGTGCCGCCGTCGCTCCCGCCGCCGCTTGCCCGCCGGCGTCGAGCTCCGCGCTGCGCGGCTCGAGGCGCACGACGCGCTCGGGCGGATGACGGATGACGCCCGCCAGGTCGAGGTCGGTGAAGCGGCCGCACAGCAGGCTCGCCGCGGGCTCGCAGTCGGCGAGGAACTCGGCGCGCGCCGCGGGTCCGAGCGTGCCGTTGACCGGCACGGCGATGGCGGCCGCCTTCCACGCGGCCCACAGCGCGACGGCGGTCTCCGGTGCGTGATCGGTCCACACCGCGACGCGGTCGCCGGGCGCCACGCCGGCCTGCCGCAGGCGCGCCGCCAGCGCGCCGCTGCGCGCGTCGAGCTCGGCGAAGCTGAGCGCGCCCGACTGCGTGCTGACCGCCGGACGGTCCGGCCAGCGCCGCGCCGAGGCGGCGAGCGCGGCGTCGAGCGTCATCGCGCCGACTGTGCCGCCATCGAGCGGCGGATGTAGGCGGCCATGGTGTCGACCGAGCGGAAGTTGGCGGCCGACAGGTCGTCGTTCTGCACGCGGACGCCGAAGGTCTGCTCGATCCACACCACGAGCTCGAGCATCGCCATGCTGTCGATGATGCGGGCGCTCATGAGGTCGAGCGACGTGTCCCGCACCGGGCCGTTGCGGGCCAGGCGGGCATTGACGAAGTCGAGGACCTGAGCGCTCTCGCTCATCCCGCCGGGCTCGCGGGTGTGACCGGCAACGAGACGGGCCGCGCGTCCTCCGGCATGGCGCGCCAGCGGCGGGCCATCCAGAGCCACTGCTCGGGGCGGCGCCGCACCTCTTCCTCGAGCGTGGCGGTCCACGCGAGCATCGCGCGCGCGACGCCTGCGTCGCCCTCGGCCGGGTCCGGCGCCGCGATCGGGTCTCGGACGATCGCCTGGTAGCGGCCGCCCTCGCGCGCCAGGTAGATCGGCCGCAGCACGCAGCCGGTCAGGCGCGCCAGCGCGGCCGGAAACGTCGTGGTGCAGGCCGGCGTCCCGAAGAAGGGCAGCCAGAGGCCGCGGTTGCGGCGCGGCTGAACGTCGGGCAGGAAGGTCACCAGCTCGTTCCGCTGCAGGGCGCGCAGCAGATCGAGCGGCGGGCTGTTCTCGGGGATGTAGCGCAGGCCCAGACGCTGCCGCCCCTCGGTGACGAAGCCCAGGTGCGAGCGCCGGTGGTAGTCGGTGCCGACACCCGTCACGGGCGCCACGGTTCCGCACAGCGCGGAGAGCAGCTGCGGATTGCCGAAGTGCCCGCCGAGGTAGATCGCGCCGCGGCCGCCTTCCAGGTCGCGGCCGATCGTGGCTCTCAGCTCGGCGTAGTTCACGCAGATCGCGGGCAGCTCGCGGTGCGGGTCCGCGCAGGCGAACCAGTTGGCCAGCGCGGCGGTCTCGCGCCCGTAGTGCGCCGCCGCCCCGCGCGCCAGCGCGACGCGGCTCGCGGCGGATTGCTCGGGGAAGGCGCGGGCGAGATTCTCGACCGCGCGGCGGAAGAAGCGATTCGGCAGCATGCCGAACAGCAGCGCCGTGCGGCTGCCCACCGACTCGGCGACCGGCAGCGGCAGCCGCGCGGCGACCGCGGCCGCGGCGCCTGGCAGCACGTTGGCCAGCCCATGCCCGGCGTCGCGCAGACCCATGCGCGGGATCATAAGCGGCAGTCCGCCGGCCCGCTCGACGCTTCTCGGCTCAGCCGCACGCCCTGCCAGCGCATGATCGGCGGTGGTCCGGAACCAGCGTTACCTCGCTGGTGCCATCCGCTGGTCCACGAGATCGCGGAAGCGCTTGAACAGGTAGAAGGCGTCACGCGGGCCCGGCGCGGCCTCGGGGTGGTACTGCACGGTGAAGAGCGGCAGGTCCTTGTGCCGCAGGCCCTCGACGGTGCGGTCGTTCAGGTTCTCGTGCGTGATCTCGACCATGCCCTTGTCGAGGCTCTGGGGGTCGACCATGTAGCTGTGGTTCTGGCTCGTGATCTCGGTCTTGCCGGTGGTCAGGTCGATGACCGGCTGGTTGGCCCCATGGTGGCCGAACTTCATCTTGACCGTGCGCCCGCCCAGCGCAAAGGCCGTGAGCTGGTGCCCGAGGCAGATCCCGAACGTCGGGAGGCCCGTGTTGACCAGCGTGCGGATCGAGTCGATCGCGTAGCGCAGCGGCTCGGGGTCGCCCGGTCCGTTGCTCAGGAACAGGCAGTCCGGCGCGTGCTCGAGGATCTGCGCGGCCGGCGTCGTGGCCGGGAAGACGGTCACGTCGAAGCCGCTCGCCACGAGCCCGCGCAGCATGTTGCGCTTGATGCCGAAGTCGTAGACCGCCAGACGCGGTCGCGCGCCGCCGCTGAACTCGAGCTTGGGCAGGAAGGGCGAGTCGAGGCCCTCCGTCCACGCCATGGGCTTGTCGATGCTCACGCCCTTGACCACGTCGATGCCGTCGAGGCCGGGCCAG
>Ga0207428_10001517_pt1 | contig 24233 bp, 23 predicted proteins | sample RhiMethybrSRZTD1_FD_187600 | JGI IMG/M metagenome (GOLD analysis project Ga0207428, IMG submission 187600) | Populus rhizosphere microbial communities from Tennessee, USA - Rhizosphere MetaG P. TD hybrid SRZTD1 (SPAdes) (version 3) | ecosystem: Host-associated > Plants > Roots > Rhizosphere >...
TCGATCGAGGGGAGCGCCGCCGCCATGCCGCGCGCGAGCGGCTCGTAATGCGGGCTCCCCTTGAGAGGGTTCACCCAGACGATCTTGTGGACCAGCCGCCGGAGTTTGGCCATCTGGTCCCGCAGCAGGTCGGGCTCCCCGCGTTCGAGCCCGTCCGAACAGATCACGGCGACCGCGCCGCGGATCGACGCGCGCTGGCTCCAGCCGTCCACGAGCTCCTTGAGCGACGCCCCGATCCGGGTCCCGCCCTCCCAGTCCTCCACGAGGTGGCCGATCTCGCGAAGGGCGCGGTCGGGATCCTTCGTGCGGAGCGTCCGCGTGACGCGGGTCAGGCGGGTGCCGAAGCAGAAGACCTACGCGAGTCAGCCGGGTGCCGAAGCAGAAGACCTCGACCCGCCGGCCGGCGGCCATCGCGGCGAACGCGAACTGCATCAGCGCCCGCGAGTACGGGGCCATCGAGCCCGAGATGTCGAGGATCAGCACGAGCGGACGGGTCCGGCGCCCACGGTCGCGCCACGCGCGCTCGAAGGGCTCGCCCTGCGTGCGGAGCGAGCGGCGCAGCGTTCGGCGCACGTCGAACCGCGGGCCGGACGGGGCGGCCCGGTAGCGGCGCGTGTGCCGCACCGGCAGCTGGAGCGCGAGCTTGCGGATCAGGTGCGACACGCGCAGGCGCTCCTCCTCCGTCAGGTCGCCGAACGACTTCTCGCGAAGCATCTCGGCGGCGCTCGCCACGATCCGGATCGACGCCTCGCCGTCGGTGAGCGCGTCCTCCTCGAGCTCGTGCCATTCCCGCGCGATCACACGATCGTCGAGATCGTCCCCCTCGAGCGCGCGTTCGTCCTCGGCCATGCCGTCGACGTCCGGCGCCGAGCCGGGCATCGGGAGCTCGAGACGGAACCCCGTCCCGAACCACGCGGCGAACGCCTCGTCGAACGTCTCGACGTCCTCCGGACGCGAGATCAGCGAGGACCGTGCGGCCCAATACAGGTCGTCGCGTTCGAGCAGCCCGAGAGCCCCGGCCGCCCGGCAGAACGTGACGATCCGCCCGGTGCCCACGGGCAGGCCGCGGCGCCGCAGGTCACGCCCGAAGCCGATCAGGCGCTCGAGCGCTCCGGGGTCAGGGGCGTTCGCGACCATCGACGACCTCGCCCAGACGGTCGACCGCGAGCTGCTGATCGTCGTGATCCTTGAGCACGGCGCCGAGCGTGGCCGCCGCGATCTCTTCATCCAGGTGCTCCGCGCCGAGAAACGAGACCGCGTTCGCCCAGTCGATCGTCTCGGCCACGCCGGGGCGCTTGGCGATGTCGAACCCGCGAAGCCGGCTCACGGCGGATGCGACGTCGCGCGCCAGGGCCCGTGGGACCTCGGGCGCGCGGGCACGGATGATCTCGATCTCGCGGTCGAGCGCCGGGTGATCGATCCAGTGGTACAGGCACCGGCGCTTGAGCGCGTCGTGGAGCTCGCGCGTGCGGTTCGAGGTCACGATGACCACGGGCGGCTCCTCCGCCGCCACGCGCCCGATCTCGGGGATCGTCACCGCGAACTCGGACAGGACCTCGAGCAGGAACGCCTCGAACTCGTCGTCCGCGCGGTCGAGCTCGTCGACGAGCAGGACTGCCTTCGAGCCGGCGCGGATCGCGGCGAGGAGCGGTCGCTCGACCAGATACTCGGGTCCGAACAGGTCCTCGACGTTGGCCTCCGCGGTCACGTCCTGCATCGCGCGGACCGCGATCAACTGCTTGGAGTAGTTCCACTCGTAGAGAGCCTGGCTCGCGTCGATGCCCTCGTAGCACTGGAGCCGGATCAGCTCGCGATCCAGGAGCGAGGCGAGCACCTTCGCGACCTCGGTCTTGCCCACGCCGGCCTCGCCCTCGAGCAGCAGCGGCTTGTCGAGCGACACCGCAAGGTAGATCGCCGTGGAGAGTCCCCGGTCGGCCAGGTAGTGCTCGCGCGCGAGGCCCTCCTGGAGCGACTCGACCTCGCCGAACGGCATCCGACCCATCGTGCCGAAAGCCTACCGGCCGCCGGCCGAGAGAGTGGGGCCCTACGCTTCGGGCGCGGCCGTGGGCGGGGCGGCGAGCACCGGGGCCCGGATCCCGCGTTCGGCCAGACGCTGGGTGATGCGGGCGCGCAGGATGCGTTCGACATCGATCTTCTTCGACGGCTTCGTCTCGGCGACGACTCGGATCACGACGTCGCGATCGTTCGTCGTCTCGACGCCGAGCACCGAGGGCCCGTCCATGACCCACGCCTTCATCTCGGCGTCCTTCCGCAGCTCGTCGCGGAACTCGTCGAACAGCTCGTCCAGGACGCCGCGCACCTGCTCCGGGTCCTGGCCGTACGCGATGTGGGTGTCGACGATCGCGCGGGCCCACCCTCGCGACTTGTTGCTCACGAGCACGATGTTGCCGTTCGGCACGATGTGCAGGGTGCCGTCGTACGCGCGGAGGGCGGTCGCCCGCAGCGTGAGCCACTCCACCCGCCCCAGGATCGGGTTCGCCGGCGTGCGGATCTCGACGATGTCGCCGACGCCGAACTGGTTCTCGAGCAGGATGAAGAACCCGGTCAGCGTGTCCTTGACGATGCTCTGCGCGCCGAACCCCAGCGCCACGCCCACGATTCCGGCGCTCGCGATGAACGGGGCGAGCGGCACATCCAGGTAGTTGAGGATCAGCATCCCGGCGACCACCCACACGACCACGACGAAGGTGGCAGAGAGCGCATGCGCGAGGGTCGCTGCGCGCTGCAGGTTGCCCGCCTCGGACAGGTGCGGCGCCTGCTCGAGCCTGCGCTGGAATCGTCCAACGATCACCCGGAGGATCAGCGTCGTGAGGATCGCCGCCACGATCGTGATCGCGATCGGCACGCCCACGTCGCGCAGCCAGGTGCCCTCATCCAGGAATGCCAGCACGATCCCCATCTAGGCAGACCCACGAGGGAGCGTCAAAGACCGAGGCCGGGCGCGACGCGCCCGGCCTCTGTCTGCCGTGCGGGGCGTCTCCCCGACGTCTATCGTGCCTGCGCCTCCTCGAGGGCTCTGCGCACCAGCACTTTGACCAGCTCCAGGCGGTATTCGGCGCTCGCGAACGCGTCACTCGGCGGGCTCGTCCCCTCGGCGGCTCGCTCCGACGCCGCGGCCGGATCGGCGCCCCCGGCCAGCTCCTCCTCCACGCCCGCAGCCCGCATCGGCCGGTCCGCCATGTTCGTGAGGGCGACCGAGGGTCCCGCGCCGTTCTGCGCGAGTGCGGCGACGGCCACGAGCGCCCAGTCCTGCGCGCGGCGCTGGAACTTCAGATAGCTCCAACCGCGACCCGCCGTCTTGGGGACGCGGATCTCGGTCAGGACCTCGTCGGTCGCCAGGTCGGGTTCGAACAGGCCCTTGAAGAAGTCGCCCGCCCCGACGTTCCGAACCCCCCCCGGCCCTCGAACGACCAGCTCCGCGTCGAGGGCCGTGAGCACGCTCGGCATGTCCGAGGCCGGGTCGGCGTGCGCCACCGAACCACCGATCGTCCCGACGTGGCGGACCTGCGGGTCGCCGATCTCGCCCGCGGCGTACGAGACGATGGGACACAGCTCCTGCAGGACCTCGCTGTTCGCGACGTCGTGGTGCCGCGTGAGCGCCCCGATCGCGACCCGGTCTCCGTCCTCCTTCACGTACTTCAGGTCCTGCAGCCGCGAGATGTCCACGAGCAACGAGGGCCTGGCCAGGCGGAGCTTCATCAACGGCAGGAGCGAGTGACCGCCCGCGAGGAGCTTCGCCTCCCTTCCATCGGACAGCGCCTGGATCGCCTCGTCCACCGAGTCCACTCGCCGGTATTCGAAGGGCGCCGGGATCATGCCCCACCTCCCCTCGCGTCGCGGATGGCTTTCCACACGCGCTCGGGCGTCGCAGGCTTGCCGATCTCGGTCACGCCGAGGTGCGACACCGCGTCCACGATCGCGTTGATCACCGCCGGCGGGGCCGCGATCGTGCCCGCCTCGCCGATCCCCTTGACGCCGAGCGGGTTCGTCGGCGAGGGCGTCTCGGTCCGGTCGAGCTCGAACGAGGGCAGCTCGGCCGCCGACGGCACGAGGTACTGCGTCAGCGTGCCGCTGACCAGGTTGCCCGCCTCGTCGTAGATGACCTCCTCGTACAGCGCCTCTGCGATCCCGTGGGCGATACCGCCGTGGACCTGCCCGTCGACGATCATCGGGTTGATCACGACCCCGCAGTCGTCGACCGCCACGTAGCGGAGCAGCTGCGCGAAGCCGGTCTCCGTGTCGACCTCGGCGACGCAGACGTGGGTCCCGAACGGCCAGGTGAAGTTCTTCGGGTCCCAGGTCGCGACCGCGGTGAGATCGGGCTCGTAGCCTTCGGGGAGGTCGTGCGCCGTCCACGCGGACACGGCCAGCTCGGGGATCGTACGGACCTTTTCGGGCGCGCCCTGCACCCGGAACGCCCCGTCCCGGAACTCGAGGTCGTCCTCCGCCACCTCGAGCTCGTGCGCCGCCAGCGTTCGAGCCTTGTCCTTGATCTTCTGCAACGCGACGTGCAGCGCCGCGCCGCCGATCGAGATCGAGCGCGAACCATACGTGTCCATCCCCAAGGGGGCGATCGAGGTGTCGCCGTGCAGGACCTCCACGTCGTCGGGGTGCACACCCAGCTCGTCGGCCGCGATCTGCGACCAGGTGGTGTCGTGGCCCTGCCCATGAGGCGAGGTGCCGATGGTGAGCGTGACCTTGCCGCTCGGTTGGCACCGCACCTGGGCGGCCTCCCAGCCGCCCGCCGCGTACCGGAGGGCACCCAGGATGTTCGAGGGCGCCAGCCCTGACATCTCGATGTAGCTGGAGAGCCCGACCCCGATCTGCTTCACCTCCCCGCTGTCTCGACGGGCCGCCTGCTCCTTCCGGTATTGCTCGTAGTCCGCGAGCTCGAGCGCGCGTTCGAACGCCGGGAGGTAGTCCGCCGAATCGATCTGCAAACCCATCAGCGACGGCTTCGCCTCCGCATGACTCGGCGCGAAGCTGATCCGCCGGATCTCGGCCGGGTCCTTGCCGACGTGCCGCGCCACGGTGTCCACCGCGCGTTCGACGACGTACGTCGCCTCCGGCCGCCCGGCCCCCCGGACGGCGTCCGTGGGCGCCATGTTCGTCATGACGCCCGTGAACTCGTACCAGTAGCCCTCGGTGTCGTATGGCCCCATGTACACCCAGCCCCCGAGCTCGGGGATCCCCGGCGTGAGGAGCTGGAAGTACGCGCCCATGTCGCACAGCTCCTTCACCCGGAACCCGAGGATCTTCCCCTCCTCGGTGGCGGCGACCTCGACGTCGTGGATCACCCCGCGTCCGTGGACGGTGACCGCGTAGTTCTCCGAGCGGTCCTCGATCCACTTGACCGCCCTGCCGGTCCTGCGCGCGAGGGCGAGGCAGAGCGCCTCCTCCGCATAGACGTTCAGCTTGGCGCCGAACGCCCCGCCCACGTCGGGGGCGACGATCCGGAGCTTGTGCTCGGGGATCCCGGTCGTGCCCGACAGGGTGACCCGCGCGATGTGCGGGATCTGGGTCGACGTCCACAGCGTGAACTCGCCCATCGCCGGCACCACGGACGCGAGCGCACCGCGCGGCTCGATCGGGCTCGGCGTGATCCTCGGCGCCTCGAACCTGAGCCGCAGCTGCACGGGCGCGCTGTCGAACACGCCCTGGTCCCCGCCGCCACCGTGGCTCCAGTGCACCACGGCGTTCGTCCCGAGCTCGTCGTGCACGAGCGGGGAGCCGTCCTTGATCCCCTCCTCGATGTCGAGGACCGGATCGAGCTGCTCGTACTCGACGTCGACGACCTCGGCCGCGTCGTCGGCCCGGCCGCGCGACTCGGCGACGACGACGGCGACGCCGTCGCCCTGGAACCGCGCCTTGTCCTTCGTGAGCGGCCAGTGATCCGAGGTCTTGATGTCCTCGGTGATCGGCCAGACCATCGGTAGCGGACCGGCCCACTCGCCGGCCAGGTCGGCCCCGCTCCAGGCGCCGACAACGCCGGGCATTTCGAGCGCCTTCGAGACGTCGACCTTCACGATCCGCGCATGGGCGAACGGGCTCCGCACGACCGCCATGTGCAGCGTGCCCGGGAGCGTCAGGTTGTCGACGAAGTTTCCCTGCCCGGTGATGAGCGAGGCGTCCTCCTTGCGGGGGACCGACGTTCCGACGAACTTCTCGGTGGTCGCCATCTCGCCCCCTCAGGCCTTCGCGCCGGACATCTGACCGGCGGCGTCGAGGATCGACTTCACGATGTTGTGGTAACCGGTGCACCGGCAGAGGTTGCCTTCGAGCGACTCGCGCACCTGCTCGTCGGTCGGGTCCGGGTTCTCCCTCAGGTAGCTGGCCGCCGCCATGATCATGCCCGGCGTGCAGTACCCGCACTGGAGGCCGTGGTTGCGATGGAACGCCTCCTGGATCGGATGCATCTGCCCGTCGGTCGCCAGCCCCTCGATCGTCGTGACCTCCCTGCCGTCGACCTGCACGGCGAGCAGGTTGCACGACTTGACGGACTCGCCGTCCAGCAGGACGGTGCACGAGCCGCACGACGTGGTATCGCATCCGACGTTGGTCCCGGTGAGCCCGAGGGTCTCCCGGAGGAAGTACACGAGGAGCGTGCGCGGCTCGACGTCCGCCTCGCGCGCGACCCCGTTGACGGTGACCGACATTTTGGCCACGGTTCCCCCTTTCCAAAGGGTGGAGTCTTCGATGCTAGCCCCGCGCCCGGGTTCGCGCGAGTTCGCGCTCGGGCAACACGCTAGGGTTCGGGCCAACTCCCCGGCTCGGCTTCGCTCGCCTCGTCGGCCGAGCAGTCGGTTCCGGTGCCGTACACGGTCCCGAACGACCCGCCGGCACCGGCCGCGACGCGGATCCAGAAGCAGTCCCCGGTCTCGGCCCGGGCCGAACCCGTCCACGCCCCCCGGGTCGCGAGCACGCTGACCACCTCGGGATCGTTCGAGCTCTGGTCCGGATCTATCAGCAGGAGGTCGTCGACCGCGCCTCGGGCCGCCAGCATCTCCCGATCGGCGTCGGCGAGCGAACCATCGGTGGCCAGATCCTCCGCCGCCTCGGCGGCCCTTCGCAGGTTCGCCTGCGCGTACGCGACGGCGCCCGTCCGCGCGACCGGCCGGAACACCAGCACGAGCACGACCAGCAGGATCCCGCCGACGACGAGCGGGACGACCACCTTCCAGAACCCTCGGTTCGAACCGGACACGGCCGGACGATACCCAGGGCGTTCGCGCATTGACTTGACCGTTCCCGAGGCCCGGAGGGATAGTCGCATCACCGTCGTTGGGGCGCTTGGACCTTGCGCGCCGCCGGCTCCGAGCGAGGAGGTCGTTGATGCTGCCTTCGAGGTTCGAGTACCACCGGCCGGAGTCGTTGGAGGAGGCGTTCCAGCTCCTGTCCCAGTACGGGGACGACGCCAAGGTCTTGGCAGGCGGGCAGAGCCTGATCCCCGTCATGAAGCTCAGGCTGGCCACGCCCGGACACATCGTGGACATCAGCCGGCTGACCCTGGACCAGATCGCCGAGTCGGGCGACACGCTCACGGTCGGAGCGCTCGCGCGCCACCGTGACGTCGAGCGCTCGGACGTGATCAAGTCCGGCTACCCGCTGATGGCCACCGCCGCGCCGCTGATCTCCGATCCCGTGGTGCGCAACCTCGGGACGATCGGCGGGTCGCTGTGTCACGCCGACCCCGCGGGCGACTGGGGTTCGGTGATGTTGGCGCTCGGCGCCTCGGTCGTGATCGGGAGCTCGCGCGGCGAGCGCGAGCTGCCGATCACCGAGTTCCTCGTGGACACGTTCACCACCGCGCTCGAACCCGACGAGATCCTTACGCAGATCAAGGTGCCGAAGGCCTCGGGCTCGTTCGGCGGCACCTACCTCAAGCTCGAGCGCAAGGTCGGCGACTTCGCGACCGTCGCGGTCGCCACCCACCTGTCGCTGTCGAGCGGCACGATCGGCCGCGCCGGCATCTCCCTGACCGCCGTCGGCTCCAAGAACATCCAAGCCACCGACGCGGAGGCGAGCCTCGCAGGCGCCGAACCCACCGATGACGCGTTCGCGGAGGCCGGTCGCCTCGCCGCCGAGGCGTCCTCGCCGGTGACCGACGTCCGCGGCTCCGAGGCCTACAAGCGCCACGTCGTCGGCGTCTACGTGCAGCGCGGGCTCGCGCGGGCGCTCGAGCTGGCCCGGGCCGCGTGAGCACCGAAGCATTCCAGGAAGGAGAACGATGGAGATCACCGTCAAGGTCAACGGCGCCGACCGAACCGCCGACGTCGAACCCCGGATGCTCCTGGCGCATCTGATCCGGGAGGAGTTCGCCCTCACCGGCACCCACATTGGCTGCGACACGACCAGCTGCGGCGCGTGCACGGTGCTGCTGGACGGAAGACCGGTCAAGTCGTGCACGGTGTTCGGCGTGCAGGCCGACGGGCGCGAGGTCACGACCGTCGAGGGCCTGCTGCGGGGCGGCCAGCTGCACCCGATCCAGGCCGCCTTCAAGGAGGAGCACGGCCTGCAGTGCGGGTTCTGCACGCCGGGGATGATGCTGACCGGCTCCGCGCTGCTGGAGGAGAACCCGAACCCCACCGACGACGAGGTTCGGTGGGCGATCTCCGGCCAGATCTGCCGGTGCACCGGCTACATGAACATCGTCAAGGCGATCCAGGCCGCCGGCAAGGCGATGTCCGAGACCAGCGAGGACGCCGCGGCGTCCGTAGCCAGTTAGGAGACGTAAGGATGGCAGCCGAAGCCGAAGAGATCCGGGGCATCGGGCACAGCGTTCGCCGGAAGGAAGACGACCGCTTCATCCGCGGCGCCGGCAACTACATCGACGACATCCACCTGCCCGGGATGCTGCACATGGCGATCCTGCGAAGCCCGTTCGCCCACGCCAAGCTCAACAGCGTCGACGGGTCCAGGGCGCAAGCACTCGAGGGCGTGATCGCCGTCGTCACCGGCGAGCTGATGGCCCAGCACAACCTCGCGTGGATGCCGACGCTCTCGGGGGACACCGAGGCGGTGCTCGTCACCGACAAGGTGCGATTCCAGGGTCAGGAGGTCGCGGCGGTGATCGCGACCGACCCCTACATCGCCAAGGACGCGCTCGAGCTGATCGACGTGGACTACGAGCCGCTCGGCGTCGTGATCTCGCCGCAGCAGGCCGCGGCCGCCGATGCGCCGCTCATCCGCGACGAGAAGGAGGGCCAGACCGACAACCACATCTACCACTGGGAGTCCGGCGACAAGGAGGCGACGGACGCGGCGTTCGCGCAGGCCGACAAAGTCGTCTCGCTCGACACGTGGTACCCGCGCTCGCACCCGGCGCCGCTTGAGACCTGTGGCTGCGTGGCCGACATCAACCCCGCGACGGGCCAGGCCACGATCTACATGACCTCGCAGGCCCCGCAGCTGATCCGCACCGTGTTCGCGCTGGTCGCCGGCCTGCCGGAGGAGAAGATCCGGATCGTCTCGCCGGACATCGGCGGCGGGTTCGGCAACAAGGTCCCCGTGTACCCGGGCTACGTGATCGCGACGGCCGCTTCGCTCCTGCTCGGCCATCCCGTGAAGTGGATCGAGGACCGGACAGAGAACCTGATCTCCACCGGGTTCGCGCGCGACTTCTGGATGCACGGCGAGATGGCCTTGAAGGAGGACGGCACGATGACCGGCCTTCGGGTCTCGCTGGACGCCGACGAGGGCGCGTTCCATGCCGACGCACAGCCGTCCAAACTCAAGGTCGGCCTGTTCCACGTGGTGAGCGGGTCATACGACCTGCCGGCCGCGCACGTGACGGCCGACGGCTACTACACGAACAAGGCGCCGGGGGGCGTCGCCTACCGATGCTCGTTCCGCGTGACCGAGGCGTCCTTCATGATCGAGCGTCTCGTGCAGAACGCCGCCTACGAGATCGGCATGGACCCCGCGGAGTTCCGCAAGAAGAACTTCATCGAGAAGGACCAGTTCCCGTACACGTCGGCAACCGGGCTGACCTACGACTCCGGTGACTACCAGGCCGCGATGGACCTCGCGCTCGAGAAGGTCGGCTACGCGCAGCTGCGAAAGGAGCAGGCCGAGGCGCGCGAGCAGGGACGGCTGATCGGCATCGGGCTCGCGAGCTTCACCGAGATCGTCGGTGCCGGGCCCCACAAGGACTACGACATCCTCGGGATCAAGATGAACGACGGGGCCGAGCTCCGCGTGCACCCCACCGGCAAGGCGCACCTGAAGATCAGTTCGCAGACGCAGGGCCAGGGGCACGAGACGACGTTCGCACAGATCGTGGCCGAGGAGCTCGGGATCCAGCCCGAGGACATCAAGGTCACGCACGGTGACTCCGACGACACGCCCTACGGGCTGGGGACCTATGCCTCGCGTTCGACGCCGACGGTGGGTGCGGCCACGGCGATGGTCTCGCGCAAGCTCGCGGACAAGGCCCGGAAGCTCGCCGCGCACCTGCTCGAGGTATCCGAGGAAGACGTCGAGCTCGCGAAGGGGAGGTTCACCGTCAAGGGCGCGCCGGACAAGGCAGTCACGATCCAGGACGTCGCGTTCGCCGCGTACACGAACTTCCCGGACGGCATGGAGGCCGGCCTGGAGGGCGTGGCGTATTACGACCCGCCGAACCTCACCTACCCGTTCGGCACGTACGCGGTGGTCGTGGAAGTCGACGCCGACACCGGTCAGTGGAAGGTGGAGCGCGTGGTCGCCGTCGACGACTGCGGCGTGCGGATCAACCCGATGATCGTCGAGGGGCAGATCCATGGCGGCCTGACGGAGGGATTCGGGATCGCCGCGATGGAGCAGATCACGTTCGACGAGGAGGGCAACTGCATCGGCGCGAACTTCCTCGACTATCTGCTCCCGACCGCATGGGAGACGCCGAGGTTCGAGCTGGGCGAGACCGTGACGCCCTCCCCGCACCATCCGATCGGCGCCAAGGGCGTCGGCGAGTCGGCCACCGTGGGTTCGCCGGCCGCGTTCGTGAACGCCGTGATCGACGCGCTGTGGCCGCTCGGGGTCCGGAACATCGACATGCCGCTCACGAGCGGGAAGGTGTGGGAGGCCATCCAGAACGCCAAGGCTGGGTAGCCTGGAGACGTGAAACCCGAGGTCCTCGCGCTCGCGGCCGACCTGTCCCGGCGCGGCGAGCCATTCGTGCTCGCGACCGTGGTCTGGCGCCGGGCGCCGTCCTCGGGCAAGGAGGGGTCGACCGCGCTCGTCACGCCCGACCGCCGCGTCCGTGGATGGCTCGGCGGTGCGTGCGCCGAGCCCACGGTCATCCGAGAATCGCTCAAGGCGCTCGAGGAGGGGACGCCCCGGCTGCTGTTCCTCGGGCCACCCGAGGAACTGGCGGCGCGAGGACGCGACGGCGTGGTCACCGTGCCGATCGCGTGTCAGAGCGAGGGAGCCCTGGAGGTTTACGTGGAACCGGTCCTGCCCCAACCGCACCTGGTCGTGATCGGCCGCTCGCCGGCCGTGGGGACGCTGGCCTCGATGGCCCACGCCCTCGGGTGGCGAACGGTCGTGGTGGACGAGGGCGGCGTCCCCGACGACTACGCCGGCGCCGACCACGTCCTCACCTCGCTCGACCTGTCCGAGGCCGACGTGACCGCGCGCTCGGTGATCGTGGTCGCCACGCAGGGCCACTACGACGAGGCCGCACTCGAGGGCGCGCTCGCGACTCCGGCGGCGTACGTGGGTCTGGTGGCCTCGCGCCGGCGCGCCGAGGCCGTCCTCGGATACCTGCGCGACCGGGGTGTGACCGACGCGCAGATCGCACGCGTCCACGCGCCCGCCGGGTTGGACCTCGGCAAGGTGGCGCACGAGGAGATCGCGGTCGCGATCCTGGCCGAGCTCGTCAAGGAGCGCGCCGCCGGGAACCTCGCGGCCGCCGAGCCCGCCGAGCTCGAGACCCACGAGGCGATCGACCCGGTCTGCGGCATGACCGTGGACGTCGCGTCGGCCGTCTACCGGTCGACATTCGAGGAGACCACCTACTACTTCTGCTCGGCCGGGTGCCTTGCCCGGTTCGAGGAGGACCCGGCGCGATTCGTCGCGGCGGTGCCGGGTACCTGAGAGGACAGCATGGGGAGAGGAGGCGAGGGATGGACGAGGCGACGACGGGCGACCGCACGCTGACCGACGAGGACATCCTCACGGTCGCGCCGGGCTCGAGCATCACGGCGTCCGAAACGCCGAAGCCGGACGGGGACGACTCGGACGACTCGGACTCGGACGACAGCGACTCGGACGACTCGGATTCGGACGACTCCGACTCGACCGACACGAAGGACGCGGACGGCACAGACGCCCCGTCGTGAGCTCGGTCGTCGAGCTCGAGCGGGCGAGCGAGTCGGGACGACGGCCGCTCGCCCGCTGCACGGGTGACGCCGGCGCCTTCCTCGCCACGTCGTGGGGACGAGGCCCGGTCCTGCACGAGGGTGAGGATCCCGCCGGCTTCGGCGACCTGCTGAGCCTGGACGAGGTCGACCGGATCCTCTCGACGACGTCGCTCCGAACGCCGTCCTTCCGGCTGGTCAAGGACGGCGAGCAGATCCCCGAGTCCGTGTACACGCGTTCGGGGACGACGGGGTCGAAGCCCGTGTCGGGGATGGCCGACCCGGCGCGCGTGTTCGGCCTGTTCGAACGGGGTGCGACCATCGTGCTGCAGGGCCTGCACCGGTACCATGAACCGGTCACGCGGTTCTGCCGGGACCTCGAGGTCGAGCTCGGCCACGCGTGCCAGGCCAACGCCTACATCACGCCCCCCGGCGCACAGGGCCTGGAGCTGCACCACGACCCCCACGACGTGTTCGTCCTGCAGGCGTTCGGCACCAAGTCGTGGGAGGTGCACGAGGCGCCGGGCGAACCCGAGCGCGAGCCAATGCGCGCGGAGATCCGCCCCGGGGACTGCATCTACATGCCGACCGGGACGCCGCACGCAGCCTCCACGCAGCGGTCGCTCTCGGGACACCTGACCATCGGCGTGCACGTCGTGGCCTGGAAGGACGTCCTGCGCGACGCGATGAAGGCGTTGGAGGCCGACCCGACGCTCGCCGAACCGATCCCGGCCGGCTGGACCGCTCATCCCGAGGCCTTCGCGCACGAGCTCAGCGAGCGGCTCGCGCAGGCGGGTTCGGCTCTGTCGAACCTCGACGCGCGCGGGATCGTCCACGCGCGCCTCGAACGCTTCCTCTCGACGCGGCTGCCGCTGCTCCGAGGAGGACTCGTGGAGCAGATCCTCGCCGAGGACATCACCGACGAGATTCGGTTCGAGCGGCGCGAGGGCTCCATCCTTGTACTCCGAACGCGCGACGACACGCTGATCGCGCTCCTCGGCGACCGACGCCTCGAGATGCCGGCCTGGCTCGAGCCCGCGATGCGGTACGTTGCCGACGCGCCGTCGTTCGCGCTGGGCGAGATCTCGACCGCCCTCCCCGATCGCGACAGCCGCGCCGTCCTGGCCCGCCGGCTGGTGCGCGAGGGGCTCCTGCGCCCGGTCACCTGACACGTGCTGCCGCGGTCCGGGCGCTGCTCGCACGAGAGCGAGGCGCGCGCCGAGTCCCTCGCCGGCACGGCGTCGACCGTCCGCTCGTGGCTGCTGCTCGAACACCCCGGCCCCTGGGGACGCGACACGCCTGCGGACGCGCGGCTACCCGAGGGCGTGGGCGCCGAGCTCGCCCTCCGATGCCGGGCCGCCGGCGTCCGGCCGCTCCTGATCCGTCGCGGCCCCTGGAGCCGGACGAGCGACGGCGTGACCTGCTTCGCGGTGCGTTCAGGACCCGAGGCGCCGTGGATACAGACGACGACGCTCGACACCCTCGGCGAGGCGCTCGAGCTCGACCTCTACGCACTCGGGAGCGGCGAACGCATTGGCCTCGAACCGCACGAACGCGCGCTCTTCCTCGTGTGCACGCACGGCCGGCGAGATGTCTGCTGCGCCGAGCGCGGCCGCCCACTCGCCGGGACGCTTTCGCGCGCCTACCCCGATGAGACGTGGGAGAGCACCCACGTCGGCGGCGACCGCTTCGCCGGGAACCTGCTCGCGTTCCCCCACGGGCTGTACTTCGGGCGCGTCCGGCCCGAGGAGGGTGCCTCGGTGGCGGACGCATATGTGAGCGGACGGATAGCGCTCGAACACCTCCGCGGCCGGTCGTGCTTCCCGTTCGCCGTCCAAGCGGCCGAGATCGCCCTGCGCGAACGCGAGGCCCTCGATGGGATCGGCGAGGTCGAGTTCGAGCGCGCGGAACGAGACGCCGGGCTGGTGCGGGCGACGTTCGTGACGGCTGCCGGACGGTTCACGGTCACGATCATCATCGAGGCGGCCGACCCGCACTTCCTCACATGCCAGAGCCGGCACGAGGAGGCCGCGCCGGCCTACCGCCTGGACTCGATCCAGCGGGCATGACGAGATACCCGAAACGCGCGCTCCCATTACCATCCCAGTCATGAGCGAGCTCACCGACGTCCTGTCGGCGATCGAGTCGCTCTCGGCGCGCGGGAGCAAGCTCGCGCTCGCGACGATCGTGGCCGTGAGCGGTTCCACCTACCGGCGCCCGGGCGCCCGGTTGCTCGTCCCGGAGGAGGGCGAGCTCGTCGGGAACATCTCGGGCGGTTGCCTGGAAAGCGACGTCGCCGACGTCGCGAAGCTCGTGATGACCGAGGGGATCGCGCGCATCGTGTCGTTCGACCTCACCGCCGACGACGACGCCGTGTGGGGCTGGGGGCTCGGGTGCAACGGCGCGTTCGAGCTGTTCGTCGAGCCCGCCGACAAGGCCGCCGAGGTCGCGGGCGCGCTGCGCATGGCGCTGGAGGAGGAGCGACCGATCTCGATGGTGACGGTGCTCGACGCCGACGTCCCCGGGGTGGAGCAGGGCAACCGCATGCTCGTGAAGCCGGACGGAGTCGTGGGGGTGGAGCAGGGCAACCGCATGCTCGTGAAGCCGGACGGAGTCGTGGAACGATCGCTCGGCGAAGCCGCGCTCGACACGGCCGCGCGCGCGGCCGCGCTCGATCTCCTGGAGGCCGAACGGAGCGAGGTGCGCACCTTCCCCGGCTCGAGCGGCCAGGCGCGCGCGTTCGTCGAGGTGCTCGAGCCGCCGCTGCGGCTGCTGATCTGCGGCGCCGGCCACGATGCCGCGCCGCTGGTCGAGGCGGCGGCGGACCTGGGATGGAACCCGATCGTCGTGGACGACCGGCCGGAGTTCCTCCACCGCGGGCGCTTCCCAAAGGCCACGGACTTCGTGCTCGTCGAGCGTCCGGACAAGGTCGCCGAGGTCGCCCCGGTCGATGCGCGCACGCACGTCGTGGTGATGACCCACAACTTCCTGCGCGACAAGGAGTACCTTCGCTCTCTGCTCGCCTCGCCGGCGCGCTTCCTCGCGATGCTCGGGCCGGCGGTGCGGACCGAGCGCCTGCTGGCCGAGCTCCGCGACGAGGGCGTCGACATCTCGGAGGCAGACCGTGCGCGGATCCGGGGTCCGGCCGGGCTCGACCTCGGCGCCGAGGGCGCCGAGGAGATCGCTGCCGCGATCGTGGCCGAGATCGTGGCCGTGAAGCGAGGGCGCGGCGCCGGGTTCCTCAGGGACCGCCGTGGGCCGATCCACGAGCGGCACGCCGCCCGGTAACGCGGGAGCCGGCGCGCTCGCGGTACTCTCGGCCCAGACGGAGGGCCGCCGAGGAGCAGATGGAGATCGAGAACGAGTTCGACGTCCCGGCGCCCATCGACCATGTCTGGACGTACCTCCTGGACGTGGAGCGCGTGGCCCCGTGCATGCCCGGCGCCGAGCTCACCGAGGTCGTCGACGACCACACCTGGAAGGGCAAGGTCAACATGAAGCTCGGGCCGGTCTCGCTCGCGTTCGCCGGGACCGTCACGATGCAGGAGCGAGACGACCAGGCCAAGCGGATCGTGCTGGCCGCCAAGGGGATGGAGCAGAAGGGGAAGGGTGCCGCCAACGCCTCGGTGACCAGCTGGCTCGAGCAGGGCGACGGCGTGACGAACGTGAAGATGCGCGCCGACATCCATCTGACGGGAACCGTGGCGCAACTGAGCCGAGGGCTGTTGCCTGAGGTCAGTCGCAAGCTCACGCAGCAGTTCGCCGACTGCCTCCTCCAGAGCATGGGCGCGGCCGAGGTGCGGGCCACCGAGTCCGCCGACATCGCGGCCGCCGTGGCCGCCCCCATGGAAGCGTCTTCGCGGGCCAAGCCAATCGGAGGGATCCGCCTCGGGCTCGCCGCGATCTGGGCCTCCATCAAAGGCTTCTTCCGGCGTCTGTTCGGCAAGCGCGAGGCGTGATCTCCGCGCTCGTCCTGGCGGCCGGCGACGGCACGCGGTTCGGCGGCACCAAACAGCTCGAGATCCTCCGCGGCAAGCCGCTGGTCCAGTATGCGGTCGACGCGGCGTCGGCGGCGGGCGTCGGCGAGATCGTCGTCGTTCTCGGCCACGACGCGGTTCGCGTCCGCGAGGCGCTGGAGCTGCCCGAAGGAGCGCGGGTCGTCGTGAACGAGCGTCACGCGGAGGGTCAGTCGACCTCGCTCACCGCCGGACTCAGGGCGCTCGATCCCGCGAGCGAGGCCGCGCTCGTCCTGCTCGCCGATCAGCCGGGGATCGCGGCCCGCCACGTCCAGGCGCTGGTGACCGCGTTCGAGTCGGACCCGCCCGAGATCCTGCGGATCCGGTTCCGGGATGGGCCGGGCCCGGCGATCCTGGCCCGCTCCGTCTGGGACGATGTGATGCGGCTGAGCGGCGACGCCGGCGCGCGCTCGCTCCTCGACTCGGAGCCCGAGCGCGCCCGCTGGCTCCGCGTGGAGGAGGACGCACCACCCGACATCGACGTCCGCGCCGACCTCGAACGCGCCTGACGCGGGGTGAACGAAGTGAGGCGCCCCGGTCGCCTTTGCGGCCGGGGCGCCTCGTCTCTACAGCTAGGTCGGGAGGGGCTAGCCGTAGAAGATGATGGTCACCCAGAAGTTCCCATCCGACTGGACGACGCCGACCGCGAAGTGGTCGAACTCCCTGTTCAGGATGTTCCGGCGGTGCGGCGCCGAGGCCATGAACATGTCTTCGAGGTCCGCGAGGCTGGAGGCCACGCCCACGTTCTCGCCCCCGATGGACCAGTGCTTGCCCTTCAGCTTGGCTGCGAGATCGATCGTGTGGAAGAGCTCTCCCGCGTCCGCCATGTCCTGCGAGTGCTTCTTGGCGTACCGGGATAGCTCGAGGTCCAGCTCCAGCGCCGGGCGGTCCCTGTCCGCTCGGTCGTCGTTGATGAGCGGGGCCATCTGGCCGCGTAGCGTCGCAGCGTGGGCAGGGGAGATCGCGATCCCCGACGAGACCAGGACGGCCGCGAGCAGGAACACCAGTGCCATCCGGCGCCGGCTACCGTTCCCCGACTCCCTCATGCCGCCTCCCTCATCAGGGTCCCTGCGGGCTCGGGCTCCGGATGGAGACCCGGTCCTTCGGCAGCTCGGCCGCCCGCGCTCCTTGTGAGCGGTAGGGCCCGGAGCTTTGCGTCGCACCGTTCCCGGCGCTTTGCCGTTGTCGGGACCAACCCTTCGGGGGGGTTATCGGTGTGAGGCGGAAAGCAACTGAGTCGTGTCGGGAGGTTCGAGCCGGAAGCGCTAGCCCGGATGACGCCGCACCCGGGCATCGGACCATCGGCCGAAAGGCTTAGCTGACACGGAGAGATCTTCGCGATTGGCGAATGGGCCGTTTCCTCGAAGGGACGGAGGGTCCGAAGGTCTGAACGGGTGGCTTCGCGGGTGCGTGGGGCCTCAACGGGTGGATGGGACTCAACGGGTGGGCGGGCTCAGCAGGAGGGCTGCAGCCTCCGGTGCCGCAGGGACGGGAGGATCTGCCGGACCTGCTCGACCCGAGCCAGATCCAGCTCGGCGAAGGTGACACCGACCTCGTCGGGGGCCTGGGCCACCAGGTTCCCCCAGGGGTCGGCGACCAGGCTGTGGCCGAAGTTGCGCCGCTCCCGGCCGGGCGGCCCCCAGCTCCCCCACTGCGCGGAGGCCACGACGAACGCCTGATCCTCGATGGCCCGCGCCCGGAGCAGGGGCTCCCAGTGGTCCACGCCGGTCTCGAACCGGAACGCGGCCGGCACGAACAGGATCGTCGCGCCCTTGACGGCGAGCGCCCGGTACAGCTCGGGAAACCGGAGGTCGTAGCAGATCGACAAGCCGACCCGGCCGAACTCGGTCTCGGCGGTCACGACCTGGTCCCCGGCGGAGAAGACGGACGACTCGCGGCTCGGGACCGCGCCCGGAGGATCGGCGTCGAACAGGTGGATCTTGCGATAGGTCGCAACCAACTCGCCCGAGCGGTCGAACAGCACGCTCGTGTTGAAGATCCGCTCCCCGTCGCGTTCGAGCACGCTGCCCCCGTGCACCCACATCCGGTGTCGTCCCGCGAGCTTCGCCAGTCGATCCGTCCTCGGGCCGGGGACGGGCTCGGCAGCCTCCCGGATCTCCCGCGCTGAGCCCTGCCGAGGCCACACCTCCGGCAGCGCTGCGAGGTCGACCCCGTCCGCGGCGGCCCGCTCGAGCAGCCCGAACACCTGCTCCTCGTTGGCGGCGACGTCGTCTCCGCAGTTCGTCTGGCACAGGGCGATCTTCACGGCCGCGATGCTACGTCCTCCTTTCCCGGGCGGATGGGGATCCGCCTCCTGAGGATGATTCCGTTCCACTTCGCCGCAATGGGGTGCGGTATCGATCGTAGGGCGATGTCGGGACTCGGAGCCTCCGGGCGTTGTGGAAAATCCATCACGTGGGGCGGACTGGATCGAACCGGAAGTCCCAGTCCAGACACCGAAATCGAGCACGGAGCTCCGATGAGCAATGGCGAACGGAGACCCTCGTGAGATTCCCCCAATACTCCGCACAGTTGGGAGCACGTCACCTCACAGGGGTGCCTTGACACGCAACCGGAAAAGAACCTGCGCCCCGCATGGCTGGGGGCGCAGGGCGATGCTGGAGGCGACGGGGCGCCTCTACTGCGTCGGATTGAGCTCGGTCTCGATCTCGATCTGGACCTTCTTGCTCACCAGGAAGCCGCCGGTCTCCACCGCCACGTTCCAGGTCATGTCCCAGTCCTCGCGGTTGATCTCGGTCTTCGCCGAGAAGGCCGCCAGCGGCGGGTTGTCGGGGCTCGCGCCGGGGCCCCAGCCGTTGAACTCGGCGTCGACCACGACCTGGCGCGTGATGCCCTTGATCGTCAGGTCGCCCACGAGCTCGAAGGTGTTCTCTCCGGTCGGGCGCAGTTCCGTGCTCCGGAACGTCATCGTGGGGTATTCCTCGACCTCCAGGAAGTCGTCGCTCCGCAGGTGGTCGTCCCGCATGCCCGTGTCGGTGGTGATGCTCGCGGTCTGCATCTCGACCTCGACGTGGGAATCCTCGGGGCGCTCCCCGATCGTCACCGTGCCGTCGAACTCCGTGAACCGACCACGCACCTTCGAGAGCATGTGCCTCGCCACGAACTCCAGTCGGGTGTGGTTCTTGTCGAACGTCCACGTCCCCGCGGGCGGCAGCGCGCTCCGGTCGATCCTCTCGGGCGTCTCCGTTGCCATCGGACCTCCTCCTCCTCGGGGCTCTTCCGGTTCGGGAAGAGACCGCCTCCGCATATCGTTCCCACTAACGTGATGAGAGTTTCTCCTATTCCCGAAGGTAACGAGGTTTCCGAAGCGCCACCGGCTACGATGCCGAGCATGGACGATGCCGGCGCGCCCGAGACTGAGGGGCAGGTCTGCGAGCACTTCCAACGCGCGGCCGAGATCATCGGCCGGCGATGGAACCCCCAGGTCATCCGTGTGCTCCTGAACGGGCCCGCGCGGTTCGGGGAGCTTCGCGAGCGCGTGCCGGGGATCTCGGACAACCTGCTCTCCGAGCGGCTGAAGCGACTCGAGGCCGAGGGGATCGTGCTTCGGAGCGTGCGCGGGAGCCGGCCGGTGCTGATCGAGTACTCGCTGACCGAGTCCGGCGCGGGGCTCGGCAAGGCGATCGATGCGCTGGGCGAGTGGGCCGAGCGGTTCGCGACCGAGAAGAGCCCGGCCGTGGTCCGCTAGTCCGGGGGCGGGCGCTCCATGACGCGCTCGCCGGGCGGCCCGAATCCGAACCTCGCGTACAGGGCGTGCGCGTCCCTGGTATGGAGCAGCCACCGGAGGTCGCGCAGCTCCCCCTCGTCGACCATGGCGCGCACGAGCTCCACGCCGAGGCCGCGCCCGCGATGTTCGGACAGCACATAGACGTCGGCGAGGTACGCGACCATGCCGTCGGTGAACGCGCGCTCGAACCCGACCTGCCGCTCCCCCAGGTAGAGGCCGATCACCCGGGCGGCCTCGCGCACCTGACGCTCGAACAGCTCGCGCGTGCGGGTTCGGCCCCAGTAGGCCTCGGTGGACAGGAACGCCCAGATCGCGTCGAGGTCGAGCCGGGCCGGATCGTCGTCGAGCTCGTACCCGCCGGGGAGCTCGCGCCTCACGACTCGGCTCGGAGGTCCACGCCCGCCTCGTCCTCGAGGAGCGTGACGAGCGCGGCGTAGTCGAGGTCGCCCCGCCCGGCGGGGAGCATCGCCTCGAGCCGTTCGGCGACGGCGCGGAACCCCGGGATCGGCGCGTCCAGGCCATCCGCTGCCGAGACGACGATCCGTCCGTCCTTGGCCATCAGCGCCGAGCGGAACCCGGGGTCGAACGCGTGGTCGAGCATCCGCCGCCCGTGCAGGTCGAGGACCTTCGAGCTCGCGAACCCGCCCAGGAGCGCCTCGCGCACCTTCGCCGGATCGACGCCGGCCTTCGCGGCCAGGACGAAGGCCTCCCCGACCGCCTCGACCGCCGACGCGATCACGAGCTGGTTGCACGCCTTCGCGACCTGTCCCGCGCCTGAGGGCCCGACGTGCACGATCGTCGAACCCATCGCCTCGAACAGCGGACGCGCCCGCGCGAACGCCTCGTCGGGCCCGCCCGCCATGATCGACAGGGTCCCCGCCTCGGCGCCGACCTGGCCGCCGGAGACCGGCGCGTCGATCATCGCGACGTCGCCGAGCGCCAACCGCTCGGCGAACGCGCGCGTGCGGATTGGATCGATCGTGCTCATGTCGATCACGAGCGAGCCGGTGGTCGCCTCCTGGGCCACACCGGCCTCGCCGAACAGCACGAGCTCGACGTCCGGCGTGTCGGGCACCATCGTGATGATCACGTCGGACGCGGCCGCGACCTCGGCCGGGGTCGTGGCGCGGCGCGCGCCATCGCCGACAAGGGCGTCGACCGGCGGCGCCGAGCGCGAGTGCACGGTGAGCGGATGTCCGGCGGCGAGCAGGTGGCGCGCCATCGGCGCGCCCATCACGCCGAGCCCGATGAAGCCGACGCGTTCGGTCACGCCGCTAGACGACGGCGCGATCCGCGATCTCGAGGGCCTCGTCGATGATCCCGAAGCCCTCCGCGAGCTGCTCCTCGGTGATCGGCAGCGGCGGGTTCGTCATGATCCCGTTCCACCGGACCATCGTGAACAGGCCGCGTTCGTCCAGGTGCTTGCCGACCGCCTTCATCTCGTCGCTCACGCCGTTGAACGGCGCCATCGGCTCCATCGTGTCGCGGTCGCGGACGAGCTCGAGGATGCCGAACAGGCCGACGTTGCGGACCAGCCCGACCGACGGATGCTTGTCGGCCAGCTCCTGATGATGCCGGGCCATCACCTCGCCCATCTTCGCGCTGTGCTCGATCAGCCCGTCCTCCTCGTACACGCGGATCGTCGCGAGCGCCGCCGCCAGGCCGAGCGGGTGCGAGTTGTACGTGAGTCCACCGTAGAACACGTGCTCGTCGAAGTAGCGGTGGACCTTCGGCGACAGGCCCACCGCGCCGAGCGGCACCGCCGAGGAGGTCAGGCCCTTGGCCATCGTGATGATGTCCGGCACCACGCCCCAGTGATTGACCGCGAACCACTCGCCGGTCCGCCCGAACCCCGACATCACCTCGTCGGCGATCAGCAGGATCCCATGCCGGTCGCAGAGCTCGCGGACGCCCTGCAGGTAGCCGTCCGGCGGGATCAGGATCCCGTTCGTCCCGGTGACCGGTTCCAGGATGAACGCGGCGATCGTCTCGGGGCCCTCGAGCATGATCGTCTCCTCGAGGTACGCGAGCGCCGTCTGCGCGTCGTCGGTCCCCCCCCGCGTGCCGTGGTACGGGTCGAGCACGTGGACGACGCCCGGCATCCCGGGCTCGTTCGCCCATCGCCGCGGGTCGCCCGTCAGCGTGATCGTCGCGTACGTCGCGCCGTGGTAGGACCGGTACCGCGCGAGGATCTTCTGGCGGCCGGTCGTCGCCTTGGCGATCCGGATCGCGTTCTCGTTGGCCTCGGCGCCACCCAGCGTGAAGAAGACCTTGTCGAGGTCGCCCGGCATGAGCTCGGCGAGCTTCGCGCCCAACTTTGCACGGACCTCGGTCGCCATGAACGGGCTGATGTACGGCAGGACGCGCGCCTGCTCGGCGATCGCGTCGGCCACCCGCGGATCGGCATGCCCGATGTTCACGCCCATCAGTTGGCTGTTGAAGTCGAGGTAACGCTTGCCGTCGACGGTGAAGAACTCGCAGCCGCGGGCGGACGCGACCGCGATGGGGCGCGTCGATCCCTGCTGCTGCCAGTCGTAGAGGGTGTGCCGCAGGCACAGGTCGACGATCTCGTCGGCGGTGAGCTCGCTCATCGGATCCCCCTCGTCGGGTCTGGAAAGCGGCAGTCTAGCCCCGGCGAGTACCATCCTCCCAACGCCCACGCACCCGGAGGGAAGCCATGGAGCGCATCGGCCATTACATCGGCGGCAAGCACGTGCCCGGCGAGTCGGGACGGCGAGGACCGGTGTACGACCCCGCCACCGGCGAGCAGACGCACGAGGTCGATTTCGCCGACGCCGCCGAGCTGCACCTGGCGGTCGAGGCCGCCAAGGAGGCGCTCCCGGCCTGGCGCGCGACCTCGCTCTCCAAGCGGGCCGAGATCATGTTCCGGATCCGCGAGCTGCTCGAGGCGCGCAAGACCGACGTCGCGACCGTCCTGACGTCGCAGCACGGCAAGGTGCTCTCGGACGCGATGGGCGAGGTGCAGCGCGGGCTCGAGAACGTCGAGTACGCGACCGCGATCCCGCACCTGCTGAAGGGCGGCTTCTCCGAGCAGGTGTCCACCGGCGTCGACGTGTTCGAGATCCGTCAGCCGCTGGGCGTGGTGGCCGGCATCACGCCGTTCAACTTCCCCGCGATGGTCCCGATCTGGATGTGCGCCAACGCGATGGCGTGCGGCAACACCTTCATCCTCAAGCCCTCCGAGAAAGACCCGGGTGCGGCGCTCGTGCTGGCGGAGCTGTTCGCCGACGCGGGGCTGCCCGACGGGGTGTTCAACGTCGTCCAGGGCGACAAGGTGGCGGTGGACGGGATCCTCGAGCACCCGGACATCCGCGCGGTGAGCTTCGTCGGCTCGACCCCGATCGCTCGGTACATCTACACGAACGGCACGGCGAACGGGAAGCGCGTGCAGGCGCTCGGGGGCGCGAAGAACCACATGATCGTCCTGCCCGACGCCGACGTGGACATGGTCGCCGACGCGGCGGTCTCGGCCGGGTACGGCTCGGCCGGCGAGCGGTGCATGGCGATCTCGGTCCTGACGAGCGTCGGCACGATCGCCGACACGGTGATCGACGCGATCGCCGACCGCCTGCCCAAGATCAGGGTCGGCCCGGGCCTGGACCCCGAGTCCGAGATGGGCCCGCTCATCACCCGAGCGCATCGGGACAAGGTGGCCTCGTACCTCGACAGCGGTTCGGCCCAGGGTGCGCGGATCGTGGCCGACGGTCGCGACCACCCGCTCTACAAGGACAGCCCCGGGTTCTTCCTCGCGCCGTCCCTGCTGGACGACGTGACGCCGGAGATGGATGCCTACAAGGACGAGATCTTCGGCCCGGTGCTCTCGGTCACGCGGGTCGAGACGTACGACCAGGCCGTCGAGCTGGTCAACCGCAACCCGTACGGCAACGGGGTCGCGCTGTTCACCCGCGACGGCGGGGCGGCCCGCCAGTTCACGTTCGAGGTCGAGGCGGGGATGGTGGGCATCAACGTGCCGATCCCGGTGCCGGTCGCCTATTACTCCTTCGGAGGGTGGAAGAGCTCGCTCTTCGGCGACGCCCACATGTACGGGCCCGAGGGCATCCGGTTCTACACGCGCGGCAAGGTCGTCAC
>Ga0207428_10001520_pt1 | contig 24213 bp, 25 predicted proteins | sample RhiMethybrSRZTD1_FD_187600 | JGI IMG/M metagenome (GOLD analysis project Ga0207428, IMG submission 187600) | Populus rhizosphere microbial communities from Tennessee, USA - Rhizosphere MetaG P. TD hybrid SRZTD1 (SPAdes) (version 3) | ecosystem: Host-associated > Plants > Roots > Rhizosphere >...
GCCGGCCTGGTAGATGAGCTCGGGCGCGCTCACGGCGGTGGCGATCGCGGCGGGCGTCGTCGGGCTCGTGGTGATCGTGCTGTTCCTGCTCGGGCCGCGCGATTGAGGAATGTCTACGTCGGTGAGATCGTTTTAATGGGCATGAGAACACCAGAGGAAATACACGCGGAGCTCGAGACCGCATCCGAGCGGAGATCGGAGCTTTTCCACCTGCTTTCGAACGGCCATGACCCCACGCTCTCGCAGGAGCTGCACGAGCTCGAGGAGCGCATCGCCGCGCTCTGGGACGAGCACCGCATGCTTCGCGCGCAGGAGCGCTTCGGCAATCGCGACGAGATCATCAAGCGGGCCCGCCACGAGGAGCGTCTCGCCCGCGCGGCGTAGAGCAAGGTCTTTCCGTGACGAAGAGCCGGCGCTGGCCCCGCCGGCTCTTTTCGTCTCTAGACTCTGATCGCTCGGGGCGTTAGCTCAGCTGGGAGAGCGCCGGCTTTGCAAGCCGGAGGTCACCGGTTCGATCCCGGTACGCTCCACTCGTCGCAAAGCCGCTAACCATGCGGGATCGCGACATGACCCAGGCCCGCGGGCCTCGCTGTATTCGCGGCCCCTAAGTGGCCCATAGGAACACGCCCTGGTCGACGAGGTCGTCCCTCGGCGCTTCCGGCGCGTTTTCGCCGAGTAGTCATGCACTCCCTTGATCTTTTCCGCGCCCTATTGCAGGGTTACGCGGGGGTTTGAGCGAGAGGGGACAAGATGCGGCGACGATTCAGCTTGGCACTGAGCGCGTTGCTCGGCGCGGCAATCCTGGTGACGGGGGCGAGCACGGCGGACGCCGAGCCAGCGATCACCGTCACCGAGGTGTCGACATTCTCGACCTCGACTCTGGATGTCCGCGCAACCCTGCTAACGGGCTCGGTCGAAGCGCGGTGCCCAGCACAAGCACCACCGAACGCGATCTGTCGCGCCCGCAGCGGCACGAGCCGCATTCGAGGGCTCGGCAAAGTCATCTCGTCGTACACGTGGTTCGCCGCAGCGGGCGACTGCCCCGCGCCTCTCGTGAAGCCCTTCCCCACGAGTGGTCAGATCGTCGTAGCACAGAAAGGTGCGATCGACTTTGCCCTCGCAGCGGGAGCATGTGTCGAACAAGAGCCCGTGCGGGACGAGCCACAGCAATTTACGATCACGGGAGGCACAGGGATCTACCAGCGCGCCTCAGGGCAGGGCACGGTCGCACGTTCGCTCGACGCAGGGAGCGGGACCGAAACGTGGACGGGAACGCTGACCGTTCCGGGCTTGGAGTTCGACTTGACGCCGCCGAAGATCACGGGCGCCGTCCCGAAGACCGTCCGCGCGAAGGCGCGAGCGAAGCGAAAACGAGTGACCTATAGAGTCACCGCGCGCGACGCCGTCGACGGAGTCGTCGCGGCGCCGTGTGCCCCCCGCTCGGGCTCCTTCTTCAAGCGCGGCCGTACCGCAGTTAGGTGCCGCGCGAGCGACAAGAGCGCGAACACCGCGTCGGCGCGCTTCGTCATCACCGTCCGCTAGTGAACGACGCTGGCTATTGCGCGGCCTCGAGAGCGTCGAGCCGGGCGACGATCGAGTCCCCGGCTCCAGCCATCAGTGCGCCGTAGTGGAGCTCGATCATCACGATGGACGAGCCCATGATCCGGGCGAGCTCGAAGGGTGCGACGCCGGCGGCAAGCGCGCGGCTCGCGAACGTCGAGCGGAGGTCATAGATCCGCGCAGGCCTCGCGATCCCCGCCGCCTCAACGGCGGGCGCCCATTCGCGACGCCGGAAATTGTTGAGGTTGATCCGCCCGCCACCGCCGGCCGGGAAGACGAGCGGCGAATCCAGCCGAGCCGGAACACGACCGAGCGCCTCGAGCGCGCGCTGTGACAGCGGAACCTGGCGGCGAGAGCGGAGCGTCTTTGTTCCCTCGACAGTGATAACGCGGCGCTCGCCGTCGACGTGCCGCCGCTCGAGTGCCGCCCACTCGGACGGCCGGAGGCCCGTAGCCGCGGCAAACGGGACGACCGGGCCGAGTGCCGGGCCGAGCTCGCGCTCGAGCGCTTCGAGCTCCTCAAGCGAGTAGACACGGATCGGGCGAGGAGGCGGCGCCGGGTTCGGCCCTGCGAGGACGACGGGGTTCGGGCCGTCGAGGACGCCGTATCGAATGCCAGCCGCGAGCACTTGCCGGAGTGCTCGCATCACGGCCGGTCGCCAGCGCTCCGGCAGGCTCGCGGCGAAGTCGGCGAGTTCGCCGGGTTCGAGGGACTCGACCAGCCGCTCGCCGAACGGTGCTCGAGGCCGAACGAGCCGCTCCCGGAGCGAGCGGATCGTCCGCGGCGACCGGGCCGCGCCGTGTCGCTCGAGGAAGCGATTCGGCCTGCCCTCCTCGCCCGCCTCGCCGCAGGAGCCTGAGCCCGTCTTGTCGGCCGACGACGATATTCCGTTCTAGGCTTCGCAGCCCATTCCAGTGCCGTAGGACTGTCTCGCCTCGCTCCGCGAGCAGCCGGCGGAGGTCGGGGTCGTCCAGGCGTGGCCCATACGTGGCCCATGGGAGCACGAACCCCGGAATCGGAGTGGCCTAGGTAAGCCAGCCGATGCACGGGAATCACCTGCAAATGTCGCGAATCGTCGTCGCCCGTGGTCAAGCGTCGTCGCCGTCGGCGCGGCTTTGCAAGCCGGAGGTCACCGGTTCGATCCCGGTACGCTCCATCGCCGCCCGAAGTCCGCCTCGCGAGTGCGGAGGCGCGGGCGCACGGGCGGATTCTTGAGTGAGAGGTTCGGAGATGAGCCGGACCACGCCCCCAAAGCAGCGCGGCCCGGCTAATCGCTCTGACTAGACGCCGACCGGCGTGCCGGTTTCGATCTCGTCGAAGTAGGCGATCTCAACAGACTCGGCGCTGACGCCCCCCTCGCTCATCGCTTCCTTCAGCTCAGGCATTGCGAAAAACTCGCGCGCGGCCTCGCCTGAGTCGAATGCATGGGTGACGATGACGTCGTTGGGATCCTCGATCGAGCGCAACACCTGGTGGGCCCGCACGCCGTGCTCGGCTTGGATCGGCGCGAAACCGTCGTAGACCTTCTTCCAACCGTCGAAGTCGTCCACGCGATGGCGGACAAGAGCAATGGTGTTCGTCATGGGTGCTCCCTTCCGGAGCGATGCCCCGCTGCGAAGTAACGGGCTTCAGGAGAAGCGCGCAACGAAGCCGACACTTGGCAGTCTACTCCTCGCCAGCTGACGAGCCGTTTCCGACGAGCCCAAAATCGTGCGCTCGCCAGGGGACATCCCACACAGTGGCCTACCCGAGCGTCGCGTGGGCCGCATTGCTGATTCGCGCCGACGCGTGCGAGCAGTAAGACACCAGGTCGACGAGAGCCACTTGCCGCACTTTGCGGCCCTTTCGCAGACCACCACTCGAAGCTGGCCGAAGACCCACCTAGTGTGGGCTCCACTCCCTAAAAGCTCGTCGACCTTTGTCCTCGTGGATGGCTGTCGCCCGAGCGGAGGCGCACATCGTGGTTGAACGCTCGGGTCCGAACGAGTCGACCGAATGAGTGAGGCATGGCAGCGCCGGGTCTGGTTGGGCTCTTCCGCTCCATACGATCTGGGCAGGAACGGGCGTGACGATCGCTTGTTGATGCCCCCTCAGCGGCGCCCCCTCTCCCCCCCGCGCCGCACCGTCACGAAGCCCCGTCGGGGCACTGAATGCAGCCCGGACGGGGCTTCGTGCGCTGAGCGGTAGGGCTCCGGGCATCCCCCTAGGTCCCGGAGCCCTTTCGCAGCGGGGTGTCAAGACACCCCTCCTCGACCCACTTCCTGCGCTCCCCCTCCTCGCTGATGGAGGTTCCCCCGCAGGTGGCCGATCGAGGTCCCCCGTCCGACACGATCCAGGTCGAGCCATCCGCGCATGAGTCGCGCATCGACGCAAGACCGTCGGACTTCTCCGTGCGATGGTGCGACGCGAACTTCCACTCGTAGCCCTTCCAGCAAACTTCGAGGTACATCGCCGAACAACAGGCCGGCCGGTAGTGCTCCAGCCCAATTTGCTGAGGGCGGACAGTTCGCGGGGCCCGATCGCTGTGGGCCCCCGAGTCGCTCACCGCGCCGGTGACTGAGGCGCGAAGCACGGGGACTCTAACACTGCATTTCGCCAAGCATGTGGTTGTAGGGACCAGAACGACTGGACTACCCGCAAATAGCTCGTTTTCATCTCCGGAGGTTCAGCGTTAGCGGGCTAGCGACCGGACTCCGCGGCCGCGGCCTCCGCTGGCGGCGGCGGAAGCAACAGATAGCTGTCGACGATCGCCTGGGCGACGTCGACCAACTTTCGGCCGTTGTGCTGTGAGTGGTTCCGGAGCATGTCGAAAGCACCATCAGCGTCTACCGAGTGCCGGGCCATCAAGATGCCCTTCGCCTGCTCGATCATGGCCCGCCGGCCAAAGGCTCCCTGAAGGTTCTGGTACTCGGCAAATCGTTGCAGGGTGATGTCGATCGCGCTCTGAAGCTCGGCAGCGTCGCCGTCCACGATGTAGGCGAAGACGCCGCGCCTGGCCGCCTCCCGTACGTACGCCGGATCCTTCGCCGAGAGCAGCGCGATCACCGGACAGGAAGCCTCCCGGACGATCTCCGTGATCAGGTCGAGCGCGTGCTCCGAGCTCAGGCCGAGCCCAACCAGTGCAACATCCGGACGTTCGCGCTCGGTTACTGCGCCGACCTCCTTGACGTAGATCTCGCGCGCAATCACCTCGTGACCAAGCCCGGCCACGACCTGCGCGAGCAACTCGAGCCGGTCGCGCCTCTCGTTCGCGATCAGGACCCGCAGATGACGCTCTTCAGATTCGGGGACGCTCATGGTCCGTCGGCGCCCGGAGAGGCGCGATCCTGCGGATCCTCCATCTCCGACCCTGAACTGTTCGCGAAGTCATGGCATTCTCACCCAACCCGAGAGTGAGAGAAGAACGGCGCGAGTTTAGCGCAGACCCGCACGCAGGCCCACCACGCCAGGCTGGGATGACTGGGCGATGCACAGAGGCTGCTCAGGCCGAGCGCGCGGCCTGACGGCGAGCCTGTTTCCCGCGAGGCAACGGACTACGCGTCCGCGATGCTCTGAAGACGCGTGGCGAGCAGATGAAACGAGCGCTGCGAGGCGACTACCAGGCCCATGAGCAGTTCATTCATCTCGTTCACCGGCGGTGCGATCCCAGAGCCGCTTGCAGCCTGCGCCTTCGCGTAAGCGGGAAGAGACTTCACTTCGCGCCGAAAGATCTCGTCGATTTCGTCTTCTAGAGCCACTTCGGTCTCCTTGTTCGATTGCCACGGGCATTAGAACAATGAGTCTGGGGGCCGTGTCCGGGAGGACCGGAGACGCCCAGACCGCCCGCTTCATACCGTACGATGGGAGGCGTGGAAGCAGCGCGAGGGCTGGTCAAGCCGAGACTCCGCGGCGTCTTTCACGAGATCGGCTTCTACATCGCCGCAGGAACCGGCGCGGCCATGGTCGCCACGGCCGACCCAGGAAGAGCCCAGGTGGCCGCCGCGATCTTCGCGTGCTGCGTCGCCGTCTGTTTCGGCGCCAGCGCCATCTACCACCGACCAACGTGGCGCCCGCGGGCGCGCGCCTGGCTCGCGCGGCTCGACCACGCCGGCGTCTACTTGCTGATCGCCGGCAGCTACGCGCCGTTCGGGTTGATCGTGATGTCGAAAGGCTGGGCGATCCCGGTCCTCGCGATCGTCTGGAGCGGTGCGCTCGTCGCGATCCTCTTCAAGCTGTTGTGGGTGCAGGCGCCGAAGTGGCTCTCGGCTGCCATCGGTCTGATGCTCGGCTGGGTCGGAGCCGTAGCGTTCCCACAGCTGTTGCGACTCTCTCCGGTCGCCGTCGTGCTCGTCGCCGCGAGCGGGATCCTCTACAGCGCAGGGGCCGTCATCTATGCGCGACGCCGACCGGACCCGCGTCCCCACGTGTTCGGGTACCACGAACTGTTCCACCTGCTCACGGTCGCCGCGGCGGCGTGTCAGTACGTTGTCGTCGCGTTCTACGTGCTTCCACGGGCGTAGAACCGGACAACCGGAGCGAGTGACCTCGATGAGGGAGCCCCGGTCGGTCCCTTCTACGTTTCGCGCCGATCACGCCACAACGTCGGGCACGAACTGGTCGAAAGTGAGTTGGGCGGCCCCACGCGGGTTGGCACGCTGGCCCTCGCATGCGGGTGCTCGTCGCTCTAGCAGTTGTCGCGGCCCTCGGGTGGCTCTTTGTCGCCGCCCAGTCTTCGCGCAGCAAGAAGTGCCATCTCAACGTGACTTCGCGAAGAAGGTGGTCTGCACGAAGCCGGACCACCCCGGTCATCCGCAACGTTGATGAGCCCGGGTTCCCAAGACGGGCTCCACCGTCTCGAGCCCCGTGGAGCAATCGCCGCAGAGTCGGACCGCTGCCTTTGCACGGTGGAGAAGGCTCGAATACACGTTCAGCGGCAGATGGGCAGAGCCGAGATCGAGGATGACCTTTCCGGTCAGCTGCTCCTGACCCGGCGCCCCGCGCACGGAGAACGTCTGCATCCGCGCCTCGATGCGCTGCAGACTCCGGATGTCCGCGCGCGCCCGCCCAACGCCGCGGCGCTGGGCTCTGTCGAGCTTGCAGGCGGCTGAGCTTCTTTGCGTGCTTGCTGTGGAGGTCGCGGCGCGATGTCCGCCGCCGCAGCCGGCCGCGACGAACGCGGGTAGGGCGACGGCGAGTGCGAGAGCCCCCGCCACCGGCAGCCGGTAACGGAACCGCGACATCCTGATCGAGGTTAGCTCCGCGGCGGCGCGTCATCGCGGAAGAACCGGACTGCTCGCGCCGTCATGTTTTCAACGGTCAACGAGTCGGGCGGCAGTGCGGCGGCCGCCTCGGGGGAGGATCGCCAAATGGCCCAGATCGAATCCATTCAGATCAGCATCAACACGGGAAAGGAGTCCGGCGGAGGCACCGACGGCGACATCTACCTCGGCGTCGCCGGACGGGAGTTCCACCTCGATACGAGCGCCGACGACTTCGAGCGCGGCTCGAGCCACGAGTACGTGCTGGGCGCGGGCAGTGACGTCGTGAACCCGGCGGTGAACGACCCGCGCAAGCAGTCCCTTCAGCTCGAAGACGTCGACTCGTTTCCCGTGTACGTGCGCTTCGAGGGGAACGACGACGGGGACAACTGGAACCTGGCGCGTGCGGAGATGAGCTTCAACGAGAACTTCTTCCCGCGCTGGGAGACTCAGAGCTTCATCCCGGAGAGGGACGGCATCTGGCTCGGTCAGCGGTCTGGCAACGTCGTCCATTTGCGCAAGCACCTGGACCCGACGCCGGCGTAACCGAATCCACGTGGGCCGGGCCGCTGAGCCAAACGCTCCGCGGCCCGGCCTAGATCCCGCCGTGACCGGTGTCATCTAGGTGTGGCGCCACACATGCACCGGCCGTCCCGAGGGCGCGCGTTCCTCCTACCCGCCTCGCGCGACGAGGGTCGGCGGCGGACAGTATTGTCCTCGCGTGGCCGAGCTCGAGGCGATCGGGATCACGACCTCGAACCTTGCCGCGTCGCTCCGCTTCTACGGCCTGATCGGGGTCGACGTCCCTGATCCCGACGAGGACCACGTGGAAGCCCCGGTGCGCGGTGAGGTGACCCTGATGTGGGACACGGAGGAGCTGATCCGACAGATCGAGCCGGACCTGCCGAGCCCGGTTCGCCAGAGGGTGGTGCTGGCCTTCCGCTGTGCGGACCCCGCCGAGGTGGACACCACGTACGCGCGCGTTGTGGACGCCGGGTTCGAGGCGAAGACCGAGCCGTGGGATGCCTTCTGGGGGCAGCGCTTCGCCTACCTGCTGGACCCCGAGGGGAACACGGTCGCGCTGTTCGCGCCGCTCGGCTAGCTCAGCTCGAGGCGCCGTAGCGAAGGTAGACAGTGCCGTTGCCGAAGCGGCGTTCGTCCAGTAGCTCGAGGTCGAGGCGAACGCCCGGGAGGGCGCGCTTTCCGGCTCCCACCACGACCGGCACCAGGAACAGGTGGTACTCGTCGACCAGCCCGGCCTCGATCGCGTGCGCCGCGAGCTCGGCGCCCCCGATCCCGAGGTCACCTGACGCGGTCTCCTTCAGGCGCCTGACCGCCGCGGGATCGAGCTCCCGCACGATCCGGGTCCTGGCGGTGGCCACCGCCTCCAGCGACCGGGAGTAGACGACCTTGTCGGCAGCTCGCCAGATCTTCCCGTACTCCTGGATTACCGCCGGCGCGCGGGCGGTGTTCGCCGGGCTCTCCCAGTAGACCATCGTCTCGTACATGCGGCGCCCGTAGAGGTAGGTCGCGATCGGCCGCTCGAGCTCGTTCACGAACGCGTGCACCTCCTCGTCCGGCGCCGCCCAGTCGAAGGCGCCATCCGCGTCCTCGACGTACCCGTCGAGCGAGGCGAGCGCCGAATAGACGAGCTTGCTCATACCGGCGCGTACGTCGCGAGGATCGCTCCCTTACTCGTCACCTGGCCCTCGACGAGCCGCAACGGCCTGAGCTCGCCGTCGTCGGGGAAGATGCGCTTGGCGCCACCGACCACGACCGGGTCGATCATCAGCCGGAGCTCGTCGACCAGGCCGTGTGCGATCAGCGTCCGCACGAGCTCGGTGCTGCCGATCACGTGGAGGTCGCCGCCGTCCTCCTGCTTCACCGCGGCCACCGCGTCGGCCATCTCACCCTCGAGCAGCGTCGAGTTCTCCCACTCGAGCGGCCCGGCCAGCGTCGTCGAGACGACGTACTTGGGCTTGCTGTTCAGCGGCTCTGCCACTACCTGCTCTTCCTCGGGCGCGTTCGGCCAGAACGCGGCGAAGATCTCGTACGTCCGCCGACCGAGCAGGAAGCCGCCGGCCTCGACGATGCTCTCGAGCACCCACTGCTGCGTGGGCTCGTCCTCCATGTACTGCATGTGCCAGCCGCCGTGGGCGAAGCCCCCGTCGGTGTCCTCCTCGGCTCCCCCGGGCGCCTGCGCCACACCGTCGAGAGTCAGGAACTCGTTCACCACCACCTTGCGCATCTCGGTTCCTCCTGTCGTCGTCTGTCGTTCAGACGGGGGCGCACCGCCGATGTCATCGGTCGCTCAACACGGCTGGTGCAGCCGCCAGTCGACTCGACCGCGCTCAGCTCGATTGCGCGTCGTTCGGACGTTGTTCCGCTCGTTCGACTCGTTCAACCGGTTCTCCGGAAGACGAGCGCTGACCAGGCGCCCGCTGCCACGGAGCTTGCCTAGCCCGACGCGAGGGCGGAGTACGCTCGCACCGCCCATGCGATCCCTGCGTCACGCCGCGGCCGCGCTCATCGGTGCCGCGCTCGTGGCCGCGGCGCCGCCGCCCGCAGCGGCCGCGGCGCCTCTCGAGCGGCTCGTCGAGCGCTACTCGCCGATCCTGATGCTGAAGCGAAACGACGACCTGCCCTGCGGGAAGTCAGGCGAGCAGTACCTGCCCGCATCGGTCGAGATCATGCTCGGGAACCCCGACGTGAAGCTCGTCCTCCGCCGGAAAGGCAGGAACGTCCTCGTGAAGCTCGGGCCGACGAGCTCCGACATCGCCGGCCTGGACGAGAACTACTACCTCGACGAGCCCGGTGTCCCTTACCGGCCCCGCTGCACGTACGCACGAGAGTCCCAACGGCTGACGCGCGGGCGCCGACCCGTCGTCTACGCGCACCTCGCGCGTCAGCCCGGGCTACCCGGGCTCGCGCTCCAGTACTGGTTCTACTACTGGTTCAACCGCTTCAACGACCTGCACGAGAGCGACTGGGAGGGCATCCAGCTCGCGTTCGAGGCGTCGACGGTCGAAGAGGCGCTCGCCCGCGGGCCGACGCGGGTCGCGTACGCCCAGCACGGGGGCGGCGAGCTCGCGGACTGGGACGACGACAAGCTCGAGCGGCGCGGCACCCACCCGGTCGTGTACGTCTCGTCCGGCTCGCACGCCAGCCAGTACGAGCGGGCGCTCTACCTTGGCCGTGGGCGACAGGGGTCGGGCCTCGGCTGCGACGACACGCGCCCGGAGTCGTTCGCGGTGCGGCCGGTGCCGATCCTCGTCCCCACGAGCGGGGCCGCGAGCTGGCTCACCTATCGCGGCCACTGGGGGCAGTACGCCCGCGGGTACTCGAGCGGCGTGACGGGCCCGAACAGGAAGGCGCGTTGGGACATGCCCTTTGCGTGGATGTCGGGCCTGCGCACGTCGACTCCGACCATGCCGGTCTCGCAGGCGGCGGGCCCGACGGTAACCGACTTCTTCTGCGGAGCGGTCTCGGGCCTCGCCACCGTCGGTGACTTCGTCGGCAACCGGGGCTGGGCCCTCGGCATGATCCTCACCGCGCTGCTGCTGGTCGCCGCCGTGCCGGTGTGGCGGACGACGTGGAACCCGGCTCCGGCCGAACCGCTCAGGCAGAAGCGCGCGGGAGGCCAGCTGCTGCGCGCCTCCACCCGGCTGTACGCGCGTTACGCGGCGAGCATGCTCGCGATCGTCGTCGTGATAGTGGCGCTGGCGGTCGCCCTCACGCGCACGCTGCAGCTTGCGCGGGAGAACGCGGGGGTCCACCTCAAGATCCCTCTCGGGGATCCGGGGATCGACAGCTTCTCTACCTTCGTTCTTCTCGCCCCGGCCTATCCGCTCTCGCTGCTGCTCGTCGGCTCGCCGCTGATCGCACTGCTGCGCCACATCGACGCCGGCGAGCCGGCGCGGCCGTGGTCGGCGCTGCGCGAGGTGCTGCCGCTCCTGCCTCGCCTTGCCGGGGTCGGGCTGCTGGCGCTCCTCGTGCTCGGCCTGCTCGAGGCCACGGTCGTCGGCCTTCCCTATGCGGTCAAGAAGGGCGTCGACTGGACGTTCGCGGGCCAGGAGGTCGTCTTCGAACGCCGCGGGGTGAGGGACGTGCTCGCCGCCAGCTCACGGCGTGTCCGCGGGCGCTGGTGGGGCGTCGCCGGGGTCGGCCTGGCGCTCTTCTTCATCGGAGCGGTCGTCGGCCCGCTCGCCGGGGCCCTGCTGATCGCGCTGACGGGTATCCCACTCTGGACGATCAACTTCGTCGGCCTCGCATTTTTCGCCCTCACCCTCCCGTTCATGGTCACCGCGGTGACCCTGATGTACCTCGATCCGCGTCGGGCCGGCGCTGCTCCGGGGGCGGGCCCCGTCCCGATGGGGTCGGCGCAACACACCGCGGCGCCGAGCTGAGGTTGCCGCTCAGCAGGGCCGGTGCGGCCGCCAGCCAACCCGGTCGCCGCGCAGCTCGATGCGCGTCGTGCGGACGTTGTTCCGCTCGTTCGACTCCTGCAGCCGGTTCTCCGGGTCGGCGCGTGAGACGAGGCAGTACGCGCCCTCAGCGAGCGAGGTGACGTCGAGCTCTTGGCCGCCGACCCGCGCGCCGTAGAGGTCTCCCCACCCGATCGAGATGCCACCGACCGAGTCGCGCCGGCAGCCGCCGTAGTACTTCCGGCGCGGCGAGCCGGACGCCTTCCGCAACCGGCGCCGCGTGTCGAGCACGCACGAGCTGGTCTTCTTGCCTCCGGCGAGAAGCGGGCCGGCGGAGAAGACCGGGCGAACCGCGTACTCGGCCAGGGCGTCGAAGTGCCAGTGCCTGTGGGCGGGGTGGTAGCGCGTGCAGCCCGCGCTCCGCGTGCGGAAGAGCGCGTCGGCGCCTCGGGTGAACCGACCGTCTCCATCCCCGTCGCGGTAGATCCGCTGCCACGAGGCGCGGTCGTCGGCGGGGTCGCCGTTGTGGTTGCAGTCGCCGACGCGGGGCCGCAGCTCGAGCGGGCCGGCGCCGACGTTCAGGACCTCGTTCGAGAAGCGCACGAAGTGCCTCCCGCGCGGCGTGATCTGGAGGTAGACCTTCCCGGGCGTCCGGGTGACGAGGTCGGGGAGAAGCTCACGCGCCTCGCCGCGGCTTGCGGACGCGCTCGGAAGCACCAGGGCGAGCGCGATCGCCAAGAGCCTCGGGAGCACCGGCCCGAGGGTAGCTGCGAGTCAGCCGCCGAGCCGCTTGATTCGTACCTTGAGCTTCGCGCAGTTGACGCGGTGCGACTTGACCTCCGCGATCACCCGCTTGAAGGCCTGGTACGACGGCTTCGGCGTCCAGTCGCTGAACAGGACGCCGGACTGCCAGCCGCGCAGGCTGGGCTCGTCGGCGAGCAGGAAGTTGAAGAACGCTCCGACAGCCGGCTGGCAGTAGGCGAGCCGAACCGCGTCGGTCAGCTGGGACGCCTGGTCGGGCTTCGAGGGGCTGCCGAGAGACGGGACGACGGAGCGGTCGGTCTCGCTGCTGCCGTAGAAGGAGCGCTTGGCGGCGACGCTCGTCTGGAAGCCGCCCTCGAGGTACCAGATGCGAACGTCCTTCTGGCCCGGAACCGGCTGACGCGTGCCACCGAAGGCTGTCCTCAGGTACGAAAGCAGCCGAGGGTAATCGCCCTGGCCGATGTCGACGCGGTGCCGCGCCCACGGGCGCTCCTTGGAGCTGGCGCCGTAGACGTTCTGCCCCCAGGCGTCGAAGATCCGCGCCCGGCGATGGGAGTGTCGAAACGCCTGCCCCATCTCCTTGATGAAGTTTCCGGGCGAGTGGGAGACGTTCGAGCGGGCGCGCGGGTTGTCGTTGCCGCGCGGCGAGACGGAGGTGAGCACCCGGACGGCCGGGTGCCGGTTCTTGATCGTGTCGTAGCAGCGCGCCATCAGCGCCTCGTAGGCGGCGGGGGCGGCGCTCTTCCCGCGGCTGAACTGCGGCTTCCAGAAGTAGCTGAGGTTGGCCTCGTTCCAGATGTTGACGGCCGCGACCTGCGGGTAGCGGTCGAGCAGCGAGGACACGAAGCTGCAATACGTCCTGCGCGAGAACAAGCTGACCGGTGCTGCGTTCGCGGTGCCGAAGACGCTCAGGAGAACTTTCTGCGAGCCGGCGTTCCGCACCGCGGCGGCGACCGAAGCGGCGTCGGCCGCGCTGGGCTGGGAGCGTCCGGCCTCCCACCGCTGGGTCACCCGGTAGTAGCCGAGCCCGAGGTCGTTCGCGGTCGTGGAGATTCCGGGCCGCGACTTGACCGCGTCCTCGTTGACGCCGACCACGAGGTTCCTCCCGGCCAGCGCCGGTGACACGAACGCGGAGACCGCGACGAGCGCGAGCCCCAGCACGCACAACCACTTCTGCCCCGGTCCTAGATGCACCTGTTCCCCCGACTGTCGCCGCGCGCTCGTACCACGCGCGATTCCGTTCCACCGTACGCGGGGCCGGGCTTCGGGGCCTAACCCAGATGGGTCGTTCGTCGAGTCGCTACGCGGCCTGTGTTTTCCTTCGACGGGAGCAGGACGCCGATCAGCCACAGGATCGGGAAGAGCGTCCCGAACCCGAACAGCCACCAACGGCCCCTGTTCGCACACGCGATCCCGAGCGTCAACAAGAGCGTGCAATACAGGATCGCGCCGAACCCGATGCCCCACCACATGCTTGCCTCCCGGTCGCGTGGTCGTCGAGGATCGACGAGCATACGCGGACCCCTCGCGAACCACCAACGGAGGATGCGACCATGGAGTACAGCCACGTCAACCTGACCGACGTCGACGACCAGGCGGTCAACCTCGGCCTCGACCCGACGCAGCTCAACCTTCGCTTCGGTCGCGTCGCGCTCGGGTGCGAGCACTGCGGCGTCAGCTACCTGCGCCTTGCTCCCGGTGCCAAGGCCCACGGGCACCGGCACAAGCGGCAGGAGGAGATCTACGTCCTCGTCAGTGGCTCGGCGGAGATGAAGGTCGGCGACGACGTGCTCGAGCTGCGGCCCTTCAGCGCCGTCCGCGTCCCGCCGCACGTGATGCGCGGGCTCAAGGGCGGGCCCGAGGGTGCCGAGGTGATCGCGGTCGGTGCGCCCAACACCGGGCCCGGCGACGGGGACACGCCCGATCCGAATTGGACCTGGGACTGAGCCAGGCGTCCGGTAGCCGCGTGCTGCTACCTAGGTCGTGAAGCGGGGCCGCGCGGGCCGAGGCGGCCGGCGATACTCGAAGACGCGCCAGATCCGGCCCGCGAGGGCTGGTCGAGCGGGCTGCTCCCGACGCACCGTCGTGACCGCCTGCTGCGGCTTCATCGGACCTGCATCGACCGGTACGCGGGCTGGTAGCCCGACTTCGTTGCGCTGAAGACCAGCTTGCCGCGCTTCCTCGGCTTCAGCGTGAAGACGACCTGCCCCTTGCTGTTCGTCCGCTTCGCGACCGCTCGGACGCCGACGCCGCGCACGCTCACCCGGACACCCGCGACGGGCCGTCCCTGGCCGTTCAGCACGCGAGCCGTTACCCGGGTCTTGAACTTCCGCCGGGCACCGCCGAGGAGGGACAGCTTCAGCCGGGGCTCGAGCCTGATCTGCTGAACCTGCGTCCAGTCGCCCTGGTTGCGATCCTCGTCCACTCCGGCGACGCGCCAGTAGAGGTTGCCCCCCGACTGGTAGCCGTACGAGGTCATCGTCGGCGCGTAGCTCGGGTTCTCGGTGTCGACCGACTCGACCACGCGGCTGAAGTCGGGCGTCGAGGAGATCTGCAGCTTGTAATGGTCGACGCCGAGGCGCGGGTCCCAGGTCAGCACGACGTGCGTCTTGTCGCTGTCGGTGCGCGCGTTCACGGGCTCGCCGATCGTCCGGGTGAACGACTGCGTCGCGGAGTACGGGCCCGGGACGGTTCCCGTCGTGTCCTTCGGGAACTCGGCCCGCACCCGCCAGTGGAAGACGCCAGTGCCTGTCATCTTGATGAACGAGGCCACGGGGGTGCGGAAGCCCTCGAAGGTGGAGTGCGTGCCGTCGGGCTTGTCGACCGAGATGTCGTACGAGGCCGCGCCCTGCACCGGGCTCCACGCCCAGACCGGGAGCGCGTCGCCGCTCTTCGCGTTCGCGGCGCTCGGCACCGGAGTCGCCAGCTTCTTCTGGAAGGTCCCGATGGCGGACCAGGTCAGGCCGGTCAGGTTCTCGTCGTCCGCGCGGACGCGCCAGTAGAGGACGGTGTCGGCCGGGTAGGTTGTGTCGCTCGAGTACGAGGTCGCGTCGGTGACGACGTCGTCGAGCGGCGAGCCGAAGGTGGGGTCGGCGGAGACCTGCAGCCGGTAGCGGCGGGCCCCGAGCGTCGGCGACCAGCGGAAGGTCGGCTGGTCGACGAATGCCTGCACGCCGACCGGCGAGACGAGCGAGGGTGGGGTCGACTGCTTCTGGAACGACCCGTTCGCCGCACTGAGCGAGACCGTCAGGGCATCGTTACCGTTTGCCAGCGTCGCGGGCAGCACGAGCCAGTAGAACGTCGTCGTCTCGTCCGGGTACGTCGTCGGCTTGAGCTGGTTCCGCGGGGCGTACGCCGGGACCCGCGTGAACGCCTCGTCGATGATGTTGCTGAAGTTCGCGTCCTTCGCCACGACGACGAAGTAGCTGTTGGCGCCGGACATCGCATGCCACGTGAACAGCGGCGTCCGCACGCTGGTGCTCCCGGTGACCGGTTCGAGGTAGTCCCCCGAGCATGGGTAGCCCCCCGGGCACGTCGGGGAAGAGCCGGCCGGGTAGGCCGTCCAGGTGAACGCGGGGCCGACGGGGTCCTTGGAGTCCACGTTGCCGTTCTGGAGGTACGTGTAGTCGCCCCAGACCTCCTGGTTCCCGGGGGCGCGGTCGGCGCGCGCACGGACGCGGAAGCAATAGTCGCCGGGGGTGATGATGGGGAGCACGTCCTCGGCGAGCGTGCCCTGCCAGGGGGCGGGGTCGGCGCTTGTGCTCGCCAGCGGGGCCCACTCGGGGACCGCGGTGTTCTTCAGGTAGTCGGCGGTGCCCCACAGGCAGGCGGTGCCGTTCCAGTCGGCGACCTGGACCTCGTAGCTCGCCGCCCCGGGCACGGGATCCCAACGGACCACGGGCACCTCGGTCTGGTACCCGGCGGCAACGTCGATGTCGGTGCCGGGGTCGGCCAGGTTGTCGCGCATCCGCAGGTTCTTAATGCTGGTCCCGGCCACCGGGCCCGCGGGCGCGACCTTGTCGAACGTCTTGGTGAACGAGCCGCCGTAGTTCCAGACGCCGGCGTTTCCGTCCGGGTCGAGCGCTCGCACGCGCCAGTAATAGACGTTGTCCTTCATGACCTGCGTGGGCGACAGCGAGGTAGCGATCGTGTTCCCGTTGCAGCAAACCTTTGAGCCGGGCGCAAAGTCGACCGACGAGTTGATCTCGACCTCGTAGCGGGCAGCTCCCGGGACGGGGTTCCACGAGAAGCGCGGGTCGAACGCTTCGGGCGCTGCGTTGAGGTCGTCCATGTGGACGGCTGTGACGGAGTTCCACTGCCACGAAAACGACGAGATCGTCGTCGAGACGCCGCGGTTCCCCTCGGCGTCGACCGGCATCACGTTCCAGTAGTACGGGCCCGGTGCGAGCGCCGAGGTGATCGCGGCCGAGGAGGCGGCGACGTTCGGCGGGCCCTTCGGGTCGTCCTGGTTCGCGTAGTGGAGGACGAGTGAGCCAAGAGACGGGTCGCTCGCGACGGAGACGAGGTAGTGCGCGGCTCCCGGGACGCCTGCCCACTTCAGCACCACGGGGTTGTTCGGGAAGCTGAGGGCCGAGCCCGAGAGGGGCGTCTGCAGCGTGGGCCGCAGGTTCCAGAGCTTGCGGAACGAGCGCGGCTGCGTCCACTGCGAAACCTCGCCGGCGGCGTTCGACGCGCGGACGCGCCAGTAGTACGTCCCGTTCGGGATCGTCTGCTTCAGCGTGGCGCGCGTGTTGCGCGTGAAGAAGTCGTCCTTGCCGGTGCCGAGCACGGGCGAGTTCATCCCCGCGTCCGCGCTGATCTGGAACTCGTACTTGTCGGCGCCGGCGACCGGCGTCCACGCGAAGGCCGGAAGGAACTGGACGGTCGCGCCAGAGGCCGGTGCGGTCTGGGCCGGGCGGCCAACGGCGCCTCGGGCGGGCCCCGCCGTCAGGAAGGCGATGGCGGCAAAGGCGGCGGCGAGAAGTCTGCGGTCAGCGGCCATGGAGTCGGGTGAGACGAGAGGAACGAGCTCGGCCGCTGAGCTCGGGGTTCGTCCGTATGTCTCGAACCCTCCATCGGGGTAACTCGCAGATCGGTCATCCCTCAGATGAGGGAACTCGAACGGCTTGCGCCGTTAGCGGGTTCCGACCGACATGCCCAGGAGACGCGGGAGCGCGGCGCCGGCCCTGGCGGGGAGTGGGCCGCGGCGTCCTTCCTCCTCGGCCTCCTCGCACGCCATGATCGACGCGCGGACGAGGCCGCCGCCGAGGCGGCGGAACGGCTCCGGCGGGAGCTTCGGCACCTTCCGGGTCACGAGCGGCAGGCGCGTCAGCTCGTCGTCGACGCCGAGGGCGAACCGCGCGAGGATCTGGCCGCCGAGCCAGCTCGGCCCGGCTCCGTTGCCCGAGTACCCGGCGCCGTAGTGGATTCGCGTTCCCGGCACCGTGCCGAAGAACGGCAGATGGTCAGACGAGACGTCGATCGGCCCGCCCCAGGCATGCGTGATCTTGGCCGCCGCGAGATCGGGGAGCAGCCGTCGCAGTCCGCGCTCGGCGCGCGCGACTGTCGGCCGGTCCGACCAGAAGCGCTCGTCGATCTTGCCGCCGAACCCGATCGGGCCGGAGCCGCTACCCATCAGCACGCGGCCGTCGTTCGTCGTGCGGAAGTAGTGCAGGAACATGCGGCCGTCGAACACCGCCTCACCGCCCGTCCAGTTGATCCGCTCCAGCAGCTCCGGGACCGGCTCGGTCAGCACGACGTAGCTCCCGAAGACGGTCACCTGTCGCCGGAGCGGCTTCCACCCGGCCGCCGCGGCGTTCACGCCGACGACGATCTCCCTGGCGCGCACCTTCCCCCGCTCCGTGGTGACGACACCGTCGGAGACGTCCGTCACGCGCGAGTGCTCGTGGAGCCGCGCGTCGCGCGCGACCGCCCGGCGCAGTGACTGGGCGAGCCGGGCCGGCTGGATGGTCGCGCCGTCGCGGAGGAAGACCCCCTTGCGGAAGCGCGGCGAGCTGATGCGCTGCGCGAGCTCTTCGGCCGGGAGGAGCACCGCCTCGTCGGGCACGCCGAGCTCGCGCGCCCCCTCGACCTCCTCGTCGACCCCGCCGTCCTGCGCCGGCGCGGCCGAGACCCTCAGCATCCCGGCTTGCCGCAACCAGACGTCGACGCCCTCGCGCTCGGCGAAGGCGCGCACGCCGGGCAGGATCCCCTCCGAGGCGCGAGCGATGTCGACGGCCCCCTGGTCGCCGAAGCGCTCGACCAGCCGCGGCAGGTGGCTCCAGTAGCCGTGGCAGAAGCCACCGTTGCGCCCGCTCGGACCGCGGCCGCACTCGTCGGCCTCGAGGACGACGACCTCGAGCCCGGGCTCCCGCTCCTTCAACGTGAGCGCTGTCCAGAGACCCGTGTACCCCCCGCCGACGATCGCGACGTCGGCCTCGGCCTCACCCTCGAGCGGCGGCGCAGGCTCGCCGCCGAAGCCCGCTGCGAGTGCCTCCTCGAGCCACCAGACGTCGCCTAGATTCGCTGCCAGGCCTCCGCCAAGACGTCGCCGAGAATGCCAACCAGCTCCTCGATCTCCGCATGGCCGGCGATGAGCGGCGGTGAGATCTGGATCACGGGATCGCCGCGGTCGTCGGCGCGGCAGATCAGGCCCGCCTCGAACATGCGCGGGGTCAGGAACCCGCGCAGCAGCCGCTCGCACTCCTCGTCGCTGAACGTCGTGCGCGTCTCCTTGTCCTTCACCAGCTCGAGGGCGTAGAAGAAGCCGGTGCCGCGCAGGTCGCCGACGATCGGCAGCTCGAGCAGCTCGGCCAGCTTGTCGCGCACCCAGCCCTGCTCCTCGGCGACGTGCTCCACGATCTTCTCGCGGCGCATGATCTCGAGGTTCTTGAGCGCGATCGCCGCCTGTACGGGGTGGCCGCCGAACGTCATCCCGTGCGAGTACATCCGCTCGCCCTCGAGGAACGGCTCCATCACCTTGTCGGTCGCGATCACCGCGCCGATCGACGCGTACGCCGACGACAGGCCCTTGGCGCAGGTGACGAGGTCGGGCCGGATGTCGTAGCGCTCCGAGCCGAACCAGGTGCCGAGCCGGCCGAAGCCGGTGATCACCTCGTCGGCGCAGAGGAGGATCTCGTAGCGGTCGCAGATCTCGCGGACACCCCGCCAGTAGCCCTCCGGAGGCGTGAACGCGCCGCCGGCGTTCTGGACCGGCTCCATGAGCACCATCGCGACGGTGTCGGGGCCGGTCGCCTCGATCGTCTGCTCGAGGTCGTCGAGCAGGAAGCGGGTGAACTGCTCCTCGGTCTCGTCAGGCGGCCGGTGGTAGCGGTTCGTGTTCCGGACGTGCAGCACCTCGGGCACGAGGGGCTCGAAGGGCGCGCGCAGCGCCGGGATGCCGTTGATCGAGAGCGCGCCCATGGTCGTGCCGTGGTAGGCGACGTGCCGTGAGACCGCCTTCCAGCGCCGCTCGCCCGCGAGCTTCGCGGCCCGCTCGGCGTCGAAGTCGTGCCCGGGCGCGTGAGGCTGCGAGGGAATGGATGCGGCCACCGCCCGGTGCTCCCCCCGGGCGGAGTAGTACTGCCGCGCGAGCTTCCACGCCGCCTCGACCGCCTCCGAGCCACCGGAGACGAAGAAGACGCGGTTCAGGTCGCCGGGCGCGAGCTTCGCCACCTCCGCGGCAAGCTCGATCGCGCGCGGGTGCGCGTACGACCAGTTCGTGTAGAAGGGCAGCTCACGCATCTGCGCGGCGGCCGCCTCCCCGATCTCGTCGCCGTACGAGTAGCCGATCTGCACCGCGAAGAGGCCGGCGAGCGCGTCGAGATAGCACTTGCCATTCGCGTCCTCGAGGTAGCACCCTTCGCCGCGGACGATGATCGGCACCTCGCCGTCGCGGTAGCCGCCCATGCGCGTGAAGTGCAACCAGAGGTGGTCGCGGGCCGCCTGCTGTAGCTGCTCGGGCGAGAGGCCGGGCGAGACGGTGGTCAGGCGAGTCCCCGCTTCTCGCGCCGCATCTGGACCACGACGTTGATGAGCATCAGGGTCACTGCGATGACGAAGATCGCAGTGCCGATCACGTTCACCTGCGGCGGCGCGCCGATCCGCGCGGCGCCCCAGACGAACAGCGGGAACGTGACCTCCGGCCCCGAGTTGAAGTACGTCACGACGAAGTCGTCGATCGAGATCGCGAAGCAGAGCAGCAGCGCGGCCAGGATCGCCGGCGCGATCAGCGGCAGCGTCACCTTGCGGAAGGTCGTCCACTCGTTCGCCCCGAGGTCCATCGCCGCTTCCTCGAGGTGGCGGTCGAAGCCGACGAGGCGCGCCTTCACGGTCACAACCGCGAAGCTGATGCAGAACATGATGTGCGCGATCAGGATCGTCCAGAACCCGAAGATGACGTTCAGGTTGAGAAACAGCGTCAGCAGCGAGGCGCCGAGGACGATCTCCGGTGTCGAGAGCGGCAGGAAGATGAGGATGTTCGTGGTCGCGCGCCCGCGGAAGCCGTAGCGCACCAGGGCGAGCGCAATCAGCGTGCCGAGCGCCGTGGCGATCAGGCTCGCAAGGAGCGCGATCTGCAGCGAGAGGACGATCGAGCTCCTGATCCCCGGCACGGCATCCCAGTGGATCCAGTTGTCCCAGGTGAACGCGTTCCAGGTGTAGTTGAACTTGCCGGGCGGGTTGTTGAACGAAAAAACGACTACGACCGCGATGGGCAGCAGCAGGTAGACGAAGAAGAGGATCGAGTAGGCCGTGAGGATGTGGTGCTTGACGAACGCCCACACCTTCGCGAGGACGTTTGGCCCCGCCCGTTCGACCGCGACCGCGCTCATGCCGCAGTTCCGGTCAGCTGCTCCGTGCCGACCAGACGGGCGTAGAGGAATACCGCGACCAGGATCCCGGCCATCAGGATGAACGACATCGCCGCGGCGGCCGGGTAGTCGGTCGACTCGAGGAACTTCGACTGGATCACGTTCCCGATCATGTGGTTGTTGGTCGACCCGAGCAGCTGGGCGTTGATGAAGTCGCCGGCCGCCGGGATGAACGTAAGCAGCGTCCCTGCGACGACGCCCGGGAGCGACAGTGGGAACGTCACGCGCAGGAACGCCTGCAGCTTGCTGGCGTAGAGATCCTCGGCCGCCTCGATCAGCCGCTCGTCGATCTGCTCGAGCGAGACGTAGAGGGGCAGCGCCATGAAGGGCAGGAAGTTGTAGGTAATCCCAGTCACGACGGCGGTCGAGGTCGCGAGCAGCCGCCCGCTCGGCCCGAGTACGTGCAGGCTCTGGAGCGTGTTCACCACGAAGCCGTTGTCCGAGAGGATCGTCTCCCACGCGAGCGTCCGGATCAGGTACGTCACGAAGAACGGCGCGACGATGAACAGCAGCAGCAAGTTCTTCCAGCGGCCGCCTCGGAACGCGATCCAGTACGCGACCGGATAGCTGATGACCAACGCGAGCGCCGTCGCGATCCCCGCGTACTCGAGCGAGCGGATGAACTGCGCCTTGTAGTTGTGGAGCGCGTCCCAGTAGTTGCTCCACGACCAGGTGAAGGAGAAGCCGATGTCGAAGTTCCCCGACTCCAGCGACTGGTACGCGAGGAACCCGAGCGGCACGAGGAAGAACACCGCCAGGAAAACCACGCCGGGGGCCAGCAGCAGATAGGGCGTCAGCCCCCGGTGGCGGTGGAACCAGTTCATTCGCTCAGCCCGAGACCAGGTTCCCCCACTGCTCCAGGTACTTCTGGTTATTGAGCGCCTTGCTGTCGAAGATCTTGACCTTGCTTAGCATCGACGCGGTCGGGAAGATGAGCGTGTTCTTGGCGACCGCCGGGTCGTACTGTTTGGCCGCCTCTCCGGCGCCCTTCACTGGCGGGATGTAGTAGATGCCTTTGATCTTCCGCTTCGGGTCGCCCGCCTCCATCAGGCCCTGCACCTTCGGGTCGTAGACGTAGTTCATGTAGACCGACGCGGTGTAGACGTTGCCGCCCTTTGGGATGAGCATGTTGTCCGTCCAGAGGGCCCCGCCGGCCTCAGGCACGTTCCAGTGGATGTGCTTGTTCCCGAGCTGGGCGATGTCGCCCGACCACGACATTGCGGCCATGAGGTCGCCGCGGGCGAGGATAGGCGCGTAGTCGTTGCCCGTGAACTGGCGGATCTGCTTGTTGTCGACCGCCTTCTTGATCCGGCTGTACGCGGCGTTCCACGTCTTGTCGGTGACCTTCGTGGGGTCGTCGCCGTTCGAGAGCATCACGAGCGTCATGGCGTCGCCCATCGAGTTGAGGACGGTGATCTTGCCCTTCAGCTTCGGGCCCTCCAGCAGGTCGTCCACCGAGAGCACCGGGTCGGTGAGCGTGTCGTTGTAGGCGATGCCCGTCATGCCCGACTGCCACGGCAGCGAGTAGTCGCGATTCGGGTCGAAGTTCGGGTGCTTCTGGACGTCGACGAGGTTCTTGATGTTCGGGATTGCCGACTTGTCGAGCTTCTCCGCCCAACCCTTCTTGATCATCAGCGAGAGGTAGCGGTCGTTGTCGGTCAGGACCACGATGTCCCGGTCGATCGACTGGCCGCGCGAGAGCGGGCCCTGGATCTTCGCGAAGAACGAGGCGTTGTCGTTGATGTCCTCGACGTAGTTGACGTGCACCCCGGTCTTCTTCTGGAACGCCTCGAGCGAGGGGAAGGTCTTCCCCTTCGTGTCCATGTAGAGGGTCCAGTTCGAGAAGTTGAGCGTCTTGGCGAGCTTCTGCTCGACGCTCGTCGTGCCTTCGCTCGCCTTCGACCCGCTGCTGCCGCAGGCGGCGAGGATTCCTGGAAACGTGATCGCGGCCCCTCCCATTGCTGCCCGCTCGAGCAGCTGCCGCCTCGTGAGCTCGTCGGTCATTCGGCTCCCTCCGTTGAGTCGACGACGAACGTGGAGTCGGGGCTCCACGAGATTTCGGCCGGCGCCTGGTCTCGGGCGCCGGGCTCGCTGTTCTGGACGTACACACTGACGTTGCCGGCCCTTGTCTCGAGGACGTACTGCGTCGCCACACCCACGTACGCGGTCTCGAGCAGCCGTCCGGTCAGCCGGTTCTCCTCGGCGTGACCGACGCGGATCTTCTCCGGACGGACGCCGACGGCGACCTTGCCCGTGCGGCCGTTCAGCGCCTCGGGCGGGACGCGCACCTCGGTCCCCTCGTCGAGTCGAACAGTCCCGGGGCCGCTGACGGTTCCCGAGAGCAGGTTCGAGATGCCGAGGAACCCGGCGACGAACGCCGTCTTCGGCTGCTCGTAGAGCTCGCTCGGCGTCCCGAGCTGGTCGATCTTGCCGGCGTTCATGATCGCGATCCCGTCCGCCATCGTCATCGCCTCCTCCTGGTCGTGCGTGACGTGGATGAACGTGATGCCGACGTCGTTCTGGATCGCCTTCAGCTCGAGCTGCATCTGCTTGCGCAGCTTCAGGTCGAGCGCGCCGAGGGGCTCGTCGAGCAGCAGCACCCGCGGCTTGTTCACGAGCGCGCGCGCGAGGGCGACGCGCTGCTGCTGGCCGCCCGAGAGCTGCCGCGGCTTGCGCTTCTCGAACCCCGAGAGGCCGACGAGTTCGAGGATCGAGAACACGCGGCCGCGCACGTCGCCCTTGCTCACGCCCTTGCGGCGGAGGCCGAAGGCGACGTTCTCGAAGATGTTCAGGTGTGGGAAGAGCGCGTACGACTGGAAGACGGTATTGACGTCGCGCTTGTACGGCGGCGTGCCGCTGACCGGCTCATCGCCGAGGTAGATCGTCCCCTCGGTCGGCTCCTCGAAGCCGCCGATCATGCGCAGCGTCGTCGTCTTGCCGCAGCCCGACGGGCCGAGCAGGGCGAAGAAGCTGCCGCGCTCGATCTCGAGCGAGAGGTCGTCGACGGCGAGGACGTCGTCGAAGCGCTTCGTGACGTTTTCGAGCCTGACGTCGGCGACCGCCGGTGCCGTCGTCGTCTCCGGCTTCTCGGTCACCGCCATCAGTGCGCCCCCACGCCGTCGCCGTTCTCCACGTGCGCGCCCCAGTCGTAGAGCTGCTTCCGAAGCTCGAGGTAGAGGAAGCTCTCGGTGGTGGCAACGCCGTCCAGGCTTCGGATTCGGTTCGTCACATCAAGCAGCTGCCGCCGGTCGGCGCAGATCAGCTCGACCAGGACATCGAACTGCCCCGCCGTGATCACGACGTAGTCCGCCTCGTCCCACTGCGCGATCGCCTCCGCCACCGGCTCCGGCGAGCCGCTCG
>Ga0207428_10001521_pt1 | contig 24210 bp, 20 predicted proteins | sample RhiMethybrSRZTD1_FD_187600 | JGI IMG/M metagenome (GOLD analysis project Ga0207428, IMG submission 187600) | Populus rhizosphere microbial communities from Tennessee, USA - Rhizosphere MetaG P. TD hybrid SRZTD1 (SPAdes) (version 3) | ecosystem: Host-associated > Plants > Roots > Rhizosphere >...
GACAGAATGTCGGCGCCGACGTCGACGTGGAGCTTCATCTGCTCGAACTCGAGTGCGGTCAGCTTGCCGGGCTTGTTCAGGATGTACTCCGGGACCGCAAGTTTGCCAGTATCGTGCAGCAGCGCCGCGGCGTTGATCGCCTTAATCGTGTTCTCGTCGATCACGCCGAGCGCGTTGGCCAGACCGATCGCAAACTTCTGTACGCGCCGAATGTGATCTGAGGTGACGCCGTCTTTGGCCTCAATCGCTGTCGCCAGCGTCTCGATCGTCGACAGATACAGCTTGTCGACGGTCTGGACATAACGTTCGGCGTCGCTCAGGCGTCCGGTGACTGACCGAAGCGTCAGGTGAAGCACCACGACGAGCGGGGCGACGGCGAGAGTGGCCATCCAGCCTGCCGAGCGTATGACGATGACAAAGCAGAAGGCCGCGGACGCCGCGGCGATGTAGTTCATCGACAGCGGCCATAAACGGCGCCACACAGTGGCGATTGGTGCGTTCGACTCGAGCGCGATGGCAACCGCCAGCAGTCCCGAGTTCAAGCCGAAATAGATGCCTGTCAGTGCAGTCAGCGGCAAGATGGTGGCGCTGATGGGCGTCGAGTAGTCGAGCGGTGATCCGCCGAGCAGCTGGAATACCCCTGTCGCAACGCCGAGGGAGACCGCCGGCAGCGCCGCGTTGAACAGCAGGCGACGGATGTCATACCCACGCCGCCAGGCGAGCCCCGCGCTGTCGAGTGCGATCGCTACCATCGCCGGCGCAGGACCAAAGAGCATTGCCGAGGTAATGAAGAAGGTGTCAGAGGCCGAGACCAGCGCGTTGACGCCAGGAATCTTGACCGCGCACACGCCCGCAACCAGTCCCAGCGCGGCGAACACAAGCGTGTTCATCGGTGGCGGTGTGACGAGCATCGTGTAAATGGCGTACACGATGCCGACCAGACCAGAACCGATAACGGCCCCGACATGAATGTCGAGGCCGCTACCTGCAGGGCGCCTGGTGGCTTGCGGGGCTGTACTCATGAACTTAACGTTCGTCTGAACAGTTCCGAACAGGGCTTCCTCAGACGAGCGATAGGTTGGTTCTGCACGTTTCTGAATAAAACGGGGGAGTGCCCCAACAGACTGCAACGGCCAAGCCGCTGGATCGCCAACACGCGAACGTGCTGAGCGTGAAGGAGATGTCTGACGTGCACAGATCCGCGCTGCATGGATCGACGCACGGCCATGTGCTCTAACGGATCATGTGCAGAACACGAGTGATTCGAATTGGATCACTCGGGAAATCCCAAAGCCCAAATCCCAAAACCCAAATCCCAACGGACCACAGAGAAACGGAGGCGCGGAGAAGATCTTGATGCTCTGTGTCTCAGCGTCTCTGTGGCCCGTCGCGTCAGATTTGGGATGTGGGATTTGCGATGAGCGATTTATCCGAGAAAGAACCGGTAGGCAGGGTTATCGGACTCGATGGTGTATTCGTAGCCGAGCCCGTTCAGAAACGATCGAAAGCCCGGGAGGTCGCGATCGTCGACTTCGAGGCCGGCGAGCACGCGCCCGAAGTCGGACCCATGATTCCGGTAGTGGAACAAGCTGATGTTCCACCGCCCCGCGAGCGCGTCCAGGAAATCGGCGAGCGCCCCTGGACGCTCGGGAAACTCGAAGCGGCACAAACGCTCGTGCTGCACTTCGGGGGCGTGACCGCCAACCATATGGCGGACGTGAAGCTTGGCCATTTCGTTGTTCGTCAAATCGACCGTTTCGTAGCCCGTGTTGCGAAGGTGGGAGATAAGCGCGTCGGCATCCTGGCGTGACTGCGTCGCGAACCCGACGAAGATGTGCGCCTGGTCCCGTCCTGACAGCCGGTAGTTGAATTCGGTCACCACCCGGCGGCCGATCGCACTGCAGAATTCGCGGAATGCACCTTTGCGCTCGGGAATCGTGACCGCGATCAGCGCCTCACGCGCCTCGCCCACCTCTGCGCGCTCCGCGACAAATCGCAGCCGATCGAAGTTCATGTTCGCGCCACTCAAGACCGCGACGAGCACCTGGTCCCGCGTTCCGTCACGCTCGACCCACCGCTTCAGCCCTGCGGCCGCCAGCGCACCGGCAGGTTCCATGATGGTGCGCGTGTCGTCGAAGATGTCCTTGATCGCGGCGCAGACTTCGTCGTTGCTCACGCGGACCACTTCGTCCACCGTCTGACGCGCGATGGCGAATGTGAGTTCGCCGACGTCTCGCACCGCGACACCGTCGGCGAACAGGCCGACGTGATCCAGGTGCACACGCCGGCCTTCGGCCAGCGAGCGGTACATCGCGTCCGCTTCAAATGGCTCGACACCGACGATCTTCACGTCCCGCCGCAATGCCTTGATGTAGCCCGCAATGCCGGCAATGAGCCCGCCGCCTCCGACCGGCACAAACACGGCCGCAAGCCGATCCTGCGTGTGACGCAGGATCTCGGCGCCGATCGTTCCCTGTCCGGCAATTACGAGGGGATCGTCGAACGGATGAATGAACGTCATCCCGCTTTCGGCCGCAAGCGTGTCGCAATGTGCCTTGGCATCGCCATACGTATCTCCGGCGAGCACCACCTCCGCACCCATCGCGCACACCGCATCCACCTTGATCCGCGGCGTTGTCTGCGGCATGACGATCACGGCCCTGAGCCCAAGCTTGCGCGCCGAGTAGGCGACGCCCTGCGAATGATTGCCGGCGCTCGCGGTGATGATGCCGCGGGCGCGCTCCTCAGCCGTCAGATGCGCAATCTTGTTGTAGGCGCCGCGCAGCTTGAAGCTGAAAACCGGCTGGAGATCCTCCCGCTTGAGGAGCACCGTGTTGCCAAGGCGACGTGAGAGGCCTGGCGCCGGATCGAGCGGTGTCTCACGTGCCACGTCATAGACGCGGCTCGTGAGAATGTTGTGGAGAAGCGTGGTGAGCGGCGGGTTCAATCCGTCGATGAGTATATCGTTCGGGTCGTTCGGATCGTCTCGGGCGTTCCATTCGTTCGCGGCAGGAACGTGCTCGCCACGAGATCGGCCATCAGACGCGCTGCGGTGAACGTTGAATGCGGCGTCGCCACGACGCGTACCCGTCCGGCGGCGATCGCCTCGCAGATGGCCGCGGGATTCGGCTCGGCGTCCACCAGCGAATACGTCTTTCCGAGCTGCTCCAGCCGATGGACATCACCGTTGCCGACCATCGGCTTGCCGTGGCGGCGTGCCCAGCGCTCCGCCGGCGCGTTGAAATTCATCGTCCGCGTGAACATCCCGTTCCACTCAACGGCGTCAAACAGATGCGCATGGCGCGTCAGGGCGCCGCGCAGCGCGCTCAACGCTGGAAAGAACGGGTGCGGCGCCACAACCAGCCCACGCTCGCGCCGGCGCAAGCTGGCAAGGGCCTCGAACGAGCCGATCGATTCGGCGGCGCGGGTGTAATTGAGCAGGAGCACGTGACGCCCTTCTATCGTCCGCTCAATGCCGGCAATGAGCACGACCCTCCGCACCGCCGCGTACGCACGAAATCTCTCGATGTCCAGTTGGCGGTCGTGGAGCGTTATAGCTAGGCAGTCGAAGCCGAGCTCCGCAGCCCTGTCGATAAGCTCATGCGTTTGGTACGGAATTAGATCAGCCGGGTCGTCGGCCGTATGGGTGTGGAGATCGACCTTCAGCATCGCCTTAGGTGATCTTCACAAATCTTGCCCGGTTTTTGAGCGTTTGTGAGGTGTTCCAACGTGCAAGGTAGGGCAAACCAATTCTCGAGTTCTGCCGGTGAGCGGACATTTGTCACCCGCCCCATGACTGGACGCGGCCAAAGTCAATCTTAACAACCCCCACAACACCTTTCTACCTCGGAGAAGCGCAGCGATGAAAACACGTCTGTCACCCTGGACTGGAATCACGCTCGCAGCGTCGTTGGCTGCGCTGACCCTGCTCGGAGCACCTCGCCATGCCTCCGGGCAGGGGCAGAACCCATTTATTGGTCACGCGGACACGGGCGAAACGCTTCACGTCCTGCCGACACCTGCATCAATCCGGTCGCCCCGTGACACGGGCCCGACGATGGCGCCCCCGGGAAGCGAAGCGGGCCTCTATCCGCCCAGCTACGGCAGCGGCAATCTCGTCAATCACGGTGGCCCTGTGATGAGCAATGCGGGCTTCTGGGCGTTGTACTGGAACAGCACCGTGGCCAACGCGAACCAGACGTCAGCCGGTTACGCGACGCTGGCGGCGCAGATGGACGCCTTCGTCACCACCTTCGGCAACGACTCGAACTACAGCAGCCAGGCCACCAACGACGATTTCTCGATCGTGCAGCAGTACGGCGGATCCATCAGCAGTACGGTCCACAACTGGGGTTACCACGTGGCGTCGGAGCGGGCCAAGTCCAGCATCTCGGATTCTGGGGTCCGCAATTTCATCGCCGGGCTGTTGAACAGCGGCAAAGTGAACGTGGCCACGAACATCATCTACGGCGTGTTTCTGCCCGCGGGGATGAAAGTGACGATGAGCGGCGGCGCGTCGTGCTCGACCTTCTGCGGGTATCACGGGCACTTTAACTACGGTGGATTGGACATCAAGTACGCCGTGTTCCCTTACCTCAATTGCAGCGCATGCAAGCTGTCGAATCTCACCGTCGCCGACATGATGACCATCGTGGCGAGCCATGAGATACGCGAGGCCGTCACCGACCCGCAGTTGAACGCGTGGTATGACAGCCAGGGTTACGAGGCAGACGACAAGTGCGCGTGGCACAACCTGTATCACATGGCCGAGGGCGGCTTCGTCGTCCAGCCGGAGTTCTCGAATGGTGGCGGCGCCTATCCCGGACCAGGCTGCATCGTCCCCAATCCGCCCCCGCTCCCGTAAACGGAACCCATTGCCAAGCGGGTTAAAGTTGTTGGCGTGACGCCGGCGGTTACCTCGACTGTTGCAATTTCCAACGCTCCTTCAGATGTGGGGCGCCTGACGCGCCCCACACTTGACGCGCTCTCGGAGCGGCCTCACGCGCTGACCACACGCTTCGCTGATTTCTGGCTGCTCGGCGGCGCCAGCCTGCTGGTCTGGTTCGTGATGTTCGCCGTCCAGGGGTTCCGATCGGCGTGGGCGATCGATCAGCACTTCAAGAATCTCACCGTCACGACCGCCTCGCTCTCGCTTCTCGTTAACTACCCGCACTTCCTGATTTCCTACAAGCTTGCGTACAGCCGCAGCCGCGCATTCGTCACGACGCACTGGTGGCAACTAGTCGTAGTACCCGGACTTCTCATCGCCACGTTTGCGTATGCGTACGCCTACTACGATGTTCCGGTTTCCAGACTCCCGTTTGTTTCGCTGCTGTCGCGCGATTTCACAGGGTTTGGCAACAACGCCCGCGTCTTCTCCGGACCCCGGCTCGGTGATCTGCTGTTCGGGCTGACTTTCAACGTGATGATTTTCACGGTTGGGTGGCATTACACCAAGCAGGTGTTCGGCTGCATGATGGTGTACGCCTACTTCGATCGCTACAAGTTCTCGCCGCGCCAGCGAACGATTACGAAGTACGCGCTACTGAGCATCTGGTGGCTCAACTTCGCGCAAGGCAATGTGGCCGGAGCGCAGAGCAACTTCTCGCAATTCAAGTACTACTCATTCGATCTGCCGGACATTCTCGTTCCGATTACCTCATTGATCGTGGCGGCGGGTGTGCTGCTCGTGGCCTACGAGGTCTTCTGGAAGAACTACAAGGATCGCGGAGAGCTGCCGAGCGTCAACATGGTGGTGCCGTTTCTCGCGTTGTATGTGTGGTGGCTCCCGATCACACGTCAGTACGAGTTTTACTTCCTGCTGACGCCGTTCTTCCACTCACTGCAGTACCTCGCGTTTGTTTACAAGATGGAAGACACGCGGCTGCGCGGCCTCAACCATCCGGAGATTCGCGGCACGATCCTGGCGTTTGCCATCGTGCTCGCCGGCTGGCTCGCGTTCGAGTTCGTCCCCAACGAGGTCGACACGGTGCTCGGCACCTTCAATGCGTGGCAGATGTTCTTCTTCTTCACGGCAGCGATGTTGTTCATCAACATCCATCACTATTTCATTGATAACGTCCTCTGGCGTTTCAAGGATCCGGAGATCCAGAAGTACCTTCTCGGGTGAATCTACGAGTGGGAGCGCTCGGCTTTGACGTCGATCCCGAGCTGCTGACATTTCTTGTAGAAGTGGCTCCGCTCGAGACCGAGTGTCCGTGCGGTCTCGGCAACGTTGTACCCGTGGGCCTGGAGCTCCGCCAGCAGAACCTCGCGCTCGAAGGCAGACACGCGATCGGCTAGTGGACCACTGACTTCGCTGGTAGCGCCAGCGCTCGCGTGACGTCCTGCAAGAATCTGCCGCGCGGTCGCACCATCCACGACGTCATCAGTCAGCAGCAGCAGCCGTTCGACGACGTTGCGCAGCTCACGAACGTTGCCGGGCCACACGTAGCGTGTGAGCTGCTCGATGGCCTCCGGGCTGAATGTACGCGGCTTCCAGCCGTTCTGCTCGGCCACCATTGACGCGAAGTGCTCGGCGAGCAGCGGGATGTCTTCGACCCGCTCGCGAAGCGGCGGCAGCGTGACCGGGAAGACAAAGATCCGGTGGTAGAGATCCTCGCGGAACGTTCCCTTGCGCACGAGCGCCTCGAGATCACGGTGTGTCGCCACAATCACACGCGTGTTGACGACGATGGGGCGTTCGCCGCCGATGCGTTCCAGCTCGCCTTCCTGCAGGAGACGCAGCAGCTTCGCCTGCATGGCGTGCGGCATATCGCCAATCTCGTCCAGAAACAGCGTTCCGCCGTGTGCCTGCTCGAACTTGCCGAGATGCCGTGCGGCCGCGCCGGTGAACGACCCTTTTTCATGGCCGAATAATTCGGATTCGATCAGCTCCGACGGCACGGCGGCGCAGTTCAGCGTCACAAAGGGCTTGTCGCGCCGGGGGCTTCGGTCGTGAACCGCCCGTGCGACCAGCTCCTTGCCGGTGCCGGTCTCGCCGAGAATGCACACGCGCGACTCGCTGTTGGCGACCCGATCGACCTGCGCCATGACTCGGCGCATGGCCTCGCTTTTCCATACCAAGTCGTGGCGGCCGACGCGGCGGCGCAACTGCCGGTTCTCTTCCTCCAGACGCGCGAGCTTCAGCGCATTCTCGACGGTAAGCAGCAGCTTCTCCGACGAGATCGGCTTCTCCAGGAAATCAACCGCGCCGAGGCGCGTGGCGCGCACCGCCATCTCGACCGTCGCCTGGCCGGAAATCATGATGATCGGTGTCGAGATCCCGAGTTCGCGGACCTCGGCCAACATCGTCAGGCCGTCTTTGCCGGGCATCACCACATCCGAGAAGACCAGGTCGAAGCGTTCGGTCTTCAACAACGTGATCGCACGCGCAGCGTTATCGCAGACGACCGCCTCGTAGCCGGCCATCCGGAAGGCGCGCGAAAGTGACGCCAATGTCGACTGGTCGTCGTCAACGATCAAGAGACGCGTCATCCGGGAAGCTCGATGTGGAAGGTCGCGCCGCGACCGGGTTCACTGTCGACCCAGATTTTCCCCCCGTGATCGGCGACGACGGATTGCACGATTGCCAGGCCGAGGCCAGTCCCGTGCTGCTTGGTTGTGTAGTAGGGAGTGAACAAACGTCTTCGTTCCTCTTCGGTCAGCCCCTGGCCCGTATCCGCCACGTCGATGCGGACAATCCCACCGTCGCGACGAGTGACGATCCGAAGCGCGCCACCCTGGGGCATCGCGTCAATGGCATTGAGCAGCAGGTTCTGCACCACACGCCGCAACTGCTCGCCGTCGCCTCGTATGGTGCCGAGTGAAGAATCGAGCTCGAGCGTCAGCGTCACTGGCGAATGCCCAGGCGAGGCCAGCTGTGCGCGAAACAGCGACGCACTCTGTTCGACAATCTCGTTGACCGACACCTGCGCAAACTCCGGCGCGGGCATTTTCGCGAAGTCGCTGAACCGGCCGACGACGGTATTCAGGTTGCCAAGCCCAGTCTGCAGCGTCGTCAGACTCTCGTCGAACACTTCGTCGAATTCGCCGGGCGGCAAGGATTTCGCCCGCCGCAGATTGTCGATCGTGATCCTCAAGGGAAAGAGCGGGTTCTTCAGCTCGTGCGCGAGCCGGCGCGCGAGCTCGCGCCACGCCGCGACACGCTCGGCCTGGACAAGCCGATCGCGATGATCGACGAGCTGCCGCGTCATCGTGTCGAACGCGTCGGCGAGCACCTTGATCTCTCCGGTCGTCCGCACGTCATCGACGTGCACATCCCAATCCCCGTCGGCCACCGCGCGCGCCGCTCGCGCGAGCTGCTCCACCGGGCGCGTCACCCGCGCCGAGATCACAAACGCAAGGATGAAGCCGAGCGCGATGGCGACGGAGCCGAACGCGACACCGCTCCATCGGATCCGGCTGACCAATGCCGCGAGCTCCCGGCCGGAACTGCCGACCAGCAGGACACCGAGCACCGAGCCGTCACGTCCCGTGAGGGGAAGCGCATCCATCGATTCCGGCCCGTCCGGCCATTCGATCGTGTCCTTCGTCTCCTGGCCACTGTGAACGACACGGGCGATCAGCGGTTCGAGCGGTGCCGCTTCCGGGGGATCGTCACCTGCGGCGATCAACTGCCGACCCGATATTTCCGCCTGCAGGTGCTGATACAGCAGCACTCGCATCCCTGGCGCCAGGACGAGCGACTGGAGGAATTTTCGGTCGAGCCGCCGCCCTCCTGCGATGTGGAGAGTGCCCGTGCCCGCCGCGAGCGTCCGAACGGCAACGAGGGCGAGCGTCGTTTCCTCAGGCAGCTCGATAGCCTGCAGGAACGTCGCCCCAGGATCGGGAGTTTGGCGGTCGGTGATCCACTCGTTCCGGTAGCCAAATCGCGCCGGCCATTCCGCGGAGGACACGATCGTGCCGTCGGCTGCCGCAAGGTCGAGCACATCCAGACCCTGCGCCGCGGCGAGCGTCGTCGCTTCGTTCACATACGGCGCCGCGTCGCGAGATGCGGCAATCCGCGAGACCGGGTCGCTCTGGGCAATTCGATCGACGCGTTCCGCAACCTGTGTGCCCTGATTCGCAAACTCGCGCCGGAACTGCTCGGCAAGCGCGGCTGTTCGCTCTGCGTCGAGCGTCGCGAACGATCGCCGGGCGCTCGCGGATACCGTCACTGTCACCAGCACAACGGTGAGCAGCACGATACCGCTGACGAGCGCGAAGAGTCTGTTGCGAAGGGTCATGGCGCGGTCAACCAGACGTTCGCCAGATTCCACGCACCCGAGGGCAGGACCGCGGGCCCGTTCCACGACTGTACGCGTGGGCCAACCCCGTAGAGCTCGGGAACGTGGGCGACTGGAACAACGATGTCCGTTGTCAGCATCGTCCTCTCGGCTACCAGGACGTCCTCGAGTAATGCACCCGGGTCCGGGCGTGTGATGCGACCAAGGAGCGCCAGAATACGAGGTCCGAGGCCTGCCATCAGATCGGAGAGCGCTTCGGGCGGTGCGGCGGCCCGGAACGAGAGGCGCATCAGCCGCACATCGAACCGCGGGCCGAGCCCAGCGGGCGCCTGCACGGTCAACACAAAGCCCGCATCACGCGCATTCACCGCAATCCGCTGTGCGACAGCTTGGGCGACCGGATCCGATGGGGTCACGCGCAATGCGAGCGTGCGTCGATCGGCAGGGAGCGCGGCGACTGCGCTTCGCGAGAGGGGTGCGGCCTTACCGTCGAACACGAATGGTGCGTAGCCACTTACCGCCTGCGGCAGCATGGCATTGGCGGGCTCCGCACGGCCCTGCAGGACGACGCGCGCGATTGCGGCGCGGTCGATGGCCGCGGCAAGCGTGCGGCGGACGGCTTGGCTGCCGGCAGTTGCCAACTGCGGCTCGAATGCCAGCGCGATCAGTTCCAGCGGTCCGGAACCCTCAATGCGCAATTGACGCTGCTCGATCCGCCTGACATCGGTCGGCTGAATTGAAACGATGTCCGCACGAGCAGCTTCGACATCCGTCAGTTGCTCCGCCGGCGAGCGGGACGTTCGGACTTCAACGGCTTCGAGAAACGGACGGCTATCCCAGTACTCCTCATGCGCCCGAAGCGCGATGAGGCCCGCCGCCACACGCTCGATTCGAAACGGACCGGAGCCGATTGCTGTACCCGTGCCCTGCCGAATCGCGATCGCGTTGGACGAATCGGCAAGCTGCCACGGCAGATCGAGAATCTCACGGCCTGGATCAACGACGAGCGCGTCGCCTTCGATACCGATCTGCCAATCGCCGTGAACATCTCGCAGCATCGCGGCAATCTGGGGCGGTTGCAGCGTTGAGCCGTCGTGCAGCTTGACGTCATGCCGCAGCCTGAACCTCCAACTCCTACCGCGCGCGTCGGAGTCCCAGGACGTGGCGAGCGCCGGCCGCAGCATGCCCGATGCATCGATAGCAACCAGCCCCTCGTAGGCGAGCCCGTGGACCCGGCGCATCGCACCGGCATCCGTTGTTTCCAGCTTCAGCGTGCCGCCGTAGCGCGGACGCGCCGCGCCGAGCACGGCTCCGGCCAGACAGACGCTAACGGCTACAGGAAATAGTCGTCTGAAACGCGTCATAGCGACCGGCAGGAATGTCGTGCGTCACCACGACCGCCGAGGTTTGATTGGGCTGGGCCCACAGCGCGGTCAACAGACCCGGCAGACTCAGGGGCGAGGCCGCTTGAACGAGGCGACCGTCGGCCACACGCGACAGTTGCAGTAGATCGCCACTATCGCGTCCGCTCGGTGACACCGCCGCGACGTACATACCCGGCGCGCACGACGCGGTCAGCGCGATCGCATCGTCATTGGCGGCGGCGGCAAGAGGAGCTGCGTTGTAGAACATCGCGCCTTCAGGACTTTTGAAGTAGTTGCGGCCCGGCTCGAGGCCTTGGTTGTCCACTCCTATCGGCCACGCCTGCTGCCCTTCAGAGCAGCTGACTTCCAGCGAATCTATGCGTCCACTGCAGGTGAGTGACGGGAGAAACAGCTCCAACCTGTCGCCTGCGACGCGAACGCGCCCGCGTGCGTCACGTGGCCACGGCCGCGACACAGGCAGGAAGCGCGATCGCACGCGGCGCCACGCGGCATCTTCGCGCTCGAAAACGGTTATGGCTGTGACATCGAGCACAACAAGACGTTCGTCGAGGACTGCGACATCGAGAATCTGCGTCTGCTGCGACACCAGCGGTCGCAGTTCCAACGCGAGCGACACATTTGGAAGGACGGGCGCGGGCGATGTCACTCGGCGCGTCACCGTCGCAATTTGATCTCTTCCGTCGCTATGGATCTGCGCGACGCAAACATGTTCGCGGAGATTTCGTCCGCATCCGATCGCAATCGCTGCGATCCCCGTGGTGCCATCGGCGATCCGAAACCCGCGAGCTGCGAGGAGCGTTGTCACGCGCGTCCGAATCGCTCGCGCGTCTTCGCTGTCTGCGCCCGCGTCGACCGTAACGCTCACCTCAGCGCCGGCCGGTAACGCAGACGTGACTTTCGCGGCGAGTTCCGGAAGGAGATCGTGAAGAACCGAAGGTGACGGAGCCTGCGCGCTGACCGACGACGACAGGGTGTTGAGAACCAGCATGAGGCCGCACGTCAACAGCCGTACTGACGATCCGCGGCCGTGGGCACCCACTGCCGCGGATCTTAACATTGCGGTTTCAGCGAGTGGGTGACATGAGCGACATGCTGCTGCCCGAAGTCGCCGCTTTGAGGACATCGTTCGCGAAGAACCCCTTTCCATCTATCGGCACCATCATGATCTGGACCTTGTCTGAGAGGCGTTCCGCGATGATCTTCTGAATCAGCAACGGATTGTCCTTCAGCACCTCGGCCTCCGACTTCATGCGCGCCGCATCAGCGACGGCCAGCAGGCGCACGCGCTGCGCGTCAGCCTCGGACAGCAGATTGCGTTTCTCCAACTCCGCCTTGCTGTCGATGACCTTCGCCTGGGCAGCCGCCTCGGCGCCCTTCACGGTCGCCTCCTTCCGCGCTTCCGCTTCGAGACGGCTCTGCTGAATCTGCTTCTCCTTCAGCGGCAGCGTGTACTGCATCGCGTCGGCCTGTGCTTTCGCCTCGAGCACCGTTGACTGCGCACGTGCCTCGGACTGTTTCACCTGGCGCACCTTGTCGGCCTCGGCCTCGAGTTCGGCGGTTCGAACCATCTTCTGCTTCATGTCGACTTCGATCGTCAGCCGGTCGTTCTCCTGCGCTTTCACCAGCAGTCCTTCGAGCCCTTTCGCGTATTCCTGCGGAAGATCGATATCGCGCAGCATCACCTCCTTGACGATGATGCCGTCGGACGCCAGCCGCCTGGTGATCGTGTCTGCCGCCGTCCGCCGGACTTCTTCGCGCTTGGTCGAGAACACGTCGCGGACCATATATCCGGAGATGGTCTGACGAAACGCATTGGCCACGACCGCAGGGAGCAATTCGCTCTCAAGCGGACGCGGAAGGTTGCTTTCCATGTACGCGAGCCGCCGCGGATCGAGCTGATACCGCACGGAGATGACCAGGCCAAGTGGCAGGCCTTCCCTGCTGTACACCTTCAGGGCGGCCCCTTTCTTCGCCGCATCGGCCGGAGTCGTGCTGTAGATCTGATCGCGCACGGTGTACAGCTCCATCTGCTGCACGAGCGGCGAAACGAAGTGGGTGCCCGGATAGACCGTGCCACCAACCGTGCCGGAGAGCTGGCTGACGCGCACGCCCGCCATGCCGCTCGGCACCACGACGATGCTGAGCCCAGGCAGGAGGAGAAGGATCGCGATCACGACATGGCGCGTGAAGAGTCGCCATCGAATCGACGACGAGTCCGGCTGAAGCATCACCTTGCGGGCATCCCTCGCCAGGACGACCGCGGCGGCGATGAACATAGAAAGGGCACCTGTGAGCAGTGCGTACTTGATGGCTAACATTCGGGGCCTCCTTAAGGCGCGATTCAGATCGACGCGAGAACTCAGTTGGCGGACATGAAGAGCTGATGGAGCTCCGGCGGCCGCTCCGCGTGCAGCTCCACCACGTCGCCCGTGCGAACGCGCTCGAAGAGACGCTCGACGTCTGCATTGCGGAGGCGGATACATCCGTGGGACTTCGCGTAGCCGATCGACGCAGGCTCATCGGTGCCGTGGATGCCGTAGCCTTTCTGGTTCAGGCCGATCCAGCGCGTGCCGATCGGGTTCTGCGGACCGGGAGCGATCACCTTGCCTGGGTGGTAGTAGGTGGGGTTGGCGACTCGATTGACGATGGTGAACGTGCCGGTGGGGCTTGGTGATTTCGGCGCTCCGACGGCAACCGCGAAAACCTCTACGACCTCGTTGTTCTCGATGACCGCGAGCTTGCGGTCAGGAATGCTCACCACCAGCCGGCGAACAGCAGCCGCATTGGCTGTATCCGCGGCATCGGCGCGGCCGATCATCGCGCCCGCCACCATCGCCGCCGCCATCCACATCGCTCGGTTCGCTCTCATGTCGTCCTCCGTTGTGCTCGCGGAGGAGAAGAGCAACCGATCAGCCAAACGCTAAGTCATCGTCTTAGTTGGAGTTAATTCAGAATCAGGGCGAAGAATGCGTGTCCCGGGGCCCACGGCGTGTGCGGGCTGACACGCGCGGCGATCGTGGTGTTCTCAGCTTGTTCGGTCGAGGCCAAGTTCCTCCGCCCACCGGGTGGCGATGATGTGCCCTCCCTGTGTGTCCATCGCCCACTGCGTGCGGAGCACCTCTCCGTCGCTGTACTCGGCGCGGACTTCGTATCCGGTTTGCGTGAGATAGACACCGCACGTCAGCTCGCGCCCGCCAGCATCCTTCTTTCGACCGATCACCTCGATCAGCTCGCGCCGATTTCCCGAATCATCCGTCGTCGCCATGGCGCGTACATCCTATACTCCACGCAAACGTTGGGCACGTCCGGTTCCTCCGGTGACAGACACGACAGGAGGGTCAATGAGATCGAGTGTCGGGCGGCTGGCTCTAATCGGGATCCTCGCGCTGCTTCCGTCGCGCGCATTCGCGCAGGAAGCAACCTTCAACGGCGTGATCACGGATTCGTCGGGCGCCGTGCTTCCAGGTGTCACGGTGACGGCAGTCCTCGCGGCCACGGGCAACACCTTCGTGGCGATCAGTGACGAACGGGGCTTCTACCGCATTCCGGTCCGTGTCGGCACCTACCGGATCACCGCGGAGTTGCCCGCGTTTGCGACCGTCGAACGGCCAGGCATTCAAATCCTCACCGGCCAGACGTCGACCATCAACATGCAGATGTCACCGTCCACGCTGCAGGAAACGGTGACGGTCACCGGCGAAGCGCCGCTGTTGAAGGTTGCGACGTCGAGCCTGGGTGGGAACATCGATCCGACGCAGGTGCAAGAAATGCCGTCGGAGGGACGAAACTGGATGGCGCTCCTGCTGATCGCCCCCGGCAGCCGCAGCACGTCGGCGAACCCCGCCGAACCGCTCGAGACGCGAAACGCCAATCGCACGCGTGAGTATCAGACCAACGTGGACGGCATGCAGTTCGCGAACACCATGGGCGGAGGCGGCCAACCGGCGTTCAGCCAGGAAATGATCGCGGAGTTCCAGTACATCTCGAACCGCTTCGACGCGACGCAAGGCCGATCGTCCGGCGTGCAGGTCAACATGATCACCAAGTCGGGCACGAACCGCTACGCCGGCTCGTTGCGCGGCAACTTTCGCGACGATCGCTTCAACGCCGCGAACCCGGTGATTGGTCGCGTCGTGCCGATCACCAACCAGCAGTTCGCCGGATCGATCGGCGGACCGATCATGCGCGACAGGCTGCACTTCTTCGGCTTTCACGAATACGAGCGCGCGCCGAAGAACGAGGTGTGGAATACGCCCTTCCCTCGTTTCAACGTGGAGCTGTCGGGGACGTCCACCGTCAGGCACGAGGGCGCGCGGTTCGACTATCAGTTCTCACCCGAAACGCGGTTGATGGTGAAAGGCAACAAGACGAACACGCACGATCCGTTCGGTCCGGGCAACAATCAGCATCCGGCGGCAACGGCCGTCGCGTGGACGATATCCGACGGCCTGGTGGCGTCGCTGACGAAGGTACTGAGCAACCGTGCGCTCAACGAGACGCTCGTCGGCTACTCCAGCTACCTGTTCGGCGAGTCGAATCTGACGCACTGGTCGAACCATTGGATGTCGAAGGGCGGCCCCTTCGGACCAATCACCACCGGATCGCCGCGCATCACGCTGACGGGCTTCACAATCCTCGGCAACAACGCGGCGCCGCGCTATCGGGTGCAGGGGCTGTACAGCATCAAGGACAACTTCACGTTCTCGTACGACGCGCACGGCCGCCACGACCTCAAGTCTGGCGGCGAGTTCATGCTGGAAGAGATCTACACGTCGAACTGCACGCAGTGCATGGGCGTGATCGACGCACGCGGTGGCCCGCTCCCCTCCAATCTCGAACAGTTGCTGCCCGATCCATTCGATGTCGATACGTGGAACCTCGCGGGCCTTTCGTCGGTAACTCGGCGCTACACGCTCGGCATCCACAAGAGCCGGCGCACGCCCGAGCGGGTCTGGGACTACTCCGCCTACGTGCAGGACGACTGGCATCCAACATCGAAGCTGACGCTGAACCTCGGCGTGCGCTACGACCTGATGTGGGACATGTTCCAGAACCAGCAGGAGTTTGTGCCGATCATGGAGGCGGGGCGTCCGCAGAACACGAAGAACATTCAGCCCAGGTTCGGGTTCGCGTACCAACTGAATCAGGCCACGGTCCTGCGCGGTGGCGTCGGCAGGTACTACGGCGAGATGCTGTCGCGCACCTACCCCGGCGAATCGAAGACGGTCGCGCTCGTCGAGGTCACCAACGACGGCCGGCCCGACTTCGCCGCGAACCCATTCAATGGCCCACCGCCAACGTTCGAACAAGCGAAGGCGACGGCCTGCTCGGCGCCCGAACAGGCCGCGAACTTTGCGTCGTGGAAGGCGCGCAACTATGCAGGCACCGCGCCCTGCCTGCTGCTCGCCAGCGGCGAAGTCAATCCGCCGGCAGGCACGTACAACGTCAACAACTCCTGGCAAAGCAGCGTTGGCTTCCAGCGGCAGTTCGGGACCTCGATGGAGATCGAGTCGGACTACGTCTACACGCGCGGACTCAACGAAGGCTGGGGCCACCTGAACCTGAACATCGCATTCGACCCCACGACCGGCGTGAACTACCCCTATACCGATCGCACGAAGCTGCCGTATCCGCAGTTCGGCATTCTGGCCATGACGCTGCAGAACGGACGCTCCGCCTATCACGGTCTGATTACCTCGTTCACGAAGAGGATGAGCCACCGCTGGCAGGCGTCCGGCACCTATACGCTCTCAGGTTTCTGGAACGGGGTCGGCGCACCGTTCATGGGTGTGCCGGGCTCAACGCCGATCGAAGTCGGGTTCCCGCTGGCGCAGGATCTCGAGGGTGAATGGAGTCTCGCCGAAGGCGATCAACGACACCGCGTCGTGCTGAACGGCATCTGGCAGGTGGGACGTGGCTTCCAGGTGAGCGGCATCCACTACGCCAGCGCCGGCGATCGATCGGCGACATCGTACGGCTCCGACCTGCGGAACCTCGGCGCCGGCTCGGTCGAGCGTCAGCGGCTACGTCCCGATGGCACGATCGTCCCGCGCAACGCGTTCACGCAGCCTGCGCGCAACCGCACCAACGTGCGCGTGCAGCAGAAAATTCCGCTGCAGAGCCGCGTGGCGATCGACGTGATGGCCGAGGCATTCAACGTCTTCAATCGCCCGAATTGGACGATTACAACGCAGGAACAAAGCCCGCAGTACCTCAAGCGCACGGCGGGTGAAAATCGTACGATGCAATTCGGGTTCAGGGTGACGTTCTGATGTTCAGGCCGCGGACCTTCACGGTCCGCATCCTCATCGTCGTGCTCGGCCTCGGCGGCCTCGCCGCCGCCGAGTCCGCGACGGTCAACATTCCATTCGCGGACGGCAGGCCGATCCTCGACCTCCTGCAGCCGCAGTTGTGGCCGGTGGAGCTCCAGGGAAGGACACCGGCCGCGCTGGAGTCGTTCTGGCCGAACTGGGTGACGCACGAGGACGCCGCCATCCGTGCGCGCGTGCAGGCGGGCGATGAAGACTCGATCATCAATTTCCTGCTGTTCGGCACGAGCTTCACCAAACAGCCGCGTGCAACGGAAACCCAGCTCGCGGGAATCGTCGTCCGGCAGCGTGAAACCGGAGCGACAACGTTTCTGCCGTCGCCGCTGCTGAAGGGACGCATCGATGATTTCATCGCGGGCCTCGCGTCGCCGGCGGGAAACGAGCGCCTGCAGTTCGCGCGCGACGTGATCACTCGGCTTGGTATCGAGATCTCGACCGAGAGCGGCCGGATGCGGCTGCGACGCTATCTTGAAGATCGTGCGGCGCTGGTTGGGAGCGCCGTGCATGCGTCCACGTTGTCGGATCCAAATGCGTCGCTCGTCGACCAGATCACGATCTTCCGCGACCGTGGGCTCGCGTCCGACTCGGCGATTCCAATCGAGTTCGGCATCGAACAGGCCCTGACCACCATCCGCGCCAACGGCACGATGGCTCCTGCCTCGGTTCGGCGTGTGGCGATCGTCGGACCCGGTCTCGATTTCACCGACAAGCAGGAAGGATACGACTTCTACCCGCCGCAGACGATCCAGCCCTTCGCGGTGATCGACTCGCTGCGACGGATCGGTCTGGCGGCATCGGCAGGCGTGCAGGTGACGACCTTCGATCTGAGCCCGCGCGTGCTCGCGCATATCGCCGCGGCACGCCAGCGGGCGAGCGAAGGGCGCGCGTACTCGCTCGTGCTGCCCCGCGAACTCGATCGCGCGTGGTTGCCGGAGCTCACCGCCTACTGGCAGCGCTTCGGAGATCGAATTGGACAGCAGGCGTCGGTGCCGGCGGCTCCGCCCGCCGCTGGTCGCGTGAACGTCCGTGGCGTGCTCGTCCAGCCCGCGGTCGTCCTTTCAATCGAGCCCCGCGATCTGAACATCGTCCTGCAGCGCGTCGAACCGCTCGCATCAGGTGAACAGTTCGATTTGATTATCGCGACCAACATCCTCCTGTATTACGACGTGTTCGAGCAGTCGTTGGCGCTGACGAACATCGCGAAGATGCTGCGTCCGGGCGGCCTGTTCCTCACCAACGATCGTCTCCTGGAACTGCCGGCAGCCCCGGTCCGATCGGCGGGCGAGCGTGAGGTGACGTATATGAAGCTGCCCGATTCGAGCGTTAAAGGCGACCATCTGACCTGGTATCAAACTCCCCGGTGACAGACGCCCACAACGCTGATCAGCCTCTGTGGTCCAACACGACGGTGACCGGTGGGGGTGGCGGCCCTTTCGGATCGAACCCGTGGACGCCGATCAGGACGGCTTCGCGAAACCACGTATCGAAGTCGCCCGTACTCTGCAGCATCGCACGGATGACCTCCTGTTGATCCGGAGCGTCCATGTGCACGACGACCATGTCGCCCATCGGAGTGGACTGGAGCGTCACATGTTCGCGCTTGATACCGAGCTTCTTTCTGGATTCCTTGTACGCGGCATTGCGCGCGCCCTTTATTTCGTCCACGGCCTTGCGCCAGGCGTCCGTCTTACCGGCCAGGATGGGAGCGACGAAACTGAATTCGGCCATACGAACCTCCTCCGGTGAAAGAGGCAATCATCCACGCCTGAACACTCGCATTCAAGGTAGTATTTCGCCGCCGGAGTAGACCTCGGCACGGCAAGGAGAGAACTGGTCATGCGCATGGTGTCGTTCGTGTTCACGCTGGTGCTGGCGGCGTCGGGATTCGCCTTCGCCCAGGACTGGTCCGAGTACCAGAACATTCCGGACGGATTCAAGATCGATTTTCCGGGTCAACCGAAGATGACCGAGACGACTTGGACGTCGGAGTACGGCTACAAGCTGCCTGGGCGCGTCTACACCGCCGAACGCGGCAAGGAGCGCTACTCGATGACGGTTGTGGACTACAACCCGATCCAGCAGCAGGGCATCGAGCGGCGGAAGAATTGCCCGGCTGGGGCCGAGCCGTGCATCGGCAGCGATCTCAGCGGCCCTGGTTACTGGATGCACGACATTCGCGGCGCCATCGTCTATGCGACGTCAAAGTTCCTCGAACGTGACGTGAAGATGACGCGGATGCTATGGGCGCACCAGGATCTCGTGGAAGGCATCGAGCTGCAGTTGACCAGCAACGCCGATCAGTCGCGCACCTTTGCGTTCATCAGCATGCGCGAGAACAAGCTCTACATCGCCGAAGGCACCGTGCCCAAGGGCTATCCGCAGCCAGGACTGTTTCAGCAGTCGATGGGATATCTGGATAAGGACGGCAACGGCGTCCGCTATCAGAAGATCTACTCGAACGAAGTGTATGGCCTCGGCGACGCACCAGCACCCTCGTACGGTGGTCGTGGAGGTGCACGTGGCGCGGGCGGCGGCCAAGGCGGCGGTGGCCGACGCGGTGGCGGCGCCGGCAATCCGCAGTAGGCCCCTCGGCGAAAGCTCATTCCGCATTGAGCCTTGGGCATTGAGCATTCGGTCGTAGCTCAGCGAAGGCGGGCGAGGCTTCCGAACGCGTCGCCCGCAATCCTGAAGCCGTCCCACTCCGTGACCTTCTCGGCGCCGAGCCGACGATAGAAACGAATCGCTGGTTCGTTCCACGGCAAGACAGCCCAGGTCATGCTCTGGCATCCGCGCGCAGCGCCGATACCGGCGACATGCGCGAGAAGCCGGCGGCCGATGCCGCGGCTGCGCCATTGCGGCTCGACGAACACGTCTTCGACGTAGATGCCGGGCCTGCACGCGAAGGTCGAAAACGTCCCGTGGAACACCGCAAAGCCGACCGGCTCCTCGCCAACGAATGCGAGGCACACTTCCGCAGCCGGCTTCGTGCCGAACAGCTGCTCGCGGAGCGCGTTCTCGGTCGCCGTCACGCGATCGCTCAAACGCTCGTAATCGGCGAGCCCTTTTATCATCCGCAGGATGACACCCGCATCGTGGGCGGCCGCGGGAACAATTCGAACACGATCGTCCGTGCGCATGGCGGCGATCGTATCAGCCTCGCCTGAGGTTCAGCCTCATCCGCCGCACGCGTAGCGCAAGATGGGGTGAAGTCTCGTCGCCAATGTGCGTCAGAATGAGTGCCCGTCTCGTTTGATACGTTCAGGAAAGAGAGCGCGCCATGCATATCCGACGATTCTTCATTGCAGCGTCGTGCGCGGCGATTGTGTGCGCGAGCGTGCTTCGCGCGGCCGAAAGCAACAACTATCGGGTCACGATTCTTGTATCCAACGAGCCCGGCGAGGCGCCCGTTACCGACACCAGGCTTGTGAATGGGTGGGGCATTGCGACCGCGGGACAGAGTCCGTGGTGGGTCGCCGCTAACGGGACCGACACGTCGCCCATATACAGCGGCACGGGATTATTAGCGGTCCTGCAGATCACTCTTCCAGGCCACGCACCCACCGGTATCGTCGGGTACACCGGTTCGCAGTTCGTTCTCATCGATGGCCGTCCGGCGACATTCATGTGGGCGACCGAGAGCGGCTCCATCCTGGGGTGGAACAACCAGCTACCCGATATCACGCACGCGGTCTTCGTGCATTTCGAGGCCGGAGCCGTCTACAAGGGGCTGGCGGTACACGGAGACACGCTCTACACAACTGATTTCGCAGGGTGCTCCATCGATACGCTTGACGGGACGTTCACCGAATTCGACAGTCCCGGCGGCTTCGAAGACCCAAGTATCCCTTCAGGCTATTGTCCGTTTGGCATTCAAGCGATCGGCGACTCCATCTTCGTCACCTACGCGCTCAAAGGTGAAGAGGACGATGTGGCCGGTCAGGGCCACGGATTCGTCCGCGAATTCGATGTGAATGGAAACCTGATTGCGGCCGTCGCAAACCACGGTCAGCTGAACTCACCGTGGGGGCTGGCGATGGCACCTGCAACCTTCGGCCGTTTTGGCGGGTGTCTTCTGGTTGGCAACTTCGGCGATGGTGAGATCAACGCCTATTGTCAGGACGGCAAGGGAGAGTTCCACTACCAGGGAGCGTTGCGTGAGGATCGGACGCCGCTCGTCATCGACGGGCTATGGGGCATCGGCTTCGGCAACAACGCGGGTGCTGGTTCACGAGACGTTCTCTATTTCGCCGCCGGCCCGGATGAGGAGATGAACGGCTCCTTCGGCAAGGTCGAATTCGTGCCGTAACGCTCGTCCCGATCGAAAGCGATAAAGTATGGCGTCATTGCCGACGCCGCTCTCGGTGATCCACGTTGCCTGGATCGTCTGGTTGATCTCGTGGTTCGCGGCGGCTGCGTGGAGCGATCGAACAGTCAGGCGTCCTGCGGTCCGCCGCGAACTGCTATATCGCGGGTTCACCATTGCGGGCGCCCTCCTCCTGTTCGGGTTCAATCCGGATGGTGATGGCGCCGACACTGCCCTCTGGCCCGTGCCTTCAATGATCGGTTGGCTACTGGCGGGCCTCGTCGTGTGCGGCTTCATCTTCATGTGGTGGGCGCGCGTCCATCTTGGGCAGCTCTGGTCGAGTTCGGTCACACGCAAGGAACATCATCACGTCGTGGACACCGGCCCGTATGCGATCGTCCGTCATCCGATCTACACGGGCCTTCTGCTCGCAATCATCAGCACCCTTCTCGCCCGCGGCACGGTCCTCACGCTCATGGGCAGCGCCATCATCGCCGTGGGTATCTACATCAAAGCGCGGGTCGAAGAAGAATTCCTGTCCCAGCAACTCGGCGAATCGTATGCGGCGTACGCGCGGCGGGTGCCGATGCTGCTGCCGTCGCGACGTTCAGGGTGATGCCACTCTCATCGATGATGATGCGCGGGTCCGCAACCATCGGCCGATAACCCGAACGATGGCCGCGGTCAACGAAGTCTCACCAGGGCGTCTGGAGATTCGGGAAGGAGGCGGCTGCCTCGCGCTGTTCGGCCTGCCATTCTTCTTGACCGGCATCTTCATGATCCTCACCAGCTTCGGCATCGTCACGATGCGAAGCGACGGCGAGGCCGTGACTCGGGCGGCGGCGTTCGGGTTGGGCGTCGTCTTCACGTTCGTCGGCGCTTTGCTGGTCTTCGGGCGAGGCATCACGTCCATCGACGTCGGGCAGCACGTCGTCACGAAACAGTGGCGCGTGCTGCTGCCGGTTCGCAGGTGGACGTATCAGCTCGGCGACTACACCACGGTGACTTTGGCGTTCGTGCGGGGCGATTCTGACAGCGCGGACAAATACCCCATTGGGCTGAAAGGGACCACCGTGGCGCCGCTGCCCCTCTGCCGCCCGACGCAGTACGCGGAGGCGCGCCAGTGCGCGGCCGCGGTGGCGCGGCACCTTGGTCTCGACATCGAGGACACGTCAACGGATCACCCCGCTCGCGTTACATCGAGCGAAGTCGACGCGACGCTGCAGGACCGCCTCCGCGCGACCACGACAGCCGCGGCACCGGCGCGTCCATCTGTCATGGCGAGCGACGTGTCCGACGGCGGTGGCAGCTTGCGGATCACGATCCCGATGCCGCCGCTCCATCCGGTATTGGCGATTGGCGGCTTGTTCCCAGCCGCGGTCGCGACGGGAATACTGGCGTGGCTCGGCTTCTTCTCGACTCCGCGGCCGCTGGCCCTCATCGAATGGATCTTCTTTAGCTTGCTGTTCGTTGGATTCGGCGTTCTCCCTGCGGCCAGCGTCGTGAGCCGCTGGCTCCGATCGCGCGTCGGCCGCACCATCGTCACGGTAACTCCGCAGGAACTGCGCGTTCAGGCGCGCGGGATATTCCGTACTCGGACGGTTACGACAGTCAGCGCGTCAGAGATTCTGGATGTGGACTACAGCACCAAAGAGTCGATGATGATTTCAGCACGGCGCAACGCCGAAGCAGAGACTGCCACGATGCGCAAGATCCCTTCTTCGGCGGCCACTTCTGGTCCAAGCACGGAGTGGGTCTTCGGCGTTCTGAGTTGGTTCCTGAAAGGGAAGGGCATCATCGTCAAGACGCGCACGGGGCTGACGACCTTCGGCGAAGGGCTCGCCGACGACGAGATTCAGTACCTGCACGCGATCGTCAGGCGCGCGCTCACGGGATAGGATGGCTCGTCGATGTCACACGGCATGCTCGACGAGTCGCAATGCTGGAGAGTCTCAGGAGTCAGGACTGCCAAGAACTTTTTTCGGGCGCTGTCAATTCTGGTGCCTGATGCGACCCATATGTTCCTGGAGGGTTCGCCCGATCCCGACATCGAGACCGTGTTAACAGACGCGGCTGACGAGGCCGACTACGCAGCGCCGGTCGGCACGATATGGTCCTGGCCAGCGAAGAATCGGCGGTTCTCGGTTCGAGCTTCGCCGGAGCTCTTTGCACGGTTATCCGAGGCGTCTTCGAACCACGCCGAACCTGAGATCTGCGACCATGTCCATCTCTATCGAGATCAAGAAGCGCTGGTGCAGTGGTTTGATGCCTTCTTGGAACCGCTTCTCGTCTCGAAATCGGTCGCGCGCGAGCGGGTGCAGCAGTTCGCGTCGGCTATTGGAGCCACCCTGTCGGAGGCTTGCGCCGTGAAGCGTCAATTCGGCGGTCCGGTACGGAGGCTCCTGCGCGGCGGCACCACTCTCTCCGACACGGAGCACGCGGTGTTATGTTCCTTGGTGAACACGCTACCGCCCGATCTGCGAACCATCGTCACCACCCAATTCAACTCGTACAACCTTGTGCAGCGCGAAATCGATAGCCGGGCGCTGAATTTTTATCGCTTCAAGAACGGCTCCCCTGCGTTTACCGACGACCTGCCGCAACTGCACATGAAGACGGAGGAGAGCCCGTTGATTCGGGCCACACTGAGCGTCGAGGGAGAGCCAGAGCCGTTACATGCGGTATTGGCTGCCGTGCGTGGCCGGGTCTTCTGTGTCTCCTTCAGCAGGGCACCGAGCGGCGCTGCGCGATCAGTTCGGATTCTCGAGACCGAGCAGTCATGGCGGTCGTCGATCGTCGTGGGGCCGTCAGTTGGTCGAGTCGAATGACGTTGAACGACTTTGCCGCGCTCGCCGTCGAAGAGATCACGCTCGATAGTGATGATCTACGACTGCGCGGGCGCTTCAGCCACCTGCGCGGAGCGCACATCGGAAGTCAGGGCACTA
>Ga0207428_10001523_pt1 | contig 24202 bp, 14 predicted proteins | sample RhiMethybrSRZTD1_FD_187600 | JGI IMG/M metagenome (GOLD analysis project Ga0207428, IMG submission 187600) | Populus rhizosphere microbial communities from Tennessee, USA - Rhizosphere MetaG P. TD hybrid SRZTD1 (SPAdes) (version 3) | ecosystem: Host-associated > Plants > Roots > Rhizosphere >...
ATTGGCGTTCTCGCGGTAGTACTGGAAGAACAGCTCCGACGCCTCGAGCGCGGCGTCCGTCGTCTCGACCGTCGTCAGCAGATCGGCCTTGCGCACGCTCTTTCCCGCCGCGCCGCCGACCACGACTTGCCATCCGCCTTCGACACCAATCAGCCCGATGTCCTTCACCGTCGCCTCCGCGCAGTTGCGCGGACATCCGACCGCGGCCATCTTCACCTTGTGCGGCGTGAAGAGCTGTTCGAAGCGCCTCTCCATCTCGACGCCGGCGGACGTCGAGTCCTGGGTGCCGAACCGGCAGAAATCGGTGCCCACGCAGGTCTTCACCATGCGCACGCCCTTCGTGTAGGCCTGACCGGAGGGCATGCCGAGATCCGCCCACACCTTCGGTAGATCCGCTTTTTTGATCCCGAGCAGGTCGATGCGCTGGCTGCCGGTGATCTTCACCATCGGGACGTGGTACTTGTCCGCGACGTCAGCGATGCGGCGCAGTTCGTCGGGGGAGGTCACGCCGCCGCGAATCCGAGGCACCACCGAAAAGGTGCCGTCCTTCTGGATGTTGGCGTGCACCCGATCGTTGATGAACCGCGCGGAGCGATCCTCGTCGTGATCGCCGCACCAGAGCATGTCGAGCATGTAGCTCAGCGCCGGCTTGCAGATTTCGCAGCCGACGCCATTGCCGTAGATCTCGAGCACGTCCTGCACCGACTTCAACTTCTGGCTTCGCAGGATGTCGCGCAGGCGGTCTTCGGCAAACGGCACGCACGCGCAGATCGTCTTTTTCTTCTCGTCCTCGAAATCCGGTGCGACCGCGCGCAACAGGTCCTGGCACAGGCTGGTGCAGCTTCCGCATCCGGTGCACGCGCGCGTCGCTTCCTTCAACTGCGACAGCGTGTTCACACCACGCTCATGAATCGCGTGAATGATCGTTCCCTTGGTGACGCCGACGCATCCGCACACGGTCGCGCCGTCGGACATCTCGGCGACGTCGAGACCGGCGTCGGCGGCCGGTGGAGGAAACAGGAGATGACGGCGCCGGTCGGTGAGATCGGCATCGGTCCGCAGCCACTCCATGTAGCGATGACTGTCCGAGGTGTCGCCGACCAGGATGACTCCGGCCAGCTTCCCATCGCGCAGCGCCACTTTCTTGTAGATCCCGAGCGAGGGGTCCTCATATCGCACGGGCTCTGCACCGTCGTCATCGATGTTGCCGGCCGAGAACATCTCGACACCGACGATCTTGAGCTTGGCCGCTTGCACGGTCCCGTTGTAAGTCGGACCGCGGCGCCCGGTGATTGTCGCCGCCAGCACCTTGCCTTGATCGAAGAGCGGCGCCACGAGCCCGTAGCAGACACCACGATGCTCGACGCATTCGCCGACGGCGAAGATGTCGGGATCCGACGTCTCCATGTAGTCGTTCACGACGATGCCGCGCTTGACGGTCACGCCCGCCTTGCGCCCAAGCTCCACGTTCGGGCGGATGCCGGCGGCAACCACCACCAGATCGCCCTCGAGCGCCTCACCGCCCGAGAACTCGACTCCCTCGACGTGGCCGTTGCCGAGTATCGCGGTGGTGCTCTTCCCCAGCACGACGCGGATACCGAGCTCCTTCATCTTGGCCATCAGGAACTTCCCGCCCGGCGGATCGAGCTGCCGTTCCATGAGCGTTGCCATCAGATGCACCACTGTCACCTGACATCCATGCATCTGGAGACCACGCGCCGCTTCGAGCCCGAGCAGCCCGCCTCCGATCACAATCGCGCGGGTGTCGGGCCCGGCACGTTTCAGGAGGGCGCGCGTGTCATCGAGCGTGCGGAACGTGAACACACCGTCCTTGTCGAGCCCTTTGATTGGCGGCATCCACGCCGAGCTGCCAGTGGCCAGCAGCAGCGTGTCGTATGGCGTCACGCTTCCGTCATCACCAGCGACCGTCTTGCGTACGGGATCGACGTCGAGGATTCGAACGCCGACACGGAGCTCGATGTCGTTGCGGCGATACCACTCGAGCGAGTTGATGACGATGTCGTCAGCGCTCTTCTCACCGGCGAGTACTGACGAGAGCATGATGCGGTTGTAGTTGACGTGCGTTTCGTCCCCGAACACCGTGATGCGGAACATCGCCCCTCGACTCGCGCTCGGGGCGTCCCGAGCATCGTCGAGGGACGGCGCGTATTTCAGGATCTGTTCGACGCAGGCCATGCCCGCCATTCCGTTGCCGACGACGACGAGGCGCTTCATCGCACACCTTGCAGTTCGGGATTCGGGACTCGGGACTCGGGATTTGGGATTCCAGCGCGCGAGCTGCGAGGAAGAAGCGGAATCGTCGAGCCGCGCCAGGTTCTGATGAGCGACAGGCTGTTGCGCACGACGCCGCTATCCCAGAAACTCGCTTCCGTGGACGCGGCCTCGATCCGGACAGCGGATTGCTTGTAGTTCGGTTCTCGCGAAATGGGATCGAATGCGCTTTGCGTCACCTGGTTGGCGTTGGCCTCGAAGTAGTGGAACGGGGTGAACAACTGCCCGGCGGCGACCGTTTCGGTCACGCGAAGTTCGACATTCCGGACACGGCCGCGCCGCGAGACGATGTCCACGCGCGCCTGCGGCTTGAGGCGCAGCGCGCGCGCATCGGCTGGGTTCATTTCGACCCACGCGCTCGGAGACAGGCGCTCGAGGATGGGCACCTTCCCGGTCTTGGTACGTGTGTGCCAGTGCTCCACCGTGCGGCCGGTGTTCAGGACGAATGGAAATTCGCCGTTCGGCTGCTCCGGGAAGGGCTCCCATGAGCACGGGATCAATCGCGCCCGTCCGTCTTCGGTCTGATACTTGCCGTCGACGTAGAGCCGTCGCACCTCGCCGTCGTGCGAGACCCCGGCGGGCAGCGGCCACTGCAGGCCGCCATGCTGTTCAATCGCCTTGTACGTCATCCCCGAGTAGTCGCAGAGGCGGCCTGCCGAAATCCGCTTCCACTCTTCGAAGGCATCGGCCGGCTTCGTCCAGCCGGGGAAAATCTCGTCGCTCACTCCGAGCTTCTCTGCCAGTCCCAGAAAGATGTCGAAGTCGGGGCGAGCGTCGGCGGGAGGTGGCACGGCACGATTGACCTTGCTCACGCGCCGCTCCGAGTTGGTGTAGGTCCCCTCCTTTTCGCCCCACATCGCGGCCGGCAGCATCAGGTGCGCGTACTCTGACGTCGGTGTCGGGTGATAGCCGTCCTGCACGACGAGGAAGTCGAGTCCCTCGAGCGCCTGCCGCAGCGATCCGAAGTTGGGGAACGAGACGATCGGATTGGTGGCGATGATCCAGAGCGCGCGGATGCGTCGATCGAGGGCAGCTTCGATAATGTCGGGATACGCCAGTCCGCGAGCGGTCGGAATGCGCTCCTCGCCGATTCCCCAGAGTGCCGCCAGCTCGCGGCGATCCTCGGCGTTTTCGAACTTGCGATAGCCGGGCAGGCTCGAAGCAAACCCGGCCTCGCGCGTACCCATCGCGTTGCACTGACCCGTAATTGAAAACGGCGCCGCGCCGGCGCGGCCGATGTTGCCGGTAATCAACGCGAGGTTGTTGATCGCATTGACCGTCTCTGTGCCCTTGGTGCTGTGATTCACCCCCATCGTCCAGCCGATGAATCCCGCGCGCGCACGCGCGTAGGTCCAGGCCGTGCGGCAGATGAGGTCAACCGAGAGACCGGTGATCTCTGCCACCCGCTCGGGCGTATAGTCGCGCACCGACTCGCGGAGCGCCTCGAAGCCGCTGGTGTAATGAGCGACGTACTCGCGATCGACCAGGCCGTTCTCGATCACGAAGTGTATGAATCCGTTGACGAGCGCCAGATCGGAACGCGGCTTCAGCGGCAGATGCAGATCCGCGAGCATCGCCGTCTTGGTGACGCGTGGATCGACGACGATGAGCGTAGCGTTCGGATTCGAGCGGAGTCGCCAGCACAGGATTGGATGGTTCTCCGCAACGTTCGCGCCGATGAGGATGATGACGTCGGCGCGCTCGAGATCCTCGTACGCGCCCGGAGGGCCGTCGCTCCCGAACGAGCGCTTGTAGCCGGAGACGGCCGTCGCCATGCAGAGCGTCGTGTTGCCATCGATGTTCGGCGTGCCGATCCCGAGCTGCACGAGCTTGCCAAGGGCGTAGAACTCCTCGGTCACGAGCTGACCGGTACTGATGACGCCAATCGAGCCGGGGCCATAGCGCGCCTGCGTTTCGCGAAACCGCGTGGCCATCGTCGAGAACGCCTCGTCCCAGCTCACACGGCCCAGCAAACCGTCACGTTTGAGCAATGGATACCGGGCGCGGTTGTCGGCGGCAATCGTGTGGTGTTCGGAGAGTCCCTTGGGGCAGAGCATGCCGCGATTGACCGGGTGATCCGGGTTGCCGCGTACTGACACCGCGCGGCTTCCCTTCACGCCGATGAACATGCCGCAGCCGACCGAGCAGTACCCGCACGTGGTGGCAACCCACTTGTCGGGGACTCGCTGCGAGGAGACGTACCCGGCCACAGGGTCGACTTCGTACGAGTAGCGGTCGGCTCGAGTGTCAAGCCCGAGGAGTCGCTTCAGGGTCATGTGGCCTCGCTTGCGGACGCGATATACGGCGCCGCGAGATGCTTGGGAACAACACTGACGAAGAACAGGTAGCGGCCAACGATCTCGCCGGTCACTGCGATCAGAAGCGCGACGAGCAACATGGAGTTCCCGGCTTCCCTGGGCGGCGAAGCCGCGCCGGCGAAGGCGGCCGCGCCCGTAGCGGAGCCGGCTACGAGCAACGGGATGGCAATGGCTCCAATCGCGAGGAGTGCGCCGCGAAGAATCAGGCGTCCTTTGAGTACCGTGGAGAGCAGCCGCGCCGTGCCTCGCAGCTCGAGGCTGTCAGAGGAGATGCAACGGAAGAAACGCAGCGCGAGCAGAACGAACTGCGCGCTGGCCATCGTCGTGGCGCCCATCGCGAGCCAGCGAAGGTTGCCGCCGGCGACAGCCGCCGCAAACAGCGGCCCGAGCACGGCGGCCGTCAAGTTGAATTGCAGCAGCGTGTACGGGGTGTTCCACGCTGGTCGCGAGGGGACGCGATAAATGCACGCGCTCGAGGTGACGCCGGCAACCCCGAGCAGGACAGTTGCGGCGCCCACTGCGGTGCTCCCCGGCAGCCCGAACCACAGCATCGCTGCGTAGACACCCGCGACTCCCGAGAAGGCCGAAAAGAGCAACACCTCCCGGCTCAACCACGACCTGCGCCACATGCGGATCGCGCGATACGCATAAATGGGTCGTCCGAGGTGAAGCGTCGATGCCGAGAGCGCGAGGCCGCCGACGAGCAGCGAGGCGAGCGCAGCGATTCCGAGATGAGCGGACGCGTTCAGCAATTGCAGCAGCCAGATCGTCGTGAACGCGCCAACCGCCAATTGCGTCAGCACCGTCATCACGACGAGCGGCCAGTGCGGGTGCTCGGGCACCACGTTGGTGACGTTGAGCGGCGTCGCGTTGGGTGGGAGCGCCTCGGGCAGAGTGACTCGTGTCGTCGAGAGGCTCTGGTCGCCGTGGGGCAGGCCGGCATTCGAGCGGCTCGCGGCGATCGATGACTGCCACGCGGCGACATTGACGATCTCGATCGCGATCGCGCCTTCAGGACATGCGCTCACGCACGCCGGCGTCTCTCCGTGCGAGAGACGCCCGTGGCACATGTCGCATTTCCCGACCACTCCGCGCTCGGGGTTGTACTGCGGGACGCCGTAAGAGCAGTTCCACGTGCAGTACTGGCACCCGATGCAGGTATCGGCGCTATGCCGCACGATGCCGGTAACGGGATCCTTGGAATAGGCGTCAACGGGACATCCCTGCAGACACGTCGGTTCGAGGCAGTGATTGCATCCCATCGAGAGAAACGAACGCGACGTCATCGGGAACCAGCCGCCTTCGATCTCTTGAACCCGCCGCCAGTTGATCGAGGCCGGGTTGCCGTTCTGCTCGTTACAGGCGACGACACAGCACTTGCACCCGATGCACTTGCCCATGTCGACGTGAAAGCGGTACTGCTCGCCGGCTCCGGGCGCGCGCTGCGGCATGCGCTCTTCTTGCGTCGGCCTCGTCAGCAAGCGGAGCGCGCCGTCGACGCGCGCGACGCTCGGCGCCACGGGCGCGTCCGCACCCGTGACGATGGGTAGCAGCTTGCCTCGGCGCCTGGTCAGCGCGAAGGTGACGCCATCCTCTTTCACACGCGTCAACAGTGGCAGCGTCGACATCCAGGCGGCTCCACGATCCTCATTGCAACGTTCGTGCGTGCACGGCGCGACAGGCGCCGTGTCAGTCCCAAGACTCGTCGTGGAGCGGAGAAACCAAACGTTGGCGCGCGCAGAACACTCGCTCTCACGGGGAACGAGCGCGGCGCCTCAGAAGACGGGGCCAGCGATGCTGGCAGGATGCACGCGACCGAGCGTGCACCCATCTCGAAGATACACGCCGCGTCCCCTCGCCACAAGGGGGCGCCAGGCTACGCGGATGTTGCGCTCGCCCGCGAACATCACATTTGTGTACCAACCACGCACTTCCGCCTAATGTCTTGATTCGACGGATCTTGATTTGAATTTCGCGCGGCGATGGACGCGATCCGAGCCCGACGTTTCTGCATCACACGCGCGTGTCGGGACCATTCGCGGCTCGCTTCCAGACGAAGACACGACGCCTACGTATTTGTCACGAACGAGAAAGTCGCAACAGAACTGTGCCGACGTTGTTCCTCGTCGTTGACACGATCCGCGCTTCATATACGCGCGCGCGTAGCCAAGCGCGGGTTCACCCGTCGCACACGTGTGCACGTGACGGAACGCGACTTGCTGATACGCGCAGCGACGGCTTCGACGCCCTCGCGGGACCGGCCACGTCGCCTCCTGGTGATTTACCGAATCAGTTCAGAAAGGGAGCGTGCGTGTGATCTGTGCTCCGAAAGTAGTGTCCGGCTTCGGGCGGAGTGTGCCAACGCTGGCGTTGATGGTCTTCGCGACATCGGCGACAGCCGCGGCACAAACGGCCGTACCAACCGAGATCGCGTCGTCACCGCAGGCGACGCAGACGTCGCCACCGGTCACGCAACCAACATCGCCACGCCCATCGCCACAACGACCTCCGGTCGTCAATCGAGCGAACGAGGTGATGCCGTCGTGGCTGCGCGTGCGTGGCGAGTTCCGCGAACGCTTCGAAGGGTTCGAGAACAGCAACTTCATCGAGGGACGCGACGATGCCTATGCGCTCAGCCGATTCCGTTTCAACGTGGGCGTCACGGCCAACAAGCACCTCTCGTTTCAAGCCAACCTTCAGGATGCCCGCGTGGCGGACAAGGAAGTGGGGCCGACAACCGCGCCCTTTCGAGGTCCATTCGACCTCCGTACGGCGTTCGCCGATGTGGGCGATGCCAAGGCCACGATAGCGTTTCGATTGGGACGCCAGGAGTTGGTCTACGGCGAGTCCCGTCTGCTCGGTTCACTGCCATGGGTGAACACCGGGCGCAGTTGGGACGCCGCGAAAGTCACACTGCGTTCGCCGCTCTTCCAGGTGGATCTCTTCGGCGCATCTCTCGTTCGTAGCCTGCCGGATGAATTCGACAAGAGCGGAAACGGCAATCGTCTGGCGGGCGCGTATGCGACATCGACGAAGCTGCTGCCCAAGGCGACCGTCGAGCCGTACGTCTTCTGGAGGCGCGACGTCAATCTTCGCAGCGAGCTTGGCGCACTGGGCACGCTCTCGCAAACCACCATCGGAACCCGCGTCGCCGGTCAGTTGCCGGCGCGGCTTGATTACGGTGTCGAGATGGCACTGCAGCGAGGTGGACTCGAGCAGGATTCGCTGAATGCATGGGCGGGACACTGGCAGGTGCGAGCGTCGCTGCCAGGGTGGGCGGCGCCGAAGGTCACATCCGAATACAACTTCGCAACCGGCGACGACGTGGCGAATGACGGCAAGCGCCAGACATTCGATCAGCTCTACCCGACGGGACACGACAAGCTTGGACTCGCGGACCAGGTGGGGTGGCGCAACATCCATCACCTGCGCGAGGGAATCGAGATCACGCCGATCAAGGCAACTCCGGTCTCCTTCAACTACCACTCTTGGTGGCTGGCCAGCGCCGCCGATGGTCTCTACTCGGCGAGCGGCGCGCTACTGGTACCGCGTGTTCCCAGCGGCGCGGCGAACACGCACGTCGGGCAGGAATTCGATATCCAGGTCACGCGCTCGATCACACCGCAACTGCAGCTCGCCGGCGGATACGCGTACGTCACTCCCGGGGCCTTCCTGCGCGAAGCCACACCCGGCGCCTCTTACAGCTACCCCTATGTCATGGCCACGTACGTTTTCCTCGCGGAGAAGTAGATGAACAGCGAAGGTCAAAGGTCACAAGTCAAAGGTCACAAGTCAGGGCAAAGGCGGGCGTTCATCAAGACCGCGACTGCGACTGCCGCCGGTGCCCTGCTTTCAGGGCTCCCCTCGGGATGGGTGGGCGGAGTCTACGCAGACGATGGGCCGGAGACGAAGACGATTCGCTTTGGCATCATCGCGCTGACCGACTGCGCGCCGATCGTGATGGCGCACGAGCTCGGCTACTTCAAGAAGTTCGGTATCGAGTCGGTGATCTCGAAGGAAGCATCGTGGGCCGTCATCCGAGACAAGCTGGCGCTTGGGGAGAACCAGGCGACGCACATGCTCATCGGCATGCCGCTGGCGTCGACGATGGGGCTGGCAGGGTCGCCGGTGAAGCCGATGGTGATCCCCTGGCTGCTCAATCGCAATGGCCAGGCCATCACACTGAACAACAAGTTGAAACAGGCCGGCGTGCGCAAGCCGGCCGACATCAAGCCGCTCGCCGACAAAGCGAAGGCGTCTGGCGAGCCGCTTGCCTTTGCGATGACGTTCCCGCCGGGAACGCACGCGATGTGGATCCGCTACTGGCTCGCTGCCGGCGGCGTGCACCCCGACAAGGACGTCAGCCTCATCACCATTCCGCCGCCGCAGATGGTCGCCAACATGAAGGTCGACAAGATGGACGGATTTTGCGTTGGCGAGCCGTGGAACAACCGCGCAATCGAAGATGGCATCGGCTTCACTGTGATCACCACACAACAGATGTGGAAGGACCATCCTGAAAAGGTGTGCGCCTTCACCGAGGAGTTCGCGACGAAGAATCCGAAGACGGTCAAGGCGATCCTCAAGGCGTTGCACCTGGCGAGCGTCGACCTCGACAAGATGGAGAACCGGCCGAAATTCGCCGACGTCATCTCGCGACCCGCGTACATCAACTGCCCGCCCGCGATCATCCTCGAGCGGCTGATCGGCAAGTACGAGTACGGCGATGGACGCGTCGAGCAGGACCCGTTCTACATGATCTACTCGAACCGTAACTGCAACTACCCGCATCAGATCTACGCGAAGTGGTGGCTCACGCAGTTCCGCCGCTGGGGAATGACGAAGGGGGCACCCGACTACGCCGGCATCGCGAAGCGCGTGCTGCGATCGGATATCTACCTCGAGGCGATGAAGGAAATGGGCGTCGCCGTGACGGTGACGGAGGAGCAGTCGATCTCGCTCTTCGACGGCGTCTTCGACGGAAAGGATCCAGACAAATACGCCCGCTCGTTTGCAATCAATTCGATCGCCGGTTGAGAAAATGTATAGCGGGGGCTTTAGCCCTCGCGGAAAAGAACAATGACCAAGCGTATCGTCAATCTCCTCCTGCCGCTCTGCGGCATCGCGCTCGCTCTCGCCGTGTGGTCGATCGCCAGTCGAATGGTGTCCGATCTGCCGTCGCCGGCCCGCACGTGGGAGGAGAGCAAGCTCTATATCCTCGAACCGCTCACCAAGCGCGGCGAAACCGATCAGGGCATCCTGCTGCTCGCCTACTACAGCCTGATGCGCGTTGCGCAGGGATTCCTGCTCGGCATCGCGATCGCCACGCCGGTCGGGTTCCTGCTCGGGGTCTCCTCCACGCTCACGCGGATGTTCGATCCGATCATGCAGGTGCTTCGTCCGATCTCTCCGCTCGCATGGCTGCCGCTCGGGCTGGTGCTCTTCCAGAAGTCAGAGCCTGCCGCGCTCTTCGCCATCGCCGTCTGCTCGATGTGGCCGACGGTCATCAACACCATGCTCGGGGTGCGCGCGATCCCGCAGGACTACTGGAACGTCGCGCGCGTGCTGCGGCTGTCGAAGATGACGACCTTCACGAAGATCATCGTACCGGCGACGCTTCCGTATATGTTCACCGGCTATCGCCTGAGTCTCGGGATCGCCTGGCTGGTGATCGTGGCCAGCGAGATGTTGACCGGGACTCCAGGTGTCGGCGGATTCCTGTGGCAGGAATACAACAGTCTCGTCTACGCCCACATCCTGCTCGCCATCATCACCATCGGCGTCGTCGGGTTTGCACTGGATCGTCTGATGGGATTGGCGGAAGCAAAACTGCGTGCGGTGTAAATGGGGTCGGGAGTCATTTGATCAGGACAGTCTGCTTGCTCGTTCTACTGAAGTGTCCTCAACAAATGACTCCCGACCCCCTTACAGGAGGGTGATTGGCGTTCATTGAGGTTCGCGGGGTCCAGAAATCATTCGCCACCAACGGCGCGACGCGGCACGTGCTGCGTGATGTCTCGCTCGACGTCGAGCAAGGCGAGTTCGTCTCGATCGTCGGCGCCATGGGCAGCGGCAAGTCGACTCTACTCAGCCTGCTCGCCGGGTTGACCATGCCCGATCGCGGCACCATTGCGATTGACGGCGAACCGCTCCGTGGCGTTCATCGCCATGCCGCGTTCGTGTTTCAGAACTACTCGCTGCTCCCCTGGTTCACGGCGCTCGAGAACGTGCGGCTTGCGGTCGACGCCGCCTTTCCCGATTCGACCCGCGAGCAGCAGGTCGCGCGGGCCCGTGATGCGCTGGGCAAGGTCGGCCTCGCCAACGCGGTCAATCGCCGGCCGCGTCAGCTGTCGGGCGGCATGCGTCAACGGGTCGCGATCGCACGCGCCGTGGCCACCGAGCCGCGCGTCCTCTTCCTGGACGACCCCTTCGGCGCGCTCGACGCGCTCACGCGCGAGACGCTGCAACAGGAGCTCGCCGGTCTCGGATCGCAGACCAACCAGCGGGTGACGACGGTGATGATCACCAACAACGTCGAGGAAGCGATCCTCCTGTCCGATCGGATCGTGCCGATTCTGCCTGGGCCACCTGCGACGCTCGGCGTGTCAATTCCGGTGGACCTGCCACGTCCGCGCACCGTTGCGCAACTCGCACACGACGAACTGGCGACCTACGTTCGCGCGCACGTCGTCGCCACACTCACGGCGTCGCCGGGACGGCTGCGGAAGCTCGCGACTGAACCCGCCACTGCCTCGCGCGTTCTCCCGGCGGTGGCCAAGGAGATGCGATGAGCCTTCCGCTGGAACTTACCGGGTTGACAAAAGTATTTCCGACGCCTTCAGGGCCCTTCATCGCGGTGAAAGACGTCAATGCGCTGGTCGAGACGGGCGAGTTCGTGGCGATTCTCGGCCACTCGGGCTGTGGGAAGTCGACGGTCCTCTCGATCGTGGCCGGCCTCGACACGGCGACGTACGGAGGAGTCGTCATCGACGGGACCCAGGTCGACGCCCCGGGAGCCGAGCGGGCGATCGTGTTTCAGTCCCCCTGTCTGATGCCGTGGCTCACGGCGCGTCAGAACGTCGAGCTCGGAGCGTCGCAAGGCGTGGTCAAGAGAACTCGGCGCGAGATTGCCGACGCCGCCAACCATTATCTGGAGCTCGTTGGGATTGCCGATGCAGGAGATCAGTTGCCACCGCAGATCTCACTGGGAACGCAGCAGTGCGTATCGCTGGCGCGCGCGCTCGCAGTCGAACCCCGGTTCCTGCTGCTCGATGAGCCGTTCTCACAACTCGACTCGCTGACGCGCTTCGATCTACAGGACACTCTGCTGCGCGTGTGGGAGCGATCCGGCAAGACCGTCGTGATGGTGACGCACGACGTCGACGAGGCGCTTTATCTCGCTGACCGCCTCATTCTGATGACCGATGGACCCGAGGCGTCGGTTGGCGAGGTGCTGACCGTTCCATTTCCGCGACCGCGATCACGCGCCGCTGTCCTCGGCCATCCTCGTTATCACGAGTGCCGTCGCCGGGTGATCGACTTCCTCGAACATCACGCGCATCAATCCCGGCCGAGCGCTTTGGACGATGTGCTGCACCCACTTCGCGCCTAGGGCGGGTCCCTGTTCCTGGGACCCGTCACGACTGGCGTAGGGCGGGTCCTGTTCTTCGGACCCGCCGTCGAACGCCGGGTCTACAGAGCAAGACCCGGTCTACGCTGTAGTTTAATTTGACTACGCTGTCGTCTTATTTCAACGTGCCAGCACCAGCCGCTGCCGTCATTCCGTCCTGTTGCGAGGCACCACCAGATGCGCCGATCGCACCGATGATCTTGCCGCCGACGATCAGCGGCACGCCGCCCTCGACCGCGACTGCGCCCTCGAGCGAGAGGATTCGCCAGCCCTCGCCGCCTGCAGCAAGCGCGTCCTGAAACGCCTTGGTCGGCCGCTTGAAACGCGCGGAGGCGCGCGCCTTCGCGATCGCCACGTCGATGCTTCCCACCTGCGTGTTGTCCATCTTCTCGAAGTACACGAGATCGCCGGCAGGATCGACGATCGCCACGGCCATGGTCCACTGGTTCTTCCGCGCCTCGGCAACCGCCGCGGCAGCGACGCTCTTGGCCTGGTCGGCCGTGATGGTCGGTCCATACATGTTCGGTTGTCCCTGAGCAGCCGCTTCGCCGGAACGAAGGACCGCGACGAGTAATACACACACAACGAAGACGATCTGTTTCATAGCGGTGGAATTATAGTTTGGGGAGTACATGAGCGCGCACGCCATCCTCGTCACCGCCTTCGATCGTCCCGGCATGATGTCCGCCCTGACGACAGTCCTCGCGGACCACGGCGCCAACATCACGCACGTCGACATTCATCCCGGCAGCCCGACAACCGGAATTTACTTCGAGGTCACGATTCCCGACGAGCGGGCGCAGTCGGCCATCGATGGCCTGAAGGCCGTGGCCGGTGTCGAGCGAGTCGAGGAAACGCCATCGTCGGCCAAGATCTACGGCAAGCGGATCATCGTCATGGGCGGAGGCGCACAGGTCGGACAAGTGGCGATGGGCGCCATCAGCGAGGCCGACCGCCACAACATCCGCGGTGAGCGCATCTCGATCGATACGATCCCGCTCGTCGGCGAACAGGAGCTGGCCGCGGCGGTCCGTGCGGTCATGCGGCTGCCACGCGTCAAGCTGCTGGTGCTGGCAGGCTCGCTCATGGGCGGCGAGATCACGCGGGCAGTCGAAGAAGTGCGTGCGCATGGCCTGCGCGTCATCTCGTTGAACATGGCGGGCAGCGTCCCCGATGCCGCCGATCTCGTCGTCAGCGATCCCGTGCAGGCGGGGGTCATGGCCGTCATGGCCGTCGCTGATACCGCCAAGTTTGATTTGATGCGGCAGTTGAAACGACGGTACTGAATTGGATTTCACGATCGAGCGTGATGCGATCGATCTATTTCGATTGGACGCCACGGATGAGAAACATCCGGGATAATTGTCGAGCCACCTCGTACGCGTACACGTCCGGATCGTCGGCGACGACAAGTGACCTCACACGAGTCCTCCCGCTGGCACTGCCAGCTTTCAGTGCTCTCAGGAAGTCCCGCCTGCCCGTCGCCAGATCGACACGTGAAAGAGTGAGCGTCGTTCCCTCCTGAGACGACACGAGTAGCGACTTCCCATCCGGATTCCACGCAACAATCGCGTCAGCGCCGTCGCGAAGCCACCGTATCGGCCGCGGGGCGCCGCCAGCAATGGGATACACGGCGAAGGCGGCCTCGCTCTCTTCTGCGGTGCCCACACGAGTCTGGTGCACCAGCATACTGGCCCCGTCTGGTGATGGCCATGCATTGTCGGTCCGCTCGGGAGTGATCGGCTGCGGGGGTCCGCCCTTGGTGTCCTGCACATAGCATCGATTCGGGACACCCGAGCCATTGCCGCAGACCACGACCCGAGCACCGTCGGGAAACCAACGTGCGTCGATGTATCGCTCGATCGGGCCTGGATCCAGACCGCGCGGTTCGCCCGCTCCCGTTGGGTACAACATCAGCTCGTCGCGAGCTGTGCGCTGGACGATGCCCAAAGCAAATCGGCCATCCGGAGACAAATCGGCAGCCGTTCCTTCGCCGAGCTTCACAACCGGTGAGCCGTCAGTCGCGCGAAGACACACGGCGTAGTTGGAACCGACGGCACCGCTCTCCTCCGTAAAGAGAAGCGTCCGCCCGTCTTTCGTCAGTCTCACCGGTGACGAGAAGTCCAGCCAGGACAGGTTGGCTTCGGCCGCCGCACCCGGCGCCTTGACGAACATGTTGCGACTGATGTCATCGCGCGCTGCCAGCCATCGCCCGTCTGCGGCGATGTCGTAGATCGTGAGACCTCCGGCACTCTCGAGCGCCTGGCGGCGCTCCCCCGTAAGCGTGACTCCGTAGATCATGAATTGCGCGTAGCTCAGGCCGGCCGCAAACAATACTTCTCGGCCGTCCTTTGACCACGCGAGTCCCTCGAGCCCCCAATAGCCATCGGTCAGCGTCCTCTTCGTTCCCTTCAGGTCGACCACAGCTACGCCGCCCCGATCGTCATACCGGAGTGGATGTTCCAGAAACGCAATCCGATCACCGGTTGGAGATACACGGAGGTCGCTCAGATATCCGGAGGACTCGTACAAAACCTTACCGATGGGGAACTCGAGCCGATCAATACCGCTCACATCACGGATGATCGCCAGCGCCTCGCCGTCCGGCGCCCAGTCGGCCTCGCGCACGTGCTCGAGAATCTCGCGCGGCGCGCCGCCTCCGAGCGGAGCGCGCGCCAAGGTCCCCTCGAAAAGACGATGACTGAGAAACCGTACTTTGGTCAGCACGGCCAGTTCGCCTCTTGGCGAGACAGAAAGTAGCTGGGTGTTGCGAAGGCCGAGCGGTCTTGGCTCTGGATAATCAGTGCTGAGGGTAAAGAGCTCTACGTCGTTCGTGACACCGTTGAGCGTTGCGCTGAATACGATCGTCTTGCCGTCGGGCGCGAAGAGCCCTCGAAAAATCGTCTGATCCACGTATGTGAGCGGCGTGAACGACACCGCTGACGGCGGGGTCACATTCAGGCGCCCCGCGACGAACCCGGCAATCGCAATCGCCGCCGCCGCGACGGCGGCCGCCGCCGGCCACAGCCAGCGCTTGGTGGAGCCCGGCACGACGGCCAGCGAGCGTTCGCTCGACGGCGACGATCCAGGGAGAGCCTGGAGCGCGAAGGCGATATCGCTCGCGCTTTGAAAACGCTCGCCCGGTGACTTCTCCAGGCAGTGCTGCACGATGTGTCCGAGCGCTGGCGGAAGCCCGCCAGATACGTGGTCATCCAACGGCGGCGTCTCTTCTCGCAGAATCGCCGTCATCGTCTCGGCGGCGGTCGAGCGTTGAAATGCACGCCGACCGGACACCAGCTCGTACAACACCGCGCCGAAGGAAAAAATGTCGGATCGATGATCGCCGGGCTCACCACGTACCTGCTCCGGCGACATATAACCGACCGTGCCCAGCACGGTGCCCGGGTCCGTGAATCGACCAATCGTCGGCGACATCGTCTCCGATGCCGCGAGTGCATCCAACCGGCGGGCGAGGCCGAAGTCGAGGATCTTCACCTGACCGGAGGCGGTAACGAAGATGTTTTCCGGTTTGAGATCGCGGTGAACAATTCCTTTTTCGTGCGCCGCAGCCAGTCCGCGTGCAATCTGCACCCCGTAGTCGAGTGCCTTGCGGATCGAGATCCCCATGCGCGAGCCACTGCCCGCCTCGCCCTGTCCGCCGGTTCCCGATCCCGGCGCTGGTGTCTGTCCGAGCTTCTCTCGAAGTGTCATGCCATCGAGGAACTCGGTAACCGTGTAGGCTGTACCCTGCTCCTGCCCGAAGTCGAAGATGGCAAGGATGTTGGGGTGCGAGAGCGCCGCAACCGCTTTGGCCTCGCGCTCGAAACGTGCGAGCGCACTCGGATCGGCCGCGAGGTGCCCGGGCAGCACCTTGACGGCGACATCGCGATCGAGCTTGTTGTCTCGCGCGCGGTAGACTTCACCCATGCCACCGGCACCGAGGGACGCGACGATCTCGTAAGGGCCCACGCGGGTACCGGCCTGAAGGGACATCAGAGCGAGATTATATGGACAGAATGCGTCGGCTCGTCGACGCATTGCTCGAATAGTTCTCGTATCATGCCACCATCAAATCTGGAGCACCCATGACGACGAAGCGCTTCACGTTCGCAGCCGTCCTTGGCGCCCTCACGATCTCGGTTCTGGTGCCCTCGTCGGCCCAGCAACGACAGTCGGTGAGCTGGCCGCTCCACAATCTCGATCTCGCCGGCAGTCGATACTCGACGCTGGATCAGATCAATACGTCCAACGTGAAGACACTCACGCCTCGCTGGCTCTTTCAGCACGGCGTCATCGACGGCGTCAGCAATCAGACGACGCCCATCGTCGTGGACGACGTGATGTATGTGACCGACTCCCGCGGCAGCGTCTACGCGGTCAATGCCGTGGATGGTCACGTGCTGTGGGCGTATGACGTCACGAGTCTCATCGGAGGCGGGAGGGCTGAAGGCTACGTCTTCCGCAACCGCGGCGTCTGCTATGCCGACGGCGTCGTCTACGTCGCCGGCGGCTCGTTCCTGTTTGCGCTCGACGCCAAGACCGGCAAACCGGTGCCCGGCTTCGGCAAGAACGGTCAGGCCAGCGTCATCCTCGATGTGCTCAAGACGAGATATCCGGACGCCAAAACGGCGATCAGCATGGGCTATTGGTTCACGACAGCGCCGCAGGTGCACAAGGGCGTGCTCTATATCGGCAGCACTCGCAGCGAAAGCCACATCCCGGGTGGACACGTCTTCGCCGTCGATGCGAAGACGGGCAAGGTTCTCTGGCACTTCAATACTGTTCCGCAAGACGAAAAAGATCAGGCATGGGAGATTGCGGGTCCGACATGGGTCGGCGGCGAACGCAATGGCGGCGGTATCTGGGAGACACCGGCCATCGACCCCGAGTTGGGACTGCTCTACGTGGCGGTCGGCAATCCGTTCGGCGACAGCCGGAAGCGCGCTGGACAGAACCTGTTTACCGATTCGATCATTGCCCTCGCGCTCGACACGGGCAAGCTGGCGTGGTACTTCCAGCAGACGCATCACGACGTGTGGGACTACGACTCTGGCGGGCCGCCGATCCTCTTCGACATGGAGGTGCGAGGGAGGCGCGTCAAGGCCGTCGCGGAGGCGAGCAAGAACGGCTATCTCTACATCCTGAACCGCGAAACCGGCGAGCCCGTGCATCCGATCAAGGAGATGCCTGTGCCAACGGAGACGGCGCTTCAGGGAGAACAGCCTTGGCCGACGCAGCCGATTCCGCACACGGCATCGGGAAAGCCGATGAGCCCCGTATCACCGACGTTCCCGATGGAAATCCCGCCGGAGCGCCTGGCGAAGTTCAAGGCGATGCCGGCCTTCACACCGCCGGCGCCCAACTACATCATCGCCCCGGGGATGGGCGGCGGCGCGAACTACGGGTCGCTGTCCTTCAGTCCGCGGACAGGCCTTCTCTACGTGAATGCGATTGATGATCCTCTCAATGCAGGACGCCCGCCAAAGGGATACTTCTCCGCCTTCGATCCGACGACCGGCGAACTGAAGTGGCAACACGTGTACGACGGATACGGACAAGCGGGGTCGGTCGTGACGGCAGGCGGCCTCGTGTTCGTCGGCAGCGGGAGTAACACGGCCGGCTACTTCTTCGCGTTCGATGCGAAAAGCGGTCAGCTATTGTGGAAGTTCAACACCGGATCTGGAGTGTTCGGATCTCCTGCCGTCTACATGGCCAACGGCGAACAATATGTCGCGGTCGCATCGGGCGGGGGCGAGAGAGGACGCAGGGGCGGGGATCTCATTCTCAGCTTCGCCTTGCCCACGAGTACGCGCTGACGCCTGGGCCAGTGCCGCAACCGCGGCGATGTGATCGGCGCTAGTCGATGTTTGTGAACGTGTGCGGAACCGTATGTCGCTCCGCCAAACCGGCTTTGATCCACACACCTCAGCATTCGCAGCCGACCAACGAGCTGTGCCAATACGCTTCCTACGGTTTGGCTTCGTGACATACGGTCCCGCACGGCTGCAGCGCGTCGGACAAGACAGAGCGGTATGGCGCGGCCGAAGCACGATCCTCAATCGCCAACGAATCAAGAATCAAAGATCGGCAAATCAAGAATCGACTTACCACCCGCGTTGACGGTGGTACTCGGCGACGAGTTCCTGCAAGCGCGCACGCGTGAGTAGAGCGCCTGGATCGGTCGAGAGCGGTGCATCGAGAAATCGCTCCGGCAGGGTGTCTTCCTCCGGGGTCCACCCGGCGAGCAGATTGACCTGACGTTTTGTGGCTACGATTCGTCGAGCCGTCTCGCGGAGTTCGTCGGCAGTGACATCCCAGCCAGTGACCGCCTGCAGCATTACCGCAGCCTCGGCGTGGAAATCGGTGAACACGCCGCGCAGAAATTTGCACAGGATCAAGGAGTCCATCAACGCCGCTTTGTCTTCGGTCTCGATGGCGTGACTCACCGAGTCAAGCGTCGCGTTCCTGCGATCGACCTTCTCCGAGAAGTCCACTTCGTAGGCGCCGCTGCGATTGTGATCGGCGCCGCGCGCGCCGACGGCAAACCCCAGGGCCATCGTCTGGAGCGCGCGCGGCTCGTAGCCGGGAATCTCGAGCCCTTTGACCTGTGGCGCAAATGCCAAGCTCCCCTGGCCGATCGCCTCCGCCGCCCGGCGGCTACCCTCCGCGAGAAGCCGGCCGATTCCCTCGCGCCGGCCGATCAGGTCGATGGCCTTCAGCACGGCGTCGCCGCTGCCGAATGTCAGCCAGGGTTCGTCGAGCACGCCACGCTCGACACATTCCATGGCGAACGCAATCGTGCCGCCGGCGCTGATCGTGTCGATACCGAGTTCATCGCATCGCTGTGACGCTCGGAGCACCGCGTCGCTGTCGGCAACGCCGCACAGCGATCCGAGCGCGAAGAGGCTCTCGTACTCGAGGCGAACGGAGCTCCTTCCCGTCGAGTAGATGTGTTCGCAGCCGATCGTGCATGCCACGCAGCTCGCCCGCGTCCGCGAACGCTCGACGCTGAGTTGTTCGGCCGAGATCTTCGGCGCGTCTGCGAACGTCCCGCTTTGGAAGTTACGCGTCGGCAACGTGCCCAGACGATTGAACGTCAGGAGATTCGCCGCCGTGCCGAGCTCGCGGTACTTCGCCGTTGCCGGGCCGAACGATCGCTTCGACAGATCGCGACTCAACTCCGTCAGCTCGCGCGGGCGCGCCCACTCGCAGTAGTGCGTTCCGCGAACGGCAATGGCCTTGATGTTCTTGCTGCCGAGCACCGCGCCGCTTCCGCCGCGACCGGCGTGCCGCCCGTCGTGCGAGATCGTGGCGTAGCGAACAGCGCGCTCACCAGCGGGTCCGATCGAGGCGATTCGGTAATCAGTGCCAAGCCGGGCCCGCAGTTTCTCCTCTGCCACCTGGCACGTATCACCACGCACATCGTCTGCCGCCTCGAGCCGGATCTCCCCGTCATCGATGATCAACACAGAGAGCGAGGGCGCCCGCCCGACAACGACAATGGCATCACAGCCGCATCGCTTGCAGGCGATGGCGAAGCCGCTGCTCGCGAGGGAGTCATTGAAGCGCTCAGTCAGTGGGCTGCGGCTGACGACGGCGAACTTGGCGGACGTGGTGAGAGGACTGCCTACGAGCGGGCTGAAAGCGAAGACAAGCGGCGCGTCGGGCGAGAGCGGATCGGTCACAGCTGCGCGTTGGTCCAGGAGCAGTCGCGCGCCCAAGCCGCTGCCACCGATGTATTGGCGCAACACCGCGTCAGAGATCGGCACCCGTTCGGCGCTTCCCGCCGTCACGTCAATGCGGAGGTAGCAACCGTGATATCCGAATGGCATGGGCAGGCTGGCTAGCCGCCAGCGTCCGCGGAGAGGATGAGAACACGGTCATCCCTGGACAACGCCGTCTCCGGATCGCTGACGAATGCGTCTCCGTTCAGATTCGCTGCAAGCGACGGGTGCAGCCGATCTTCTGCGATGAGCTCACCAAGCGCAGGGCACTGCCGGGCCAATGTTCCGAGAAGCTGGCCGAGGGTCTTGGCCTCGATTTCCAGTTCAGAGACACCGGCTCGCTCGCGAGGAATGCCCAGGAATTCAACATACATGACGGCGGTTAACCTAATGATAACATGGGCATTTACCCCGTTTGAGGCGGGCACAACGTCCTGATGACTGTCGAAATCCCATCTAAACGCAAACGCTCGCGCGTGCGAGGAACACCCAAGGGTCGAGCTGTCGATCCGAAGGCGCGCGAGGAGGTTCGCTCCTTGCTCGGCGACGCAGCTCGACGCCGCGACTTGCTGATCGAACACCTGCACAAGATCCAGGATCGCTTCGGCTGTCTCTCGGCCGCGCATCTGGTCGGGCTTGCGGCAGAGATGAAAATGGCGATGGCCGAGGTTTACGAAGTCGCCACCTTCTACCATCACTTCGACGTGGTGAAAGAGGGGGATGCTGCGCCGCCTGCCATCACGGTGCGCGTCTGCGATTCAATCGCATGCGACCTGGCGGGATCGCATGAGCTGCTGAAGAAGCTGCCGGCCCTTTTGGGTCAGGACGTGCGCGTCCTCCACGCCCCGTGCGTTGGACGTTGTGAAACCGCGCCGGTCGCCGTCGTCGGCCAGAACCCCGTCCCGTTCGCGACGGCTGAGAAAGTCGCCTCGCTCGTTACCGCCAAGGCCCTCACCCATTCTGTCACGGATATCGCGATCACGCCGGGGCATATCGACTACGTGGCGTACAGAGCAGCGCGCGGCTATCGCCTCGCGGCGTCCTGCGTTGGCGGATCACGGAGCCCCGCCGACATCATTGAATTGATGGAGAACTCGGGGCTGCGAGGACTCGGCGGCGCCGGATTCCCCGCCGGACGCAAGTGGAAGATCGTGGCGGCCGAACCAGCGCCGCGACTGATGGCCATCAACATCGACGAGGGCGAACCCGGTACATTCAAGGATCGCTACTACCTCGAGCGCGACCCGCACCGATTTCTCGAGGGAGCGATCGTCGCCGCCTGGGCCGTGGGCATCGATACCGTTTATATCTACCTGCGCGACGAGTATCACGGCTGCCGCGCCATCCTCGAGCGCGAGCTCGCTGCACTCCAGGCGGATCCGCCGTGCAGGATCCCGCAATTTCATCTTCGGCGCGGAGCCGGAGCGTATATCTGCGGCGAAGAGTCGGCGATGATCGAGTCAATCGAGGGCAAGCGCGGTGAGCCGCGGCTTCGTCCACCGTATGTTGCGCAGGTCGGGCTGTTTGGCCGTCCGACGCTCGAGCACAACATGGAAACGCTGCACTGGGTGCGCGAGATCGTCGAGAGGGGGCCTGAATGGTTCGCCGGCCACGGGAGAAACGGCCGCAAGGGACTGCGTTCGTTCTCGGTCAGCGGCCGGGTGAAGAAGCCGGGCGTGCATCTGGCGCCCGCGGGGATCACGCTGCAGGAGCTCATCGACGAATACTGCGGCGGCATGCTCGAGGGTCACACGCTTTACGGATATCTGCCGGGTGGTGCATCCGGTGGCATCCTTCCGGCATCGATGGCAAACGTGCCGCTCGACTTCGACACGCTCAACCAGTACGGCTGCTTCATTGGGTCGGCCGCAGTCGTGGTGCTGTCAGATAAGGACACGGCGACGGCGGCCGCACGCAACGTCATGAAGTTTTTCGCCGATGAATCGTGCGGCCAGTGCACGCCGTGCCGCGTCGGCACGGAGAAGGCGTTGCACCTGATGAAGGACCGCCGCTGGGATCAGCCGCTCCTGAAGGAGTTGTCGCAGGCGATGATGGATGCGTCGATCTGCGGGCTCGGTCAGGCGGCGCCGAATCCGATGCTGTCTGTGATGAAGTATTTCCCTACGGAAGTCGACTGATGCATCAGCCCCTTACTCCGTCAGGTTCAAAGAAGATTGCGGCGACGGTGACCTTCACCCTCAACGGGCAGAGTGTCGTCGCTCCCGCCGATCAGACGATCATTCAGATCGCCGACGACCACGGGATCGAAGTGCCTCGCCTCTGCTACATGGAGGGGATGCGCGCGGACGGGAATTGCCGCACCTGCATGGTCGAGATCAAGGGTGAGCGCGTGCTCGCTGCGTCGTGCTGCCGTTATCCGAAGGACGGCATGGAGGTGACGACCAACAGCCCGCGGGCCGTCACCAGCCAGAAGATGTCGCTCGAGTTGCTGCTGTCGGACATCCCGGAAACGTCCTACACGCTCGATTCCGAGCTCGATCTCTGGGCCACGAAAATGCGGGTCGGCAAGCCTCGCTTCCACGCGCGCCCACAGCCGGTCGAGGATCTCTCGCACCCGGCGATGGCGGTGCACCTCGATGCCTGCATCCAGTGCAAACGCTGCGTCCGCGCCTGTCGCGAAGAACAGGTGAACGACGTCATCGGGTATGCGTTCCGCGGCGGCCACTCGAAGATCGTGTTCGACCTCGACGATCCGATGGGCGATTCGACGTGCGTCGCGTGCGGCGAATGCGTTCAGGCCTGCCCGACCGGCGCCCTGATGCCGGCACGCGACGTGGCCATGGTCGTGCCCGACAAGACCGTCGACTCCGTGTGCCCGTACTGCGGCGTCGGCTGTCAGCTCACCTACAACGTCAAGGACAATCGCATTCTCTACGTTCAGGGCAAGGATGGTCCGGCCAACTCGAGCCGGTTGTGCGTGAAGGGACGGTACGGTTTCGACTACGTCCAGCATCGGCATCGGCTGACCAAGCCGCTCATTCGCAAGAAGGATGTGCCCAAGCACAAGGACTTCACCGTCGACCCCGAGAAGTGGCACGAGGTCTTCCGCGAGGCGACCTGGGAGGAGGCGCTCGACTTCGCGGCAACAGGACTGCGCGACATTCGCGACACGTACGGCAAACGGGCGCTCGCTGGCTTCGGCTCAGCGAAGGGGACGAACGAAGAGGCGTACCTCTTTCAAAAGCTCGTTCGCACCGGCTTCGGCTCCAACAACGTCGACCACTGCACGCGCCTGTGTCACGCGTCGAGCGTCGCCGCGCTGATGGAAGGGATCAACTCGGGCGCGGTGTCGAATCAGGTCCGCGACGTGGTGAATGCCGAAGTGATCTTCGTCATTGGCGCAAACCCGACCGTGAACCATCCTGTCGCGGCGACCTGGATCAAGAACGCGGCGAAGGCCGGGGTCAAGCTGATCGTAGCCGACCCTCGTCGCGGTGATCTCGCTCGACACGCAACCTACAACCTGCAGTTCAACGCCGACACCGACGTCGCGCTCCTCAACGCGATGCTCCACGTCATCGTCGAGGAGGGCCTCGTCGACGAGACGTTCGTGCAGGACCGCACGTCCGGCTATGCCGCGCTGGCGGACAACGTCAAGAAGTTCTCGCCGGAAGCGATGGCGCCCATCTGCGGCATCGACGCGCAGACGATCAGAGAGGTCGCGAGGCTGTACGCGACGTCGAAGGGGTCGATGATCCTGTGGGGCATGGGGATCTCGCAGCACGTGCACGGGACCGACAACGCCCGCTGTCTCATTGCGCTGGCGCTCGCCACGGGGCAAATCGGCAAGCCGGGATCGGGACTGCATCCGCTGCGCGGTCAGAACAACGTGCAGGGAGCATCCGACTCGGGACTGATCCCGATGTTCTATCCCGACTATCAGCGTGTGAACACGCCGGAGGCGCGCGCGCGCTTCGAGAAGCTGTGGAAGATCGAGCTCGATCCCGATCCAGGACTGACCGTCGTCGAGATCATGAACGCGGCGAAGCGGCACGAGATCCGCGGCATGTACATCATGGGTGAAAACCCCGCGATGTCGGACCCGGATGTCGATCATGCGCGCGAAGCCATGGCCGCCCTCGATCACGTCGTCGTGCAGGACATCTTCCTGACCGAAACAGCCTACCTGGCCGATGTCGTGTTGCCGGCAACCGCGTGGCCCGAGAAAGTGGGGACCGTCACCAACACCGATCGCATGGTGCAGCTCGGTCGCAAAG
>Ga0207428_10001525_pt1 | contig 24188 bp, 27 predicted proteins | sample RhiMethybrSRZTD1_FD_187600 | JGI IMG/M metagenome (GOLD analysis project Ga0207428, IMG submission 187600) | Populus rhizosphere microbial communities from Tennessee, USA - Rhizosphere MetaG P. TD hybrid SRZTD1 (SPAdes) (version 3) | ecosystem: Host-associated > Plants > Roots > Rhizosphere >...
TGGCTGATCTGCAGCAAAACATGATTGAGCCCCGTGGTGTGGTGGGCTTTCGAGGGATTCTCGATGCCTAGTCGCCGGCCGAGATTGCGGCGACTGTTTCATTATTGCTGGTCGGTTTGAGTTGGGCCATGGAGCCTTCGGATAGGTAGCGGCGGTCGCTGACCTGCCATTCGTCGTGCATGTCTGCCAAGATGGCGCCGACGAGGCGGATGACGGCGGGCTCGTTGGGAAAGATGCCGACCACGCGGGCTCGGCGTTTGATCTCCTTGTTGACCCGCTCCAGCGGGTTGGTCGACCACACCTTGGGCCAGTGGCCGCGGGGGAAGGCGGTGAAGGCGAGCACTTCGGTCTTCGCCTCCTCCATCAGTGGCCCGATCTTGGGGAAGGCTGCGGCGAGCTGGTCGCGGACGCTGTCCCAGGTGGCGGCGACGGTGGCGGCGTCGGGTTGGGCGAAGATCGTCCTGAATACGGCGGCGACCATGTCCTTGTGGGACTTAGGTACCAGCGCCAGTAGGTTACGGGCGAAGTGCACCCGGCAGCGCTGGTGGCTGGCGCCTTGCAGGATGCGGCGCAGTGCGGCCACCAGGCCGCTGTGCTGGTCAGAGATCACCAGCTGGGTGCCCTGGAGGCCGCGTTCCTTCAAGGAGCGCAGGAAGCTGCGCCAGAACACCTCGTCTTCGGAGTCGCCGACATCGACGCCCAAGACTTCCCGCCCGCCGGTGGCGGTGACTCCGGTGGCGATCACCACAGCCATGCTGGTCACCTGCCCGCTGGCGCCAGTGCGGCGGACATGCAGATAGGTGGCGTCGAGGAACAGGTACGGAAACGTGGTGTGGTGCAGCGGCCGACTACGGAACGCCGCCACGGTCTCATCCAACCCAGCACAGATCCGCGACACCTCCGACTTCGAAATGCCGGAGTCGATGCCGAGCGCGGCCACCAGGTCATCGACCGCGCGGGTAGACACCCCGTTGACATAGGCCTCCATCACCACCGCATACAAGGCCTGGTCGATCCGCCGCCGCGGCTCCAAGATCACCGGGAAGAACGAGCCCTTGCGCAGCTTCGGGATCCGCAGCTGCACATCCCCGGCCTGGGTCGCAAGCAGCCGGGGCCGGGACCCGTTGCGGTCGGTGATACGCGTTTCGGTGCGCGCATAGCGGTCGGCGCCGATCCGCTCTGTCGCCTCTGTTTCGATCAACTCCTGCATCACCAGCCGTACCGACTCGCGGACTAGGTCCACGCCCTCCCCGGCACGAAACGCCTCCAACAGCTCGGATGCGACAGACTGGGACAACGCCATCGGTGGGACCTCCCTGGTGAGTACTTGCCGGTACACACCGAGAATCCCGCCGATGGTCTCACCTCACGATGAGCCACACCGACTACCCGAAACCCCACCACTCCTGGGGACTCTCACCTGCGGCTTGCTAACCGTCGCGGGTTGCTCGCTCTTGAGTCCGCTGGCCATGCCGTCCGAGCCGTTTGGTGACTTCGCAGTTGGTGAGTTCGGTGGCATCGACGGTCGCCAGAACATCCTGTACGTCCGGGCAGACGGGGTTGCCCTGCTGGTGTCTCGTGCTCCAGCGGCCGGCCAGTTCAGCGATCAGACGCGAGAACGACTCATGACACTCCTGACATCCTCGCAGTTCCGCAAGGAGGTGGAGCGAGAGGCTCAGCGGAAATCGCAAACGCCGGTGCCGGTCTGCGCGGACCAGATCACCACCCAGGTGACAATGGGCAGTCTGTCGATGGCCCGTACTGAGCCATGTGGTGACAAATCCGAGCCGACGCCCGCTTTCGACGAGATCGTCAGCATTGTTGCCCCGGCTCTGGGAGGAAATTTCGATGGTCCGGTCGAATCTGCGGAGCCGCGGCTGGTTCCCATGCGACTGGAGCGCTTGCCACTCCAAGATCAACCCGCGTACACGATCAAGGTCGATGGCGTCGGGCGCGCGATGATCACGATCGCCGGGCGCGAGTCCGAGCTGCACACTCTGTCAGTCGAGCAGCGCGACACACTGCGGTTGCTCCTCGGGCGGCTGACCGCGAAACCTGCTGCGCCCTGTACGTCGAAGGCGCGCTATCGGCTGAACGTCGACACCGAGCCCCCAGTCTCAGCAGCCGACTGCGGATTTCCCGAGCGACAGCCGGAATTTGGGGCGCTCACATCGTTGATGGAGAACGCATTCGGCGTCTGATCACCCCTAGCGCGCCCATTAGCCTTGACGCGTGGGCTGGTGGAACGACCGTGTACTGCCACAACTCATGGACAGAGTGCTGGGAACGCCCGAGGTGAGCGCGCGGCGGGCCATGGTGTGCCACGGCTTGTACGGCCGGGTGCTGGAGATCGGCTTCGGGACCGGACTCAACCTCAGCCACTATCCGGCGGAGGTCACCGAGATCTTCGTCGTCGAGCCTTCAGAATCGGCAATGCGCCTCGCAGAGCCGCGGGCAGCGGCCGTCTCCGCGACGCTCAAACACGTGGGCCGCGATGGCGCTCGGCTCGATCTGGCGGATGGATCGGTGGACTGTGCGCTGTCCACCTACACGCTCTGCACCATTCCTGCGGTGGACATGGCCCTGAGCGAGATTCATCGTGTGCTGAAACCGGACGGTGAGCTGCATTTCCTCGAACACGGGCGAGCGCCGACCGAGTCCGTACGCCGCTGGCAGCACCGGCTGCATCCAGTGCACAGCCGAATCGCTGGGGGGTGCCAATTGGACCGGCCGATCGACGACCTGATCATCGGCTCCGGGCTGATCATGTACGAGCTGGAAACGGGGTACGGAGACGGTCCACGGCCGTTCAGCTATCTGTTTCGAGGCCGAGCCCTGCGTCCGACCTGAGGTGCAGCCGTAGACACATCTTTAGACGATCTTGCGGCGGTAGGTGGCCATGGCGAGGGCGTACGCGACGATGAGGATGCCGAGGCACCAGGCGAGGGCGATCCAGATGTCGGTGTCCACTGGCTGCTGTGTGAACAGGTCGCGGATCGTGTTGACGATGGACGTCACCGGTTGGTACTCGGCGAAGGCGCGTACCGGACCGGGCATGGTGTCGGTGGGCACGAATGCCGAGCTGATGAACGGCAGGAAGATGAGCGGGTAGGAGAACGCGACCGCGGCGTCCGCGGACTTCGCGGAGAGACCGGGGATGACAGCGATCCACGTCAACGCCAGGGTGAACAGGATCAGGATGCCAGCGACCGCGAGCCACGCCAGCACTCCCGCCCCCGAGCGGAAGCCCATGAGGAAGGCGACGAGCACGACCACCAGGAGCGAGATCAAATTGGCGACCAGCGAGGTCCCCACGTGTGCCCACAGCACGGACGACCGTGCGATCGGCATGGACTGGAATCGCTCGAAGATGCCGCTCTTCATATCCAGGAAGAGCCGGAATGCGGTGTAGGAGATGCCCGACGCAATCGTGATGAGCAGAATGCCGGGCAGCAGGTAGTTCACATAGGAATCCGACCCTGAGTTGATCGCGCCGCCGAACACGAAGACGAAAAGCAGCATGAAGGCGATCGGCATGATCGTGGTCGTGATGATGGTGTCCAGGCTGCGCGTGATGTGGCGCAGGGACCGTCCTGTCAGGACGGCGGTGTCGCCGAAGAAGTGCTTGGTCATCGTTATTCCGTACTCGTTGGTGCCAACGCTAATTTTGAGCTGCTCGCGCATCGCGCGCTTTGGATCCGCCGTCGTCGTCGCTCGCAGAGGAAAGAACGCCTCTGCTCGCTCCTCCTCCGTGCGGCGGGCGCGCGATTTCCGACGCTCGCAGCTGTGCGGTCATTGCCAGCGCGTCGCCGTCCTTGCTGTCGTCACCGACGATGGCGAGGAAGACGTCCTCGAGGGTCGGCTGCTTCTCGACGTATTCGACCTTGGCGGGCGGGAGCAGCTGCTTGAGTTCGGCAAAGGTGCCGTTCTCGATGATCCGACCCTCGTGGAGGATCGCGATCCGGTCGGCGAGTTGTTCGGCCTCGTCCAGATACTGCGTCGTGAGCAGCACCGTCGTGCCGTGCTCGGCGAGTTCCTTGACGGCCTGCCACACCTCGATGCGCGCCTGGGGGTCGAGCCCGGTCGTGGGCTCGTCGAGGAAGATGATCGGCGGATTCCCAATCAGGCTCATCGCGATGTCGAGACGGCGGCGCATGCCACCCGAATGCGTCGACACCTTCCGCGCGGCTGCGTCGGTCAGCGCGAAGCGCTCGAGCAGATCATCCGCGATCGTGCCCGGGTCCTTGAGGTGCCGCAACTGGGCGACCAAAACGAGATTCTCCCGCCCGGTGAGGATTTCGTCGATGGCGGCGAACTGTCCGGTGAGACTGATGGACTCCCGGACGTCCGCAGCCTGCGTGGCGACATCAAAGCCGTTGACGCTGGCAGTCCCCGCGTCGGCCTTGAGCAACGTGGACAGGATTTTCACGACCGTGGTCTTGCCCGCCCCGTTCGAGCCGAGCAGGGCGAAAATGCTGCCGCGCTCCACGTCGAAGTCCACGCCCCGCAGCACATGCAGGTCCCTGTACGACTTCTCCAGGCCCTGCACCTGCATCGCTGCCTCCGTGGTCATTTCTGTTCTCCTCGCTCCGCGTCCTCGATGGCCTTGGTCAGGCGGGCGCGTTCCTTGTCGATCCACTGCTTGCCGGTGTAGGCCTGGGCGAAAGTCTCGGCGAACTCGACCGGGTCATCGCCGACGATCTCGCGCACCGGCGTCCCATCTGCGGCAGCGCGCTCCCAGAGGTCGGCGAAGTCGCTGAACATCGTGAGTGCGGTCTCGCCGTCCGTGACGCCCCCGTAGTACATGAAGTACCGCTGGAGCGCCTTCGCGACGGTGCCGTACGGTTCGGGGAGCGCCTCGATGCGGGCCTTGTACTGCTTGTACTGCTTCTTCTGCTCGAGCGAACCGGTCAGGGTCTCGATCCACTTTGCGGCCATGATCACTTCTCTCCTTCGTGGAGCTTTTCGATACGTTCAGCAAGGAAGCTCCACGTCCTCCAGAACTCGTTGAGGTATTCCTGTCCCTGCGCGTTGAGGGAATACACCTTGCGCGGCGGCCCCTTTTCGGAGGGGACCTTCTCCACGTCGACGAGGCCGCGCTGTTCGATCCTGATGAGCAGCGCGTAGACGGTGCCTTCAGCGATGTCAGAGAAGCCCTGCTCCCGCAGCCATGCCGTGATCTCGTAGCCGTACGCGGGCCGGCCGGACAGGATCGCGAGAACGATGCCCTCCAGCGTCCCCTTGAGCATCTCCGTCACCTGCTTGCTCATGGAGCACCTCTCCCTCAACTACTCAGTGTTATTGACTACCGGTACATAGTAACACTGAATAGCCTAGGTACAAGCCAGGACCGCAAGCATGTGGGTACGGGCCTGGGCGGTCGGTGGTCACCAATGTGGGAGACAGTCGAGGCCCTAGATAGTCACAGGGAATCCAACGGGAGGATCTCCGAGCCGGGCGTTGACACCGTTCGTGAGAGGCGACCGTTACGACGGCATGGTCCGGATCGTCGTCTTGCCGACGTGGGCGAAGCTGATCGACTTCGAGACGACCCTCCCGAGTGCGGTAGAGGAGCTGGTCCGGCAGCGGGACGAACGTCGGCGCGCCTGAGCGCCGCTGGATCTCACCCGGCGAGGCGGCAACGGATCGGCTTCGCGCGGACTGCGGAACCCGGCACAGCAACGAGATATTGGTGGCCGTCGGCCCCGGTGGTCACGATGTAACCCTCACCCATCAGCACACGATCGGTATAGATGTCGGCAAGGAACGTCAGCCCGGTATTGCAGGTCACAAGCTTTGGCTCTTGGCCCTGTGCAGATGTTGCCAAGTTGGCAGTCAAAACCAGACCAGCGAAGCTGATCAAGATCTTTCTCATGGAGGTTGACCGTTCAAGGTGGTCACTGCTCCGTCTAGTGGTGCCCCAGCCCCCCACGTAGGGTTACCCGCGACTCGGGAGTGCTTTTGCCGAGATTGTCACCCCAAATTGATCAAAAAGCTAGGGGGCGGCGCTTCACGACCCTCCCGGCGATCACTCACGCTGATCTATCGCCGGCAGCGTCAAGGCACCCCCAGCGCAGCACCATGGGATGGTCCCGGTCGCCAATGCTTGCCGCGTGTCGAAGCGCTTCCGTCGGAATTTTAGGCCGTCAGCAATCGCAGCGGTTGACAGTTCGTTACCAATCTGCCCTAGACTGCTGCGGCAGATAACGTTTTGGTCACAAATGCTCGGGGGAAGTGATTACACGTGGCTCGACCCTGTCCGCGTGCGGCGATCCGCCGCCATCGCAAGGTAGCTGTCGTTCTCGCGGTCAGCATCGCGTTAGCACTGAGCGGCCTCGGCATTGAGTCCGCCTCGGCTTCGACGAAGTCAAGGCTCGCAGTGAGCTTGAACTCGGATCGGTCGAGTGCGGCGCGGCTCGACGGTTCACGGGTCAACGGGAAGATCTATGTCTTCGTGAAGAAGTCGAAGAAGCTCGACAAGGTCGACTTCTACATCGACAGCCCGCGGTGGACGAATAGGCCACCCGTTCGAACCGACAAGAAGGCGCCTTTCGACCTCGCAGGCACTAAGGCCGACGGCACGGCGCGCCCGTACAACACGACGAAGCTCGCCGATGGCACCCACACCATCAGGGTCGTCATGACGTGGGCGGACGGCACGACCTCAACGCGGCGGGGGCGTTTCAAGGTCCACAACGGGGGCCGGAACCCGATACCCGGCCCTACGCCAACCACTGCTGCGTCGCCAACGAGCGCACCGACGACAGCGCCGACCACCACAGCGCCGACAACGGCGCCAGCCACGAACACTGCGCCAGCGCCGCCGCCGACGACCACTGCGCCGACGACAACTGCGCCAGCGCCGCCGCCGACGACCACTGCGCCTCCGACCACATCGGCTCCCACGGCCACGGCTGCACCGCCTAAGACCTGCACCAACGGGAAGACCATCAGCGAGGGTGGATCAGCGTCATATTCCGAGGCTGGTGGTGAATACCTGATTCACAACAACAACTGGAACGATGATGCTGGCGGCAACACGGTCATCACCGCCTGTGGTTACAACAACTGGTATCTCGTCTCTGACACTCCGAACCATTCGGATATGTCAGTGCAGACGTATCCGAACGTCCATCGCGACTACAACGATGCGCCGCTGACCAGAATCACATCGGCACGCTTCGCAGGGAAGGGACCGCGTTGCAGCGGATGTGTCTATAACATCGCTTTCGACATCTGGGTGGGATCTGGGTTCAGCCATGAGCTGATGATCTGGACCGAAAACTGGGGCCAGCGGCCTCTTGGGAACGTCGTCGATACCGTCAGTATCGGCGGACATGAGTATCAGGTGTGGCGGTCCGGTTCCGGTGACGGTGGTGTGATCACCTACCTGTCAACCACCCCACAGGTGTCCGGCGACATGCCGCTGTCTGAGTTCTTCAAGGATGTTCAGAACCGCGGCTGGCGTGCCACCACGACCTGGCAGGTTGATTACGGCGTCGAAATTGTTGACACGAACGGCAACCCGGAGCGGTTCGACTTCACCGACTTCGCCATCACCGACTGATTTAGTCGCCGATCGCGCTCTTGATCTTGTCCGCATACTCCTCGATCTCGCCGGCGCCGTAGCGAGTCCTCGGCCAGAAGAAGCCCCTCAGCCCGTCTCCCTTGGTCCTAGGCACAACGTGCACGTGGAGATGCGGTATCGACTGGCTGACTACGTTGTTGATCGCCACGAAGGTGCCTTGAGCGCCCAACGCCGACCCGATCGCACCAGCGATCCGCTGTGTCATCGTCAAGAGCGGAACCATGAGTTCGTCCGGCAGGCTCAGTAATGTCTCGATGTGTCGGATCGGGGCGACAAGCACGTGACCCTTGAACACCGGACGGTGATCAAGGAAGGCGATCACCTGGTCATTTCGCGCTACGACTGCAGCATCCAACTCGCCACTCACGATCTGGCAGATCACATCGCTCACTGGCATGAGACTAGTGCTATCGGAGCGGGAGAGTCTCCATCGCTATCGAACGTCAGTTCGAATATACTCTCACCTATGAGCAGCTCGGCGTACGTCCCGCCCGGCTGGCCGAGCCAGGTTCGTCCACCCGGAGCGCCTGGATGGGAGGCCACCGCCATTGCCTATCTACTGGACTGTTGCCCGGCCGACTTTCGTGCTTATCGCGTGCTGCGCAACCATCCTGTTGTGCTGGCGCAGTTCGCGACTCAGTTTGTCGACGGCCAGCACGAAGCGTCGCAGCGAGGACTCGCCGAGGTCCGCACCAGTCTGAGTGAGTACGCCGAGCCAGATGTGGTGGAGGCTGCCACGCAGGCCTGGCTTGAACAGGGCGCTCGGCTTGCCCGCGTACGAAGGGCTGTGGCACTGCTGGACGATGCGCTGCGTGGGCGTGTGTTCGTTCGGAAGCTGTGAGCTGGCTGAGCGGGTGACGTGCGTTGGGCCACACTGGGGAGGAGAGCGGCCCCTGAACACGTAAACTCAAGCCCATGTCAGCCGCCCCGAACGGACTGTTGAGCTCTATCCGTAGCCCACAGGACCTGCGGGACCTGACCTTAGATCAGCTCACGGAGCTGAGCCTGGAGATCCGCTCGTTCCTCATCGAGCACGTATGTCAGACCGGTGGACACTTGGGACCCAACCTCGGAGTTATCGAGTTGACGCTCGCCGTGCACAGGGTCTTCGACTCGCCGCGCGATCCGATCATCTTCGACACCGGGCACCAGAGCTACGTGCACAAGATCTTGACTGGTCGGCAAGATCAATTCCCGACGCTGCGGCAGCGCCACGGCCTGTCAGGCTACCCAAGCCCCGCGGAATCCGAGCACGACTGGGTAGCCAATTCGCACGCGTCGACCGCACTCTCCTACGCTGACGGGCTGGCCAAGGCCATTCGGTTGCAACGGAAGCCGAGCACTGTTGTCGCGTTCGTCGGCGACGGTTCGCTCACCGGTGGCATGGCGTGGGAGGCGTTGAACAACATCGCTGCCTCCGATGACCTGCCTCTGGTGATCGTCGTGAACGACAATGGCCGGTCCTATACGCCGACGGTTGGTGGCGTAGCACGGTACCTCACCGGGCTGCGCACCAACCCCCGCTACGAGCAGGTCCTCGACCTGGTGAAGCGCAATGTCAGTCGCGCGCCGCTGGTCGGCAACGTCGCCTACGACATCTTGCATGGCATCAAGATCGGACTGAAAGATGTGCTCGCGCCGCAGGGTATGTTTTCGGATCTTGGTTTGAAGTATGTCGGCCCGATCGACGGCCACGACATCGCGGCCACCGAGCGTGCCCTGCAGCAAGCCAAACAGTTCGGCGGCCCGGTTTTGGTGCACTGCGTGACCCGCAAGGGCAACGGCTACCATGCGGCCGAGAACCATGAGGAAGATCGCTTCCACGCCGTCGGCAAGATCAACGCGGCAACTGGCGAAGCGCTAGGCGGTGCGTCCGGGCAGACCTGGACGGATCTGTTCTCCGAGGAGCTGCTCCGGCTCGGCAGCAGCGACGAACGAGTCGTCGCCATCACGGCAGCAATGGTGTATCCGACCGGCCTGCACCGGTTTGCCAAGGCGTTTCCCGACCGCTGTTTCGATGTCGGCATCGCTGAGCAGCATGCCGTCACATCGGCAGCCGGTCTTGCCATGGGTGGGTTGCACCCGGTCGTCGCCGTTTATTCCACCTTCCTCAACCGCGCCTTCGATCAGATCTTGATGGACGTGGCGCTGCATGAGTGCGGCGTCACCCTCGTGCTCGACAGAGCGGGCATCACTGGTCCCGACGGAGCCAGCCACCATGGCATGTGGGACATGTCGATCTTGCAGGTCGTGCCCGGTCTGCATCTGGCCGCGCCGCGCGATGGTACGCGGTTACGCGATGCTCTGGGACGATCCCTGGCCATCGCCGACGGCCCGAGTGTGATCCGTCTTCCGAAAGATCAGGTCTCATCGGATCTGCCGCCCGTCGGCCAGCTGAGCGGCATGGACATCCTGCTGCAGACCGACCAGCCGCGCGTGCTTGTGGTAGGCCTCGGCCCGCTCGCCCGCACAGCAGTCGCGGTCGGCGAGCGGCTGTCAGACCAGGGGATCGGGGTCACGGTCCTTGATCCGGTCTGGGCGCTTCCGGTCAACGCCGGGCTGGTTTCGCTGGCTGCTGATCATGATTTGGTGATCACCATCGAGGACAACGGCATTGTGGGTGGCTACGGAGCTCGGGTCGCCCAGGAAATGCGCTCCGCCGGAGTGACCACTGCGGTACGCGAGTTCGGACTTCCGCAAGAGTTCCTGCCACACGGTGGCCGAGCCGAGCTACTGGAGGAGGCTGGGCTGACTCCGCAGAACATTGCTCGGTACGCGGTCGAGGCCGTCGTCCGCGCCGACGAGATGATCGAGCAGCCGACTCGTGCCGACTTATCGGGATCCAGTTGAGTCTGGAGGCCGCACGGTTTTTGACACGTCGGGTCAGACGTGTACGACCCGTTTAGGGAGCCGGCACGGATGCCACTCCTGGCGGAAGGAAGCGGCGGCCGACGACGCGCTCGGAAATACCCTCTCGATCGAGGTAGGGCGTAACGCCGCCAAGGTGGAACGGCCAACCGGCACCGAGTATTAGGCAAAGATCGACATCCATAGGCGCAGCCACAACACCCTCCGCGAGCATCAAGCCGATCTCTTCGGCCAAGGCATTCACCACTCGCTCGCGCACGTGCTCCGCGGTGCTCGGGCGGTCGTCAACGCTGAGGAGCTTCGCGGTCTCCTCACTGACGTACGGGTCGCCGTCGGGAGACCACTCGTAGATGCCGGGCTTTCCAGCCACCACCAGCGCCCGCAGACTGGTCGAGATCGGGAAGCGGTCGCCGAACGCTGCATGGAGGTTTTCCAGGACGTGGAAAGCGACGGCCGGACCGACCAGTTGGAGCAGTGCGTACGGCGTCATTGGCAATCCGAGCGGTCGCAGCGCGCCATCGGCGACTGGAACCGGCGTGCCTTCATCGACCGCGGCGAAGATCTCCGCCAGCAGCCTGAGCAGCAACCGGTTCACCACAAAGCCGGTCGAGTCCTTGACCAGCACGGCGTTCTTCTTCAGCGTCTTCGCGACCGTGAACGCCGTGGCAAGCGTCTCGTCGTCGCTTGCCGGACCGCGAACGATCTCGACCAGCGGAAGAACCGCTACCGGATTGAAGAAATGGAAACCCACGACCCGCTCAGGATGATCAAGATCTGCCGCCATCTGCGCGACGGACAGCGAGGACGTGTTGGTGGCCAGCACGCAGCTGTCGGACACGTGCTTCTCCAGATCCGCAAATACCTGTCTCTTGATTGACATCTCCTCGAAGACCGCTTCGATCACGAAGTCGCAGTCGGCGAAGTCAACCAGCTCGGTGGTACCCGAGATCAAGGCCCGAAACCGATTTGCCTCATCGCGGGAGATGCGCCGCCGGCCGAGCAGCCTGTCGATCTCGGCCATCACGTAGCCCAGGCCCTTGTCGACCCGCTCTTGATCGAGATCGGTGATCACCACCGGCACCTGGAGGCGACGCAAGAACAGCACGGCGAGCTGACTGGCCATCAGCCCGGCACCGACGATCCCGATCTTGGTCACTGGCCGCGCCAGCGTTGGGTCCGGCGCACCTGCCGGCTTCCGCGCCCGCTTCTGCACGAGATCGAACGCGTAGAGGCTCGCACGTAGTTCCGGGCTCATGATCAGATCCGCGAGTGCTTGGTCCTCGGCCGCGTACGCATCAGCCCGGTCGGAGGTCTTTGCGGCCGCCATCAACTCAAGTGCCCGATACGGGCCTGGGGAGGCGCCGGAGACTTTACTGTCAACGAAGCTGCGACCTTCTGCAATCGCTGCGTCCCAGGCCGGACCGCGGTCGATCTCGGGCCGGCTCACTGTCAGCGAGCGGGCGGCGATCTGAGCTGCCCAGTCAAGCGAGCGAGCCAGGAAATCGGCACCGTCGAATATCGCATCCGCCAGCCCCAGCTCGTACGCCTGAGTGCCACTCAGCATCCTGTTCTGGTTGAGTGGATTCTCGATGATCAGCTCAACGGCTCGCTGGGCACCGATCAGGTTGGGCACGATGAAGGCGCCACCCCAGCCCGGGAACAGGCTCAATGAGGTCTCGGGTAGAGCGATTCCGGCCGCCGCTGCAGAGACAGTGCGGTACTGGCAGTGCAGCGTGAGCTCCAGACCACCGCCCAGCGCGAGGCCGTTGATGAAGGCGAAGGTCGGTACCGGCGACGCGTAAAGCTTGTCGAAGACGGCATGGCCGATTCGTGCGATGGCCAAGGCCTGGTCGCGGTTGACGATCTTTGCAAATCCGGTGAGGTCAGCTCCCGCGGCCAGCATGAATGGCTTTCCGGTGATCGCGATTGCTGCGACGTCGTCGCGAGCCAGTGCGGTATCAAGGGCTCGGTTCAGCTCGCCGAGACCAACGGCGCCCAGGGTATTCGGTCGAGTGGGACCACGGCCGTTGTCCAGCGTGATCAGCACCGCCGTTCCCGCTGAGTGGGGCAGTGTGAGGTCTCGACTCAATGCCCGGGTCACCACCTCACCGTCGCTCCTGGCCGATGCTTCGGCGATCAACTGGGCGAGCTCCACGGCTCTCACTGCGCGCCCTCGGGGTTCTCCCAGATGACTGTGCCGCCCATGCCGAGCCCGACGCACATGGTGGTGATCCCATACCGGACTTCCGGATGCTCCCGGAAAGCCCGCGCCAGGTGGATCATCAGTCGAACGCCGGAGCTCGCGAGCGGGTGGCCGAGTGCGATCGCGCCACCGTACGGATTGATCCGCTGATCATTTGCGGCGAGTCCAAAATGATCACAGAAAGCGAGCACCTGCACGGCGAAAGCTTCGTTGATCTCAATGGCACCGATGTCGTTGATCGAGAGCCCGGCCTTAGCCAGCGCCTTCTCCGTCGCAGGAATCGGCCCGACTCCCATGACCTCGGGATCCACGCCGGCAAACGCGAAGGAGACAAGTCTCATCGCCACCGGAAGACCCAACTCGGCGGCCACGGACTCAGCTGCCAGCAGGCAGGCGGTAGCGCCATCGTTGAGGCCTGCAGCGTTGCCCGCCGTGACGCGCCCGTGCGGCCGGAAAGGGGTCCGCAGTGCAGCCAGCGCCTCCACGGTGGTACCTGGTCGTGGCTGCTCGTCCGCAACCGCCAGCCCCCACCCAAGCTCCGAGCTCGGCGTCGCGACGGCGACCAGCGACTCCTGGATCACCCCGGCGTCATAGGCACTCTGTACGCGCTGCTGACTGAGCACCGCGAAGGCATCGGCGCGGTCCTTGGTGATCGCCGGGAAACGATCATGAAGATTCTCCGCTGTGGAGCCCATGATCAGTGCGGACTGGTCGACCAGCTTCTCGGTCATGATCCTGGGATTCGGGTCGATGCCTTCACCCATGGGATGCCGGCCCATGTGCTCCACGCCTCCCGCGATGGCGATGTCATAAGCGCCGAACGCGATTCCCGAGGCTGTCGTGGTTACCGCAGTCATCGCCCCGGCGCACATCCGGTCGATCGCGAAGCCCGGTACCGATCGCGGTAGCCCTGCAAGCAACGCCGCTGACCGCCCAATGGTCAGGCCTTGGTCGCCGGTCTGGGTGGTTGCGGCGATAGCCACATCGTCGATGCGTTCCGGTGGCACCTCCGGATGGCGCCTCAAGAGCTCTCGTATGCAGTCGACGACGAGGTCATCCGCCCTCGTCTCGGCATACATGGAACCGGCCTTGCCGAAGGGGGTACGCACCCCGTCGACAAAGACCACATCTCGAAGTTCGCGAGGCATACCCGCATATTACTCATCAGTAACAATCACGGGCGCTGCAGGGCTGAGGCGCCTGGCTTCCTCATCTCGCCTCCCTCCTGCGACCCGGACTGCGGAACGAGATTGAGGTCCCAAGCCAGCTACCAGACCTGCACAGACGACGCCGATGCCCAACCAGACGGGTGCTGTCGGAAGCTGGCCGATGGTGAAGGCGCCCGCGAGCGCGGCGGCGAGCGGTGCGACACCGGTCAGCAACCCCGCACGGCCCGGTCCGATGATTGCAACGCTGGTGTACCAGCACACAAAGGCGACAGCGGTGACCAGTAAGGCAAGGTATCCGATGGCCGCCCAATGCTCCGGGCGCAGCCGCATCGCAGCCTGTGGGTGCAACCACTGTCTTGGCACTGCCAAAGCCACACCGGACCGGTCTGGTACTGGGTTATGCCGCTAGTCCCGTAGGCACGATCGAGCAGGGCATCAGCATGTTGGGTCAGTCGTATCGAGATCTGCAGAGAGCCGTGATGATCAAGGGGCCCGCGGCGAGGCGAGCAGGGGAGTGATGGTCGCAACAGTGAGCTCCCGTTGCCATGGCCGAGCACCGAGCGCGGCCAGCGCCTGATCGACGGATTCCTCGGTCACAGGAGACGGCGGCCGCCAGGCCAAGCGGCGTAGGTGATCGGGTGTGATGAGGTTCTCGAGCGGCAGCTCGTATCGTTCGGCGATGGCCTGCAGCGCGCCGCGCACCGCGGCAAGTCGCGACGCCGCACCGGGGTTCTTGGCTGGCCACAGTCGTGACTGCGGTGGCCCGTCATTGGGAATGTGCATCGGCGGAAGAGCACTCTCTGGCATCCGCGCCACGACGTCGATGGCTTCCAGCCAGCTGGCCTCGACCCGCCGTGCCTGTCGACGTGAGAACGCCGGGATCTGGCGCAGCGTGCTGCGATCCGGATGTTTGTGTGCGGCGAGCTCGGTGATCGCGACATCAGGCAGGATCTTGCTCGGCGCCCGGTCCAGCTGCTGTGCGATGGCATCACGGGCGTACCAGAGCTGTGCGACGTACGCCAGCCCGCGGCGGCTGTGTATGTGATGGATGCCCGAGGTCCGCCGCCATGGATCACGCCGCGGCTCCGGGGCGATCCCGGCACTCGCCACCAAAGCCGCAAACTCCTGCTCAGCCCACCGCCACTTGCCGGCTTCGACCAGTCGGGTGGCGAGTCGATCGCGCAGTTCGATCAGCAGTTCGACGTCCAAGGCTGCGTAGATCAGCCATTCTTCGGGCAACGGCCTGCGCGACCAGTCCGATGCAGAGTGCTCCTTGAGCAGCCGGACTCCGAGCAGCTCCTCGATCATGGTGCCCAGGGCCACTCTGGGATAACCGAGTAGTCGGGCAGCCAACTCGGTGTCGAACAGCCGTGTCGGGACGAGCCCGACCTCGTACAGACAGGCCAGGTCCTGACTCGCCGCATGGATGACCCACTCTGTGTCCGACACTGCATCACCGAGCATGGAGAGGTCGGCCGGCTGACCGAACGCGATGGGATCCACCAAGTGGGTTCCCGATCCGGCACGGCGCAGCTGAATGAGATAGGCGCGCTGACTGTAACGGAAGCCGTGCGCCCGTTCAGCGTCCGCAGCGACGGGGCCACTTCCGCCCCGAAGCGCGGCAATGGCCTTGCGCAAGGCTTCCTCGGTCGTGACGACCGGTGGCACACCCTCGGTAGGCGCGGTGAGCAACTCCGCTTCCTGATCGAGGTCAGGTGCGGTGAGCGGTACTTCGGTCAATGTCTCCGGGAACTTCGGCTCGGCGGTTTACGCCGAGAAGGCATCATCACCACCCCGGCGGGCAGCGGTGGCAGACCCGCTAGCGTACAGAGTAGTTCAGCCCAGCCAGCCAGATGCGGGGCCAACCCGGTGCCATCCACGAGCTGCGGAGTCCACGAGGCGCGGATCTCGATCTCCGCCCGTGACGGCTCGGACGCCATTCCCCCGAAGGAGTCACTGGACACCGAGGTCACCGTTCCGCTCGGCGCATCGTAATCGGCGGCATTGTTGTCGAGTGCTTCGATCAGCCACGACCAGCCCACTCTTGGAAGCAATGGGTCTGTCACCATCTCGGGATCAATATCGGCGCGCGCGAAGGTGACGCAGCGAAATGTACCCTGCCACGCGGTGTTTCCGGCCGGGTCGTGGAGCAGGACGAACCGACCGCTGCCCAGCTCTTCATCGTTTACGAGCACGTCAGCCGTGATCGCCGCGGAGTACGGTGCGATCCGCTGTGGCGCAGGGAGTTCCTCGACGTGCAACTCCGAGCGCCAAGGCGCTGACATCAACTCCTCAACAGCCCGACGGAATGCGTCGGGGGCGCCCTCGCCGCTTCCGCCAGCCGCGTCGCTTTTCGCTGTCATCCGACGAGCGTATTCACTCCGCCATAGGCCGCTCATTCGACGCGCCGACTTTGCTGTCCCATGAAAAGATTCACGAGTGCTTGCTCAGGCTCCCGATGAACCTCTGCTCGTGTCCGCGTGCCGCAAGAATCACCCGAACGATCGGGTACCGGTGTGGTTCATGCGGCAGGCGGGGCGTTCGCTGCCCGAGTATCGAGCGAGCCGGCGAGGCGTCGGCATGCTCGAGAGCTGCATGCGTCCGGAGCTAGTGTCCGAGATCACCCTTCAGCCAGTACGGCGCTATGGCGTCGACGCTGCAGTCCTCTACTCCGACATCATGGTGCCGCTGAAAGCGGCCGGTGTTGAGCTGGACATAGTCTCTGGCCGCGGCCCAGTGATTGCTCGCCCCGTCCGGACGGCAGCCGACCTGGAGCAGCTCCAGCCGCTCGACCCGGGCAGATTGTGGTATGTCACTGAAGCCGTCGGATTGATCACTAACCAGCTCGGTAAGGTTCCGCTGATCGGATTTGCCGGCGCGCCTTTTACGCTCGCCAGCTATCTGGTTGAGGGTGGCGCGAGCCGCGACTACGCCGCGACAAGGGCGTTAATGATCAGCGAGCCGTCCTTGTGGCATGCGATGTGTACTCAGTTGGCCGATCTGTCCACTGTGTTCCTGACGGCACAGGTGGCGGCCGGCGCCGCTGTAGTCCAGCTGTTCGACTCCTGGGCCGGCAGCCTCAGTGCCGAGGACTACCGTCGATATGCCCAGCCCTACTCGGCCCGAGTGTTGCAGGCGCTGGCTGATACCGGAGTGCCGCGCATTCACTTCGGCGTTGGCACCTCTGAGTTCCTCGGCCTGATGGGCGCCGCCGGCGCAGAGGTCATCGGTGTGGATTGGCGCCTGCCACTCGCTGAGGCTAGTCGTCGCGTCGGCCATCGCTATGCCCTCCAGGGCAACCTCGATCCTGCGCTGCTGTCGGCTTCCTGGCCGGTGGTGTCCGAGCGGGTACGCGAAGTGATTGCGTCGGGCGCTGTGGCGCCCGGCCATATTTTCAACCTGGGGCATGGAGTCCCCCCCGATGCCGACCCGGCAGTCCTGTCCAGGATCGTCGAGCTCGTCCACACCGAGGGTTCTGAGCTGCGTCGTGAGGCGCGTGCACAGTTGGCGCCATCTGCGGCGGCCGGCCGATGACCAGCGTTGCTGTCGTCGGCGGGGGAATCACCGGGCTCGCCGCCGCCCGCCTGCTCGCCATGCAAGGTATAGACGTCATCGTGCTCGAGGCCGGCAACAGATGGGGCGGCAAGCTAGCTCCGGCTGCAATCAAGGGCGTACGGCTAGATGGCGGCGCGGAGTCGATCCTGGCGCGTCGCCCGGAGGGTCTTCAGCTGATCAACGACCTCGCGCTGGGCTCTCGCGTTGTGCACCCAACCGAGAGCAAACCCCAACTGCTGGTGGGCGGTCACCTGCACGCGATGCCGGCCTCGGTACTCGGCATACCGACAGATGTTCTCCAACTGGCCGGTCTGCTGTCAGCCGACGGCTGGCGGACTGCGGCCTCGGAGCCAGAACGCGCCGCGCCCGCCTTTGATCATGACGTAGCTATCGGACGCTATGTCGAGGAACGGTTTGGCACAGAGGTAACGGATCGCCTGCTGGAGCCGCTACTGGGAGGCGTCTACGCCGGATACGCACGCCGTCTCTCCTTTGCTGCGGTGAGCCATGAACTGTTCGTGCGTGCCAAGAGTGGTGGCTCACTGCTGCGGCACGCCCAAGCGGTAGCCCAGGAGGGGCGGGACGGTCCGGTGTTCGCTGGGCTGCGCGGCGGAGTGTCGATGATGGTCGACGCACTGGTTGATGATCTTGGTCGGCGTGGCGTGGTGTTGCGGCCGGGTGCGGCCGTTCGGGCGCTTGATCACCTGGCTGGGGGATATCAGCTCACCATCGGAGGCGCCGGCACACCAGAGATGATCATGAGTGATGGAGTCTTGCTCACAGCACCAGCCACGGCGACCGGGCGACTTCTCTCTGGCCTGGTGGACTCGGCGCAAGAGTTCGCTCGCCTGCCGTACGCGTCCGTGGCCGTCATCACGCTGGTGGTGCGGGGAGTGCGATCGGAGGCCTCAGGACTTCTGGTGCCACCCGGCGAACTGCCAACTATCAAGGCGCTGACCTACTCCTCGATCAAGTGGCCGTGGGTCGCCTCCCAGGCCCGTCGCCTGTGGGGCTCCGGGGTGGAGATCGTCCGGGCGAGTATCGGACGGCACGGTGATCCTACGAGTCTCCAATTCAGTGATCGAGATCTCATCGATCGCACCTTCGGCGAGGCCTTGACCATCCCGGGATGGGAGATGGCGACACTCGTCCACGGTGTCGTGAACCGCTGGGGTGGTGCATTGCCGCAGTATCAGGTCGGACATCGAGATCTTGTCGCGCAGCTGCGCTCCGAGGTCGCGGGCAGGCCAGGGTTGGCAGTGGCGGGTGCAGCGTTGGACGGAGTGGGAATCGCGGCTTGCCTGGGTTCGGCGCGGCTTGCGGTTGAAGTCATTGCGGCTGATTTCGGGCTCGTCCGTGATGACAGCGCCAAGAGTGAGGATCAACTCAAGGAGAGCGGGAAATGAAGGCGCGCGACATCAACTCGACGATTCGCTACACCATGTGGTCGGTGTTCAGGAAAGTTGGACAGGTCGACGATCCACCGTTGGAGACCGCCGATGCAGCCCTACGCGCGATCGACCGCGCAACCCGGGACGACGACCTGGTGATCCGTGGCTGGTACGACGTCGCTGGTCTGCGTGCCGATGCCGACCTGATGGTCTGGTGGCACGCGCCGGACTCGGACACGCTACAAGACGCGTATCACGCCCTGCGTCGCTCCGACCTCGGCGTCCATCTCGTGCCGGTCTGGTCACAACTTGCGCTGCATCGTCCTGCGGAGTTCAACAAGGGCCACGTGCCCGCGTTCATGCAAGACGAGGAGCCCAAGGCGTACCTCAGCGTCTATCCGTTCGTGCGCTCGTACGAGTGGTATCTGCTGCCCGAGGAGGAGCGGCGTGCGATGCTCGCCGAGCACGGCATGATGGCCCGGCCCTACCCCGACGTACGCGCCAACACCGTCGCCTCTTTTGCGCTAGGTGATTACGAATGGATGCTCGCGTTCGAGGCCGACGAACTGCATCGCATCGTCGACCTCATGCGAGCCTTGCGGGCGGCTGCAGCACGTCGCCATACCCGCGAAGAAGTTCCCTTCTACACCGGTCGGCGACGTGAGCTGAACAAGATCCTTGCCCTGTGGTGAAAGCCGGTCCCTCACGAACGAGCGGGCTCCAGGGAGAGCGATACCGAGTTGATGCAATACCGCAGATCGGTCGGGGTGTCATAGCCCTCCCCGGCGAAGACGTGACCCAGATGTGAATCACAGGTCGCGCAGCGAACCTCGACTCGCTTCATGAAAAGGGAACCGTCCTCGATATAGCGCACCCGGTCCTCAGCCAATGGCGCAAAGAAGGACGGCCAGCCGCAGTGTGACTCGAACTTCTGATCACTTCGGAACAGCTCCGCACCACAGGCTCTGCAGCGGTAGACGCCCTCGGTCTTGGTGTCGGTGTACTCGCCGGTGAAAGGCCGCTCGGTGCCTGCCTCGCGGAGGACGTGATATTCCTGCGGAGTCAATTGCGCGCGCCACTCGGCCTCGGACTTGATGACCCGGCCTACCTTAGCGGCTGGGCCAACCTGAGCGGCCGGATTGTTTTGCGTGTTGGTCATGTTTGCTCTTTCTGAGCTGTGTGCATCGGCACATCAGTCAACCGCCGGCACAGTCTGCCTGTTCCCGACAGTACTCACTTATGCTGACGCCATGCCGGTGCCAGCGGTCGAGCTCGAAGTGGGTAACCGCACCGTAAGGGTGACCAGTCCGGACAAGATCTACTTTCCGGAGGTCGGGCTGACCAAGCTCGACGTGGTGTCCTATGTCGTCGCTGTCGGTGATGGCATCTACCCTGCACTCAAAGACCGGCCAGTCACCATGGAGCGTTGGCCGGGCGGCTATCGGCCGGACGTCAAGCTGAGCACGCGGAGCGACTCGCACGGCGAGGCGTTCTATCAAAAGCGTGCACCATCCAAGGGCATGCCCGACTGGGTCGAGACGGTGACCATCACCTTTCCGTCCGGCCGCACTGCCGACGAGGTTTGTGCGACCGAGTTGGCAACCATCGCCTGGATGGCGAATCTCGGCACGCTCCGCTACCATCCCTGGCCCGTGACCAAGGCGAACACCGAGAAGGTCGACCAGCTGCGCATTGATCTCGATCCGCAACCGGGCACGGATTTCTCCGATGCCGTACGTGCCGCGCACGAGCTGCGCGGCGTGCTGGCCGATGCTGATCTTGTCGGTTTTCCCAAAACCAGCGGCGGTCGCGGCGTTCACGTGTTCGTTCCGATCAAGCCGGTGTACGGCTTCGTCGAAGCCCGGCATGCCGTGATCGCGCTGGGCCGCGAGCTCTCCCGTAGGATGCCCGACCACGTCACAGTGAACTGGTGGAAAGAAGAGCGCGGAACGCGCATCTTCGTCGACTTCAACCAGATGGCTCGCGACCGTACCATCGCCTCCGCCTACTCCATCCGGCCGACGCCGAAGGCTGTCGTTTCGGCGCCACTGACCTGGGACGAACTGAGCGACGTTGTTCCTGATGACTTCACGATCTCCTCGATGCCCGCCCGATTCGCGGACGTTGGCGATGCCTGGCGATCCTTCTACGAGATGGAGTCGCGAAGCCTTGAAGGCGCGCTCGAGATGTACGCGCGCGATGAGCGGGAGCTTGGCACTGGCAAATATGGCGGTGCTGAGATGCCGTATCCACCCGACTATCCCAAGATGCCCGGCGAGCCGGCGAGAGTCCAACCAAGCCGAATGACCAATGAAACAAAGGAAAAAGAGGGACTTGCCTGAGTGTTGCGGTGTGGCACAGCGCCTTGAACACGCAGTGTTATGCATGAAATTCACCCACGGACGAGCTCGGCTGGCGCAAGGAGCGACGCCGAGCTCGACGCCGCGTTGTCCTGCGGAGTAGGCGTCAGCGCACAATTTCGCGCGGCTGATACGTCAAGAAACTGGTGGACGACGGGCCATCTCCCGTACCCGCTGCGGGTGAGGCTCGTCGGCGAGCGCATCGCTAAACTCCTCGGCGAGGCGTCCGGTCCGCGAGAACCAAGGCCGACGCCAGGATCGTCCAGACGAGCGCCGTGATCGCCGTTAGGCGCTCTTGAAACCAGAGGGAGCAGGAGCCATGAGCCAGGACGTCAGCGTAGGGGAGAACCGCCTCAGCGGTCTTCGCCCGGGTTTTGCTTATCAGCGGTGGCGCGGTCACCATCTGGGGGTTAGCGAACGTCAGGTTCACCCCGTTCGAGCCGTAGTGGGCCTTAACGATCATCTTCATCGACCTGCGGGTGGTCCACTCAGCCGAGTGTCAGACCTTGCCGTCCGTGAAATCAGGCGAACCTATTTGTCTGTTGGTCTTGACCTTGGGGTAAACCAACATTTATCGAAACGATCACAGACGACTGGCCGCATCCTCGACGAGAACGAAAGGCGATCCTGATCATGTCTCGGAAGCCCGTACCTCCGCTGGAACCAGGTTGGGTCATCGTTAACGGTTCGCCGATGTTCCATCGTTTCTCCCTTGATGCTGGCGATGCTGCGGATGCGATGGTGCATGTCCACGGATTTGGAATCTCGGGCACCTATCTGGAGCCGACGGCGGCTCTTCTTGCCCCGCGCTTCCGTACGTTCGTACCCGATCTGCCCGGGATGGGTCGCAGCATCAGGCCTGAGGGGGGACTCGACCTACCCGGGCTTGCGAGGGCGCTGATGGCGTACTGCGACGCCGTCGGGGTGGAGCGGCCCATACTGGTCGGCAACTCCCTCGGCTGCCCGATCATCGTTGAGGTTGCGACCACCTTCCCTGATCGAATCGACCGTGCGGTCCTGGTCTCTCCGGCGGGCGGCCCTAACAACCAACCACTGGGCAAGGCTGTTGGGCAGATGGCTATGGACGGGTTGCGTGAACCGCCATCGATGTTGCCGATCGCAACTCGTGACTACCTCAGGTTCGGGGCACTTCGAAGCCTGTCGTTGTTCAGGGCGATGACTCGCTATCCGACGCTGGAACGTCTTCCGCATCTCGTTGCTCCGACGCTGGTGGTTGCCGGTTTGCGTGATCCACTTGTTCGGATTGCCAATGCCCCCCGCCTGGCAGTCATGCCTCACCTCGACATAGTTACCGTCCCTGGCGCGCATGCCCTCAACTACAGCGATCCGGAGTTGATCGCTGAGCTCATCGAGGCCTATCTCGCCGGTGAGCCGCTCAGGACGCAGACCGGGCGGAGATCTGTCGTCGGGCACATAAGGGTTGAGAGCAGCTGAGTAGCTGCGGTTCCCGCCGACCACATCGTCCGAATCATGTGATTGAGGAGCTGGCATTTTGGTCGAGTCAGAAGGTGGCCCACTTTGAGCCTTCAGCAGACCCTGATCGACCTCGCCATTGTCAGTCTGCTCGCGGCGCTGGCCCCGATTGTGTCGGGCCTGCTCTCCCGGCGGGTGCCTCAGGTGGTGATTTTCATCGTGGGCGGGATCCTGATCGGGCCGCAGGTCTTGGGGTGGGCCGATCCGGAGGGCCTCGCGCTGGTATCGAACTTGGGCCTCGGGTTCCTCTTCCTGCTGGCCGGCTACGAACTCGAGCTCGGGCTGTTCCGCGAGCGGGCCGGACGGTTGGCAATCAAGTCTTGGCTGGTGACGGCGCTGGTCGCGATCGTTGTGACCGGCGCCTTGGCGTCGGTGGGCTTCGTCCGCGCGTTCGTGCCGATCGCGATCGGCCTGACCACGACCGCGCTGGGCACCTTATTGCCCATCCTGCGGGACAACCAGATGCTGGACGGTCGGTTCGGTGGCTTCATCATGGCCGCTGGGGCGGTTGGGGAGTTCTTGCCCATCGTGGCCATCGCGGTCTTCCTCAGCGCGAGCGGCGCGTTCCTCGGCTTGCTCTCTCTTGTCGTCATCGCGGGGCTCGCCCTGTTGATGACATTCATTCCACGTCTGGTGCGCTATGGGAAGGTCAGGAGGATCGTCGCCGAGGGTGAGCACGCGACATCGCAGACCACACTTCGCTGGACGATTTTCCTGCTTTTCGTTCTCCTGGTGATTGCCGCGTATTTCGGGCTCGACGTAGTGCTCGGGGCCTTCCTCGCCGGTGTGGTTCTGCGCCGCTGGGCGCCGGGCGACGTGCATGCCCTGGAGGGCAAGCTCGACGCGGTAGGCTACGGCTTCTTTATCCCGGTCTTCTTCGTGACGTCGGGCATGAGCCTCGATCTTCACTCGATCATCGAGTCACCGGCGCGGCTGGTCGTCTTCTTCGTCTTGTTCCTCGTCGTCCGTGGCCTCCCCGCGCTGCTTTTCTATCGGCGCGACCTACCCATGCGTGGACGAGTCCAGATGATGTTGCTCACCGCGACCGCTCTGCCGCTGCTGGTTGCGCTGGCCGAAATCGGTCTGGAATCGGGCGTGATGCTGCCCGAGAACGCCGCAGCACTCGTCGGCGCGGGTGTGCTTTCCGTCATCGTGTTCCCCGCAGTTGCCGTCGGCCTCGCCCACTCGGGCGCACAGCCACTCGTCCAGACCCCGGGACGCGACGGCAGCAATTAGTCGTCGCCACGCTGCCGCGTACGCAATCGCGATCCGTCAATCGTGAACGGGAGCACGAAGCATCACGCCGGGCGTTTCGACCCGATAGGACCAGTCTGGGTCTCCTACTTTCGTCGTACTCGCCCTCGATGACGTTGATCAACGGGTGATGCGGCCGCTGCGTTCGGCACCTCACCCCACGCAGGTGAGGCCGGCTGCGTCCGCAGGGAGGATCATTGGCCCATGGAGGAGCCCGACAAGGCAACCTCGTCGCAGCCCACCGTGCCCGCTGCCGTGGCCGCGGCCCATCGGGCACATGGCTCTGCACCCGCCCATCTTGAACGA
>Ga0207428_10001528_pt1 | contig 24168 bp, 29 predicted proteins | sample RhiMethybrSRZTD1_FD_187600 | JGI IMG/M metagenome (GOLD analysis project Ga0207428, IMG submission 187600) | Populus rhizosphere microbial communities from Tennessee, USA - Rhizosphere MetaG P. TD hybrid SRZTD1 (SPAdes) (version 3) | ecosystem: Host-associated > Plants > Roots > Rhizosphere >...
CGAGGAGCGCGCCGTGCCGCCGGCCGGAGCTGTCCATCGCCTCGGCGTCCTCGAGGTACGCGGCGATCGCTTCCGCGACGAACCCGCGGTAGAAGGCGTCCCGCGCCCGTTCGATCTGCTGCTCGCGGCCGCCTTCGCCGGCCTCGTCGAGCACGCGGCGGTAGGTCGCCGCGAGGTCTCGGTTGCGGAACAGGTCGCCGGGTGCCGGAACGGGCAGGTAGAGCCGCGCCGACTCGGGCCACTCCGCCCGGAAGAGCTCCTCCATCGCGGCGATCGAGCGGCAGATCCCGGGCACCACCGGGTAGCCGCCTTCCGCATACCCGAGCGCCGGCTCCAGCACCTCCGCGAGCGAAAGCGTCCCGAACTCGCGCAGCAGCAGGAGCCACGCGTCGAACGCACCGGGGACGCAGGCCGCGAGCAAGCCGGTGCCCGGCACCAGGTCGAGCCCGAGCTCGCTGAACCGCTCGATCGTGGCCGCCGCCGGCGCCGGGCCCTGGCCGTCGACGACGAGCACCTCGTCGCGATCGGCGCTGTAGAGGACGATCGGCGCCTCGCCGCCGGGCCCGTTCAGGTGCGGTTCGACCACCTGCAGGACGAACCCCGCGGCGACCGCGGCGTCGAAGGCGTTGCCGCCTCGCTCCAGCATGGCCATTCCCGCCGCGGACGCGAGCCAGTGCGTCGAGGCGACCATCCCGACCGTCCCGCGGAGCTCCGGCCTGGTCGTGAAGGGTGGCGTCGGGTCCATCGCTCGGCCCGACCCTAGCTAGCGTACGCCCGTGAGCACGCTCGTGTTCCTTCCCGCGTGGAACGAAGAGGAGAACCTGCCCGCAGTGCTCGAGGAGCTGCGGCGGGAGCTTCCCGACGTCGACCTGCTGGTCGTCGACGACGGCTCGACGGACGCGACGGCGAACGTCGCGCGCGCCCACGGCGCCGAGGTCGTCTCGTTCGGCGAAAACCGGGGCCTCCCGGCCGGGATCGCGGCCGGGTATGGCTACGCGCTCGAGCACGAGTACGACCTCTGCGGCCGCGTCGACGCCGACGGCCAGCATCCGGTGCATGAGCTTGCGCGCCTGCTCGCCCTGGTCCGCGAGGGGGAGTGCGACGTCGCGGTCGGGTCGCGCTTCGCGAGCGGCGACGGGTACGCGCCCTACCGCTACAGGCCGTCGGGCGCGCGGCGGTTCGGCACCGCGCTCCTCCGCCGCTCGATGCGCGTCCTCCTGCGGCGGCCGTTCCTCGACGCGACGAGCGGCATGTACGCGGTCAACGCGAGGGCGTTGCCGGTGCTCGCCCGCCCCTACGCGACCGAGGCGCCGGAGGTGGAGGCGCTGTTGCGCCTCAACGAGGAGGGCCTGCGGGTGGACGAGGTGCCGGTCGAGATGCGCGAACGCGCAGGCGGCGAGTCGAAGCTGCGCGGGTGGAAGGCGCTGCTGGTCGTCTTCACCGTGATCGGGACGCTGCTCACGTTCCTGAGGCGGCGGCGCTGATGCGGCTCGTCGCCGTGCTCGGCTACTCGGGCTTCCGCGGGCGGGGCCTGCACGCGATCTGCCTCGCACGTCTGCGCCACGCCGAGGCGCTCGCACGCGACGATGACACGGTGCTCCTGTCCGGCGAGGCCGAGCTGATGCGCGACGCCTCCACGCGTGCCGAGGTCGTCCTCGACACCGCCGCGAGCACCACGAGGGAAAACGCGAGAGGTGTTGCCGCAGCGGCACGCGAGCTGGAGGCGGACGAGGTCGTCGTCGTCACCTCCGCCTGGCACGCTCGCCGTGCGCGCGCCCTCGTTCAGGCCGCAGTGGGCCGCGACGTTCGCGTCACCAGCTCCTCGCCGCCGGGCCGCCCTCCGCTCGGTCTGGCCGTGCGAGAGCTGGCGTGTCTCGCCGTCCTGCCGGTACACGCGCGCGGGCTAGCCCGCTCGCGCGAGCCGGGAGATCAGCGCGTCGGTGGGAGCCCAGTACGCGGCGCGCGCGGGGGCTGACGAGCTCAGCGGCGCCAGGTGGTCGGCCGTAAACCCGCCGTGTGATCGCGCCACGTGGAGCAGCACGGCGTCGGGCGAGAATCCGGACTGCCGCAGCCGGTCGAGCAGCAGGGTCATCCCGTCCGTCGCGATCGGGTCCTCCTCGCTCACGAGCACCGAGAGGAGCGTGCCGCGGCGGATCGGCCGCAGGTCGACGATCCGCGCCTGTTCGCCGTACGGCACCGGGTTCACGCTCTCGATCGCGTCCGGAACCGGCAGGTGCTGGCCGGGCGCGGCGGCCGCGTATTCGACGGCGAGCGCGGCGCCGCGCGAGTACCCCAGCGCGAGCACCGGCAGCGTCTGCGGCCCGAGCCGCCTCATCGCAGTGCGCACGCCGGTCGTCGCGTTGTCGAGGACGGCGCCGCTGTAGCTGGTCTCGTAGCGCGGGTAGAGGACGACCGCTCCACGCCGCACGAGGTGGTCGATCCAGGCCCGGTGGTTCGCGGGCGTCGTCTCCTCCGGGCCGCCCTGGCCGTGGAAGAAGATCACCATCCGCCTGGGCTCGCCCGCCGGCCGGAACAGGTAGACGCCCTCGCCGCCCTTGCCGATCGGGCCAACCACCGACGCCTTCGCAGGTGTCGACCCGCCGCCTCCTCCGCAGCCGGTGAGCGCGAAGAGCGCGGCGAGCACGACCGGGGGTAGGGCCGCCCTCACGTGACCACTTCGACTCCGAAACCCGCGCCGGGTTAGAGGTGCCTCTCGAGCCACTCGCGCACGACCGCCGCGACAGTCCCGCTGCTGCGCAGCGAATGCGTCCCAGGGATCGTGACCACGGTGCGGCTCGGGCCCGGAGGCGGGAGTCCGAACGGATCGCGTTCGCCCTGCACGACGAGCGTGGGCACCTCGACCGCGTCGAGCTCCTCGAGCCGGCTTTTCTCCGGCTTTCCCGGCGGGTGGAGCGGGAAGGCGAGGCCGAGCACGGCGGCCGCTCCGACCTCGGCCGCGGTGCGGCAAGCGACGCGCGCGCCCGCCGAGCGGCCGCCGACGAGCAACGGCAGTCCTTCCCGCGGGAGCTGTGAGATCACCGAGATCCAGGCCGCATCGAGCTGCGCGGCCGGCGCGGGCGAGCGCCTCCCGGCGACGCGGTACGGCTGCTCGACGAGCGCCACGCTCAGACCGGCCTCGCGGGCCGCGTCCGTCGCGCCCACGAGGTCGGGCGATGCGACCCCGCCGCCGGCTCCGTGCCCGAGCACGAGCAGACCCGCGGGCGAGTCGACCGGATGGAAGTGCGCCCGGGCAGGTCCGTGAGGAGTGTCGAGCTCGAGCATCGGCCATATTCTGCTCGCGTCTCGTGGAGCGCCGCGACCTGGAGGTGCCGTGAGACCCTTGCTCCGCCGCCGCGACTGCGATTCGATAGCGCGGTGGGGGAACTCGCCGCCGTCGCCCCGGAGCAGCGGTCGTACCGCTGGCTCGCCGCGCCGCTCGTCGCGTTCGCCCTCGGCTCGCTGACGGCGGGGCTGCTCGCGGCACACGATCCACGGGCGAAGGGCTACTTCCGGCTCTTTTTCGACGACACGCTGCACATGAAGGCGGCGTTCGCGAGCGCGGCCCTGGTGCTCGCGTGCTTCCAGATCTTCACCGCCGCGTGGATCTTCCGCAGGCTGCCGTGGGAGAAGCCCGCCTGGGTGAACCCGGTGCACCGCTGGTCAGGCCGGCTCGCCTTCCTCTGCACGCTTCCCGTCGCCTACCACTGCATCTTCAAGCTCGGCTTCCGGTCGCCGACGACGCGCGTGCTTGCGCACTCGCTGTTCGGCTGCGCCGTCTACGGCGCCTTCGCGGCCAAGGTGACGATCGTGCGGCTGCACCGGTTCCCGCGGCTGGTGCTGCCGATCGCGGGCGGGCTGCTCTTCGCGGTGCTGATCGGCGCCTGGTGGACCAGCGCCCTTTGGCTCTACGGCCAGAACACGGCAGCGCCTGCGCCGGCCAAGAGCTCGTCGGTCCCGGCGGGAGCAAACGCCGCGGCTGGCGCGACCGTGTTCAAGTCGGCGGGCTGCGGCTCGTGCCACACGCTCGAGGCTGCGGGCGCGGGAGGGCAGATCGGCCCGAACCTCGACTCCGCGCGGCCGGGCTTCGAGACGGTGAGGGCGAAGGTCGAGGACGGCGGCGGCGGGATGCCCGCGTTCGCCGGTCAGCTGAGCCCGGCGCAGATCCGCGACGTCGCCGCGTTCGTGGCGCAGAACGCAGGGCGATGAGCGGCCCCCGCGCCTAGCGTGCGAGCCGCAACCGAGCTCGCCCAGGAGATCGCCTACTCCTGCGCCGAGCTGTTCGGCGACCGCCTGGTCGCCGTCATCCTCCACGGCTCGCTCGTGCTGGGCGACTACTCACCCGCCAGTAGCGACGTCGACCTGCTCGCGATCGTCGAGCGATCGCTGACCGACGACGAGCTCGCCGCGCTCGTCGAGCTCGTTCTGGCGCGCCGTGGGGAGGCCGCCGGGATCGACCTCCGCGTCGTGACGAGAGCCGTGGCGGGGAAGCCGACCGAGTCGCCGGCCATGGAGCTCTACGTCGGAGTGCACAACGACCATGAGCCGGAGCAGCTGAGACGGATCGACGGCGAGCGCGACCTCGTCGCCGAGCTCTCGATGGTGCGTGCCGACGGGCGAAGCCTGGTGGGGCCGGATCCGACGGCCGTCGTCGCGGCGATGCCGGCCCAGTGGGTCGTCGCGTACGGCGACCAGGTGCTCGAGCGCTGGCAGCAGCTCACGGACGACGCCGAGCACGCGGCTCTGATGGTCTTGACGGCTTGCCGCATCTGGAGGTTCGCCGTCGAAGGCGTTCACTGCTCCAAGACCGAGGCGGCCCGCTGGGCGCTTCTGCAGGATCCGGTGCTGCCGGCGGTCGAGGCCGCGCTCCGAAGACGCATCGGCGACACGAACGGGCAGATCGCGCCGGCGGACATCGCCGCGTTGCTCGCTCGCGTCCGCGCCGAGCTCGCCCGGCGTTATCCCGCGATGTGAGACGCACAGAGCCGCGCGCCTCGAGGTCACGGATTCCTCGAACGACGCGCGGCTCTGCTGGCAGGCGCCATCTCATGCCCGGTAGACGGGTGCGCGCCTCGGGTGGATCGGCATGTGCGACCACGCGGCCTGCGCGTATCGCCTCATCCGGCTCCGCGCCCGCGACTCGTCGGCAGCCTGGACGCGCTGGTACTCGTCCCGCATCTCCGACATGCGCTCCTTCTGGCGCTGACGGTGGACTTCGGAATCGTAGTACTGCACCTCGAACACCTCCTCTCGCTGTGGTCTCGATCGCTGTGCGAGTCGAGCCGAGCGAAACAGGAGGCCTCCGAAAAATGCGCGTGCTATCGCCAACGCTGAATTATCACGTCAATTGCGCGTGCTCATTCCTTCGGTGAACCGCTGCTCCGAGTCGGGTCGACTCGGGCTATGTCTTGGAGCTGAGTGACACGCTCGTGTTCCTTTCTCGTGCCTCCGGCCTGTTTTCGTCTCAGAAACGACGAAAGCGACCCTTCTGGGTCGCCCTCGTGGACGTCGCTCTGTGCTGTGGTTCTAGCCGGAGCGCCTCCGCTCGAGGACTTCCCGAAGGACGAGACCGCCGTCACGCCGCTCCACGATGGCGAACGCGGTCGCCGGGTTGGAGCAGACGATCTGGCGATAAGTCGCGAGGTGACCGTTCAATTCACGTCCTCCTTTCCCGGAATTAGGCGAGAGACAATACACCGTCCTAACGACGTGCGCAAGGGCATATCGCCGCGGATTTCCTAAACGTACCGCGCGAGCCAGTCGCGCATGCGGTACCAGCCGTCGCTCTGGTGGCCACGCTCGGTCCAGCCGTGGCCCTCGCGCGGGAAGACGACGAGCTCCGTCTCGCAGCCGGCTTCGACGAGCGCGTTGTAGAACTCGACCGCCTGCGCGAGGGGCGTGCAGAGGTCGTCCTCGCCGTGGAGGATCAGCGTCGGCGTGCTGCAGCTCTGCGCGTGGTAGACGGGCGAGCGTCGCGTGTACTCGCCCTCCGGGTCCGACGGATCGGCCTGGAGGTAGAGCCGGTCGAACTGCCCGATGTTCGTCGTGAAGTGGAAGCTGACCCAGTCGGTGACGACCGCCATCGGCAGCGAGGCGGCGAAGCGGTCGGTCTGCGTCACGGCCCAGCACGACATGAAGCCGCCGTAGCTCCCGCCGGTGATCGCGACCCGTCCGTCGTCGATCAGGCCCTCGCGCACGAGCGCGTCGATCCCCGTCAGGATGTCCTGGAGGTCGCCGCCGCCCATGTCGCCGAGATTGGCCTCCGCGAACTCCGGCCCCCACCCGACGCTGCCGCGCACGTTCGGCAGAAGGACCGCGTAGCCCGCACTGGTGAGCAGCTGCGCGAAGCCGTAGGCCGGCGCGAACTGCCACGACCACGAACCGGTGGGTCCGCCGTGGACGTCCACGACGAGCGGCAGCGGCCCCTCGCCCCGGGTGCGGGGAAGCGCGAGCAGGCCCTCGATCTCGAGCCCGTCGAACGACTCCCAGCGGTGCGTGTGCCACTCGATCGTCGCGAGCTGCGGGGCCACTTCCGCGTTGAGGGCCGTCAGCGTCCTTCGCGTGCCGTTCTCGAACAGTGCAACCTCGGGCGGCTCGTCGGGGCTGTCCCACGCGGTTGCCACGCGGGACCCGTCGGCGCTGGCGGCGACGGCCGGGCAGTACCGCGGCCCGAGCGTGGCGTCCCCGCCCACGACCTCGTCGAACGAGCCGTCGAGCGAGAGGCGGCCGGCGAACGAGCCCGCGCGCCGCCAGCCGGCGACCCACAGCGAGTTCTCGTCGGCGAAGTCGATCGAGGTCGCGTGCAGCTCCGGCGCGACCGCGCCCTGACCGAGGACGTGGACGGTGCCGGTAAGCGTGCCGCGGTCGGACGAGAAGCCCTCCACGAACGCGACCCGTCCGCCCGGCGAGATGCGCGGCGCCTGCAGCTGCCATTTCGGCGTGTGGACGCGCTCGAAGGAGAGCGCGTCGATGTCGATCAAACCGATCCACGCGTCGTACCACGCGCTCTCCGACGGATCGTCGGTGCAGACCGCGGCGACCTTGCCGCCCGCCCAGCCGAACTCGAACACGTTCACGCCCTCGGGGGTGACGTCGAGCGTCTCGCCGCTCGCCGCGTCGATCAGCCAGAGCCGGCGCCAGAACCGAGCCGGGCGGATCACCTTGGGGTCCTGCTCCTCCGCGCCCGCCTCCTCGATCTTCTTGGCCGACTGCGCGCCCGCCATGTCGGCGCCCATGTCGGCCGCGAGCACCAGCAGGCGGTCCCCCTCGGGCGACCAGCAAATGTCTTCGACCGAGCCCGGGACCTCGCCAACCTCCTCGTCGTCGATCCACAGGGACAGCCGGCCCTCGTGACCGCGGTCGGTGGCATAGGCCAGCCGCGACCCGTCCGGCGAGAACCGCGGGTGGGATCCCCCCGGGCCTGCCTGCACGTCGCCGTCGACCTCGCCCACCCAGAGGCGCCTCTCGATCGCCTTGCCCTGCTCGCGGAAGGACGCAGCGACAGTGAACGCGATCCGGGAGCCGTCCGGCGAGAGCGCGACCTCGTCCGGCCGCAGCAACGCCATCGTCTGTTCGGGCGTGACCTTGCCCGGGGCGGCGGCGACGGCGTCCATCCAACGCAACCCTAATAGGCTGCGGGCGGTGATTCGTCGCCGAGTTACCGTCCACGGAAGCGTTCAGGGTGTCGGCTTCCGCTTCTCGGTCGCTCGCGCCGCCCAGTCGCGCGGGGTCGCCGGCTCGGTTTCGAATCGCCCGGACGGCACCGTCGAGGCCGTGTTCGAGGGTGAGCCTGACGCGGTCGACTCGCTCGTCCGCTTCTGCCGTGAGGGCCCTCGCGGCGCGGTGGTGGACCGCGTCGACGTCGCGGATGAGGAGCCGGAAGGCCTCGGCCGGTTCGCTATCCGCTAGTCGGCCAGCGGGAGCGTGAAGGCCACCCGGGCGCCGCCTCCCGCACGGTTCTCCGCCCAGATTCTGCCGCCGTGCGCTTCGACGAGCCCCTGGGCGATCGCGAGGCCGAGCCCGGAGCCGCCGCTCGTTCGCGCGCGCGACTCGTCCGCGCGCCAGAACCGCTCGAACATCCGCAGCTCGGTGTCACCAGCGAAACCGTCGCCGTCGTCCTCTACCGCCACCACGACATGGTCGGTGTCCGGTTCGACCACGACCGCGACGGCGCCGCTCGGCCGGGAGTGCCGGACCGCGTTGTTCAGCAGGTTGAGCAGTACGCGCTGAACCTTGTCCGGCGCGACCCGGACGGCGGGGTCCGCCGGATCGAGCCGTGGGTCGAGACGGACGTCGTGCGCGCGCGCATCGGCCTCGAGCGCGTCGACGCACGATGAGACAAGCTCGGAAAGGGAGGTGTCGCGCAGCTCCAGCGTCAGCGCGCCCGCATCGATCAGCGCGAGCTCGAAGAGGTCCTCTACGAGCCGCGTGAGGATCTCCGTCTGCGCGCGGACCGCCGGGAGGTATTCATCAGGTGTCGCGAGCCCGTCCTCGAGCGCCTCGACCATAGCGCGCAACGAAGCAAGCGGCGTGCGCAGGTCGTGGCTCGCCCAGGCGACGAGCTCGCGTCGCGCGTCGAAGAGCTGCTCGAGGTTCGACGCCATCTGGTTGAACGACACGCTGAGCTCGCGCAGCTCGCGAGGCCCCGATTCCGTCGCTCGCGCGCTCAGGTCTCCGCCCGCGAGCCGGGTCGACGCCGATCGCAGCTGGTCGAGCGGCCTCAGGATCTTCCTGCCCAGAACGAGCGCCCCGGCGAGAGCAACGAGCGTCGAGATCGCCACGACCAGCCAGAACTTGCGCTCGTCGTGCATCCCGAACATGACGAGGCCGGAACCGACGACCACCGCCACCGGGAGGCAGACCGCCGCGATTGCGAGGAGAGCGAGGTGGACCCTGACGCTCACGAGCGCACCCGGTAGCCGGCGCCCCAGACGGTCTCCAGCAGCTCGGGCCGTGAGGGGTCGCGCTCGAGCTTCTCGCGCAGCCGGCGGACGTGGACGGTCACGGTCCCGGTGTCCAGTGCCGCCGAGTAGCCCCAGACTCGGTGCATCAGCTGGTCGCGCGAGAAGACGCGCCCCGCGTTGGAGGCGAGGAACCAGAGCAGGTCGAATTCCTTCGCGGTCAGGGCGATCGGCTCGCCGTCCCGGCGCGCCTCGCGCCGCGCCGCGTCGAGCTCCAGGTAGCCGACCGAAACCCGCTCGCGCGGCGGTCGGCCGGAACGGGCGCGGCGGAGAACTGTCTTCACCCGTGTCGCCAGCTCGCGCGGGGAGAAGGGTTTCGTTACGTAGTCGTCGGCGCCGAGCTCGAGGCCGACGATGCGGTCGGCCTCCTCGACGCGCGCGGTCAAGAGGATCACAGGCAACTCGGAGCTGGCCCTGATCCAGCGGCAGAGTGCGAGGCCGTCGGTCTCTCCGGGAAGCATCACGTCGAGCAGGACGAGGCTCAGCCGCTCGCGCTCGATCAGGCCGCGCGCGGTGTCGCCGTCCTCGGCCGTGAGGACGCGGTGGCCGTCGCGCTCGAGGTAGCGCGTGACGACGTCGCGCACCATCGGCTCGTCGTCGACGACAAGGATGGTGGACATCTTGGCAGTGTGCCTCCGTTGAACCGCGGGCAGTGGTCGCTGACCTTACGGGTTCCTTAACTCGTCCCACGCCGCGCCTGTGGGAAACCATGAGCAAGCCGCTGGACAGGCGGGCCGGGGGCGGAGTTCGCAGAATCGTAAGGGCAGCCCGACCGGCGCTCTCCTAGCGTGGCCGGCGTCACCAAAGGAGGGAACATGACGTATCGCCCAACCCTGGTCGCGCTGCTCGCGGCCGCGGTGCTGGCGCTCGCAGGAGCGCAGGCTGCCCTCGCCCACGGGGGCCACGGACGGCACCACGGGCACGGAAAGGCAGTCGTGTTCGTGCAGACGAACGAGCTGAACGGCAACCAGATCGCGGTCTACGACCGCCGGCCAGACGGTCAGCTCGTCCGCGCCGGTACCTATGCAACCGGCGGCCTCGGCGGAATCGCCGCTCCAGGCACCGAGTCGGACCGGCTCGCGTCGCAGGGGTCGCTGGTCTACGACCGGGGACACCGGCTGCTGCTCGCGGTGAACGCCGGCAGCAACACGATCTCCGCTTTCCGGGTGCACCGCGACCGCCTCAGGCTGGTCGACGTGGAGCCCTCGGGCGGGCAATTCCCTGCCAGCATCGGGGTGCATCGCGACCTCGCCTACGTGCTCAACGCGGGCGGAACCGGGATCGTTCAGGGGTTCTCGGTCGACAAACGCGGCCTCACCCCTATCGCGGGCTCCGCGCGCTCGCTGGCCTTGGCCAACTCGAACCCGCCGAACTTCCTGATGTCTCCGGGCCAGGTCGGGTTCACTCCCGACGGGCACCAGCTGCTCGTCGCGACGAAGGCCAGCACGAGCTCGATCGACGTCTTCCAGGTCGGCGCCGGTGGCCTGCTCTCGGCGGCCCCGGTCGTCAACGCGTCGGCCACGCCGGTTCCGTTCGCGTTCACCTTCGACTCGACCGGTCGGCTCGTCAGCGGCGAGGCCGGGACGAGCTCGGTGACGACGTACCGGATCGGGCTCACCGGAACGCTCAGCGACCCCAAGTCGGCGAGCGACGGGCAGACGGCGCTCTGCTGGATCATCCGGGTTGGCGGCTTCTACTACGTCGCGAACACCGGCAGCAACAGCGTGAGCAGCTTCCGCATCGACCAGACTGGCCAGCCGTCGCTGTTGGCCGCAGTGGCGGCAACGACCAACCCTGGGCCCATCGACGTCGCCTCGAGCGGCAGCTTCCTCTACGTCGAGACGGGGCTCACCGGGACCGTCGACGGGTTCCTCGTGCGGCCCAACGGAGCACTCGTTCCGATCGGCTCCGTCGATGATCTGCCCATCGGCATCGAGGGCATCGCAGCAACGTAGCGACTCGGCGCCGGGGCCTGCCACGGTCGGCGGGCCCCGGTGTCCGACTAGCATCGGGCCATGGCGTCCCCGGCGGCATCAGTTCGCAGCAAGCGTGAGATCGATATCGCCGCACCGGCGGAGGTCGTCTGGGATGTCCTCACGGACTTCGACCGCTGGCAAGAATGGAATCCCGAGGTCAAGTCGATGTCGTACGAAGGCCCGCTCGCACCGGGTGCCATGTTTCGGTGGAAGGCGGGGCCCGGGACGATCGTGTCGACGGTCGAGGAGGTCAACCGGCCGACGTACATCAGGTGGCGCGGCCGCACGCTGTCGATCTCTGCGCTCCACGAGTGGTGGTTCGAGGAGCGCGACAGCGGCACGCACGTCGAGACGGAAGAGTCCTTCTCGGGCTTTCTGGTGCGCCTCGCACGCGGCACGCTCCAGAAGCAGCTCGACCGCGCGCTCGAAGAGGGCCTCGGGCACCTGAAGCGCGAGGCCGAGCGGCGCGCCGGCGCCGCGGACTAGGTCGCGGCGACGGTCGCCGAGGCCGCGGCGGCTGCCTCGTCGGCCTTGCGGATCAGCAGGTAGGCGGCGATCAGCGCCGGGAGCGCGGGATCGTGGCCGGCTGCGACCTCGACCTGGCCCGTCGTGCGGAACGCGCCGCTCTTCACCTTCGCGCGGAGCCACGGCTCGCCGCCGGGGCCGACGAGCCCGGAGCCCTGGTCACGGCCGAGCGACTTCCACTCGGCGCTCTCGATTCCGCGCAGCTCGACCGCGTGGCCGCGGACGCGCGCCAGCTCCTCACCGGTCGCCGCATCCGAGACGACGTGCTCACGTCTCAGGATCCCCTGGGTGCGGATCTCGAGCTCCCGTCCGGCCGCCGACCCCCGCCCGCCGCTACCCAGGACTGGCAGGCTCAGCTCGGCTACCAGCTCTTCGCCCTCCCGGAGCTCCCACTCGCGCCGGCGCGTCGGCTGCAGCAGCAGGAGCTTGACCGACGTCTCGTCGTCCATGTCTGCAGGCTACGCGCTTCAGCAGGAACGCGGCGCCCGGGAAACTCGCATCGGGCGGAGATCGCCTGTGAGCCGGCGCAACGCGAGCGCGGCGCGTGGCGGGACGCGATACCACCGACCGCGCTGGAAGCGTCCGCAGATGACGCCGTACGACTGGAACCGGTCGAGCCTCGCGCCGGCGACGATGCCCGTCGCGTAGCCGTTTCTGAACCGGAGCACGAAACCGGGCGCACCGAGCCGGACCCGCGGGGCCTGCACCACCGAGCCCTGGCCGTAGTAGTACCTCGCCAGGCTCCGCAGGAGATCTCGGTCGAGGAGCCTCACGCAACGGTCGCGACCGCAGGCGCGCAGGTCTCCCGGGCGGAAGTCCTTGGCGAGCCCCGCGGGAACCGTGAGGAGCGCGGCGGCGACGATCAGACCGGCAACGAGTCGGGGCATCGAAGCTGGTACACCGCGTGCAGCCAGGTCGTTCCCGTGCGCCTGACCACTGAGCGGCGGGCGGTCGCCCCCAGACAGCCGCCCGCCCAGGCGTTCTCAGTGGAGTCGCTGGAAGTAGTGCTTCTCCATGTAGCGCGTGACGTTCCGGCCGAGGTCCTTCGCCTGTTCGTCCGCGGTGCGGAAGTGGAGGCCGGCCCAGATGCGGGCCTCGGTGATCTCCCTCAGCGGCTCGGAGAACCGCTCGAAATACCGCGTCTCGCCGGGGAACCGGCTACTCGTCACGCCGAACCGGATCTTCCTGTTGCCGAAGAACCCGCGCAGTGCCGTGAGCTCTGCGCCGTCCAGGCAGAGATGTCCCGAGGGATGCTCGGGGTAGGGCGCGGTGATCAACGCCGTCCAGGTCGGGTCGGGCTCGGTTTTCGGGTTGCCGTCGTCGCCGTGCGTCGCGTTCCACGGCCGCCAGAAGTCCCAGTAGTACTTGTCGTTCCAGCAGTTGATGGCGGCGTCCGCACCGGAGAGGTTCAGCTTCGCGAACAGCAGCGCGCTGTCGCCCATGCCGACCCCCTGCTCCTCCGCGAGGTTCCGCGCCACGCCGTTCCACAACAGCGCCGGCCCGCCGGTGCTCTGCCAGAAGATCGCGATGTGCGTCTGCTCGTCCGTGCGGACCGAGCTGTCCACCCGCCCGAGCGCCTTGGTCTCGTTGTAGTCCTTCACCCAGGCGCGGCTGCGGAGCGCATTCGGCCCAGGAGTGCGGAACTGCGAGGCGCTGCGCAGCAGGAACGGCCGCACGCCGCCGACCCATGGCGTCGGGTCGAGCAGCGGCAGTCCGGTGACCGGATCGAGCAGCGGCTGCCAGTAGCCCGCGCCGACCTGCTGGCCCCACTGAGATGGGCCGAAGCGGCCGTCGTTCTGCCGGGCCGCGATCATCGCGTCAGCTGCCGCGTTCCCGGCCGCGGTGCCGGCGTCCTTCGAGGTTCCGGCGGGGATCGCCCCCAGCGAGACCGCATATTCGTTGGCGACGTTCTGCAGCAGCGCCGCCCGGTTCGGGAACGGGATTGCAGCGGGCACCGCCGAGATGACGCTCGTGAGCATCCGGTACGCGGCGGTCGCGGCGGCCGCGTCCTTCGAGGCGGTCGGGGCGAACGGCGTCCCGAGGAGGTAGGGACGATGCCGCGGCTCGATGGCGTTGACGGCGTCGTAGACGGCGCCCTGCGTCATCCCCATGCTCACCTGCAGGGCCGGTGGCGCTCCGCCGGCCGGGCCGGGGACCGCAACCAGCGTGTCCGTCGCAATCCGGTCCCAGTGGGTCACCTCGTTCCCCTGGGCGACCGCCGGTGCCGCGAGCAGCGCAAACGCCGCCAGCGCCAGGGCCCACCTGATTCGTCTGAGTTGCATCGTGCTTCTCCCCTCTCGTGAGTAAGCACGAAAAGGGTCGCCAGGCGCGGGCTTGGCGTCGATACGTCATTCGTCATATCTTTGAAGGCGTGGCTGCGCTTGCCGCACGCGATGCGGAGCGCGTTCTCCGCTTCGTCGCCGAGGCCGACGACCTGGGCGACGACCACCCCTTCACGCCGCGCGTGCTCGAGGCGCTGGGCGAGCTCGTGCCCGCCGACGAGGTCGCCTACTGCGAGATGGACCGCGTGCGACAGCGCCTCGGCTACTACGCGACGCGGCCGGACGACGAGGCGGACGAGAGTGACGTCCACGTCAGCTACTGGGACATCGCGGACGAGCATCCCGTGTGCCGTGCGCACAACACCGGAGACTTCCGCGCGCTCAAGCTGTCCGATTTCGTCACTCTGCGCGAGCTGCGGAACAGCCGGGTGTACGCGTTGTGGTTCGGGCCCTACGGCTTCGAGCGCGAGCTCAACGTCGCGATCCCGTCACCGCCGTGGCACACGAAGACGTTCCTCTTCGATCGCTGGAAAGGAGAGCGCGACTTCACCGAGCGCGACCGAGCCGTGCTCGACATCCTCCAGGCGCACCTTGGCCGGCTCTGGCGCGCGGGCGAGACGCGGCGGCGGCTGCAGGCGGCGATGGACTGTCTCGACTCGGCGTCGGAGCAGGACACGCGCGGATTCGTGCTGCTCAGGTCCGACGGTCGGATCGACTTCGCCTCCCCGCCCGCCCGACGGCTCGTCCGCGACTACGCCGGCGCGACACGCGGGGGAGCGCTCCCGGCCGCGCTGGCGCAGTGGCTCGAGTCCGGCTCGCAGAAGCTCACGCTTCAGGCCGGCGCGCGTCGGCTCGCGGTCCGGCGCTCCGGCTCGGCGCTCCTGTTGGAGGAGATGCGCGACTCGCTCGACCTCACCCCGCGCGAGACGCAGATCCTCTCCTGGGTGGCGCGCGGGAAGACGAACCGCGAGGTCGCCGAGACGCTCTGGATCGCGCCGTCGACGGTCCGCAAGCACCTCGACAACGTCTACGCCAAGCTCGGCGTCAGCACCCGCACGGCGGCCGTGGCCAGGTTCCTCGGCGTCCTCGACGAGCAGCCGGCCGGCTAGCGGCACGATGCCGCGGTACGTCGCGCTGCTGCGCGGGATCAACCTCGGCGCGCGCAACCGGGTTGCGATGCCCGCGTTGCGTGAGGCGCTCGAGGAGGCCGGCTTCGACGACGTGAAGACGTACGTGCAGAGCGGCAACGTCGTGCTCGGCAGCCGCGCCAAGCCCGAGACGGTACGGCGGAAGGTCGAGCAGGTGATCGCCGACCGCTTCGGCCTCGAGATTCCGGTCGTCGTGCGAACGCGGGCCGAGCTGGCCGCCGTCGTCAAGCGCAACCCGCTCGGCAAGGTCGCGACCGAGCCCAAGCGTTACCAGGTGAGCTTCCTCGAGAAGAAGCTCCCCGCGAAGACGCTGAAGGAGCTCGAGGACGTCGCTGCGCCGAGCGAGCGAGTGGCCGCGCACGGCCGTGAGCTCTACGCATGGCACCCCGCGGGCGTCGCGCGCTCGAAGCTGTGGGCGAAGCTGGCCGGGAAGGGCCTCGGCGTCACCGCGACGGCGCGGAACTGGACGACCGTCGAAGCGCTGCTCGAGCTCGCGGACGGCTAGGGCCGATCGCTCGTGCGCTTCAGCTACCAGCTTCTCCCCGACCAGCCGCTCGACGAGCTCCTCGACCTGATCGAGCTGATGGACCGGCTCGGCTACTGGGCCTGCTACAGCGCCGACGAGACGTACCACAAGGACATGTGGGCGCTATTCGCAGCGGCGGCCGCGCGGACCTCGCGGCTCCGGATGGGGCCGGAGGTCACGCACGTGATCCTCAAGGACCCGACGATCATCGCGCAGCAGGCAGCGACGCTCGACGAGCTCACCGGCGGCCGCGCCGAGCTGGTCTTCAGCACCGGGAACTTCGCGATGCTGCGGCAATACGGCGTCGATCTGAGCGGGATGAAGCCGATCGCGCGCCTGCGCGAGGCGCACGACGTGATGTCGAGGTTCCTGGCCGACGGGACGATCGACCACGAGGGCGCCCACTACGCCTACTCGGGCCTGTTCACCGCGGCGCGGCCGGTGCAGCGGCCGTTCCCGATCAAGCTCGGCGGGATGCGCGGCCCACGCTCGTTCGAGCTCGCCGGCGAGATCGCCGACGGGCTGCACACGGCGTGCGCGTACTCCCGCGAGGCGCTCGACTTCACCGCCGCAGCCTTCCGCCGCGGGGCCGAAAGGGCCGGCCGCGACTGGACCGAGCTGGACCTCGCGAACAACGTGCTCGGCGCCATCGCCCCGGACGCCGAGCCCGCCCGCGAGGCCGCTCGAATCGTCGCTGCCTTCTACATTTCGGCGATGCCGCGCGAGCTGCTGGAGCGAAACGGCGTCGACCCGGCGGCGGTCGAGCCTGCGGTGGAGGCGTTCGCAAGAGGCGAGGTGAAGCAAGCGCTCGAGCTCACGCCGCGGGCTGCCACCGACGCTCTCATGATCGCCGGGACCGCCCAGGACTGGCTCGAGTGGCTGGACCGCAACTTCGCCCCGAGCGGTTTCGCGCACGTCCTCGTGACGTTCGCCGACCCGTTCCTCGTCGAGAGCTGGGCCGGGATCGAGATCGACGGCCTGCCAAGCCTCCGCGAGCAGCTGCAGCTCTTCCGCGACGACGTCATGTCGCGGGCGAAAGGGACCTCGTCCTCGGCGGCGAATTCGCCCTCTCAAAGCCGATGATCCGCCTCGCGAAGCAGCTCGTCCTCTCCTGGGTGGCCAACGCCGTCGTGCTGGGGGTCGTCGTGGCCGTGCTCAGCGGCGTCGAGGTCGACTCGGCCGGCGACCTGATCAAGGCTGCGCTGCTGTTCGGGATCCTGAACACGATCCTCAAGCCGTTCCTGCGGCTGCTGACCCTGCCGCTCGCCTTTATCACCCTCGGCCTGATCTGGTTCGGCGTCTCGATGCTGATGCTCTGGCTGACCGACCTCCTCGTCAGCGGGTTCGAGATCCACGGGTTCATGTCCCTCGTCTGGGCGACGATCATCGTCTGGGCCGTGAACGTCGTGCTGGACTTCGTGCCGGGCCCTTGGCGCGGCACGAGGCGCGACTAGGCGGACAGCGTCGAGAGCCCCGCGGCGACCGCGAAGCCGAGCGTGGTCGCAAGGCCGGCGACGCGGCCACCCTTGGCCGTCGCCTCCGGGATCATCGAGTCGACGAGCATCACGATCAGCGCACCGGCGGCGAACCCGTTGATCCCGGCCTGGAAGTGCCCGCCGGTGCCTTCCGCGAGGGCGTAGCCGAGCGGTGTCGCCAGCGCGCACAGGACGGCGACGCCGAGCCAGAGCAGGCGGATCGAGCGCACAGCCGTCCCCGCCTCGCGCATGTCGATCGCCGACCCGATCGCCTCGGGCAGGTTCGAGACGAAGATCGCGACGAGCAGCGCGACGCTCACGCCCTCGCCGGCCGCGGTCCCGATGCCCAGCACCATCTGCTCCGGGATCCCGTCGAGGAAGGCTCCGAGCGCGAGCGCCGTCCCCCCGGAGCCGCCGCCCGGGCCGAGGTTCTCCACCGCGCGGGCGAGCACGAAGTAGACGACCGCCCCGACTCCGAGCCCGATCCCGACCGCCGCGGCGCCGCCGACCTGCACGCCCTCCTCGAACAGCTCGAAGCTCACGGCGCTGACGAGCGCGCCGGCCCCGAACGCGAGCACGAGCCCGATCAGACGGCTCGGCCACGGCCGCAGGAGGCCGAGGAACATCCCGAGCACGAGCGACGACGCAGCGACCGCACCCCAGCCGAACGCCGCGCCCATGACGCCGATACTGACCAACCTCGCGGTCGGCGCGCGCGTCTAAGTAGTCGTCGTGTGGAGCGTCATCGACTCGCCCCGCCGGCGGCGCAGGCTCTTGATCCCCGCTGTCGCGGTCGTCCTCGCGATCCCGCTGATCTACCTGGGCGTCCACTTCTCGAGCCCCGGCTCGAAAGGCGAGGCGACCGGGCCGGCGGTCGCGGACACGGGGTACGCCGAACCGAAGCAGGTGCCGTTCACGGCGGCGAAGAAGCGCCAGGTAAGAAAGGCGCTCGCGCAGTTCATCGGCACCGCCGTCGCGCGGAAGGACGTCGGGAGCTCATGGGACATCGCCGGCCCGAGCCTTCGCGCGGGCATGACACGCAAGGAGTGGAGCTCCGGCGACATTCCCGTCACGCCGTACCCGGCTGCGCGCCACGGCCAGGGCGCCTGGGACGTCGTCAACTACTCGTATCCGCGCAAGGTCGGTCTCGAGGTGCTGGTCTTCCCGAAGCCGGGCTCCGGCTACTCGGTCGCGACGGCCGAGGTCGACGTCGTCAAGGGCCGTGACGAGCGCTGGCGCGTCGACTACTGGATGATCACGAAGTTCCACGGGCCGGGCGCGGCGGCCGCGTCGGACTCGCCGTCCGCGCTGAGCGAGGGCCCGCCGAAGGTGCACAAGCTGCCGGGGAGCAAGGCGGCGAAGCGAGACGCTGCGGTGGAGTCGGCGACCACGGGCTCACGCGCAGACGCGCTGTGGCTTGCAGTTCCGCTCGCCGTGCTTGCGCTGATCGTCGTGCTGCCGATCTCGATCGGCATCGCGGTCTGGCTCCGCAATCGGCGCGCCGCCGCCGAGTGGCACCGATCCAAAGGATAAAAACCCTGCAAACAGGCATATTTGCTTGTTGTTTGGCGTCGAAGTCTGGGGGTACGCGAACAGGAACGAAAACCAACGAGGGGGTGCAGTCAATGGCGACAGTCGAGATGTGGACATACACGATCGATACACCGCCGACCATCGACCTGACCGGCTTCAAGGTCGAGGCGATGGACGGCGACATCGGCAAGGTCGACGAGGCGACGAACGAGGTCGGCAGCAGCTTCGTGATCGTCGACACGGGGCCTTGGATCTTCGGCAAGAAGGTCATGATCCCGGCCGGCGTGATCCGGGACATCGACCCGGACACGGAGACGATCTTCGTCAACCGCGACAAGGACGAGATCAAGAATGCGCCGGAGTTCGACGAGCAGACGTATCGCGATCAGAAGTACCGCGATGAGCTCGGCGGCTACTACGGCCGGCCGAACAACCGGCTCTAGGTCAGAGCTCGACTGATGTTGTAAGCGAAGCCCCGCCTCGGCGGGGCTTCGTCGTTCTAAAAGCGGCTACCCTCGCGCGCGTGAGCTGGTGGATGTGGCTGCTCGTTGCCGGCGGCGTCCTGCTCGTGCTCTGGACGGCGCTCGTGTTCTGGCTCTACGCTGCGGGTCCGCACCGACGCCCGCGCGCTTGCGACGTTCATCCCCGACTGCATCGTCCTCGTCGCTCGACTCATGCAGGACGAGCGCGTGCCCCGCCGGAGCAAGTCGCTGCTGGTCGCCCTCGCCGCCTACCTCGCGCTGCCGTTCGATCTGATCCCGGACTTCATTCCCGTCGCCGGCCAGCTCGACGATGCGATCGTGGTCGCGCTTGTCCTCCGTCACCTCGTCCGCGCGAGTGGGCCGGCGATTCTCCGCGAGAACTGGCCGGGCCCGGAGCCGTCGCTCGAGGTGCTCCTACGAGTCGCTCGCTGAACGCTTGACCAGCCGCCGAGGAGCTGCATATCGTCGTGGGGCAAGGGGGGCACGCGGTAAGGGAGGGCATCGATGACGAGATTCTTCTTGACGGCAACGTTCCTGGCTGCGCTCGTCTCGCTGACGACCGCGTCGGTCGGCTCGGCGCAGGGGCCGGAGTGCTTGGGAGCCCCAGCGACGATCACCGGCTCGGGGACGATTGTGGGCACGAACGGCGACGACGTGATCGTGGGCAGCGCGGGCCGGGACGTGATCGTGGCGCAGGGCGGCAACGACCTCGTCTGCGGCGGCCAGGGCGACGACATCGTCCTGGGCGGCCTTGGCGACGATACCCTGGCCGGCGACGACGGTGTCGGCGGGCCGACGACGCCCGGCGGCGACGACCTGGTCCAGGGTCAGGACGGGAACGACGAGCTGTTCGGCGAGGGCGGTAACGACACGATGCGCGGCGGCAACGGCGACGACATGGTCGCCGGCTTCAACGGAGACGACGACATCTCGGGTGGCAACGGCGACGACTTCGCCGTCGGCGGCCCGCAGAACGACGTCGTGAGCGGCGACAACGGCAACGACGCCGTCTTCGGCGCGTTCGGGGACGACACGGTGAGCGGTGGCAACGGCGACGACCTGGTGGACGGCGACCTGCCGAACCCGCCGTTCGTCGACCCGTTCCCGAACTTCGACAGCTGCAACGGCAACAACGGCACCGACGTGGCCCAGAACTGCGAGGCCACCACGAACGTGCCGTAGCTCCACCGGGTTCCAGGGAGCGGGCGCATCGGCGCGCGCTCCCCCGGATCCCTCGAACGAGGGATAGCCCCTTGAGGACGAGCAGGCCTCGCCGATGTAGGCCCGATGCGCCGCCCGCTGCTCGTGCTCGTGCTGCTTGCGACCATCGCCATCTCCCTCCCCAAAGCAGGTTTCGCGAAGACGAAATGGCCTTCCTCGGGCTCCAAGTCTTCCCACGCCTCCCGCGTGCAGAAGCTGGCTCGAAGGGTTGTCGGCTATGCCCGGCACCAGCTCGGCGTCCCCTACAGCTGGGGCGGAACCTCGCGCGCGACGGGCTTCGACTGCTCGGGGCTGGTGTACGCCGCCTACCGCTCGATCGGCTGGACGATCCCGCGGTCGTCGTGGGACCAGCTGCGCGCCGGCCGGTCGATCCGCTTCGCCCGCCTGCGCCCCGGTGACCTGCTCTTCACCGAGGGCGGCGGCCACGTCCAGCTCGTGGTCTCCAGGCGCGCCGCGATCTCGGCTCCGCAGACCGGTGAGCGCGTCCGCTACGTGCCGCTGGCGCAGCTCCGCCCGGAGTTCGCGGGTGCGCGGCGCGTGCTCAGGTAGCCGAAGCGGCGTCGACCGCGAACAGGCTCCACTCGCCGGGCACGCCCTTCAGCTCGCGGGCACCGCGGTCGGCGAAGGTCATCCGCGAGCCGATCACCAGGTCCTTGACGGTGTTCGAGACGAGCACCTCGTCAGCTTCGGCGAGGGACGCGATGCGGGCGGCGATGTGGACCGCGATCCCGTCGAGTTTGCCGTCGACCAGCTCCGCCTCTCCGGTGTGGATGCCTGCTCTGATCGAGAGGCCGAGTGCGCTCACCGATTCGGCGATCGCGGCGGCGCAGCGGATGCCACGCGCGGGGCCGTCGAACGAGGCGACGAAGCCGTCGCCCGCTGTGTCGAGCTCCTGGCCGCGGAACCGCTCGAGCTGGCGCCGCACCAGCGCGTTGTGGCGCTCCAGGAGGTCGCCCCACTCGCGGTCGCCGAGCCGCGCGGCGAGCGCGGTCGAGCCGACGATGTCCGTGAACAGGATCGTGGCGAGGACGCGGTCGGGCTCCGGCGCGGTGCGGACGCCGGTGAGGAACTCCTCGACCTCGCCGAGCACCGCGTCGGGCTCGCCGACCCACGGCAGGTGGTCGCCGCCCGGAAGCCCGACGAGCCGCGCGCCCGGGACGTGCTCGGCCAGGTACTCGGCCTCCCCGCGCGGCGTGATCGGGTCCTCGCCGGCCTGCCGCCACGCGGCGGCGCCGTGGCCGAAGCGCGCGTCGCGACGGTAGAGGACGAGCGTCGGCGCACTGATCGCCGGCAGCACGTCGCGGGCGTCGATCTGGCTGTTCATCCGAAGCAGCGCGAGCGCAGCGCCCGGGCTGGCAGCGTGGCGGATGAAGGTGCGCCAGGTGTCGCGGTAGCTCGGGTCGGCGGCGAGGGTCGGTGCGGGGACGCTCGGGTCGATCGCGTCGGGCCAGTTCTCCTGCAGCTCGTTCAGGCGCGCGTCGAGCTCCTCCTGGCTGAGCAGGGCTGCCCCCGCCTGTGCGAACGAGCCGTAGAGGATCAGGGCAGCCGTCCGCTCGGGGTAGGAGGCGGCGAAGAGCGCGCTCATCGCGCCGCCCTCCGAGACGCCCATCAACGCGGCGCGTTCCGACCCGACCGCATCCATCACCGCACGCACGTCGTCCATCCGCTCCTCGAGGATCGGCAGCTGGTCGATGGGCACTCGGTCGGAGAGCCCGGTGCCGCGCTTGTCGAACAGGATCAGCCGCGAGAACCCCGCGAGCCGCCTGCGGAAGGTCGCTTCGAGCGGCTCGTCCCAGGAAAGCTCGACGTGCGTGATCCAGCCCGGCACGAAGACGAGGTCGACCGGCCCGTCGCCGATGACCTGGTAGGCAATGTGCACGTCGCCGCTCTTGGCGTACTTCGTCTCGGGCGTCACGCCGCGAGCCTGCGGCACGCCCGCGGCGCCGTCAACCGCGCGAGCTGGTCAGCCGAGCTCGGGCTCGGCTTCCGACGCCACGCGCTGGTCCTCCGAAGCCACGGGCTCACCCTCCGACGACATCGGCTCACCCTCCGACGACATCGGCTCACCCTCCGACGACATCGGCTCACCCTCCGCCGGATACGGCTCGCCGTTCCGTGCAGCCTCGCGCTTCTCCTGCCTGCGCTGAATCTTCAGAGCGCGTTTCTCTGCAACCGCCCGCTCGCGGTTGCGCTTGTTGATCGTCTGCTGCCGCCTATTGCTCCCCATATGACCTCCTAACCTCGACCGCCGCGCCCGCGCATCCGAGCTCTGTGGCCCACGGCGTCAGGGACGAACGCCACGTCGCGGGCCTGCCGCGATCCGTTTGTCCCGTCGACCACAAAGGTGACTACTCGGTGAGCACAGCGTCCCTCAGGCCGCTCGCCCGTGGCGAAGCCGTCGCCGGGAACGGCCAGGCGTTCACCCTCGTCGGTCATGATGAAGCCGTGGTCCTTCTCCTCGTTGAACCAGAGCATCTCTCCTCGCACCGCCTGTCCTTTCGCTAGGAGGCAGCGCGCGCCGCAATTGCGGCGCGCGCCGACGCTCGGTTAACCGACGGTCGTAACGTTCTTCGCCTCGGGACCCTTTGCGCCCTCGGCGGCCTCGTACTCGACCTTCGCGCCCTCGGCGAGCGACTTGTAGCCGTCACCCGCGATCGACGTGTGGTGGACGAAGAGATCCTTCTCGCCTTCGTCGGGGCTGATGAAGCCGTAGCCCTTCGAGTCGTTGAACCACTTCACTGTTCCTGTTGCCATGAAAAAACACCTCCTTCTACCTCTCGCGAACGGTAGATGGGAGGCGTTGAGCCAACCAGGTACTCGCTCTTGTCGTGGGCTCACCCTAGCAACGACGCGCGGGAGCCGGGGCTTGGGCCCGGCTCCCCAGGGCTCTTCTAGGCCGCGAGGTCGAGCGCCGGCTCCTCCTCGATCGCCGCGGAATGGCGCTTGTTGCGGGCCAGGAGCGCGACGCCGCCGGCGGCGAGGACGAGGGCGGCGCCGACCAGGAGGGCGAGCTGGTAGCCCTCGGTCGCTGCGTCGGCGACCGTCGACTGGCCGGCCTGCAGGACCGACGTGGTTCGCTCGGTCGCGAGCGCGGAGAAGATCGCCAGGCCGAGTGCGCCGCCGAGCTGCGTCCCGGTGTTGAGCAGGCCCGCAGCGAGCCCGGCCTTGTCGGTGCTGACCCCCGCGTTGGCGGCGGTGGTCGCGCCCACGAACACGCCTCCGAGGCCGATCGAGGCCACCACCATGCCGGGCAGGATGTCCGACACGTACGAGCCGTCGACCGCGATCCGCGACAGCCAGTAGAGGCCGGCGGACGCGATCACGGCTCCGACGACGATCACCGGCTTCGTCCCGATGCGCGCGAACAGCTGGGACGCGATGCTCGTCGCGACGATGAAGCCGGCCGTCAGCGGGAGGTAGGCCAGGCCGGTCTGGATCGGCGAGTAGTCGAGCACGGTCTGCATGTACAGCGTCAGGAAGAAGAACATCGGGAGGAAGCCGGCCGCCGTGACCAGCTGGGTCGCGTCGGCGACGGCGACTCCCTTGACGCGCAGGATCGACATCGGCAGCAGCGGGTTGGGCACTCGCAGCTCGTTGACGACGAAGGCCGCCAGCAGAGCTCCTGCGAGGGCGAGCCCGCCGATGGTGCGAGTCGCGGCCCAGCCGACGTCGGGGGCCTTCACGAGCGAGAAGACGAGCAGCAGCATCCCGCCGGTCACGAGCAGGGCGCCGAGCGCGTCGAAGTTCCTCAGACGGGCCGAGCCTCGCTCTCCCTGGAGCAGCACGAACGCGCCGACGAGAGCGATCGCGGCGAAGGGGACGTTGACCCACAGCACCCACCGCCAGCCCGGCCCTTCGGTCAGCAGACCGCCGAAAAGGACGCCGGCGGCGCCGCCGAGGCCAGAAACCGCGGCCCACGCGCCGAGGGCGGTGTTCCGCTCGCGGCCCGAGCGAAAGATCGTCGTCAGCGACGACAGGGCGGCCGGCGAGAGCATCGCCGCACCCATTCCCTGCACGAAGCGGGCGCCGATGAGCAGCGACTC